>WNFM01169966.1_pt2 | contig 19169 bp, 13 predicted proteins | sample 5400271 | NCBI WGS metagenome assembly WNFM01 (sample SAMN13153352, study PRJNA577476) | soil metagenome | isolation source: 60 cm saprolite on Douglas fir-dominated hillslope | place: USA:California | collected 2013-09-17 | reverse complement strand
AAAGCCGGCCAGCAGCCAAATCAATAACAGCGGCAGGACGCCGCCGGTGATGACCTGGCCGAGCTCGTACGGCAACAATTCCAGCAGATAATCAAGCCCGATGCTGCGATCGAGATAGCGCAGATAGAAGGCCGCATAGGCGCCGCTGAGAATGAGGGCCACCAGCGCCGGCCAGGGAACCCGGCGGCGGGTCGCAGCAGATTTGGTCTCGGCAACCATGTGGGGCCTCATCACGCGGCTGCGCTGGCGCGGTGCACCAGCGACAGGATTTCAGCCGCTGCCTTGGGAATATTGGTGCCGGGGCCAAAGATGGCGGCGACGCCGGCGCGTTTCAGATAATCGTAATCCTGCGCCGGAATGACACCACCGCAGACCACCTGGATATCCGCCGCCCCCTGGGCTTTCAGCGCCGCAATCAATTGCGGCACCAGGGTCTTGTGACCGGCCGCCTGGCTGCTGACGCCGACGACATGCACGTCATTTTCGATCGCCTGGCGGGCGGCTTCCTCGGGCGTCTGGAAGAGCGGCCCGATATCGACATCGAAACCGAGATCGGCAAAGGCGGTGGCGATGATCTTGGCGCCGCGGTCATGGCCGTCCTGGCCCAATTTGACCACCAGCAAGCGTGGCCGCCGACCTTCGAGCTTGGCGAAGTCCTGGATCTTGGTCTCGATCGCCTGGAAATCCGGATCATCGCGATAGGCGGCGCCATTTCCAAGGCCGAGGATCCCTCGCCGACGGTGGCGCGGGCGCGCATCGCCTCGATGCTGAGCGCCAGCAGATTGCCGGTCTGGTTGCGGGCCGCCTCGGTCAGCGCCGCCAGCGCCGCCGTGACCGTCGCGGCATCACGTGTTGCCTTGATCTGCTGCAACCTGGCGACCTGCTGTTCGCGTACCTTGGTATTATCGATGTCGAGCACATCGATATCGGCGGGCTGGCCGGACTGGTATTTGTTGACACCGACAATGATGTCTTCGCCGCGATCGACCCGCGCCTGGCGCCGCGCCGCAGCTTCCTCGATCTTCAATTTCGGCATGCCGCTTTCGACCGCCTTGGTCATGCCGCCCAGGGCTTCGACCTCGGCGATCAGCTTTTCCGCTTCCTTGACCAGGCTGTCGGTCAGGCTCTCGACATAATAGCTGCCGCCCAGGGGATCGATGACATGGGGAATGCCGCTTTCCTCCTGGATGATCAGCTGGGTGTTGCGGGCGATCGCCGCCGAGGCCGGCGTCGGCAAGGCAATTGCCTCATCCAGGGCATTGGTGTGCAGCGATTGCGTGCCACCGAGCACCGCCGCCATCGCTTCGATGGTGGTGCGCACGACATTGTTGTAAGGATCCTGCTCGGTCAGGCTGACGCCCGAGGTCTGGCAATGGGTGCGCAAGGCTGAAGATTGCGGATCCTGGGGATCGAATTGCCGCATCACCTTGGCCCAGAGATAGCGCGCCGCACGCAATTTGGCGATTTCCATGAAGAAGTTCATGCCGATCGCGAAGAAGAAGCTGAGCCGTGGCGCGAATTCATCGACCTTGAGGCCCTTTGAGAGGGCCGCGCGCACATATTCCAGGCCATCGGCGATGGTGAAGGCCAGTTCCTGGACGGCAGTGGCACCGGCTTCCTGCATGTGATAGCCGGAAATCGAGATCGAATTGAATTTCGGCATGTTCTGCGCGGTATATTCGATGATATCGGCGACAATGCGCATGCTGGGGGCGGGCGGATAGATATAGGTATTCCGCACCATGAATTCCTTGAGGATGTCGTTCTGGATGGTGCCGGAGAGCTGATCCAGGCGGACCCCCTGTTCCTGGCCGGCAACGATGAAGCCCGCCAGCACCGGCAGCACGGCGCCGTTCATGGTCATGCTGACCGACATCTTGTCGAGCGGGATGCCGTCGAACAGGGTCTTCATGTCCTCGACCGAATCGATCGCGACACCGGCCTTGCCGACATCGCCGACGACGCGGGGATGATCGGAATCATAGCCACGATGGGTGGCAAGATCGAAGGCGACACTGAGCCCCATCTGGCCTCACGATAGAAGGCATTGGATTCTTCCGCCGTCGAGAAGCCGGCATATTGCCGGATGGTCCAGGGCCGATTGGCATACATGGTCGCCCGCGGTCCGCGTACATAAGGCGGCAGGCCCGGCAAGGTGCCGACGACTTCCAGGGTCTCCAGATCTTCTGGCGTGTAGAGCGGCCGGACAGCAATCCCTTCCGGAGTCGCCCAAGTGAGACTTTCCGGGCCGCTAGCCTTCAATTCCTTTGCCGCCAGCTTGCGCCAGTCGCCCAATGGAACTTTCGGAAAATCGACCACGAATGCCTCCCCCTCAATCACCGACTGCGCCCTGGCACAGCATCCTTATGACAGGCTGCGGCGCGGGCCCAGCCATGTGCCGCGCCGCAGCAAGGGCGAACTATACCGGAGCGTTCGGCAGGGTGTCCAGAAAGCCGGCGCCATCGATCCAGGCCGGCCGGCCTGGTCCTGAGAGCCGTCAGCGCCTCAGCCGATCAGCCGATTTCCATCAGGAGATCGATTTCCACCTGATCGAGGGCGGCGGCATCGCCGTGGATGACCGCACTGGCTTGGCCGATCAGATCCTGCAGGTTGCGCGAGGCACGCAGGGCGATCATCCGGGTGATGTCGTCATTGCCTTCGGCAAGGGCGGTTTCCATGCGGGCAACCGTCAAGGCAACCAGGCGATTCATCTCGGTCACCAATTTGTCGAAAGCCTGGCGGAATTCCGGTGGCGAATAGTCATAAGCCTCGATCGCCAGATCGCGGTCGGCAATGCCGCTATTGTGGAAATGCGCCTGATAGGTCAGCGGCTGCCAGGCCTTGCAATCTTCCAGGCATTCCGGCGCATCCGGGATGATCTCGACCAGCATGACGATTTCGTTGATGTGATTGAGATAGTCGGTCGCCAGCAGGGTGCGATCATTGACGTTCGAGCCCTGGGCCCGCTGACATAAATCGAGGTAGCGTCGATGGCGCGCGTCGTCGCTATCCGTCGTGATGACGCTCATGGCCCGCACGCCCTCTTTCCTCCCCAAGCCCGCTCATTATCCCTTCTTCTGTCCAGTCTTCTGTCCAGTTTCCGCCGCGTGACCCATATCTGCTCAGAGGAAAATTGATAAATTGTTACCTTGCATGATGGCACAGGCAGGATTCACCGCCAAGTCCGGGGCAAGTCCGGGCCAAGTCCGGGTTTGTCAGACGCGAACGCGGAGGAAGGATTGCGGCTGCTCAAATCCCTTCAGCGCCGCCCGATCCGCCGTCACCGCGAGGTCCTTGAGCAGGCTGGCGACGGCCGGCACGGCGGCAACGCTGTCGGACACCACCAGATCGCCGCCCAAGGATTGGCCCTGCAGCCGGGCGGCCATATTGACCACCGAGCCGAAATAATCGAGCCGGTCATTCAAGGTGACGGCAATGGTCGGCCCGGCATGAATGCCAAGCTTGATCACCAGCCCCTCGGTCAGGTCGTTTTCGTCGTTGAAGGCCTGCACCCGGCGCTGAATCGCCAACGCCGCCGCGACCGCCTGCCGGTCATCGGAAAAGGCCGCCATGACGGCATCGCCGATGGTCTTGACCACGGTGCCCTCATAGGCGCGGACCACCTTGGTCAGGAAGGCAAAGTGATTGCGCACCAGCCGATAGGCGGCGGCATCGCCGATCCGCCGATAGAGCGCGGTCGAGCCTTTGAGATCGGTGAACAGCAAGGCGATATGACCGACCGCCACATCATCGCCCGGACGCAGCACATCTTCGGAAAAGAGGTCGCGGAAGGCTTGCAACGCCGTCAGGCGATTCGCCGTCAAGGCATCGGCGATCCAGCGGCGATCCTCGACAATGGCGGTCACCACCCGATTGCTGCGATTGCTGAGACGCAGCCGACCGGGTGCTGCCGGCGCGCCGAGGCTGACCATCCCATCGGTATAGGTCACCGCGGGAAAGCCGGCAGGATGATGATCGGCCGTCCAGTCCAGTTCCGCGGCCGGGCCAGGCTCCAGGCTGCGCACGCGATAAGGCCCCGGCGCGAGGCTGATCGCCAGCTCCCGATCCTGGTCGGGATCGAGGGAGATCTGGGCCTTGACATGGGGCACCGACATCGGCCCCCACATGCAGTATTCGCCGCTTTCCAGGGCGCGGATCGCCGCGGCCGGACGGAAGCTGGCTTCCACATTGTGGGAAAAATCGCGTTCGTAATCGATATTGCAGGACGAGCAATGGGCGCCATTGGGCAAGCGATCGAGCGTCCCCGACCAGGCCTTGGCCCCCCGGCATCCGGGGCACAGCAGGTCCCAGCGCAATTCCAGGAGGCCCGACCTGACGGCTTGCAGGCAAAGCTCGATCGCCTGCAAATCCGGGCATTTCCAGGCCCGCGCCAAGGCCAAAGGCCGCATATGCCAAAGATCGACTTCCTGTGCTGTCAGCACATGATCGGCGAGGCGCCGCGCCAGGCCATGGCCATGGGGTGTGGCCTCGATCGTCGCGACGATCTGCTCGACCCGGCCGCGCAGCTCAGACGACACGGCCGGCGCCGCGAAGGGAAAGACCTGTTCTGACTGGCCCTTGGCAAAGGCATTGGCGGCCGTCACCATGCGGCCATAGCTCTGTTCGGCCGAGGGGAAGAACTTGGTCTTCAGCATCAGCCGCCCGAACCAGTTGGCCGGGGTCGCCGTGACACGGTAGGTGAGTGTGCTGCCGCGGGGGCCGGGCTCGAGGCGAAAATCGGCGCCGAGAAATTTCAGCGGGCCGCGATCGAAGACACGGTCATGCTCGAACCATTGCTCGGTGATCCAATTGACCGGAATTTCGCGCCAGCGCAGGTTGAACCAGCCGATCCTGGCTTCGCCCCTGGTCAGGACCGAGCCATCGGCCCGCGGCGTTTCGATGATCTTGTGCAGCGGCAGGCCGCTGGCCTCGTTCAGCCTGGCCGTATCCGCCATCAGCGGCCAGATCACGGCCGGCGGGTGATCCAGCTCCCAGGTCCACGTCCTTGCCTGCTGTTCGGTCATGGCGCTTCCTATCCTGGCTGGCCGGGTACCGACCCGGTATCGGCCCTCACCAGCTGAGGGCGGACATTGCGAAATCCGCCATCACCCCATGTCTACGCATCAGCTCGACCGTTAGATGTGGATCGATTTGGCCGTTTTTGAGGACGTCATCGCGGTGGATGCCGCCGCCGAGAAACAGCGATTTGGCACCGATCCCGGCCGCACCGGCAATATCGGTGCGACAAGAATCGCCGACCCCCAGCACCGCCGCCGGGTTATCGAGGTGCAATTCCTGCAAGCAACGCTGATAGATGCCGGCATGGGGCTTACCGAAATAGACCACTTGGCCACCCAGTTCCTGATACCGGACGGCCAGGGCGCCGGCGCAGATTTCCGCGATATCGCCGCGATGCACCATAAGATCGGGATTGGCGCAGAGCAATGGGATGCCCTGCCAGGCCGCCCGGCGCAGCAGTTCCTCGAACTGAGCCACCGTGTCATCGGGTCCCTCGACACCGATCACCAGCAAGAAGCCGGCGCGCTCCAGGTCCGTCGTCAGTTCGAGGCCAAGGCCATCGGCCAATCCCAGATCCTTGTCCGGGATGATTGGATAGGCGACCCGACCGAGATGCCGCAAATCCGGCGCCGTGCGATCGCGCAAGGCCCGCCAGGTTTCCTCGCCAGAGGAATAAAGACCGTCATAGAGATCCGGCGTGATGCCCATCTCGGCAATTCGCTTCGCCACCGCCGAGGCCCGTCGCGGCGCATTGGAGATGATGCCGACGCGTTTTCCGGTCTGGCGCCAATGCCGCAGGCAATCGAGGGCGGCCGGATAGCCATCGATGCCGTCATGCAGGCAGCCCCAGAGATCGAGGATGATTCCATCGAGATCACCGGCAATTTCCCGCAAGCCGCTGCAAAAACGGGGCGAATTCAAGGTCACGACAGGTGGTTTCGACATCATTCCAGAGAACTTCAAACAGGTTGATCAGCGCGCCAGTGTTCCGCATTCAGGCGCCCGGCATGGCCATCTCGCCGCGCACCAGGCGTGGTTCGCCGAAGAGATAACCCTGACCGAAGTCGATATGCAAATCGAGCAATTCGCGCAACACCGTCTCGCTCTCGATGCGATCGGCGACGAGATCGATGGCATAGGAATCGAGAATGCGCTTCAAGGCGCCGGGATCATCGCCGATCTGCCCCGCCGCCACCGCCGAGAGCAGGGTATCGGCGCCGAATTTCAAGAATCGGACATGGCGGCTGGAGAGGTCGGCAACATCGATATCCAGGCTGTAGATCTGATCGATCGAGAAGCGGAAGCCCATCTGGGCCAGACGCGACAGATCGGTCCAGACGGCCTGATCGGCGTTTTCAATGCCCCGCTGGGCAAATTCGAAGATCAGATTGGGCGCCAGCTCGACATGCTGCGACATCATGGTGATGAACTGCTGGAAGAAGTCGCGATCCGCCAAGGTATGATGCGAGATATTGAGGAAGAAACCGGTCGTCGTATTGGTGCGCCGCAGCCGCCGCACCATCTGGATGCAGCGGAATAGCATCAGATTGTCGACGGCGGTGATCAGGCCGTGGCGCTCGGCGATGCCGATATACTGGTCGGGCAGCAGCACCCGGTCGGGGCCGGCGCGGATCGGCGAGAAGCATTCGTAATAGCGGCGCTTGCGCTGTGGCAGGCTGACGATCGGCTGCAAGGCCAGTTCGACCCCGTTTTCGCGCAGACCGTCGCGCACCAGATCGAGGATCGTGCGCTCGTCCAGACCTTCGGCGATCGGCGGCATCGGCAGGCTGTTGCTGCCGGCATTGTCGAAAATCGACGTGTCGGCCGGATGCTGCGGCCCGCCAGCGCGAGACGGTGCCGCGGTGGCATCAGCCTGACCTCGGGCGGTCGCCGTCAGACCGATTGATGACGGGCCGATTGATGACGGGCCGATTGATAATGGGCCGCTCGGCGCAGGGCCCGCGGCGGATGGACCAGCGGTACCAAAGAGCGGTGGCATGACAGTACCGGCACCAGCAGCGGTGCGCGTGGCAGTGCGCGGCGCGGCCGCATTGCCGGGATTGGGCTTGCCAGCCGCCGACGCCGGCTCCTTGGCATTGGCGGGAGCAGCCTTGGCGGTTGTGGCCGCTGTCTCTTTCGCCCGGGCGGAATACAAGCGCTCGACGAGGGATTGCAGCACCTTTACTTCGGCCACCACGGTATCGACATTCTGCGGCGCCTGATCTTGCAAGCCGACGACCGTCACATCCAGGCGATCGATGGCAGCGGCCAGATGCTGCTGATTGGCCGCCAATTGCGACATGTCCTCTTGCAATCCATCGATCGCCTGACGGTGCCGGCGGGCCGCGAGAAATTGCGCCAAAGAAAGATGCATGAGGCAACCGAGGCCAAAGGCAAAACCGCCGGAGATGATCGCCACAACCGGTGCCACGCCCGGCACATAGCCGGGCAGCAGCCAAACAACCAGAATGGCGACGCCGGAGCTACAGAGCAGCAGCAGGAGATGTGACAGGATGCGCATCGTCCCTTCTCATTAAAGTCTTGTGGTTAAGACTGAATTAAACGCGCCGATGATCGGCCCCAACGGCGGCGGCCACCGTGGCAAAACCGTCACGGATCAGCAATGCCTTCAAGTCGCGATTGAGGCGCCGTGCCAGCAACGGGCCTTGATAGATCATGGCCGAGTAGAGCTGCACCAGCGAGGCCCCTGCCCGGATCTTGGCATAGGCATCGGCACCACTGGCAATGCCGCCGACGCCGATGATCGGCAATTTGCCGCCGGTCAGTCGATAGACCTGCCGCAGGATCTCGGTCGACAGCGTGAAAAGCGGCTTGCCGCTGAGGCCGCCGGCCTCCTGCGCCCAATGCCGATCGATCGCCGCCGGCCGGGTGATGGTGGTGTTGCTGACGATCAAGCCATCCAGCTGTCCGCTCGATTGCGCGAGCTGAGCCACGGCGGCGATGTCTTCAATGTCATCTGCCGTCAAGTCGGGGGCGATCTTCAGCAGCAAGGGCGGGCGCTGCGGAAGATCGAGGGCCGCCAGCGCCTGCGCCGTGCGACCGAGCAGCTCCTGCAAGGGTGCCCGACCCTGCAAGGCGCGCAGCCCCGGCGTGTTGGGCGACGAGACGTTGATCACCAGATAATCCGCAAAACGCGCCAGCGCGCGGATGCCGATTTCGTAATCCGCGGCGGCATCTTCCGTCGCTTTGTTCTTGCCAAGATTGATCCCGAGCCGGCCATGCCGAGCGGGATTGCCGCGGCCACTGGCAAGCAGGCGCCGCGCCATGGCCGCGACACCCTGATTGTTGAACCCCAGGCGATTGAGGACTGCATCGGCCTCGGTCAGCCGGAACAGCCGTGGCCGTGGATTGCCGGCTTGCGGCAGCGGCGTGACGCTGCCGACTTCGGCAAAGCCGAAACCCAGCTGCAGAAGCGCCTGCCAGACCTCAGCATCCTTGTCGAATCCCGCAGCGAGGCCGATTGGATTGGGAAAATCGAGACCCCACAGGTTTTGATGCAGAACGGCATCGGTCGCGATCGCCGGGCCGGCGGCAGCCCCGGCCCGGCCAAAAAGCTGCAGCAGCTTCAGGCCGTTAATGGCCAAACCATGGGCAGTTTCCGGCGCCAACCGGAAGAGTACCGGACGCAGGCAACCATAGAGCCCCAGTCCCGCCCCCTGTCCACCGCCAGTTTGCATGCCATTCCCCGTATCGATCGCCCGAGAACCGATCCAGCCGACCAATTCCACTCAGGCGATCGCTATAGCAGGTGCAGCGCCAATGGCAAATCGTTGCGCTGCGAAGAGCAGCGCCAATGGCAAATCGCTGCGCTGCGAAGAATTGCAAAATACAAAAATGATCGTTGCATTTTGCAAAATAAAATTTCCTATTATGCAATTGCATGACGATTATTTGCCATGTTTCATGTCATTTCGGCCCATATACGTAATGATAACGCTAACATTCGAGATCCTAGGATGGGAATTTGATGGCATAGGATTTGAAGCATTCTTTACCGAGAGACCACGCTGCCGCCTTGGTTGCAACCCGCAGGCCGCAGCGCAACCTGAAGCTAATTTGTCTACCTGGACTGACCAAGTCTGGACTGACAAAGAATGGAGGTCAGATATGTTGCAACATGTAGATGTATGGCGTGGCATTGACCGGCTGGCGGCGAAATACGGCTTGTCCGCCTCCGGCCTCGCCAGACGCGCCGGCCTCGATCCGACCGCCTTCAATCCCAGCAAGCGCATCACCCGTGAAGGCCGGCCCCGTTGGCCGAGCACGGAATCGCTGTCCAAGGTTCTGGCCGTCACCGGCGAGAGCTTCAGCGGCTTCGTCGCTTTGACCGGCGCCCCCGGCAGCAGCCTGGAGCAGCAGCCGGCTGGCAATCGCATCACCGCGAAAAGCGGAACGCCGGCGGCAACTGGCCGTACCCTGCCGATTGTTGCCCTCAGCCGGGTTGCCGATGGCGATTGCTTCGACAGTCAAGGTCACCCACAAGGCTCCGCCTGGGGCCGGATCTCGCCGAATGTGGCGACCGACAACGACTCCTATGCGATCGAGATCAATGGACGGGATTTCGATCCGGTCTATCGCGATGGCGATGTCATCGTCGTCTCGCCGGCGGCCGAGATTCGTCGTGGCGACCGGGTGCTGGTCGGCACGGCCGGTGCCGGTGTGCAGATCCGACGTCTGGGCCGCCGCGACACCGACGGCGTCTATGTCGAACCACTGACCGACGATGACGGCACGACATCGAGCATGAGCCAGTTCGTTGCCGCCGATCAGGTTCAATGGGTGGCCCGCATCGTTTGGGCCTCGCAGTAAGCCTCACGCCGAGAATAAAACAAGGCCAGCAACCGGAAACGGCTGCTGGCCTTGCTCATTTAAAAGCCGCTGATGCGATCGCCGATAGCGGCTTTGTCGCTTACACCGTCATATGCCGGGCGCGGGCGCCACGCTCGATAGCCGCCGCCGGCAGGCGACCGATTTCCAGCGTATCGCGAATGAGTTCCAGGAGACGGGCTTCCTCCTGGGTTACCTTGCCGTCAGCCGCGGCAACATCGCAGGCCAAGGCATAAGCGGTTTCACGCAGCTTCACCGGCAGCCAGTCCTTGATCTCCGTCAGCAGCGTGTCGAGCCCATCCTTGCCTTGCAGCACATCGACACAGGCCGAGGCCGTCTTGCCGATATTCTTGCGGTCAAAATCACGGAAGACCGGCAGATGGCCGATCATGTCGCCGATCGAGGCCATTTCGGCATCCGACATTTCACGGTCGGCGGCGGACATCAGCACCATCGTATAGATCAGTGCTGCATGGTGTTTGGTCATAGCCTACTCCGGTCAATTTGCGGGTCGTCGTTCAAACGGCCTGCAATCTAGAGCGCGAACGCCCCGGATGGAAGCCATTTGCTGCCGCGATTGGCGCCATGAACATAAAGTGAACAAGACGCGAACCCCATGCTCAAGAAATTCCTGCCCAAGAAATCCCTGCCCAAGAAATCCCTGCCAGGGCCGTCAGTCCTGCGACCAGGCATCGGCCGGCCGGCCATCCGCGGCAAGTGCGGCGTTAGCCGGCGGCAAAGGTGACAGGAAAGCGGCGGTGCGCCGGACCACCTCGGCCAGGCCCAACCGTTCGACCGTCACGCCGGCCGGAAAGGCGGTCAGCAGCCGCGACGGCATGGCCTTGTCGAGCAGCACGAAGACACCGTGATCATCGGCCCGCCGCACCAGCCGCCCGAAGGCCTGTTTCAGTTTCAGCCGGGTCAATTGATCGTCATAAGCCGCACCGCCGAAGGTCGTTTTGCGCGCCTTGTGCAACAGATCCGGGCGCGGCCAAGGCACGCGATCAAAGACGATCAGCCGCAAGGCGCGACCGGGCACATCGACCCCATCGCGGACCGCATCGGTGCCGAGGAGACAAGCATCGATCTCGCCACGGAAGATATCGATGAGGGTCGAGTTCTCCATCGCATCGACATGCTGCGCCAAAAGATCGATGCCGGCCTGTTCCAAGGCCGGGGCGATGCGTCGATGCACTTCGCGCAGACGGGCGATCGCCGTGAAGAGGCCGAGCGCCCCGCCGCCCGCCGCCAGAAACAGGCTGCGATAGGCGGCGGCCAGCTGGTCGAGATCGTTGCGGCCGAGATCGTTGACGATGAAGACCCGGGTCTGCGCCGCATAATCGAAAGGCGAAGCGACACGGGCGCGGATTGCCGGCATCGGCAGATGGACGGCACCGGTGCGCAATTCGGCGGCCGCCCAGGATTCGGCCGTGCCGCTGCCATCGGTCAAGGTCGCCGAGGTGATGACGATGCCATGGGCGGGCTTGGCGACCACCTCGGCAAAGGGCTTGGTCGGGTCGAGCCAGTGACGATAGTGGCCGACATCGAGCTCGCGCCCGTCGCTGCGATCAAGCGCGAACCAGTCGACGAAATCCTCGGCGGCACCACCTTGCAGCGAGGCCAGCATGGCGCGCCAGGCCCCGAGTTCCATCTCGGCGCGGCGGGCGAGACCCCGCGACAGCGCCTCGATCCGCAAGCGCTGGGGCGAGTCCAGCGTATCGGCCGCGTCATCGAGCTGCTTTGCCAGACGCGCCGCCAGATCGCGCAAGGGTCGCTGCAGTTCAGCCAAGGCCCGATCAAGCTCCAACGCGGCATCACCGACCCGCTCGTCCAATGGTTGGGTCGCAGCCTCCAGGCTGTAGCCGGCACCATCACTGGGCGCGCGCGCCAGAACCTGGCGCCGCACCGTCGCGAGATATTTCTCAACCGGCCCCATCGGCTGGGCATCGATCAGGCGCTGATGCCAGCCCTCGCTGGCGAGGATGCGGGCCGCCTGGATCACCTGCTGCATCAGCTCGATCGCCGTCTTGTCATCGAGAATGAGATCCTCGATGCGGCGCTTGAGGCCGCGGGCCCGGCTCGACCGCCCACCTTCGGCGCCGAGCAGCCAGCGCCGCAGATCCAAGGTCTCCTGCCCGGTCAGATGGGCGGCAAAAGCGCTGTCGATCGCCGAGAACAGGTGATGGCCTTCGTCGAACACATAGCGGGTGGGGATCTGCCGGTCATCGGCGCCGAGTGCTGCCTGGATCATCACCAAGGCATGATTGGCGATGACGATTTCCGCCTTGCGGGCGCGCCGCACCGAGCGCTCGATGAAACAGCGGCTGTAATGCGGACAGGCGGCATAGATGCACTCGCCACGGCGATCGGCGAGACCCTGGATCCGGCCGATGCCCAAGAGATCCGGCAGCCAGCCAGGGAGATCACCGCCGATCATGTCGCCATCACGCGTCGCCATCGCCCAGCGCGCCATCAGCCCGGCGGCGATCGCCGTCAGCGGCTGCGCGGCATTGCCGGCGGTCTCCGCCAGATTGAGGAGACAGAGATAGTTTTCCCGGCCCTTGCGGATCACCACCTTGCCGGCCTTGAGGGCCGGATTGGCATAGAAGCGATCCAGTTCTTGATCGATCTGGTGCTGCAGGTGCCGGGTATAGGTGCTGATCCAGACCGGCGCCTTGTTCTTGCTCGACCATAGGCTGGCAGGGGTCAGATAACCCAGGGTCTTGCCGACACCGGTGCCGGCCTCGGCCAGCACCAGATTGGGATTGTCCGGTTCCAGGCGCGGAGCAAAAGCCGGGGCGAGCGAGGTCGCGTAATCCATCTGCTGCGGCCGTTGTTCGGCACCCTCGCGCAGTTTTTCGCCCAGTGACTGGCGAATCTCGGCGGCCTCGACCGGAAAGGAATCTCCCGGCGGTTCCGGGGCGGTTTCGCTCCATTCCGGCAGGTCTTCCCAGACCGCGATGCCGGGAATGACGGTGGCCGGCCCGGCCGCATCCTGCGAGCGGCCGGTATTGCCCTGGCCCGACAAGGCCGCCAGCACATCCGGCGCCCAGGCCCAATCGGCCCGCGCCCTCATCCAGCAGCACCTTCGCCGCCCGCCGCAAGGCGAGGAGATCGGTCGCCACATCGCGCCGGTCGGTGCTGCCTTGGGTCAGCCCCAAAGCCTCGATCAGGCCGCGCGGCGTCGGCAGGCAGAAACTGGCCGGCCGCACGAAGGCAAAAAGCTCCAGGAGATCGAAAGCCGGGAACCGCTCGCAGCGCAGCCGGCGCAGAATGGTCGGCAAATGGCAGACCAGCGGCGGCGTGGTCCGCGCCTGCTGGAGTGCCGCAATGCGGTTGAGATGCTGGACGCTGCCGGGCAGCAGGTCATCACCACCCAGCCAGCGGATATCGCTGAAGCCGGCCTGCAGGATCGGCCGACGATCCAGGGGACGGTCGGTGAGCCGGCCGGTCATGCGGGCGACCGCGATCGGATACCTGGCGCCAATGACGGCCGGCGGGGTGAACAGAAGAGAAACATGATCTTGTTATGGCGAAGCCGGAGGCCGCTGGCAATCCCGATCCCGGTCATGTCTATGTCGGGAGGTGCCGTCAATGTCCTGAAGGGTCAAGCAGAACCAACGCGTAACCGCAAGGAAACGGGCGTCACCCAACGGCGATCATCAATCCACCAGCGTCGCCGCTGCCGTTTCCGGATTGATGGTCTCGCCGATCAGCCAGGGGCGGCGGGGATTGGGGCGGCCGAAATAATAGCCTTGCAGGAAATGGACGCCGGCCTTGGTGAGCAAGGCGGCATCTTCGGCATTCTCGACGAATTCCGCCACCGCCTGCAGGCCGAAGGTCTCGGCCAGCGACAGCAGATTGCGAATGAACAGCTGATTGTCCTGGCTCTGGCTGAGATTGCGCACGAAGGAGCCGTCGATTTTCACCAGATCGACGGTCAGTGCCTTCAGGTGCCGGAACGAGGTGAAGCCGGCGCCGAAATCGTCGATCGCCACCCGGCAGCCGAGATCGCGCACCACATTGACGAAACGGGCCGATTCGTCGATGTCGTGCAAGGCGGCAGTCTCGGTGATTTCCACCACCATGCGCGGACCGATCTCGGGACTGGCTTTCACCGCCGACATCAAGGCGCGCAACCAGGTCTGATCGGTCGCCGTCAGGCCGGAAATATTGATCGCCAGGCTGACATCGGGATGCGCCCGCAACTCATCGACCGCCAGATCGAGCACATAGCGATCCATCACCTTGGTCATGCCAAGCTGTTCGACCACCGGCACGAAGGCGCCGGCGGAAATCAACTCGCCACGATCGCCGCGCATGCGCAACAGGCATTCATATTTCGCCACCTGCGAGGTGTCGGAACGGACGATCGGCTGATAGACGAAGCTGAGTCGGCGTTCGCGCATGGCGGCCTGAACCTGCGCCGCGATATCGAGGCTGCGCTTGAACAGCAGGGTCTGCTGTTCGGAGGCGCGGTAGATGCTGTAGCAGCAGCGCCCGGCCCGCTTGGCCTGATTGAGCGCCGTCTCGGCTTTGGCGATCAGATCATAAGCGGTGTTGACGAAACCGGGGAACAGCACGCAGCCGATCGAAATGGTCACGGGAATGACATTGCCGTTGATCTCGATCGGCTTGTCGCGCACCACTTCGATGATCCGCTCCATGGCATGGACGACCATCTCTTCCGGGCATTGACAAAGAATGACGCCGAAGCGATCGCCGCCGATGCGGCCGATCACGTCACTGGAACGCAAGAAGCGATCGAGGCGCTGACCGACCGTCACCAGAATGGCATCGCCGACCTCGTGACCATAGGCGTTGTTGATCAGCGCGAGCTTGTCGACACCGATGACGATGAAGGCGCCCGGCACCGAGAACCGGCGCGCATAGCTCAGCGCCTGTTCCAATTCTTCGCGCAGGCGGCGTTTGTTGTAATGGCCGGTCAGGTCATCATAGTTGGCGATGCGCTCCAGCCTGGCCTCGCCCTGCTTGCGCGCGGTGATGATCCGCAAAATACCGCTCATGCTGACCGGCACGCCGTGATCGCCCATGATGGCCTGGCCGCGATCATGCACCCAGACCACCGAGCCGTGACCGTTGCGCAGCCGATATTCGCAATCGAAGGGCCGGCCGCTGGAGAAATGATCCGAGAGGGCTTTGAGGCGGATCGGCAGGTCTTCCGGATGGACCCGATTATTGTAGCTGTGCCCGGAGCTGATGATGCGATTGGCCTCGCCCTGGACGATCGACAGCTCGCCGAAGATATCGCCCGTGCTGCCGATCCAATGCAGGTGATCGCTGGCCACATCCCAGTTATAGGCCACATCGCCTGAACCCTGGAGCGCCAATCGCAGCCAATCAAGCGCGATCGCGTCCAGTGGGGGCATTGGATCGATGCTTGCGTCGCCCAAGGGTAATCCCACTACAGATGCCTTTGTCGTCTTCTGGCTATTGCTTGGTCACGGCGTTGATCTACCGACTCTAGGGCGAGAGCGTTAACAAGGCCTAAAGTAAGCTTGAAAGCCGATCCCGTGCAACATGGTTAATCTTGCATTTTAAGTGACGGTCATCGCGAAAACGGCGATTCCGGCTTGTCGGGCGATGCAATTTGCCGCAGCCTGTCCCACATGTCAGGAATGACCTTTCGGCGCGCGACCAGAGGGTCGGCCCTTCATATTTTGTGGTTAACTGCGACAGCATCGACATGGTTGATACGAGCATCACCAGCAGGGCCCTCACCTATCGCGATCCGACCGTGTCGGCCGCGGCCGAGGTCCAATTGCGCCGTAATCGCCAGCAGTCGTTCGAACGGCTGGTCGATCAGGCCCAGCAGACCACGGCGGGTTCCGTCAAACTGGCGCAGGTCAATCAGGACCTGGCCGACCGGTTTCAGGCGGCCCAAGAGGCCGTCGATCAAAGCAAGGCCGATAAAACCAAGTCATCCGCCAAACGCCCGAAGGATCAATCCCTCGCCAGCTCAACCGGAACCGGCGACCAGCAGCAGGCCACCGGCACCGTCGAGCCGCAAGCGGAGAGCGACCAAGGAGCACCGGCAGCGCATCCGACGGCGACCTTCAGCACGCAGCAGATTTCCCAGGAGCAATTGGGGATCGGCTTGCATGTGCCGCCCTTGCAGCCCGCCGATGAGGCCTATCGACGGGCCGGCGCCGAGCCGCCTTTGGTGACCGAACAGGCGGCGCCGCTGATGCTGGCTTTTGCCATCTGAGCGATCGCCTCTAAGACCTGTGCCGATCTTTCATCCATCTTCCGTCAGCGATTGCCGGCCGGCCGCAGGCCATCCGGCTTAAAGCCGATGGCCCCGACATCATCGGCCGCAGCCGGCACGTCGGCATGCGCGGCGGCGGTGTCGAGGTCCAGATTGTCGCCGGTCGCCTTGTCGTCGCCGATGCTGGAGCCGCCGGCGATGGCCCGGCCGCCCAGCAATTTGACGGCATGCGCCTGACCACTGAAGATATCATGTGAGATCAGCAGGGCATCGGCCAGCCAGGCATTCATCTGCTGGCAGGCGGCAGAGCTGTCCCGGTCGACACAGAGCTGATCCGCGGCAGCGTCGCGGCGATCAAGAAGGACGCCCGGCAAGGGGCGTGGCGCCGTATGCCCTGGCGGCGCCGCCAGATCAAAAATGGTCGGACCGTCTTCGCCGATCAGATCCATGACCAGACGTGGCAAGCGATACATCGGCAGATTGCCGAGCTTGAGCGGACCGTTGCGGCCATCGATGACGACCAAGGGCGTTTCCGCGGAAAAGGCATACATGGCCGGCGTAAAATCGCCGAACGACTCCGCCAGCACCCCCGATTCCGTAAAGCCGGAAAATTTCGTGCCGAGGGTCGGCAGGTGATCACCAAAGACGACGATGATGGCATCCGGATCGTTCCGGCGCAGCCGCTCGATTTCATCCATCATCTCACGCGATTTGTAATAGATGGCATTGGCGTAATTGACGACTTCCGGCACGTGGGTATCGGATTTCACGATATCCGGTCGACGGTCGCTGGGCGGATAGGGCCAGTGGCCGAAGATCGAGACGATGTAATCCAGCACCGGGCGCTGGTCGACCGCGCGATCGGCGCTGAGCTTGGCGGCAACCTGCGTATGCAGCGAGCGATCCGACAGGAATTGATTGCCGCTGAGATCATCCATCTTGAAATCGGTGCCGGCCCAGAAGGTCTGGAACCCGAGCAGCTTGAAGGCTTCCTGGCGATTCCAGAAGGCCGGCAGATTGGGATGCGAGGCGATGGTGCGATAGCCGACCTGATCCAGCAAACGCGGCAGGCAGGGGACATTATTCTTCAGGCCATATTCGAATTTGACGGCGACCTCGTTCAAGGGAAAGCCACACAGCACCTCGAATTCGGCATTGGCCGTCTGGCCGCCGAAGGCCGGGCTGAGGCCATGCGAAAAGCTGGTCTGCCGCCACAGCTCGACGAAGCGCGGGTCGAGCGGCGCGATGCTGAAATGCGCCTGCGTCAGGAGGGCTGGATCCCAGAAGCTCTCTTCGAGGATGATGTGGATATTGCGTTTGTGGCGATAGTTGAGGTCACTCGCCGAATACTGATCGGCGAGATTGACCCGCGGGCCATTGGCCGATTGCCGGCGCGCCACCGCCGCGCGCACCTCGGCAGCGCTGGGGGCGGGCTTGCTCTCGGCCACGGCCCGCACCGATTCCTGGACGAAATTGATGGTACCGCCGCGATAGATGTAGTTCTGGCGCTGATCCCAGGGAAAGTTGTTGAACGCCTTGTCGAGCGTCTGCTCGACCATCTGCGGTCCGACCGCCGCGCCGATCGGCATGGCGATCAGGATGCCCCAGGCCGCCTTGGTGGCGCGCCCCTTGAGCCGCAGATTGAAGATGAAGAGGCCGAGGATGGTGGCCAGCGGCAGCCCGACCAGCAACCAGCCTTTGGTGCCGAGAATATGGATCAGCGCACTGACGTTATGCATATCCTCGGGCATGAGCGGCCGGCCGAGATACATCGTCTTGATGGCACTGCCGATATAGAGCACGCCGATCAGCAGACTCTGCAACAGCAGGAAGGCCCAAATGCGACGGGACACGGCGAACACCAGCAAAGCCAGCATCAGCTGCAGGCCGAAATCCGCCGGAATGCGTTCCGGCTTGATATAGATGCCGAGGAACAGTGCCGGCATGCCATAGCCGAGCAGATAGAGGACCGTCGTCGAGGCGATCGGGATCACCCAGCGCTGATGCCAGACGCGACGGATGGTCTCTCGGGTGAGCACTTTCATGGCGACTGGCCTGCAGGTAATAAGGCTTGTTGCCGCGTCAAGAACGCGAGATGTCATCGGAGTATGATGACTTCGCCATATTTCAGCAATAATCGCCCCGTTCAAAAGCCCGCGAGCGGCCGCAGGGCATCCCTGCAGAATCCAGATATCGATTTGCTATTTGAGCAGCGAACGGCGCCTGGGGTATCGGACATGTATGGTTGTTGCGCCGCACAAGACGGCGATCAGGCGAGGCCGGCGAGATCGGTATTGCCGCCGCAGATGACGACGCCGATACGTTCACCCGGCCTGGCGACATAGCGGCCGGACAGCAATGCCGCCAAGGCCGTCGCCGCGCCCGGCTCGACCGCCAGACGCAGATCGCGCCAGAGCAGCAGCCGCGCCTGGCGAATGGCCTCATCCGCCACCAGAACCGACTGCGCCACCGCCTGGCGCGCGATCTCGAACATCAGCGTGCCGACGCGCCGTGCACCCAGCGAATCCGCGGCAATGCCACCGACCTCGACATCGACCGGGTGGCCGGCGGCGAAGGCACGGTTGAGACTGGGGCAAGCCTCCGGCTCGACGCCAACCACGTTGGTCGCGCGGCCGGCCGCTGCGACATCGCGATACCAGGCCGCGATGCCGCCGATCAGCCCGCCGCCACCGACCGCCACCAGGACCGTGTCGAGATCGGGCGCCTGTTCTTGCAGCTCCTTCCCGAGTGTGCCTTGGCCGGCCAGGACAGCTGCCTCGTCATAGGCATGAATCGACAAGGCACCGGTCGCTTTCTGGCGTGACTGGGCGGCCGTCAGGGCCTCGGCATAGCTGGCGCCGACGATCTGAATCTCGGCGCCGAAATCGCGCAGACGCTGGATCTTGGCCGAGCTGGCAACCTGCGGCACGAAGATTTCCGCGCGGTGGCCAAGAGACTTGGCAGCATAGGCGACCGCCGCCCCGTGATTGCCGCCGGAAGCTGCAATGACGCCCGCTGCCGGTACAGCCTGCGCCGATAACAGCGCGTTGAAGGCGCCGCGCGCCTTGAACGA
>WNFM01327577.1_pt1 | contig 19184 bp, 18 predicted proteins | sample 5400271 | NCBI WGS metagenome assembly WNFM01 (sample SAMN13153352, study PRJNA577476) | soil metagenome | isolation source: 60 cm saprolite on Douglas fir-dominated hillslope | place: USA:California | collected 2013-09-17 | reverse complement strand
CATGTCGGAGCGCCGAAGATACGCCCGCCTGCATAAAGGCTGAAATGTCGGTTCCGGCACCGATCGACTCGATCGGCGGCAGGTCGCTGGCATTAATTTTTGGTTTGGGAGCCGCGGCCGATTCCGAAGGCGCGCTTACCGTCTCACCCGGTACGCCCGGTGCTTCTGCCTGTTGGTCTTTAGTCTCTTTTCGCGGCGCATCAGCAGCTTCACGTTTGCGGCGCGACCAACGGCTAAGGAAATTGTCGGGATCGTTCATTTGCGATCCTCTCGCCCGGGGGGCGGTCGGCGCGCCAGCGCTTCCGTATTCGCGCGGTCGCGTTTTCGTTTCGCGAACGTTCGCTCAACATGGTGTTCGGCCACGAACGCCGCAACCGTCTCGCGCAATTGTTCCGGCATTGTAACCGCTTCCACTATATTGGAGCCGGCTTCGGTCATGCCCTCGCCTTCGGCTGGATCTGCGGTCACCGCAGCCAATTCATATGGAGGATCGCCCTCAACCGGCCGCAAGATGATCCAGAGCAGTGGCGCTTCCATTTGCAAATTGTCGCGGTAGTGCGCTGTCTCCGTCCGATACAGCTCGATCGGAGCGGCGCCCGCGTAAAATGTTGCACGCTCACTATCCTCGGCAAGCTTTGTCCAAGGCGGTGTATCCGGCACACCGGCAAGCACCCTGACGGGACGCCAATGAAAATCTGCCCAAGGACTCGCGCTCTTGCTGCGCTCGACCACAACGCCAACAGGAATGCTTGCAAGTGGAATTACGGCGCTCAACTCACGGCCTCCAGATGCCGCACTGGCAAACCGATCAATAGGTTCTGTGGTTTCATGCGAATAGTTTTGTCTGGCGCCATGGCGAGTATGAGATAGACGGACTCGCCCTTCACCTTGTCGAGCATGAGCGCCGGATCGCGAAAGTTTAACCGAAACAGGCCGACCACGCGCGCCATGGTCGCTTCGTCAATATCTTCGCCCTGCCACAGCAAATCGCCAATTTTAGTGGCATCGGCGTCAAGACCGACATACCACGCCAGATTGACTTCGCTCAGCTCTGCGAGCGCTTCAATGCTCACATCGATGCCAATTACATGCGCTATCCAACGCTGCATCGCCTGCGCGAGCGCGTCTAGTCCGTCGCGGCCCGCAGTCAGATCGAGTGCCATGTCGAATTGATCGCTACGTTCCCAATAACTATCGGCATTGTCGACGTTGATAATATCGATGTTGGCTTCAGGCGGAATCCCAAACATTGAAACAAGCGGCGTCACCGGCGCCGTATTGACGCCGCCGATTGTTTCCTCGTCGGCCACAATTAACGAGCCGTCGTGCAGTGTGACACGCTGAGTACGAAAAAAGAGTTCGGCGGCGCGCACGATGCGTGCATCCTTGATACCGTCGAGTGCATTGCGCAGAATCACATGCACGAGCTGGTTGATGAAAAGCGGCGGGATTTTGCCGGCCCCATTGCGCACCAGTTCTGCGTAAGCTCCTTCCAACGTCTTATGGCGCAGTAGGTGATCTCTGAAAGTAATCAGAAGTTGCCAGTTTTCGCGGGCATCGGGATCGGTGATGGATGCGATATCGGAGGCAGAAACTGAAATGCGAGGATCAGCAAGCAGCGCCGCATGCAATGAACGCTCGACCGTACAGGCTTCCGGCGGCGGCAGCAGCTCCGGACGGGCCAAATACAATTTTAAAAACTCATCTGTGACATGCAGTCCACCACCCTGCTCTCGGTCGAGCAGGTGATGGCCACTGGAGATCCAGAAGTCGTTCATTTGCGCTCCCGGCCGGCCATGGCGATCAGGTCAAGCTGATCACTCGTCTGCTCCTCTTCGCCTTCGACCTCAAGGAAAGAGAAAGCCCGCGCGGGCTTTATGCCGTTGCGCGGGCGCAGGGTACGAAACGACTCGCGAACCGCGCCGTCTTCGAACGTGCGGTACACCGCGACCAGCGTGTCCTCCGGCTGCGTGCATAGTGACTCGACGAATACGACTTCCTCTTCGGCTGCCGCGACCGCGTCGTCTATTGTGGGTGCACCGAAATTCGCTACCAACTGCTTTGCCAAAGAGTCGACCACCGCCAGCCGATCGCCTTCACTCGCCTCGACGATCTGCACCAGTGTAGACCATCCAAGTGTCGATACTCCGAGGAACCCGCTGCGAAATGCAGCGCGCGCCTTGCCTTCGAGGGCGTTCGGATCGTGATTCCAAAACGCAAATGCGCCCGACACGGCCCATTCTCCCGGCTCGGCCACTTTTTCGAATACAAAAGTATCCGATGCATCGAGTCGTATGGTGCGAATGAGCTTCACGTGCGCGGTCCCTTGCTCGCCGGATCAAACCAGGCAGGTTGACCGAGCCGCGGCAAAAACTCTTGCCGGGCAACCTCGGCCTTGCCCATGCGGCGAACCAGCAAATCGCCGTTCTCGTCAACATTGCGCGTTACACCATGCTCGCGAGCCAGCCGCTCCAGATAGCTTTTTGCTACAGCGCTGAAGCCGCTTTCCTGCCAAGCATCGACCGCAACCATGAAATGGCGTGCAAAACTTTCCACGACGTGGTTGGACATTGCATCGGTGAACCCTTCCTCCTCCAGTGCCGTGACGAACGGATTCAAGCCGGGTTCGGCGCCCGTCATCGACACTGTGCGGATCATGCCACCGAATACCAGCCACGGCGGCGTTTCGTCTTCATCGACATTCTGCGGCCAGGCAAGCCTACCGCCGCCTACGAGGCCTTGATTGACGAGGAGCGAATCTGGCCAATCGATGATGATGGAGGTTTCGGGCTGTGCGTGGGCCGCGAGCGCATCGGCCAGTGCGGCCATACCGGCATAAAATGTGCGGCGGGCCTTAATCAACGGTTCGTCCGGCTCTAGCACCACCGCGAACTCCGCGAGGTCGAAACGCCCGACATATACTAATGTCCCGGCGCCCAGTTCCGGGGCGACCGATATTGCGTGCGCGAAAGCGTCGCCAACCTCCCGCAAGCGCACCACGGAGAATGGTGGCGGTAACACCAGTTCCGGTGCAAGGCGCGTTTGCGGGCGGGCCGTACCGAGCGGCATTGTTCCTCGCTCTACCCTTCATATTTGAGTACATATAATTATAGCCTTGGCAGGTTCCGAGGCCAGACCCGTGGCCGCGGGGATTCTGCAAGGCCAATGCCGACCATGCGATCTACCTCGAATTAGCGGGAAAAAAGAAGGTTAGTGAGCCCGATGGCCGAACGGCCACGTAACATTCTAATCTGTTCATGCGAAGGCACCGTACCGCTTAACGGCGAAATGGTGCGGCACGCCTGCCGCGACTCTGTAGTGATTGAGGGCCGCCATTTCTGCCGCACCGAACTTGAGCGCGTTCGTAAGGCCCTAGCGGGCGGCGAGCAGGTTACTATCGCCTGTACTCAAGAAGCGCCACTTTTCAATGAAATTGCGGACGAGGTTGACGGAAGCAGTGCCATCTCTTTCGTCAACATCCGCGAGGCTGCAGGCTGGGCGAAAGATGGGGCCAAGGCCGGTCCCAAAATGACGGCGCTCATCGCTGCAAGCACGGAGCCAAAGGCGGAAATTCCTTTCGTATCCCTGGCAAGCGACGGCGTCACACTCCTCTATGGGAAAGATGAGCGGGTGATCGAAGCCGCGTCTTTACTCAAAGAGCATCTCGACGTCACGGTGCTGATTAAACCGGGTATCAAAATAGCGCCAACGCGCGTAACGGAATTTCCAGTGGTGAAGGGTACGATCCGAACGGCCAAAGGTCATTTAGGCGCGTTCGAGATCACCATCGACGATTATGCGACGGCTAGCCCCTCCTCGCGCGGCTCACTTGAATTCGGCCTGGCGCGCAATGACGCGGTATCGCGATGCGACATTTTCGTTGATCTCTCCGGCGGTCCATCGTTGTTCAGCGCCGCCGATCTGCGCGACGGTTATCTTCGAGCCGACCCTGGCGATCCCGCTGCGGTTCTACGCGCGGTTCTGGAGGCACGCGATCTCACGGGTACGTTCGACAAACCACGCTACATTGCTTTTACCGAGGATCTTTGCGCGCATTCGCGTTCGAAGATCGTCGGCTGCCGTCGCTGTCTTGATCTATGCCCAACCGGCGCAATTACGCCTGCCGGCGATCACGTTGCGATCGATGCGTATATCTGCGCCGGATGCGGGCAATGTGCGGCAGCCTGCCCGACGGGGGCGGCCAGTTATGCCCTGCCGTCATCCGATGCGTTGCTGCGTAAGTTGCGCACACTTCTGTCTACCTATCGTGAAGCCGGCGGCAAACAGCCTGTTGTCATGTTTCATGATGCCGAGCACGGAGGCGGGTTGATCGACGCACTTGCTCGGCACGGTGACGGTTTGCCGGCGAACGTCCTACCGGTCGAGATCAATGAGGTGACGCAGGTCGGACTTGAATCAATCGCTGGAGCAATCGCGTACGGCGCCGCGGCTGTCCGGTTGCTTATTCGCGCGAAGCCGCACCACGACGTTTCCGGCCTCTATAAGACAGTTGCACTGGCCGAACCGATCTTAGCCGGACTCGGCTTCAAGGGAGTGCGTGTCGCAACTATCGAGGCCGATGACCCCGACACGCTTGGCGAAAACTTGCGTACCATTGATCGGATCGATGGTACTGCCAAACCTGCAACTTTTTCCGCCACCGGCCGCAAGCGCGAGGTGATGCGATTGGCCTTGCGTGAATTGCACGCGGCCGCCCCCGCGCCGATCGACGTAGTGCCACTGCCGGAAGGCGCGCCGTTTGGCACGCTCGAGGTCAACGTTGAGGGCTGCACGCTATGTTTATCGTGCGTATCAGCTTGCCCGACCGGCGCGCTTTCGGATGATCCTGAGCGGCCAATGCTACGCTTTAACGAAGACGCCTGCGTTCAATGCGGGCTGTGCAAGGCGACCTGTCCGGAGAAAGTGATCAGTCTAAAGCCGCAAATCGATTTCCGCGCGGCGACTGCAATGAGCCGTATCATCAAGCAGGAGGAGCCGGCCGAATGCATTCGCTGCGGCAAGCCATTCGGCGTTAAGAGCTCTGTCGAGCGGGTCGTTGCCAAACTCGAAGGCAAACACTGGATGTATAAAGATTCGAAAAAGCGACTCGATGTCATCCGGATGTGCGAAAATTGCCGCGTCGTCGCAATGGCAGAAGAGCAATTTGATCCGTTTGGCGCGCCCCAGCGGCCGCCGGTGCGCACCTCCGACGACTATCTGCGCGAACGCAAGGAAAAGGGCGAGGGTTAGCTATTTCTTCGTTGTAGCCTTGGCGAGGAACTCTACAAGCGCCTTCCGATCGTCTTCCGACCCAATCGTTTGCTCCGGCATTTTGGTGCCAGGCGTGTAAGTCATGGGACCGACCTCGAACATTTTTGATACAGTTTCCGGCGTCCATACAATATTCATATGTTTAAGCGCCTCCGAATAATTATAGCCTGGCAATGTCGCGATCTTGCGGCCGAAAATACCAGCGAGGCTGGGCCCAGCCCTGTTTCCTTCATCAGAGGACAATGTGTGACACGCAACACAGGCGCGGAAAACATCGGCGCCATGGTCGCCGGCAAACGCCGCCAGTGGATCTTCTGGCGCACCGACCACGGCAGCACCCACCGGCTCTCCGCTTGACGCATCCCAGCGGCGGACAGTTCTGTCAGCACCGCCTGTCAACAATGTGTGATTGTCGGGAAAAAATGCGACCGACCAGACTGGTAAGCCGGGACCAACCAGCGTGTGTGCGAGCTTGCGTGCCTTGCGTTCGATCACCGCGACGGAACCACGAATTCCGGCAGCAGCGACGAGATTGCCATCAGGCGAGGTGGCGATAGCGATAACCGGCATGGGCGCCGCTTCCACTTCGCCAAGGACGTCGCCTGTTGGCGATAAGAAATAGACCTTCCCGTCGGCACCAGCGGTGACGATTTCCCCATCGGGCGCAACCGCGACAGCATTCAGCGGCGTGGGTAGATTGCGGACCATCTCACTGCCGCCCTTGAGCGGCCAAATGCGCACCGTTGTATCGTAGCCCGCGCTAATCACGTTCTTGCCGTCCGGCGAAAATGCGACGCCGTTCACGTTTTGCGCATTACCCTCACGTACGCGTGGCTCACCTCCGTTCAACGGCCACAGGCGGACGGTGCGATCCCATGACGCTGAGGCGAGTGTCGTACCATCGGGCGAGACTGCCAGGCTCGCGATCGGTCCGATGTGGCCGTCGAGGATCTTGTCGGGTTGTTGATGTGCAGGTGTCCAGATTGCGATATGCGCGTCCGCGCCGGCAGTAACGATACGTCCGTCCTTCAGATAAGCGACGGCATTCACCGCACCGTCGTGGAAACGCAACACTTGCTCCGCCGCATTGCGAGTGAGCGACCAACGAATCGCCGAGGTATCGAAGCTACCCGATAACGCTTGTGTCCCATCCGGAGAAATCGCCAGCGCCCGCACCGGTCCACCATGGCCGCGTAGCTGGGCTTGCACGGCACTGAACGTCATCGGCACTAACACAAGACCGACACTAAGACATTTGATCAAATGCGGCATCGAGTTATCCAATTCAACACGCCGCACGGCAGAATTTAGTCGTCGCTCGGTTCCATACCGAGCGCGCGAACGCGCGCGCGTATCTGCTCATCACGCAACACAGCGAGGAACGCCTGCACTGCCGGACGCTCACGCCGGTCTTCAACGACGAGAAAATCATAGTCCTCGGGTGACGCTGGCAGGAAGCCGAGGCCGTAGAGCTTGGCCACCGACTCGATGGCGACACCCCAGTCGGCACGGCCCTGCACGATCGCCGCCGCAACCGCATTATGGGATTTCGGCTGATTTGAGTAGCCCGGCGGGCGGGCGCCATCGAGCAATTTGTCGATCAACACGCGGGTGCCTGCACCAGCATTGCGGTTGACCATCAGGGCGGATACATCGGCCAAAACGATTTTCAGTGCCTCTTGCGCGCTGCGGCCCACGAAACGTGTATCACCCAGTCGAAACAATAAGCCCTGCATTCGCCGCCAACCCGGCACCAGCGATAGGCCGGACGTCGCCAGGTATTTGTTATATTGTCCGCTTGCCGGGTCGATCAGATGAACTGGGGCAATATCACACTCGCCGCGGCTTGCCGCCGCAACGCCGCCGAGGCTGCCGACCGCGATAGTACGTGCAGAGAAACCACGGTCAGCAAGACCGCCAACTACCACATCGAGCGCCACGTCATGGCTCCCCATAATGACGAGGTCGGGCACGTGCGCCGCACCATTGATGAGCGTCACGCGCGCGTGGCTATCGGCCTCGAGCGCTGATGCGAGCGCGTCGATCTCGAAAAATCCGTCCGCCTGAGAGAAACTCGTCACAGCACCGGAGCCCTTCCCAGTCGGAAATGCTACGGGCCCGCCCTCGCCTTGGACCAACGACACCAGGACGAATTCCCTGCGGCCGAGCTCGGACGCGACTCGCACCGGCACGCGCGCAGTTATCGTTTCCGCTGCCTCCGGCGAAAGTCCCGCGCGAGCACGGATCACCGGTGCGACAAAGGCATGGAACGCGAAGATTGCCGAGGTTGGAAATCCGGGCAGCACGACAATTGGTTTGTGGCCAATGACGCCAAGGCACAGCGGCTTTCCCGGCTTGAGCGCAACCCCATGCACCAGAATTCCCGGTTTGCCCAGCTGTGACACGACGCGATGTGAGAGATCGCCGGCGCCTTTCGAAGTGCCTCCGGATAAGACCACGATATCACTCGCCGCAAGCGCTTCGCGCACCGCGTTTTCGAGTACCGCTGCATCGTCAGGGAAGGAGCCAAGCATCAGTGGCTCACCACCAGCTTCGGCGATAGCGGCCGCGACAATCGCGCCATTGCTATCGTAAACGCCTGCCGGCTTGAGGGGTTTGCCGGGCTCGACCAGTTCGTCACCGGTTGAAAGCACCGCGACGATCGGCCGCCGTACAACTTCGATGCGGTCGAGGCCACAAGCCGCAAGCATCCCAATCTCGCGCGCACCGATACGCGTGCCACGCCGCAACAACGTCTCGCCGCGCGCGATGTCGGAGCCAGCATATGAGACGAATTGACCGGGCGTCGCAGCGCGGCTGAGCTCAATACGCGGCGCGCCTTCTTCGACCAGCTCCGTTTGCTCGATCATCACAACAGCGTCGGCGCCACGCGGGATGACTCCCCCGGTGGCAATCGCGGTGCATGTTCCCATCGCGATCGGTACAATGGGCATGTGACCGCAGACGATAACTTCTGCGTTGAGTGTGAGCATTTTGGGATTGCCGTTGCTGGCACCCACCGTATCGACCGCGCGTACGGCAAAGCCATCAACAATGGACCGATCAAATGGGGGGGCGTCGACTGCGGCCACGACATCACGCGTGAGCACGCGCGTGCGCGCCGCGGCTAGGTCCACCATCTCGGCAGGAAGTGGCCTGAGGTCGAGATGACGTTCGAAGCGCGCTTTCGCCTCTTCGGCGGACACGACCTCAAGAAATTGTTCTTGCCGCGCCGCTGCCCGCACGCGCGATAACAGATCGCTTTCCTTACCCGACCGTGGCTTTCGGTTTTCGCTCATTTTACGTCGCTTATTTTACATGGTTCATGGCCAGGGCCTTAACTGGACGGGTGATCCTCCAGGATATCCCTCGCTATCCGCCGGCACCAAAATCCATCCGTCCGAGCGAGCAAGGAGCGACAGCGGCAGATACTTGGTGGCCAACGGCTCGGCCTGGCCGGCGTTGCGACGCACTGCGACGATTTCTGCTAAGCCCACCGTCGAGCTGATTTTGCGCGCGAGAGGCAGGATCTCGGCCGGCTCGTTTTCACTGTTTTTGGCGCCAGCGAGCCGATCAAGCAAGCGCCGCCCGACAACGAGCCACACGCTCAGTGCAGCATCGAGCCGTCCCGGCAACAGCAGTACTGGCCTTGCGCCAACGAAGCCAAGTGCAGCTGTTTCACCCGGCGTGAGCGCCATACCGTGTACCGCAAGCCGTCCCTCGCGAACGAGTGTCTGCACGCTGTTGTCGTTGCGCCCGCTGCCCGTGCCGCCAATCGCCACAATTGCGTTCGCGCTTTCCGCAGCCATTGCGACATCGAGACCGCGGCCGCTTTCGTCCAACTTTGCCGAACCGCCACGACGCTCGATATCCGCTGTTACCAAACGGGCGGCAGCGTTGATGATACCGCTGCCGCGCAACGGCAAGATACGAATGCGCGGCTCGCGCACAGTGACTCGCGCGATACCAGTAGCGGAGAGAGCCGCGAGATCCGTGGCGCGCAAACGTTCGCCAGCACGTCGCAGCGGAATCGCCGAGTCGCTGTCACCGCCCGCTGCCAACACGCCGTCTCCCGGATTGACCGCAAGTAACACTTCGGCACGACCGTCGATAACTTTCACTGCACTTAGCGGCGCAACGCTGTCTGTTCCGGCAGGCAGTGATTGTCCTGCCTCGATGCGCGATGGCGTGCGCATAAGGGGCGCTGGAGCGTAGCCGCCGGCACCTAAGGTCTCGTCAGCACTGAGCGCCCAACCATCTTGCAACGCTAGTGCAGCGGCTGGCCGAGCTGGCGCCGACGCGTCGGCGGCAAGCGTACGCCCGGCACCCGCGGACACTTCGATAGTGCGCTGGGTGACCGATTTTACTTCAGTATCGACAATTGCCAACACATCGGCGAGCGGCGTCAGTCTAGTGATTGTTTGTATTGCTTCTGACGCTGCCATTTTTTCCTGCGCTTGACCTCGTTGCGCTTAGAGACTTGAGTTTACCTCAACAACGCAACACTTGCAGCGTAGCTTTCCATAGGTGAAATCGGAGAAGTAAGCGTGTTTACGGTCACCAAAGACAAGGCACTTCTCACAACTACTACAGGCGCGCTTCCCCGCCCAAGCTGGTACACCGAGAACTTGCGGGGCATTCCACTTTCGCAAGGGTTTTCCCGCCTTGCCTACCGCGAACAGCATTTCGATTGCCTCGCCTGCCATGTGGCTGCCCAACATCGCGCCGGGATCGACATATTTGTCGATGGGGACGCACGGCTCGATGATGACGTCGCCGGCCGCGGTTGGGTGAGCTACGTGACCGAGCGAGTCGCAGGCATCGGTGCGCCTCGCGTGGAGGTGCCGCCCGCAGGCTTCATGGCGGACAAAGGCCCGGGTGATTTGATGTGGGAGGTGATTGAGACGCGCATGACGCCGCCGGTCACGGACAAGATCGGCCAGACGGAATTGCAGCTCGATCGCGCCTACAAGGCGATCGCGCCGATGACCGACAGGCCGGTGAAGATCGGTTCGATCTCAGCACAGATACTGGCGCTGATGCTCACCAACGAGCATTACAAGAATCGACTCGACTTGCTGATGGATCTGTCAGCCGCATTGAACAAAGAATATCACGCACTCGCCGACGCTGGCGCACCTCTGGTGCAGATCGAGGAGCCGGCGATTCATCAGGTGATCGCCGATCCAAAACAGTCGGTCAAGCCAGAACAATGGGTGGAGGCGTTTAATGTCGAGGTGAATGGGCTCCGTGGAAAATGCGAAGTGTGGTGCCACACCTGTTGGGGCAGTCCGGCAGCACAGCGCGTTGCAAGCAAAGATCAATCTTATAAGGCCGCCCTTCCCTATCTCGATCAGCTCGACGTCGATGTACTCACCGTCGAAGGCGCCTTCAACCGCGGCATGGACCTCGAGCACGTCGGGAAGATGATTTCCAAAGACAAGAAGATCGCGCTGGGTGTCATCAGCCATCGCACGCTCCAAGTGGAGCGGCCGGAGGAAGTGGCCGATCTCATTCGCACTGCGCTCAAATATATTGACCCGGAGCGACTGATCCTCACGAGCGACTGCGGTTTCGGAAGGCAGTCAATGAGCCGCATGCATGCATTTTATAAAATGGTTGCCCTCACGCGTGGCACCAATATCGTGCGCAAGGAGCTTGGGATCGAGGAAGCTTACATCCCGGCAACTGACAAACAGCTGTCGATGGTACCGCTCAGCGCGTGATCCTGCGAAGAACCCATGACTGAAACCATAATGAACCTGCGTGGATTAAAATGCCCTCTGCCGGCATTGCGGGTGCGCAAGATGCTGGCGCAGCTAAAAACCGGCGATTTCATCGTAGCGGAATGCACCGACCCATTGACCGCCATCGATCTTCCCAACTTGCTGCGCCAGACCGGCGATACCTTGGAAAGCAAAAGCGAAACGGACGGCTTGCTTAGTTTTCGCATCCGCAAGAAATAACGCGGTCGTTCAGTCGAGGTGAAAGCCCTTGGCGCGAACGAACGCGCCGAAGTCCGCGCGCAACGGCTCGGCGTATTGGCGTGCCTTGTCCTCCGACCAGCCATAAAATTCGCTACGGCCGAAACGCTCGGGCTCGCGCTGATTGCGATACGGACGCACGGCCGCGCGCCGGCGGTCGTATGCATCAATCTCGGCAGCAATATCATTCTCCGCGAACCGCTCTTCGTGAACCGTTGTTTCGAGCGATAGCCGCGGAGTAATTCCCCCTATCTCCGCGGGCCAACCGACGCACATCCCGGCTATCGGAATGACTTTCTGCGGCAAAGCAAACATTTCACTGATGGTTGTAGCATGGTCGCGAATCACACTGATTGGGCAACAGCCGAGACCGACCGCCTCCGCAGCGCGCAAAAAAGTGGTCATGACGATGGCGCCATCGACCGACGCGTTGAAAAATAGATCCAGATGGTCGTTGGGGAATGGCTTGCCGTTTCTTTGCGAAATCTGCGCCAGCCGGCGGCCATTGGCGAGAAAAACGAGAAACACCGGAGCGTCGCGAACCCATGGCATCTCCGTGAGCAAATTCGCGATCGCATGAATCTTGGCTCTATCCCGCACTATGAGAATATCGGCCTGCTGCAGATCGCTTTTCGACGGTGCCGATAGCGCGCATGCGCAAAGCAATCGCAACTGACTGGACGTGATGTCGCGCGCGAGAAAGCGCCGATGCACGCGATGCGCGGCAATACGGCTGAGCTCGTCAAGTCCCGACAAGCCCTCGTCGATATCCAACTGTTCGCCGAAGCGCTCAGATAGCGCGGTTTCTATGGATGAGACTGGGCTGGACATCGAAAGACTCCTTGGCCGAATGGATGCTTGCCACGCTATCGTAGCGTGGGAGATGATGCGTCAAATAGTGCAAAGAACAAGACGCTAGGGAGGTGGACAATCGGTGATTCCGATCACGCGAGTCAGTCTGAAGTGTGCGCCCATGCCCGATGTCTTCAACCGGTGGCATGGCCAATGACGTCCGTGTTGCTCGAGGTCGCCGGTGTAACCCTCCAATACAAAACGCCGCGCCACCTGGTGACGGCGACTTATCGCGTGGATTTTTCGGTTCATCAAGGTGACCGCTATGTGATCCTCGGACCTTCCGGCTGCGGCAAGTCAACGCTGCTGAAGGCGGTTGGTGGATTCATGCGGCCGGTAGAAGGCTCGATCCACATTCGCGGTCGCGAAATTGATTCCCCCGGGCCCGATCGCATGATGGTTTTCCAGGAATTCGAACAATTAATGCCATGGAAAACCGTCTATCAAAATGTCCTGTTTCCGATGAAAGTGACAAAGAAATTCAATTCGAAAGATTCGGTCGCGCGTGCAAATGCCTTCATCGAAAAGGTCGGCCTCACCAAGTTCCGCGACGTTTATCCGCATATGCTTTCTGGCGGCATGAAGATGCGGGTGGCCATCGCTCGCGCGATGGCACTGGAACCCGATATCCTGTTGATGGACGAGCCGTTCGCCGCACTCGATGCGCTTACGCGGCGCACGATGCAGCAAGAACTATTGTCATTGTGGGACCAACTTCGTTTCACGGTGCTTTTTGTCACACATTCAATCGAGGAGGCGATCGTTATCGGCTCGCGCGTTCTCGTATTGTCGCCGCACCCGGGGCGGGTACGTGCTGAACTCGACGCCAATGGACTTGATCACAACGGCATCGGCAAGGCGGAGTTCGGCGCCCTCTCACAACGCATTCATAACCTGTTGTTCGGTGAGAAGGGCATTCCTCAGGCCCATAAGAAAGCCCAGACGTGACCACGCATCGACCGGAATTCGAGACTGAAATCGCCGATGCAGGTGCGATTGGCGATGTCGAGCGACCGCTGACAGTTGTCGAACGCGTCCTCAACAATGAGGCCGTGCAACGGCTGACGGTTCTGGTGGCACTTATCGTTATTTGGGAGCTCTATGCGCGCTGGCTCAATAACGCGCTACTGTTTCCGACCTTCATCGAGACGGCAAAGACATTCTCAAATGACATCGCAAACGGCGTGCTGGTTGACCGCGCTATAACTTCGCTCCGAACGCTTGCGGTCGGCTATGCACTCGGGCTCGCACTCGCGACACTAATGACCACCTTCGCAGTCGCAAGTGGAATCGGCACGCGTATCCTTTCCACGTTGACCGCCATGTTCAATCCGCTTCCCGCGATCGCGCTTTTACCACTGGCTTTAATCTGGTTTGGCCTCGGTACGCCATCGTTGGTGTTCGTCATTGTTCATTCGGTGCTTTGGGCGGTTTCGCTCAATACCTTGATCGGCTTCCGCAGCGTGCCGGAAACTTTGCGCATGAGCGGACGCAATGTCGGATTGAAAGGAGCGCGCTACGTTGGGCTTATCCTTATCCCGGCCGCATTCCCGTCGATTCTCGCTGGCCTGAAGATCGGCTGGGCCTTCGCGTGGCGTACGCTTGTTGCAGCTGAACTGGTGTTCGGCGTCTCGGCGCGCTCTGGCGGTATCGGTTGGTACATTTTTGAGGCGCGAAACGATCTTGATACCGCAACCGTATTCTCCGGCCTGCTCGCTGTGATTCTGATCGGCCTCATTATCGAATCGGTCGTTTTTCGTTCAATTGAAGCGCGGACCGTCAATCTTTGGGGCATGCAGCGGTGACACACATTCGTATTCGCCTAGCTCAGCACTATATCTATCGCGACGACCAACTCGGCGCGGAATTCAGGAATGCCAATTAGCGAATTCGAGACGGTAATTGTCGGCGGCGGAGCGGCCGGTATCGCTGCAGCTCATCGCCTCCATCGTGCTGGAGTCGATTGCCTGATTGTTGAGGCGCGTGCGCGGCTCGGTGGCCGCGCATGGACTGTCGCAGGCCCTTTGGGTTCCGCGCTTGACCTCGGTTGCGGGTGGCTGCATTCGGCCGACCGCAATCCCTGGGTGGCGGTCGCCGAAGAACAAGGACACACAATCGACAAAACGCCGCCGCCTTGGAGACGGCGGTCATCATCTCTCGGGTTTACGGAAGATAGCCAACGCGAATTTCTCAAAGCGCAGGAAGATTTTTTCGCACGGGTCAGCGAAAGAGCGCAAAAAGAGCCGGATGTGCCGGCCGCGGCGCTTATGGCGCCGGGTTGCCGTTGGAACGATCTCATCAACGCGGTTGGAACCTATATCAGCGGGGCAGAACTTGATCGCGTGTCCGCCCGTGACTTCGACAATTTCGACGACACGGGCGTGAATTGGCGCGTGGCCGAAGGTTATGGCGCGACGATTGCCGCTTGCGGCGAGAAGTTGCCGACCGCGCTCGATTGTCCGGTGCTGCGGATTGATCACAACGGGAAACGTTTGAAGATTGAGACGCAACAAGGCGTCATAACGGCCGATCAAGCGATCGTTACGATGCCCAGCGCAATTCTTGCGGAGGCGGATAGTCTGTTCAGCCCCATGCTGCCGGATAAGACGCAAGCTGCACAAGGCCTGCCGTTGGGTCTCGCTGACAAACTGTTTCTTTCGCTCGAAAACGCGGAAGAGTTTGAAAAAGATAGTCGTCTGTTCGGGGCAACCGACCGGACTGCGACAGCGACGTACCACCTGCGGCCCTTTGGCCGTCCACAAATCGAAGTGTTTTTTGGCGGAACTCTGGCGGCCGAGCTCGAACAAGAAGGCGAGCGCGCTTTTTTCGATTTCGCCGTGTCGGAACTGATGGGCCTCCTCGGCAACGCTTTCTTACAACGGGTGAAGCCGATTCATATCCATCGCTGGGCCGCCGACCCGTTTGCGCGCGGCTCATATTCATACGCGCTTCCCGGCATGGCAGATTGCCGCGCGAAATTGGCAGCGTCGGTGGACAATCGTTTATTTTTCGCCGGCGAGGCCTGCTCGCCCGGCGACTTCTCGACCGCGCATGGCGGCTGGATCACGGGCGTGATTGCCGCAGACCAGGCCCTTTCCGCTCGATCGCTCGTAGAAAAACGCAACAAAGCCTGAATGCCGGTCCCGGGCGAAATTTTCCCGATTTTCGTCGCGTATTGGCGATGCGTCGGAACCGAGCCAGATCAAGAATTGTCAACGATCACTCACAGCTTGATCAAGGCGTTGCGGCGAAAATCGGATGGCACCTTGCTGGCATGCGAGAGTAAGCCCGGCAGCACTGCGATATGATGTTGCCGCAATGGAAAATCCAACTCCATCGGGTCACCGCGTGCCATGCCACGTTCCGCGGGAATTTTTAAGGACGAGTCGTCAGTTTTCAATCTGAGACGATTTCGAAAGCATCCAAAATTCGTATCAGATGTAACGCAACTTCATAGTGCGTTCGAAGAAACTAGGCCAACAAAAATGAATTTCGTCGTTCTTGGCGCGCCGCCGTCGTTTTCGACAATGCATCTTGTAAGGCCTCGAATTTTTCTTTGGTCAGCGCAGCTACTTGTCGGACTCTTTAGTTTAAAATTGGGATAGGCGCCGATCCACACCGGTTGCGGCCCTATCAATAGGGCCGACTGAGCTGAAAACTCAGGCGCGACTATTCTTGGTCATTATATGCTGAGAACGGAATATGCGGAGGACACGCGAGTTTTTGTGGGTTATTGTCGCACAGGGCTACGTGCTCGACATTGTCACGCATTCCAAATAAAATTTCAGCTGTGAATTTTCAGGCACCTGAATGTTAAAGACCTCGATGCGGGTTCGGTTTTGGGGCGTCCGAGGAAGCATCCCCTGTCCCGGTTCATCGACGATTCGTTATGGCGGCAATACCCCATGCATCGAGGTGCGTTGCGGTGACCGTGTCCTTATTTTCGATGCCGGGACCGGTTTGCGGCCGCTCGGCATAGAACTTCTCAAAGACAAAAGAATACGCAATGTCGACATTTTCATAACGCATTGCCATCTCGACCACGTTTCCGCCTTGCCGTTTTTTGCGCCTTTTTTTCGAGAGGACTATCGGGTCCGCGTCTGGGCGGGAAATCTTTTGCCTGCGGATAGCATCGAACAGGTCATGCGAAGGCTGATGAGCTCGCCATGGTTTCCGGTGCCGCTGGAAATTTTCAAAGCCGCGATCGAATTCCACGACTTCAAATCCGGAGACGTTTTGCGTCCGTACGACGATGTATTGCTGCGAACGGCACCTTTGGATCACCCTGATGGAACCAATGGCTACCGTCTCGAATACGGCGGTAAGGCTTTCGCTTTGCTCAGTGACACCGAAGGTTTTCCCGGTAAGCGCGACACCGAGATGGTGTCGCTCGCCCGTCGCGCCGATCTTGCTGTCTATGATGCGACGTTCACCGAAGAGGAACTGGCAACTCGCGGAGACTGGGGTCATTCCACCTGGACACGCGGTGTTCGGATGGCAAATGAAGCAGACGTCAAGCACCTTTGTCTATTTCACCACGACCCATCACACGACGATGATTTTATGGATACTCTCGCGGCTGAGGCGAATGACGCGCGCGCTGGAACGATCGCCGCGCGCGAAGGCCAGATTATCGACCTGTGATCTGATCGGCGGCCGCAGCCGCAACTTTCCGGACGCCCTGCTGATCTAGCGCTATTACTGGATGATAATGGCGCAAATCCTCAGCGTTGAGAATTGCCATCGTCCGATTGTCGAGAACCAACCACCGTTGCTCATAGCGAACCGCTACAATCGCGTGGCCGGTTTGGCGCTGGTCGTCTTGCACGATGACGAGCCGGAGGTCGTCGCTTGCAATTCCCAATTCGTGCAGGACGACGTATTTTACAATGGCGTAATCTTCGCAATCGCCGGCTCCGCTGCCCAGCGTTTGAAGCGGTGAGGCCCAGAAATCGGCATAGCCATATTGGGACCAGTCGCTCGCCGGTTTGATGCTCATATTGACCGCGCGATTGATCCATCCGAGCCTTGCGCGCCCCTCGCCCTTCCTGCCAAGTTCGACGATCAACAGAAACCGAAGCACGGCCTGCGAACAGATACTTTCATCTGAGCGGCAACCCGCGATTACCTCTTCGTCCGCGACAATGCGGGCCTGAAGCTCGCTCCACTTTGCTGTCATTTCTCCAGGCGGCTTGAGCATTGCCGGCAGTTCAAATGGTTCCGATCCTGATGACGGATCTTTGCCACGCGCCGGAAGGTCCGGACCGAGCGAGGCGAGCTGCGGCATATTCACATCGCTCGAATTATTCGCGGGCACTAGCCGGACTTCGGCCGCGCCAACATCGTTCGTCCCGACTGCTGAAGAGCGCTGACTCGGATGCATACCCGCAAAAGCGGTGCTGCAGCAAACCGCGATCAAAAAAGAGATGCGCGCTATCCGGACGATAGCAAACATGATTGAGCGCCCCTGCGTCCGGAAATGTCGGTCGGATTTTCCGATCCCACTCCCGTAGATTTGCCGGACGTTTTGCGCTCAAACTTTTGAGGTGCGGTTTACGATTGTGCAATCGAGCGGACTTATTGGGCTTTGGGGTGAATGGATTCTGAAAAGCGCGCCGCTGATCGTTTTTGCAATAGAATTTCGTCGAGGCCAAGACAGCAGCATTTATCAATCGTAAACTCGCGCGCCCGCAGTTACCCGAACGTTAACTGTGGCGGGCGGTGAGATTTTCAAATGCAATGCCGTCATATGGCATTGCAAATGGAATGACGCCGGATTGTCGTTAGTTTATGCCGTAACGTGAGAATTCGCTGGCGATCGCTGTTTCGAGTTTCTTTGCCGCAGCGACATCGGCGTTACCCCCGGTAGAATCGCCTTTTTTAAGCCTGGCAAGCCCGCGCCCATAAAGCGCACTCGCCATCTTCGGCTCGATGCGCAGTGCCGAATTATAGTCTTCGATTGCTGAGTCGATCTGTCCCATCTTCAAGTAGGTCAACCCGCGTGAATCGAATGCTGCGGCGTCATTAGGTTGAATGAGCAGCGCCTTGTTGCAATCTGCCAGTGCCGTCTGCAAATCTCCGATGATCGCGCGGGCCCAGCAGCGCCCATTCCACACCGCTTCAAGATCAGGCTGAAGACGAATCGCGTCGTCATAGTCGCGCGCAGCCTGTTGAAATTCGTGCCGTCGGTGGTTGGTTTCAGCGCGATTGGCAAAAGCCCTAGCGTAGTCGGGACTGAGTTTGATTGCCTCGTCGAAATCCTTTATCGCGCGATCGTATTGTCCTTTTTTCTGGTAAGCCACTCCACGGTTATTGAATGGCTTCGAGAAGGTCGGATTGGATTTGATCGCCAAGTCGTAATCACTGATGGCGCGATCAAAATCTCCCTTGGCGGAAAAGGCATCACCTCGATTGTTGTATGCAATCGCCAATACAAGCGCGGTTTCTTTTCCCGTCTCGATCAGCGCTGTGCAGCCTTTGATTTGCGGATCGGGCGAACTGCGATCCGTCCCATTGCACAGCTCAATATTGCTGAGGCGGTTTTGAAGTTCGTTTTGTGACGCAGCAGGTGACTTACCCAGTGACAGGCCAAGCACCAAGATTAATACGGCGCCGCCCGAGACGCGGTGCCTGATTGAAGCAGAGTTGAAACGATCAAAGGCGCAAATTGGCTTTTTCTCGCGCCCACCGATTGTTGAGATGCGCTGCGTTGGCATCGCTTACACCAAAAACAGCTTGTCCCAGATGCAGGTTCAGCACCCTCGACAAATGTCGAGTCTGGGTTTCTTGACTTCGTCAATAGCCGGCGCCACTCCCGGCGACGCGGTGCCTGCGCCAGCTTTTTCCAAAACCTTGTCCTTGCCCTCTTCGAGAAGCGTCGAAAATTTCACACTTCCATCGTCCGATATTTCGACATGCGGCGTCGTCCCACGTATACCCATCGTTGCAACGGGGGTATCGACCTTCATATCGCCCGACTTTGCAATTTTGCCGGCGACAAAAGTAAACGTACCTTTTGTCAGGCTAAGCAAAGTCGAGTTCGATTTACTGTTCGGATCATAGACGAACTCCGTCATG
>WNFM01183395.1_pt2 | contig 19187 bp, 19 predicted proteins | sample 5400271 | NCBI WGS metagenome assembly WNFM01 (sample SAMN13153352, study PRJNA577476) | soil metagenome | isolation source: 60 cm saprolite on Douglas fir-dominated hillslope | place: USA:California | collected 2013-09-17 | reverse complement strand
GTTGCGTTACACTGTGAAGCGTCGCGGCCGCAGCCGGACGAGGCTGGTATCGCCGCACATCGATTGGAGGACATCGATGAAGCTGTTCAGCTCCGCCCAGCGCGACGCGTTGCTTCCCGCCGAGACCGCCTCGTTCCCCTCGCCTGTACCGACGCAAATCGTCGCCAGCGAGGAATACGCTCCGCCGCCGCAGCGAAACAACAAGGCATGAGCCGTCGACGTTTCTTCCAGACCGCCGCCGGCATGGCCACTTCCTTCGTCGCGATGAACGAAGTCTATGGTCCGCTTTTCAGCGCCAGCCTCGCCGAAGCGGCGACGCCGGAGATGGCCGAGCAGCGCGCCGCCGCCCTCGGCGGGCAGTTCGTCATGGATACCCATACTCATTTCCTGCGTGACGACACGCGCCTCACCGGCTTCGTCAAGCAGCGCGAGGCGGTCGGCAAGGCCGGCTGGAACAAGGCGCTCGCCGACAAGGAGCAGACGCTCGACGATCTCAAATACGACAACTACTTCAAGGAAATCTATCTCGACAGCGACACCAAGGTGGCGCTCTTGACCAATTCGCCTTCGGAAGTCCCGGAGGATTGGTTCCTCACCCAAGAGATGGTGTTCCGCACGCGCGAGAAGGTCAATCAGGCGGCCGGCTCCCGCCGCATGCTGGCGCATTACACGATCACGCCGGGGCAGGATGGTTGGCTCGAGGGGATCGACCGCGCGATCGCCGAGTTCAAGCCCGATTCGTGGAAGGGCTACACGATCGGCGACAATACGCACAAGGATCTGAGCCGCCATCCCTGGCACCTCGACGACGAGAAGCTGATGTATCCTGCCTACGAGAAATTCGTGAAGGCCGGGATCAAGAACCTCTGCATCCACAAGGGTCTCTTCGCGCTCGCCGTCGAGAAGCAATTCCCCAATTTGCTGGAATACGCCGATGTGCGCGATGTCGGCAAAGCGGCGAAGGACTGGCCGCAGCTCAACTTCATCATCTACCACTCCGCCTATCGCCATGTCGGCGGCTCGCCGGCCGAGGGAATGGCGGAATGGGACCAGACCGGCCGGATCTCGTGGGTCAGCGAGCTCGCCGCGATCCCGGAGAAATATGGCGTGACCAACGTCTATGGCGATCTCGGTCAGCTTTTCGCCTGGTCGACCGTGGCCGAGCCGCGTCTTGCCGCCGCGCTGATGGGAACGCTGGTCAAGGGACTCGGCGCCGATCATGTGATCTGGGGCACCGATGCCGTGTGGACCGGCTCGCCGCAATGGCAGATCGAAGGCTTGCGCCGTCTCGAGATCCCCGAGGACATGCAGAAGCGACACGGCTTCGCGCCGCTCGGCCCGGCCGACGGTTCGGTGAAGAATGCGATTTTCGGCGAGAACGTGGCGCGTCTCTACGATTACGAGCGTCATGCCGGGCTCGGCACGCAAGACCGCTTCGCGGCGCTCAAGGCGGCGTACCAACAGAACGGCCCTGGGCGCAGCAATCTGCGCTATGGTTACGTCGCCGCGCCGGGGTGACCGAAGCGGACGAAAAACGTAGCTGGAGGGGCGTTCGATGAGACCGTTGATCGCGCGGATTGCCGCCGCGCTGTGTTTCGCCGTTGTCTCGGCGACAGTGCCGGGCCCGGCTATCGCCGAGACCGGCGAGATCCGCATCGGCCTGCAATACGGCTTCATCTATCTGCCGATCACCGTCGCCGATGCCGAGGGGCTGATCGACAAGCGGGCGCGCGAGCTCGGCCTGCCCGGCATGAAGGTGACGCTCAATCGCTTCAGCGGCTCGGCGGCGGTCAATGAGGCGCTGGTATCGAACAGCATCGATTTCGGCGCCTATGGCCTGCCCGGCCTACTCATCGCCTGGGAAAAGACGCGCGGCAAGCTGGCGATCAAGGGCCTCGCCGGTCTCGCCCTCACCGCCTATGTCCTAGACACCAACAAGCCGGCCATCGCCTCGCTCGCCGATTTCGGTCCGCAGGACAAGATCGCGCTGCCGGCCTCGAACTCGCCACAAGCCATCCTGCTGCAGATGGCCGCCGAGAAGACCTTCGGCGACTACAAGCGCCTCGATGCCAATTTCGTCAGCCTGCCGCATCCCGACGCGACCACGGCACTGCTCGCCGGCAGCGCCATCGCGGGCTATTTCGCGACGCCGCCTTTCTCGCAGATCCTCGCCAAGGACAGCCGCATCCATCCCGTCTTGCGATCGTTCGACATCCTCGGCGGCAAGGAAGGAACCGGCGCCGGGCTCGGCGGCAGCCAGCGCTTCGTCGACGCCAATCCCAAGGCGGCGCAGGCGCTCTTCCTGGCAATCGAGGATGCGATGAGGTTGATCGCCGCCGACCCGCGCCGCGCGGCCGACATCTACCTCAAATCGGAGCCGCAGAAGCTCAGCAACGAGGAGGTTCAGGCCCTGCTGCAGGACCGCTCGACCATCTATCAGGTCGCGCCCTCGGGGCTGATGGCCTATGCCGAGTTCATGGTGAAGACCGGCATGCTGAAGACCAAGCCGGATTCGTGGCAGGACGTCTTCTTCCCCTATGTCTACGAGCGCGGCGGCACCTGATTCGCCGCTATTTGCGCACCCATTGCCCGGATTCCTGGAGGAACCAGGTGCCGGACGGCGCCGATTTGAGGATTTCGCCGGCATAGATGCGGCCGATCTGATCGATCGGCACGCCATCGGCGGCGGCGCGCTGGGCATAGAGCTGGCGGCGCTCGGCATTGACCTGCTCGACCAGCGGGGCGACGCTGGCGGCCTGTGCCGGATCGCGTACCACGGCATAGCCGTCATAGCGCTCGCCGACAGTACCGGCGCTGCGCGGCGCATCGAGGGCGCGGCTCTGCGCGAAGGCGCCGACGCTCACCACGGCAAGCAGCAATGTCAGGGCGAGACGCCTAGAAAATCGACTTGGTTTTGACATCTTCCTTGGCCTTCTCCTCGACGCGCAGCCGCACATCGGCGTCGAGCTTGATATTCAGATTGATAGTGATCGGCTCGCTCGGCGGCTCGACGCGCACGGTCGGCGTGCAGGCGGCGGCGTAGAACGTCACGGAGCTCAAAATCCCGGCGCGCAATTTGCGGATCAAACGGCGTTCTCCCGTCGGCGGCAGCGGGCCGGCAGCGTCGAGCTTACGCCGTGGTCCGGCCCATTGAATAGCGTCATCGGCCGGCGGCATTGCGCAGCAGCCCGTCGGCGGCGGTGTAGCCGCTGAGAAGGAGAGCGGCGAGGCGATCGAAATTGGTCTCGAACCGGATGTTGATCGCGAAGACACGATTGTCGAGCACCGCCGGGTTGCTGCCCTTGAGCGCGACCAGGAGGCTGCCATCGCCACTCGGCGCGCGGTCGAGCGTCAGCCGCAGCGCCGTGTAGTGGAAATCGGCGAGTGCCTGGCGCGTCAGGGTGAGCGCGTCGCCCGCCTTGCCCTGCGCCTCGGTGATCGCGGCGGGCAAGCCGGCGCCGCTATAGCGCACGACGCCCGGACCGCTCGCGGTGAGCAGCCCGCCGCTGATCGTCACGCCGGCGGGATCGATGCGCACAGGGATGCGGCCGTCGAGCGCACCCGAGCCGCTCAGCCCATCGATGCCGATCAGCGTCAGCACCGCGCCGACATCGACCGAGTCGACGTCGAGCGCGGTGTCGAGCGGCTGGTCGCGCTGCAGCGAGAGGCTGGCCAGCGACAGCGTGCCGCCGGCGAGTCCGAGCGTCGCCGCGTCGATCAGCAAGCGGTCGCTGCTCGGCAGACGGAACCGCAGATCGAGCGGACCTTCGGGCAGCGACGCGATCCGCAGGGCGGCGGTGAGATGCTGCGCGCCGGTCGCGCGGAGCGGCATCAGCGAATCAAATGTCACCGTGCCGTCGAGCGCATCGACCGCGGCGAGGCCGCCGTCGAAACCAACCCCGTCGAGCGAGAGGGTAAGCGCGGTAAGCATGGTCTTGCCGCCCCATGAGACGCTGCCGCTGGCGGCGATGGAGCCGGCGACGCGGCTTACCGCGTCGCTGGCCACTGCCGGAAAGAGATCGCGCGGCTGTCGTCCTGCCGGCGCGAAGACCACCGGCGCGGCGCGGATGGTGAGCGCGCCGCGCCCGCTCGCCAGCTCGTGCTTGCCGTCGAGCGTCAGGGCGAGCGCGCGGTCGGCGCTCTCGGCATGGCCGGTGACGATCATCGCACCTCCCACGCCCTTCTCCTCCAGCGTGAGGGCGAGCGGTGGCCAGCGTACCGGCTGCGTGCTGTCGCGCAGCGCGCCGCGCAGGCTGAGCGACGGCGCGTCGCCGGCGAAGAGGAGCGAGACATCAGCGGCGGACAGCGCTGCACCGCGCTCGGGTAAGGTCAGCGCGGCGCCCGTCGCGGCGAGGTGTCCGTCACTGCCGAGTTGCCACTCGGGCAGCTCAGCAGTGAGACGCATCGGCGCACCGCCGGCCGGCGTGACCGTGCCGGCGATCGTCGCCGAGCCGCGCAGGCCGCCCCCTGCGGTTGGCGTCATCGCCGCGTCTATCGTTGCGGCGGCGGCGAATTTCGCGTTCGCGAATGTCAGTTGAGCGCCGGCCAGTTCGAGACGATCGAAAGGCAGTACGGGTGCGCCGGAAGCGGGGCCGCCGGCGCGTGGCAGGCCGACGATGGCGAGCTCGCCGCGATCGAGCGCGACTGCGAGGCGCAGACCCTCGACCCGCAGCCGCGCGAGGCCGCCATGCAGCAACCCGCCCAGCGTCCAGTCGACCGCGACAGCATCGGCCGAGGGGCCGGTCGGGCCGCCGAGCCGCACCGCGTCGAAGACGATGCCGCCGAGTCCGAGCGAGCGCACGGTGAGAGTTTCCGTCGCCACGCCGGCGCGGGCGAGCGCCGTGCGCGCGAGCCCGGCCGCCAGCTCGCGGCCGCGCAGCGCCATGGCGCCGGCGCCGACGAGGAGAAACGCACAAGCAACGAGCAGCGTCAGCCGGCGGCGGCGCCGCCTGGCGACTCCGAAGGCGGAGCGGCGGACCATGGGGGTCGTCGCCGGCCTCTACTCGAAGACCGGCTTGCGCTTGGCGATGAAGGCCTCGACCGCCTCGCGGTGATCGGCCCCGGCGGTGACCACGGCATAATGCGAGGAGATGAGATCGAGATTGCTGCGCAGATCGTTGCGCAGCCCCTGCTGCACGGCGCGCTTGATGAAGCGGACCGAGAGGGCGGGCGCCTGCGCGATCTTCGTCGCGACCGCGCGGACATAGGGCATCAGCTCGGCATCGGGCAGCACCTTGTTGACGAGGCCGATGCGCTCGGCCTCGGCGGCGTCGATGAAATCGGCGGTCCAGAACAACTCGAGCGCCTTGGCGGTGCCGACGAGGCGCGGCAGGAAATGTGCGCCGCCGGCGCCTGGCACCAGCCCGACCTTGACATAGGTCTCGGCGAAGCGCGCGCTTTGCGCGGCATAGCGAATGTCGCCCATCAGCGCCATATCCATGCCGGCGCCGGTGGCGACGCCGTTGACGGCGACGAGCACCGGCTTGTCGAGATCCTCGAGCGCGAGCGGAATGCGCTGGATGCGGTTGAAGAGCTCGTTCTTGCGCTGCGCCGGCGGATTCTTGAGGCGGTCTTTCATCTCGACGATGTCGCCGCCGCTGCAGAACGCCGTGCCGGCGCCGGTGACGATGACGACGCGCACCGCATCGCTGCGCCGACATTCGACGAGCGCCGCCGTCCAGGCATCGATCATCTCGAAGGTGAAGGCGTTCATCCGCTCCGGCCGGTCGAGCGTGATGGTGGCGATGCGCTCGGCGATCTCGAAACGCAGATGCTCGGTCATGCTGCTCCCCGCTGGTCTGGCCGGCGCTGCACGATGAGGGCATCGACGACGGAGATGCCGTCGCCCGCATCGTGCAGCAGCACCGGATTGAGATCGATCGTCGCGATGCGCCCGGCGAGATCGTCCTGCAGCCGCGCCAGGCGGACGAGCAAGGCAGCGAAGGCGACGCGGTCGCGCGACAACGCGCCGCGCAGCGGGCCGAGCAGGCGGGCGCCGCGCAGCCGGTCGAGCAGCGCATCGGCATCCGACCCGTCGATCGGCAGCGGCACCGTCGCGACGTCGCCGAGCACCTCGACATGAATGCCGCCGAGCCCGACGGTCAGCAGCGGGCCGAAATCGGCATCGTCGACGGTGCCGGCGATCATCTCGAGCCCGCGCGGCGCCATCGTCTGGACGAGCACGCCGTGGAGACGCGCCGCCGGCAACTGTGCGGCGATGCGCCCCAGCAGGGCGACGCAGGCATCGCGCACCGCTTCCGCGTCGGCGAGACCGAGCGCGACGCCGCCGGCATCGCTCTTGTGCGGAATGTCGGGCGACTGGATCTTGAGCGCGACGGGATAGCCGAGCGATGCCGCCGCATCGACGGCAGCAGCGGCATCCGTCGCCAGACGCGACGGCAGGGTCGCGATGCCGTAGGCGGCGAGGATCGCGGCGGCCTCGTATTCGCACAGCGTATCGTCGGCCGCGTCGAGGCAGCGCAACGCCGCGTCGCGCGCAGCGGGATCGTTCGGCGACGCTTTCGGTCGCGCCAGATCGCGCGAAGCCGCGTCGCGGTCGGCGAGCGCGGCGAGGGCGAGGGCCGGACCGCGCAGGCTGGTGTAGCAAGGCACGCCGATCTCGGCGAGGTCGCTGCGCGCCTGCTCGGAGGGCAGCGGATAGGAGTAGAAGAGGATCGGCTTGCGCCGCCGTGCGACGATCTCGGCGAGCGCCGCCTTCTCATGGACCATGCGCGAATCGGCGGCGAGCGAGGCGACGACGGCGACGGCATCGACCTCGTCCGCCGCTTCCAGCACGGCGATCGAGCGCAGGCGATGGTCGTTGCCGATCGCCTGGGCGGTGATGTCGATCGGGTTGAAGGCGGCACCGTAGCTCGGCAGGAATTCGCGGATTTCGCGCTGCAGCGCGGCGCTGAATTCCGGCACCTCGAGCCCATGCGTCTCGAGCGTGTCGGCGAGCCAGCCGCCGACGCCGCCGGAGATCGTCACGATGCCGACCCGTCTGCCGCGCGGCCGCGGGCACAGCGTACAGGCGGCGGCGATGTCGAGCATATCGTCCTGATCGTCGGCGCGAATGACGCCGTAGCGGCGGAAGATCGCGTCATGCACGGCATCGGAGCCGGTGAGGCTCGCGGTATGCGAGGCGGCGGCGCGGCTGCCCGCCGGCGAGCGGCCGATCTTGGCGACGATGATCGGCTTGTCGAGGGCGAGGGCGCGCGCGGCGAGCTCGGCGAAGCGGCGGCCGCGGCGGATCGCCTCGACGAACATCAGCACGGCCCCGGTGCCTTCGTCCTCGAGCATGAAGTCGAGAATGTCGCAGGCATCGAGATCGGCCTCGTTGCCGGTATTGATCACCGTGCCGAAGGCGAGGTTGCGCTTGAGCCCGCGATTGAAGAGGGCGAAGCCGAGCCCGCCGCTTTGCGAGATGATGCCGATGCGGCGGCGCGCGGGATCGGCGCGCAGACCGGGCAGGGCGGCGAAGTCGATGGCCGGGCTGAAGGTCGCGGCGAGCGGCGCGGCGAGATCGAGCATGCCGACCGAGTTGGGTCCGGCGACCGCCATTCCGCTGTCACGCGCGATCGCGCGCACCCGATCCTGCAGCGCGCGATTGGCGCCGCCCTCCTCCTCGGCGAAACCGGAGCTGAAGACGAGGGCGCTGCGCACCCCGGCGGCGGCGCATTGCGCGAGCGTCGCCGGGACGCTCTCGGCCGGGATGGCGATGAGCGCGAGGTCGATCGGCCCCGGCGCGTCGCCGATCGCGGCGAAGGCCGGCAGCCCCTGGATCGTCTTTGCCGTCGGATGGATGGGAAAGATGCGGCCGGGATAGGCGCCCTTGACGATCTGCGCCAGGATCTTGCCGCGGATCTTCGTCGGATCGTCCGACGCGCCGATGAGGGCGAGCGAGCGCGGCCGGAAGAGCGGCGTGAGGTCCCGCTTCATGCCGCTCACGCCGTGAGCGCCGGCCAGAAGGCTTCCGCTCCCTGCGCGGCGATGCGCCGGCCGAGCGCGATCGACCATTCGCTCTCGACGCCGAACTCGTCGCGCCACGACCACAGGCGGCGGGTGAGATGATGCAGCCGGTGCTCGTGGCTGAAACCGATGGCACCATGCACCTGATGCGCGATGTCGGTGCTCTTGCCAGCAGCCTCGCCGGCGCGGATCTTGGCGATGGCGGCGGCGAAGAAGACGTCGCCGCCCTTGGCGACCTCGTCGGCTGACGCGGTGACCGCGACGGTGGCGGCGGCGACCTGCTCGGCGAATTGCGCAAGCTGCTGCTGGATCGCCTGGAACTTGCCGATCGGCCGGCCGAACTGCACGCGGTCATTGGCGTATTGCGTCGCGAGGGCGAGCGCCGCTTCGAGCGCCCCGGCCATCTGCGCGGCGCGGCAGAGCGCGCCGAGGCGGCAGACGAGATCGCGGTCGACGCCGTGCGGCAGCGCCGCCACCGCTTCGGCCGCCAGCTTCGCATCGAACTCGACCGTATCGCGCGGCTCGCCGGCTAAGTTGACGGCGCGGCGGGCGGTCGTCTGGCCGGGCGCGACGAGCGCCGCCATGCCGTCGGCGAGGACGACCATCGCCCGCGCCTCGCGCGACCACGGAACCCGCCGCGCGACGCCGGAGAGATGCCAGTCGCGACCATCGCGCCGGAGGCTCACCACATCGTCGCGCTCGACCGGCGCCAGGGTCAGCGGTCCCGCCGGCGCTTTCAGCCCGGCGGCGCTCAGCGCGAAGCGCGCGAGCATGGTTTCAGCGAGCGGCAGCGGCACGGCATGGCTTCCGGCGGCGCGCAAGATGGCGAGCGCATCGGGGAGGTCGGCGAGGCCGCCGAGCGCGGCGGGAAAGCCGGCCTCGTCGATCGCCTGCCACAGCGCCTGCGGCCATTCGCCGTTCTCCGCCGCGTTGACCAGCGCCGTCATCGCCTGATCGGCGAAGAGACGGTCGGCGGCGTCGAGGACGAGCGTGTCGGTCATTGTCCCGCCACCCTAACGCAGGCCGAGGCCGCGGGCGATGATGCCGCGCAGGATCTCGCGCGTGCCGCCGCGCAGCGTGAAGGACGGCGCGTTGAGCACCGCCTCGCGGAGAAATTCCTCGAGACGGTCGTTGGCGCCGTTCGGCGCGCCGGCACCGGATCGGCCGGGGGCGACGAGGCGGACGAGCTCGGGGATCTCGCGCTCCAGCGCGTTGCCGAGATCCTTGACGATCGCTGCCTCGAGATTAGGCGTGGCGCCCGCCTGGAGCATCCCCGCCACCGAGAGCGACATGCGGCGCAGGGTCCAGAGATGGGCAGCGAGCCGGCCGATGGTTTCGGCAGCGCGGTCATCGGGATCGGCGCCGGCGCGGCGGATCAGCTCGAGGAGGAGGCGGAACGTCGAGAGGAACCGCTCCGGCCCGGAGCGCTCGTAGGCGAGCTCGCTGGTCACCTGCTTCCACCCCGCCCCCGCCGTGCCGACCAGCATGTCGGCGGGGATGAAGACGCGGTCGAAATGGACCTCGTTGAAATCCTCGGCGCCGGCAAGGTTGCGGATCGGCCTTATGGTGATGCCGGGCGATTTGAGGTCGATCAGGATCTGGCTGAGGCCAGCATGGCGGTCGGTTTCGACCGGCGCTGTGCGGACGAGGGCGATCATGTAATGCGCGACATGGGCGCGACTGGTCCAGATCTTCGCGCCGGTCAATTCCCAGCCGCCTTCGACCGGCACGGCGCGGCTGCGGATCGAGGCGAGGTCGGAGCCCGAATCGGGCTCGCTCATGCCGATGCAGAAATAGCTCTCGCCGCGGCAGATGGCGGGCAGGAAGCGCCGGCGCTGTTCCTCGGTGCCGAAGCGCAGCAGCAGCGGCCCGCTCTGCCGGTCGGCCGTCCAATGGGCGGTGACCGGCGCGCCGGCGACGAGCAGCTCCTCGGTGACGACATAGCGCTCGAGCGTCGTGCGCTCGCCGCCGCCATAGCGGCGCGGCCAGGTCATGCCGATCCAGCCCCGGGCGCCGAGCTTGCGGCTGAATTCGGGTGCGAAATGGCCGCCGAAATCGCTGCTCGCCTGGCAGTTTCCGGCGGCCGTCTCGGCGGCGAGGAATTCGCGCACCTCCTCGCGCAGAGCCGCGCATTCGGGCGGCAACTCGACGGGATCGAAGCGGAAGGCACCGGTCATGGCGGCACCGCGCAGGCCGGGAGATCTTGCGCGCCGCCCGATCGCCTCGCCACCACGCCCATCCTCCCCTGAGCCGCATCCTTGCCGCCGATGGTAGTGGGCCGTCCGAGGGCGGTCAAATAGGGCGACCGCCTGTTAATTACAGGCAAAGAACAGGCGGACGGTGGTATCCCGCAGCCGCTTACTCTCTTTAAAATAGAGGCGCGGCCGGCTCGGTCTTGCCAATCGGTGATGTCGAGCGTCAAGTCCATTGAGGAAATATATGTCCGAATAGGGCCTGTTTCAAGGTCCAAGGCGGTCCGCGGCCTGAGCGATTTATCGATTGCCTCACCTACCATCGCGAGTATGCGGGGCGACGGCGAGCGCAAGATATGCGACAATCCCCGGCCCATCGAGAAGGGGTGGCAATGGATGACGCAGCAGGTTCCTTCAGACGCCCGCCGCCTGGCTTCACGCCGAGCCAATGGCAGGAATTCCAAGACCGCGGCCTCCTCGTCATCGAGAACGCGTTCGGCGACCAGGAATTGGGGGCTTGGCGGGCGGCGATTCTGCGCGCGCAAAGTGCCGCAAGCATCCNNCGAGGCGGACCCGGCCTTCGCGAGCCTGATCGACCATCCCGCCTATGTCGGCTTCGTCTACGACCTCTATGGCGAGATGCTCAAGCTGCAGCTGAGCGAGCTTTTCGTGCGGGCGACGGGCGACGGGGCCCGTCCCGAGCACTGGCATATCGATGGACCGCGCGTGCTCCCTTACGCCGTCTTCGCGCCGGACGCGCCGCTGCAGGTGAAAATAGGGATCTGGCTCACGGACGTACTTCACCCCGACATGGGCAATCTGGCCTTCGTGCCCGGAAGCCATCGCCAGCAGTATTTCGACGCCTACGATACTCACGAAGTCGCGCGCGGGGAGGAGCAGCTTCTCGTTCGCCGCGGGTCGCTGACCCTGATGGACACCGCGCTGTGGCACCGGACCGTGCGAAACGACAGCGCGGTGACAAGAATGAATTTGTATCTCGGCTATTCCCCGTCCTGGCTTCCGACATCCGACCGGGAGATTTCGGATCCTGTCTGGCTGGCGGGTCTCAACCGCGAGCAGCGCATCATCATGCGCAGCTATGCGAAGGCTTTCAGCCACGCCAAGCCGCCGCCGGAGGATTTTCCGCTCTTTCTCGATCGCGACAGCGGCGCCGACCGCGAGCCGGACCGCTACCGCGATCACGTGAGGCTCTTCCATCGGAAGCGAATGACGGCGTGGGAGCGGTTCAGCGCGGCGTCCCGCCCCTGATCGGCGCTCGGAGGAGAAGCCATGCTGCCTAAAACCAATCGCCAAATCCGCCTGCGCGCGCGCCCGAGCGGAATCCCGCAGGCGGAGCATTTCGAGCTCGCCGAAGCGCCGGTGCCCGAATTGCACGAGGGGCAGTTCCTGGTGCGCAACGACTATCTCTCGGTCGAGCCGGCGATGCGGGGCTGGGTCAGTGCCGTCGCGAATTATTCCAAGCCGGTCGGCATCGGCGAGGTCATGCGGTCCTTCACTGCCGGCGAAATCGTCGCCTCCCGGCATCCCGCCTATCAAGAGGGCGACAAGGTCATGGGGCTGCTCGGCTGGCAGCGTTACGCGGTCTCGGATGGCGGCGCGATCACCCGCAAGGTCAAGGAGACGGATCTGCCGCTCTCGCTGTCGCTCGGCATACTCGGCCTCAACGGCGTGACGGCGTATTTCGCCCTGCTCGATGTCGGACAGCCGCGACCGGGCGACACGGTCGTCGTCTCGACGGCGGCGGGGTCGGTCGGCTCCGCCGTCGGCCAGATCGCCAAAATCGCCGGCTGCCGGACCGTCGCGATCGCCGGCGGGGCGGTGAAGACCACGCTGTGCCGGGAACTCTTCGGTTACGACGCGGCGATCGACTACAAGGGCGACGAGGGACTCGACGCCGCGCTTTCCCGCGCCTGCCCGCAGGGCGTCGATGTCTATTTCGACAATACCGCCGGGCCGATCAGCGACGCCGTGATGGGCCGGCTCGCGACCGGAGCCCGCGTGGTGATCTGCGGCACGGCGTCGGTGGCGAGCTGGGACCCGCCGCCGATGGGTCCGCGCGTCGAGCGCCACCTCCTGGTCAAGCGGGCGCGGATTCAGGGCTTCCTGGTCTTCGACTATCAGCACCGCTACGAGGAGGCAGTGTCGCGGCTCGCCGAGTGGATCCGCGCCGGATCGCTGCACTATCGCGAGGACATTCTCGACGGGCTCGAAAGCTGTCCCGACGCCATCGCCGGACTCTATCGCGGCGAAAATCTCGGCAAGCGCCTGATCCACCTCTCGGCGGATTGACGTCGCAATAGCAAAAAATGCATCATTTGTGTTATTATACCCAGGTCGACTCCGGGAGATCATCATGAATGTTTCGATTGGCGAGCGCTGGGAGAATTTCGTCGAGCAGGCGGTGAAGGCCGGCCGCTATGGCTCCGCGAGCGAGGTCGTGCGTGAAGGCTTGCGCCTCGTCGAAGAGCGAGAGGCGAAATTGCGAGCGCTTCGGGCGACGCTGGATGCTTCGATAGAAGCCGGTGGCCAAGCGTCGGATGAGCAACTCGACGCTGCGCTCGCTCGGCGCAGCGCAGAGCTAGCCCGCAAAGGCGTCGGTGCGTAAAAGGGCGGTCTTTCTTGCTTCGGTCCAAGTCGATCTCGTCGATATCCTGACCTATGTCGCCGAGGTCAGCGGAAGCCTCGCCATTGCTCAGGGGTTCGTGCGGCAACTGCGCGATCGATGCCATGAGCTCGCTTCCTTGCCGGGCGTCATCGGACGGGCACGGCCCGAACTGCGCCCCGATATCCGCAGCGTCACCCACAAAAGCTACGTGATCTTCTTCCGCTACGTCGATGACCGGCTCGAGGTGGTGAACATCCTCGAGGGGCATTGCGACATCATCGCCTATTTCGATGATGAGAGCGGTTCGTGATGAGGGTCCGGCGCGACATGACGCGTGGCTTTTCTCGCGAATAGGCGGCTGCCAGCACCGCGCACCGATCGAAAGCCGGCACTGAACATCTAGCGGGAGCTGGCGCCCGCAAGCATCGCGAGGAGATCTTCCGGCCAGACGATTTCCGAGGTCTGGGCCAGCTCCTGCTCAGACCACCAGCGATGGTCCACCATGACCTCCGCTTCATGCGCGCTCCATCCATTGCGAGAGATGGTCTCATCCTTCGCCTCGACGAGAAAGAAGCGCTCATCGGCCAGGACGCTCTCGCCGTCCGGCAGCAGAAGTACGAACTCTCGTTGCCCGGCCTGAGAGCCCACATCCTCTCTCCGAATACCCGTCTCTTCCGCGAGTTCCCGGATCGCCGCCTGCTCGAACGTCTCGCCGTCCTCCACACCGCCGCCCGGTGTGGCCCAGTAGTCCTCGCCGGCGAGCGCGCCGGTTTTGTGCACGAAGCGAAAGAGGAGAACCCTGCGGGCAGAGTCCAAGATGAGCAGTCTGGCGGATGGTCTGCGTCGCATGTCAGTCGGCGTCCCCAACGATGAGCGCATTTGCCATCCACCCGGAAATCGTCCGTCTGCTCAGGTGCCCCCCTTTGCCGCGCTCATTGCCGTAGCCGATTCCCCGTACGCCGGGGTGGCCTTAAGATAGCACAGCGCCGGTTGTATCCACGCCCGAACTCGTGCCTCATTCGTCGTTGAAGCCATGGACCGATGCGGCAGGAGTCCGCGATGTATCGACCGGTTTCCCGTCGTGCCGTCCTGCTCGCTACCGGAGCCAGCGCCATGCTGTCGTCGATCCACCCCGCCGCCGCCGAATCCTGGCCGACCGCGCGCGCCGAGGATGTCGGTTTCGTCCCCGATCTGGCGGACAGACTCGATGCCGGCATCCGCTCGGGTCTGCTCGGCGGCCTGCACAGCGTGCTCATCGCCCGCGACGGCAGGCTGGTGCTGGAGCGCTATTGCGAGGGCGCCGACGAGGACTGGGGCGAGAAGCTCGGCACCGTCGCCTTCGGTCCCGAGACGCTGCATGATCTACGCTCGGTGACCAAGAGCATCGTCGGCCTCATCTACGGCATCGCGCTCGATCGCGGCCTGGTACCACCGCCGGACGCGCCGCTCCTGGCGCAATTCCCCGAATACCCCGATCTCATCGCCGATCCGCAGCGTGCCCGTCTCACCGTCGCGCACGCGCTGACCATGACGCTCGGCATGGAATGGGACGAGGAGCGCCCCTATACCGATCCCGCCAACAGCGAGATCGCCATGGAGATGGCGCCGGACCGCTATCGCTTCATCCTCGATCGTCCCATCGTCGCCGCGCCGGGCACGCGCTGGATCTATTCCGGCGGCGCCGTGGCGCTGCTCGGCCGGCTGATCGCGAAAGGCGCCGGCAAGACGCTGCCGGAATTCGCCCGCGAGTCCTTGTTCGAACCGCTCGGCATCGAGGCATTCGAATGGGCGGAAGGACAAGACGGGGCGGCCTCTGCGGCGTCGGGGCTGCGCCTGCGCCCGCGCGACCTGCTGCGTATCGGCACGCTCGTCCTCGCGCAAGGTCGCCGGGGCGATCGCCAGATCGTCTCGCGCGCCTGGCTCGACGCCTCGTTCACGGTAGCGATCTCGATCGGCGACGGGCGCGACTACGGGCGGCTCTGGTATTTCGGCGTCATGCCCACCCCGGCTTTGGCGGGTCCGCGGCGCTGGATCGCCGGATTCGGCAATGGCGGCCAGCGTCTCTGGCTGATGCCGGATGCCAAGCTCGCCGTCGTCATTCATTGCGGCAATTACAATACACCGGATCAATGGGTCGCGCCGGTCCGCATCTGGCGCGAGATCGTGCTCGCCAATCTGCGGCGCGTCTAAGGGGTGATGGGGTGAAGCGGACCGTCGTTGATCGGCGTGTCTCCTTGCGGCGACGGTGCTAGGCTCGCACAGAGTCGTGCATGGCAATGGAGACACCTTCGCCACGGAGGAACCGAAATGGCCCGTCATGACGAAGTGACCCGCTATGAGGATGCCAGGAATGCCAGCGCCGGAATCGGCGGTGCCGCGTCGCGCCGGCAGATTCTGACCGCGCTGGCCGCGCTCGGGGCGAGCGCGTTTCTGCCGGACGCCGCCGGGCGGGCGCAGAGCGCTCCCGGCACCGCGTCGCGCCGCATCGACACGCATCACCACTACTTCCCGCCCGCCTATCTCGAGCCGTTGGCGGCGTGGGGCAAGCGGTCGGGGTTCGGCGGCTTGCAGGCGCCGCAGCGCGAGTGGACGATCGCCCGGGATCTCGATGAGATGGACCGCGGCGGTCTCGCGATGTCGGTGCTGTCGATCTCGACCCCCGGCATCTGGTTCGGCGACACCGAAGAGGGTCGCCGCATGGCGCGGCTGTGCAACGACTACGCCGCCGAGATGCGGCGCGACCACAAGGGCCGCTACGGCATCTTCGCCAATCTGCCGATGCCGGACGTCGACGGCGCGCTCACCGAGATCGCGTACGCGCTCGACACGCTGAAGGCGGAAGGCATCTGCCTGACGACGAGCTATGGCGACAAATGGCCGGGCGATCCGCTCTTCGCGCCGGTCTTCGCCGAGCTCAACCGCCGCAAGGCGGTCGTCTACTTCCATCCGCTGGCGCCGAATTGCTGCGGCAATCTGATGCCGGGCGTGCCGGCGTCGCTGCTCGAGTATCCGCACGACACCGCGCGCGCGGTGGCGAGCCTCCTCTTCAACGGCGCCTTCGCGCGCTATCGCGACATCAGCTGGATCTTCTCGCATGCCGGCGGCTCGGTGCCGCAGCTCGCCGGCCGCATCGCCGCCGGATCGCGCAGCCGCAAGGACCTCGCCGAGATCGCCCCGGCGGGGATCGCGGCCGAGCTGACGAAGCTCTATTACGACACCGCCAACGCGGCCTATGCGCCGACCATGGCGGCGCTGCTCGCCTTCGTGCCGAGCTCCGACGGGCTCGCCGGGATCGCGCTCACGGCCGCGCAAAGGCAGGCGATCGATTACGGCAATGCGGAACGGCTCTTGCCGCAGCTCAAGGCATGAGGCGCCGCAATCCTGCCGATTGTCGCGGTCGCCTGTCGGATTGGAACAGCAGAGATTGGATGGAATCGATCGTGAAAAGCACCCTCTTGGCCGCATCGCTCGTCGCCGCCGTAACGCTCGCCGGACCGGCCGCCGCCTCCGGCACGCTGCGCATCGCGCTGCAGGAGGATCCCGACGTGCTCGATCCCGCCCAGGGCGTCAGCTTCGTCGGACGGGTGGTCTTCGCCGGCCTCTGCGACAAGCTGATCGATATCGACCAGAGCCTCGCCTATGTGCCGCAACTCGCCACCGAATGGGCATGGTCCGCCGACAATCTCGCGCTGACCATGAAGCTGCGCCCGGGGGTCGTCTTCCATGACGGCACGCCGTTCGACGCCGCCGCCGTCAAGGCCAATATCGAGCGCTACAAGAGCGCGCCGGAATCGAAACGCAAGACCGAGCTGAAGCAGGTCGCTTCCGTCGAGATCGTCGATCCCGCGACGGTGCGCTTCGTGCTGTCGGAGCCCTATGCGCCGTTGCTCGGCATCCTCTCCGACCGGGCCGGCATGATGATCTCGCCCACGGCGCTCGCCGCCCAGGGCGACAAGATCTCGAACAATTTGGTCTGCGCCGGACCCTATAGATTCGTCGAGCGCGTGGCGCAGGACCGCATCGTGCTGGAGAAATTCGACAGATATTGGAACGCCGGCACCATCCATATCGACAAGGCGATCTATGTGACGGTGCCCGATCAGAGCGTGCGCCTCGCCAATCTCAAATCGGGCGGGCTGGAGATCGCCGAGCGCATCGCCCCGACCGATCTCGACGCGGTGCGCGGCGATCCCAGGCTGAAGCTGGTCGAGAGCCCGTCCCTCGCCTATTACAACCTCTTCATCAACCTCAATGGCGGCGAGCGGGCCAATACGCCGCTCGGCAAGAACGCCAAGGTGCGCGAGGCGCTCGAGGCGGCGATCGACCGCAGCGTCATCAACCAGGTCGTCTTCAACGGCGAATACATCCCGAGCAACCAGCCGATACCGCCGGGCTCGACCTATTACGCGCGGGATTTCCCGGTGCCGCCGCGCGACCTCGCCAAGGCGAAGCGCCTCCTCGCGGAAGCCGGGGTGCCGCATCCCGAATTCACCCTGTTCTCCGCCAACGCGACGACGGATCAGCGCGTCGCCGAGGTCATCCAGTCGATGGCCGCCGAGGCCGGCTTCGACATCAAGCTGCAGGTCAGCGAGGTCAACACTCTGCTCGCCGCCGCGACCAAGGGCGACTATCAGGCCTGGGTGGTGATCTGGAGCGGCCGGCCGGATCCCGACGGCAATATCAGCATCTGGCTCGCCTGCGACGGCTTCCTCAACTGGGGCAAGTATTGCGACCCCAAGCTCGATGCGCTGCTGGCCAAGGCGCGGCAAAGCACGGTGGTCGGTGAGCGCCAGGCGCTCTACGCCGAGGCTGCGGCGATCTATCTCACCGCCCGCCCGCATATCTTTCTCTATCATCTCAAATGGTTGTGGGGCACGAGCGCCAAGCTCGACGGCTTCACCCCTTTCCCCGACGGCATCATTCGCCTGCAGGGGATGAATTTGCGGCCGTGAGGCCGATGGCATGGCCGTCGTGCGTCCCCTTACCGTGAGGAGCCGCCGCATGGCGGCGTCTCGAACGGCGAGACGCGCCTGACGGCGCTCCTCAGGATGAGGTAGATTGTAGATGGCACAGAGAAAGCTCCTCATCCTGAGGAGCGCCCCGTGGGCGCGTCTCGAAGGACGCACCCCGTCGATCCAGGAGTCTGTCGTCGCGTGACTGCCAGCACCAGCTTTCTCGATCTCGCCCGGCTTGAAGCGACGCCGCTGGCGAGCGATCCCTTTCCCCATCTCGTCGTTCCCGGCTTCCTAGGCCGCGCCGCGCTCGACGCCGTCGCCGCGGATTTCCCGCGCATCGACAGGCCGGGCAGCTTCCCGACCAGCGAGCTCAGCTTCGGGCCGTGCTTTCGCGCCTTCCTCGCCGAGCTCGAAGGGCCGGCGATGCGCGAAGCCTTCGCGGCGAAATTCGCCATCGACCTCCGCGACCGGCCGACCATGGTGACGGTGCGCGGCCGCGCCCAGCGCAAGGACGGCCGCATCCACGCCGACAGCAAGAGCAAGCTGATCACCGCGCTCATCTATATGAACGACAAATGGGAGGCGCCGGGCGGAAGGCTGCGCCTGCTGCGCTCGCCCGACAATCTCCAGGATTACGTCGCCGAGGTGCCGCCGGTCGAGGGCACCCTCCTCGCCTTCAAGGTGACGCCGCATTCCTGGCACGGCCACGAGCCGATCGAGGGCGAGCGCCGCGCCATCCAGCTCAACTGGGTGACCGACGAGGCGGTCGTCCGTCACGAGCAGGCGCGCCACCGTTTCTCGGCCCGGCTCAAGCGGTTCTTCGCGCCGGCTTAGCACCACCGCCATCCCCGTCGCGGCGGCGGTCTCTTGACGGGCGGTCTCTTGATTGGCGGGCCGGCCGACGCCAGATATGGCTGGCGATGCCGTTAGGGATCGCAACTCCTGGGTGCCCTGTGGGGACCCGCCACCGTCTGCTCGCTCAGCTCCGAGGAGGAGGCAATGACCCGTCTGTCGCTGTTCAACTCGCCGCTTTTGCTCGGCTTCGACCATTTCGAGCGGGCGCTCGACCGTGTCAGCAAGGTCGCGGCCGATGGCTATCCCCCCTATAACGTCGAGCAGACCGGGGATAACGCGCTGCGCATCACGCTGGCGGTCGCCGGTTTCGCCATGGACGATCTCGCCATCCGCGTCGAGGACAACCAGCTCGTCGTCCGCGGCAAGCAGACCGACGACAAGGAGCGGGTCTATCTGCATCGCGGCATCGCCGCCCGGCAGTTTCAGCGCTCCTTCGTTCTCGCCGAGGGTATCGAGGTGGCCGGCGCCTGGCTCGATAACGGGCTGCTCCATGTCGATCTCGTCCGCCCGTCGCTCGAAAGCCGGGTGCGGACGATCGAGATCAGGCAGGAAACCGCCGGAACCCAGCGCCGGGTCGATGTCGGCTCGGAT
>WNFM01282722.1_pt2 | contig 19193 bp, 20 predicted proteins | sample 5400271 | NCBI WGS metagenome assembly WNFM01 (sample SAMN13153352, study PRJNA577476) | soil metagenome | isolation source: 60 cm saprolite on Douglas fir-dominated hillslope | place: USA:California | collected 2013-09-17 | reverse complement strand
TGACAAGACGAATTCGTCGCCGGGGAGAGCGCGGCATAAGCCGTAAAGCCATCACGCAGGGGATGCCGGATGCCTCCGCTGAACCTGTATGCTCGTGTGTGCATTTCCTTGTGCATCTTGCACACGAGACCGCGGGTGCAGCGCGCACCCGGCATTCCCTGCGCCCTCGCATTTTCGAGGGTGAACCCTGTCAAGCCTCGGGCGCATCGCGCCGCGAGACTGTGAAGGTGTGTCTTGTATACATAACCGCCATGCGGGGATGACGGGTATAAGTCGGGACCGGCGCACACGAATCATTGAACCCGAGGCGATCTAGCCTATTTGCTGCAGGCATCATGACGCTTCCCGCATCCGCTTTCCCCATCGAAACGCCGCCGGCGTTTCTTGGCGTTGCGCATTCGGCGACCGGAAAATTATGGCGCGATCGGCTCGATGCCCGCGGGGCGGCGCGGGCGCTGGCGATCGTGCAGCGCTACCAATTGCCGGAAATGCTGGCGCGGGTGCTGGCGGGGCGCGATGTCGGAATCGATGAGGTCGAGGATTTTCTCGATCCGACCATCCGCAAATTGCTGCCCGATCCGCACACGGTGACGGAGATGGAGGTGGCCGCGAAGCGCATCGCCGACGCCGCCACGCGAAACGAGAAAGTCGCGATCTTCGGCGATTACGACGTCGACGGCGCCACGTCGTCAGCGCTGCTCGCCTGGCACCTGCGCCATTGCGGGCTCGACCCGCTGATCCATATTCCCGACCGGCTGTTCGAGGGCTACGGCCCCAACACCGAAGCGGTCCGCATGCTGGCGGGCAAGGGCGCCACGCTGCTGGTAACCGTGGATTGCGGCACCACCAGCCTGGAGCCGCTGGCGGAGGCGCGCCGGCTCGGAATGTCGGTCGTCGTCATCGATCATCATCAAAGCGGCGATCAATTGCCTGAAGTGGACGCGCTGGTTAATCCGAACCGGCCGGATGATCTTTCGGGCCTCGGCCATCTCGCCGCGGTCGGCCTGGTGCTGGTGACGCTGGTCGCGGTTAATCGCGAATTGCGCGCGCGGGGGTTTTGGACCGCCGAGATGCCGGAGCCGGATCTATTGGGCATGCTGCATCACGTTGCGCTTGGCACCGTCGCCGACGTCGCGCCGCTGATCGGGTTGAACAGAGCCTTTGTCGCAAAAGGCCTGATCGCGATGCGCCGCCGCGACCATGTCGGCCATACCGCGCTGATGGATGTGTCGCGGCTGAACGGCCCGCCCGAGGCCTGGCATCTCGGTTTTATGCTCGGCCCGCGCATCAATGCGGGCGGCCGGATCGGGCGCGCCGATCTCGGTGTGCGGCTGTTGCTCGAGGGCGATGTTTCGGAAGCCGCAAGGATTGCCGCCGAGCTTGATCGACTCAACACCGAGCGCCGCGTCATCGAGCAGATGGCGGAGGCGCAAGCCGAAGCCGAAGCGCTGGCTTCGCTCGGGCTTGAAGACAAGGGTTCTGTCATTGTCACCGCGTCGGAAGGCTGGCATCCCGGCGTGGTCGGGCTCGTCGCCGCGCGGCTGAAGGAAAAATTCTCGCGGCCGGCTTTTGCCATTGCGCTCGAGCCGGGCGGCATCGGCACCGGTTCCGGCCGCTCGATCGGCGGTGTCGATCTCGGCAAGGCGGTGCGGCAGGCCGTCAAAGACGGTTTGCTGATGAAGGGCGGCGGCCACGCCATGGCCGCCGGCGTGACGCTGCGCAAAGAGAAGCTGGCGGAATTCCGCGCCTATATGGAAACCGCGCTCGCCCATGACGTGGCGCAGTCGCGCCATGTCAACGAGCTCTTCATCGATGGCGCGGTCAGCGCCCGCGCGGTGACGGCGGAATTCGCAACCACGCTCAATCGCGCAGGTCCCTTCGGCAGCGGCAATCCCGAGCCGGTGGTGGCGCTGCCGTCGCATCAATTGGTGTATGCCGACGAAGTAGGCCAGGCGCATTTGCGCCTGCGGTTCAAGTCCGGCGACGGCTCGATCGTCAACGGCATGGCGTTTCGCTCGGTCGGACAAAAGCTCGGCAACGCGCTGATTGCGCATCGCGGCCAGCCGCTGCACGTGGCAGGATCGCTGGCGGTCGACCGCTGGCAGGGCACCGAGCGCGTGCAGTTGCGCGTGCTGGACGTTGCCGTGCCGGACCAGGGGCCGGCGGTGATCCGATAAGGCTTCAACAAAAAACTTCAACAAGGAACAGGGAGTGGAAATGACAGGGCAGGTTCAAGGAAAGGTCGCGCTGGTTACCGGCGGCGCGTCCGGCATCGGTGCTGCAGTGACCGAGTTGTTGGCACGCGAAGGCGCGTCGGTTGCGATCACGGATATCGATGAACTCAAGGGTGAGGAGCTTCTCGCTGCGATCAAGAAAGCCGGTCACAAAGCGATTTTTCTTCATCAGGATGTGACTAGCGAAGTGCGCTGGGTGGAAGTAGTTGCTGAAATCGAAAAACGCTTTGGCCGGCTGGACATCCTGGTTTCAAATGCGGGGATCGGAATTTCGGTGCCGTCAATCGTCGACATGTCGCTGGAAGACTGGCGAAGGCAGACCGCGATCAACCTCGATGGCGTATTCCTGTCCGTAAAACATTGCTTGCCCGCCATGCGCAAAACCGGCGGCGGCTCGATCATCATGATGTCGTCGCTTGCGGGCTTGCGCGGCGCGGCCGGTCTTGCCGGCTATAGCGCGACCAAAGGCGGGGTGCGGCTGTTCGCCAAGGCGGTCGCGATGGAATGCGCGTCTGTCGGCGACCGCATCCGGGTCAACTCCGTCCATCCAGGCATTATCGACACGCCGATTTGGGGCAAGATTCCAACGGAAGCGGCCGGCAGCGGCAGAAACGCACCGATCGATCCGGAAGAACGTGCGAAAGCCGTAACCCCGCTCGCCCGCGCCGGCCATGCCTCGGAAATCGCGAGCGGCGTCTTGTACCTGGCGTCCGATGCATCCGCCTATGTGACGGGAACGGAGCTCGTCATCGACGGCGGCATGAACGCCGGCGGCGTCCCGCGCAAGGCGTAGGAGACGTCAAATCACGTTCGTCATTCCGGGGCGCGAGCGAAGTGAGCGAGCCCGGAATCCGTAACCACCATCGTGAGTATGGATTCCGGGCCTGTCGCCTCAGGTCGGCAATTGCCGACCGAAGGCGCATCCCGGAATGACGAGGGGAATTGCGGCGCCGCTAGACTAACCGCCCTGCCTCAACCTCGCCAGTACCTTGAGCCCGCCATAGCCGTCCGCCGGCAACAGCCCCGTCTTGGTCTGATAATCCCGGATCGCCTGCATGGTGTCGTTGCCGACGCGGCCGTCGGTGCCGCCAGTGTCAAAGCCCGCTTTTGTCAGGCGGGTTTGCATCTCCTGCACTTCGGCGAGTGTCAGCGCGCGCTCAGAGCCGGGGAACGGCTGAATGAAGGGTGGCGCGCCAAGGATGCGGTCGCCGAGATGGCAGATTGCGAGTGCGTAGTTCATCGAGGGGTTATAGCTGCGCACCGCGTAAAAATTCGGGCCCAGCAGGAACGCTGGTCCGCCTGGCACCGGGATCCACATCTGCGCGGATGCGTTCGGTTGCGCGAACGCTTGGCCGTCGGCACGCGTGACGCCGGCGCTGGCCCACGCCGCGTAGGTCCGGTTGCCGCCGGAGGAGCCGCCTCCGCCGCGGACCTCATAGCCCCAATGCTCGCCGCGGTGATATTTGCCGCGATTGACCAGATAGCGCGCGGTGGACCCGAGGGCATCGTCGGGCTTGCCGAACGGCGAAATCTTGCCGTCGCCGTCGTAATCCATTCCGACATTGAGCCAGACTTCCGGCATCCATTGCGTATGTCCCATCGCGCCGGCCCAGGAGCCGCGCATCTCCTCCGGCGTGGACCAGCCGCGATCGACGATCTTGAGCGCGTTGATCAATTCGGTTTCCCAATAGGCGCGGCGGCGCGGTTCGTTCCAGGCGAGCGCTGCGAGCGAGGGAAACACGGGGCGCATGTGGTTCTGCTGCACCAGGGGATCGCCAAAGGCGGATTCGACTCCCCACAGCGCCAAGAGCGTGCCGCGCTCGACGCCGTAATCGCGTTCAATCCGCGCGAACACCGCCTCGTTCTTCTTCAGCGCTTCCTTGCCGGCGATGATGCGCCAGTCCGAGACCCGGCGATTGATATATTGCCATATCTGCTCGTTGAATTCCGGCTGGTTCCGCATCTGCTTGAACACGGACATGTCAGGCTCGATATGACCCATCACGCGGGTCCAGGTCGCCTCCGAAATGCCCTTTGCCAATGCACGGGCGCGAAATCCGTCGCGCCATTGGTCGAAGCCTGGAGGCGCCGCGGCAAACACGGCGGCCGGATGCGCGAGCAGGGCGCTGGCCGCGAGGCCGGATCGCAGCAAGGCGCGGCGCGTCGGGCTTTTGAGGGAATCAGATTGCTTCATGGGCGCAGTCTAGCGGTGTGCTAGGCATCCTGCTGCAGATCTGCGGCAATTTTGGACAGCCAGCGCCGGACCGTTGCTTGAGCCTTGTTGGAAAAGCCTGCTGCCAGCCGCCGCTCCACGGCCGTGACGCGACGCCGGCATTTTTCCAGCAAGGTCAGGCCGCGCCGGGTCAGCGTCCACTGCAGCACCCGGCCGTGCACGGGATGCGGTGTTTTCCGGATCGCACGCGCGCGTTCCAGGTTGCGGATGATGACGCCGACGGTCTGCGGGGTCAGGAGCGCCACCCGCGCCAGATCGGCGCCCGAAAGGCCAGGGTAGGCCTTCAGCATGGTGAGCACGACGAATTGCGGCGGCGTTACGCCGAGATCGACGAGTGAGCGTTCCAGCGTCAGCCGACTCGCGGCCTGGGCCTGGCGCAGCAGATAGCCGAAATAACCTTTTTCGCCGCGCTTGCCCTGGCCCGGCGGGGGCGGGCGGACGCCGGCCAGTGCCGGATCGGCGGCGGGCTTTTTCCGGAGCGGGATGGATTTTTTCGCAGGAACCGATTTTCGCCTTTTTGGTGTTTTTCGGGACGAGCGTGATTTTGCCTTTGCCGAAGTATGTGGTTTTCGCATATTATAAGTGCTCTGAGAACAAATCAGACCTCTTATAACATAGGTGATAAAGATGTCACATGCTCACAGCGAACCGAATGACTTCAAGGCGCTGGCGCCTGATGCCTATGACATTGTCTCGGCGCTTGGCCAGGCGGCCGGCAAGGCCGGCATCGACAGGCAACTGCTCGAATTGATCAAGCTGCGCGCTTCGCAAATCAACGGCTGCGCTTTCTGCGTGCAGTTCCACATCCTGCAGGGCGAAAGCCTCGGCATCTCGGCTGACAAGCTCAATCTCGTCGTGGTCTGGCGCGAGGCGCCGCAGTTTTCGTCGCGCGAGCGCGCGGCGCTGGCGTGGACCGAAGCGCTGACGCATCTCGCCGGGAGCGTGAGCGACGAGGTTTATGCGCAGGCGAGCGCCGAGTTCTCCGAGAAGGAGCTGGCCTATCTCTCTTCTGCGATCGCGTCGATCAATGTCTGGAACCGGCTGGGGGTTGCTTATCGCTGGACTCCGCCGGCGCGGCAAAAGCCCGCTCATGCGGCGGCGTCATAACGATCAGTTCTCGACGATCAGTTCTCGCCGCCTTCCTGCGAGTCGGGATGGGCGTTGTCCTCCGGCAGGGCGCGCACCAGGGAAGGCGAAACCGAAGGCGAAGTTGCAGGCGACAACGCGGCCGTCTCGGCGCCGATCACGCGTCCCCGCTCCCGGATCAGGCGCTCATAGGCCGAGATCAGGGTGACGTAGGGATTGACCCAGAGCCAGCCGTCGCGCGTAAACACCTGCACGTCGAAATGCAGATGGCGGCTGGTGCCGTTGGGATGGTCGAGATAATTGGAAACCACGCCGATCTTCTCGCCTTCATCGACGCTGCGCCCGTTCAGCACGCCATCGGCATCCAGGGTGGCCGGATTCATATGCATGTAGCGGAAGCGGATATGTTCGGTGCGGCTGTTGATCTGCAAGGTCGCCGCCTGCTGCTGGGCCGAGCGGATCACGACGCCGTCGCGAACCGCGACTACCGCCTGCTGCCTGGGATCGCAGTGCTCGGCAGCGCCTTCGCTATCGGGCGGACAGGGCGCCGGGCGGATATCCTGGCCCTGATGGCCAAAGCCGCCGGGGCATTGTCCGACATTAAAACTGCGGGCTTCGCAGAAATTATCCTGCCAGGGATAGCTGGTGGTACTGCCGATCGTCTCGTCCGGCTTGTCGCTCGATCTGCGATTCCTGAATTCCTGGGAGTGAATGAAGGCCGGGAATCTTTGCAGCGGAAACCGGATTTGCGAATAGGCCGTGAAGTCGGCGCGGCCGCCCTGTTTGCGAAAGCCTGAGTTCACGATGATGTCGCCCACCGGGCGATAGCTGAAATCAGGCGAGCGTTCCGCCGGCCGCTCGGCAACCAAAGGCGGGAGATCCGCGCGCGGTCGCGAGGGCAGGCCGCCGGCAACGCGCAGCGCTTTCAAAAAGCGCTCGGCGACCGGATAGGCCTCGCGGCAGGCCAGCCGCCGCTCGCGTGGCGCAGAGTCGAGGCACTGGATCGACACCACGTAGGGAACGCCGAACCGCGTGAAGGCATAGCGCACATAGCCCTCGCGGATAAAACGCCGCAGATCCGGATATTGCGCTGATAACGCCTTGACCGGCTCGCCCTTGCCGCCGACGGGGTCGTTCAGGTCATAAATCAGGAGCGAGCCGGTGATCTGCACCTCGACCGGCCTGGCAAAAATCCGCGTCGGCATGCCATCGGCGGCGCCAGCGCCGGGCTCGAAGGAGAATAGCGCGTCGTAGCCGGCGGGACCTGCATCGAACAGGTCGACGGGCCGGAAATCGGCCTGATAGCGCGACAGTGGGAGGCTGTTCGGCACGCCGTGCAACCCGGCGTCGAGATAGGCCGCGGTGTCGAACGGCAGCAGCACCGGAATAGGGCTGCGCCCGATTCCCATGAAGAGCTGCGAGGTTGCGGCGTTCAGTTGTACCAGTGCCGGCGTCGAACGCGGATCGAAAGCAGGGAGCCGGCGCTGGCCCGCGAACGTGAAAGAGGAGGCGACCGCCGGCTGGGTGTTGATTTCGGATCGGAGCTGGTCGAGCGCTGCGCGCCAGTCGACGTGGACGGCCAAAATCGCCGGCGTCTTGAATTCATCGGCTGTGAGGTTGGCCGTGCCGGCCAGGAGCAAAGCAAAGGGGGCCAGCAAATTCGTGACGAACCGGACAGCTTTTGTACCCAATGCGTCGCCCCCGGCGCCAGTGTGTGCCCCCCCTCTAATCTAATCCTTTGCGCGTTCGACGTAAGACCCATCTTCGGTCATCACCACGATCCGCGTACCGGTGCCGATATGCGGCGGCACCGCGGTGCGCACGCCGTTGGAGAGGATCGCGGGCTTGTAGGAGGACGACGCGGTCTGACCCTTGGTGACCGGCTCGGTTTCCACGACTTCCAGCGTGGCGCGTTGCGGCATCTGGATCGCCACCGGAACGGCGTCGTGCAGCGACAGCTTGACCTGCATGTTCTCCTGCAGATAGGGCGCGGCGTTACCGATGATGTCCTTCGGCACCTGGACCTGGTCGTAGTTCTCGGTATTCATGAAATGAAAGCCGTCGCCATCCTCATAGAGGTAGTTGAAATTATGGTCCTCGATGGTCGCTTTCTCGACCTGGTCGGTGGTCTTGTAGCGCCCGGAAATCTTCACCCCGTCGCTGATTCGGCGCATCTCGATCTGGCTGACCGGAGTTCCCTTGCCGGGATGAATGTTCTCGGCGGTCAGAACCACGTAAAGCTTGCCGTCTTGCTCAATGACGTTGCCCTTGCGGATAGAGCTGGCGATGACTTTCAAAGCTGTTTTTCCTGATAATCTGGCCTGGGACCGATCCGGACATGGGCGTCCTTAAGGCCAGCGAGGCGGTTTCGGGCCGCAACATACTGATTTTGCCGATCTATGCCAGCGTTTTGCGCCCCTCAAGGCGCTGCGCGCGGATGACTGCAAATGATCAGCTTTTGCCTGTTAATCTCATTTAGACTCAGGATATTGGACAGCCTTAGCGTTGTTCTCGGCGAAGTCGGCAGGCACCGAAAATGCCCCCGTCTTGAGGTCATAGACGCAGTGCCAGCCTTCGATCCATGGGGCCTTTACGTCTTCGCCCTGCATGTCAAACGACAGGTCGATCACGACGTAGCGGCTGTCGGGCCAATGCTGCCCCATCCAGGCGTAATTTTCTTCCATCCCCTTGATTAGATTCACCGAAGCGTGATCGAGCCCATACGGGTTCTCCGGGTCCCGATGCATCCCTTTTGATGTCGGCGTCGTGAAGAAATAATCCCAGGCCAGATCACCAAGGGGTTTTGTGGTCGCGGGCGAGAATTCATACCCCTTCCTTCGATACAGCAAGAGCGTCTGAGACCCGGCCCCCAGTTTTTGCATTCGCACCAGCCACTGGCTGTCCGGGCTAAATCGGAATCCAGCCGCATAATTCGGCAAATCATCGTTCTCATCGGGATTGAGCTGAAAAGCGTGCCGATGATCCGCGTCGAAGGTCCAGAATTGGAAAAGCAGAACGCCGTCTTTCCCTTCTTTGGAATACTGCTCCAGTCGCACCTTCTTGTCGGGGGATGTGAAGACGGTGGCCTGTCGGTCCAGTTTGAAGCCGCCCGGCGGGCCATCGGCAGCGCGCGCCGGCGCCGCCATGGCGAGGGCAAGCCATAGCAGAATCCATGTTTTTCGTAATCGGTGGTCAAACATTGCTTGTTTCCTGGTTCACCGTTAGTCACCGGAATGGTGGCGGAAGTTCGGACCAAATGACGCGTCAACACACATGGACCAGATGACCAAAAACCCCGTCGGCGAGGCTACTGACATACCGTCGCCATGGTGGACGCCGGCGCGGCACGCCGACGTCAGGCCATTCTTGGTGGCACGCGGAGCCATCACCCGGGCGTTGCGGGCCTGGTTCGACGAGCAGGGTTTTGCCGAGGTCGAAACCGGCATTTTGCAGGTTTCCCCGGGTAATGAGACCCACCTGCATGCGCCGCGTACCGAGCTCAGCCGCGCCGACGGTACGCGCGCGGCGCGGTATTTGCGGACCTCGCCGGAATTCGCCTGCAAGAAACTGCTGGCCGCGGGCGAACGAAAGATCTTCGAGTTTGCCCGGGTGTTTCGCGACCGCGAGCGCGGCGATCTGCACCTTCCCGAGTTCACCATGCTGGAATGGTACCGCGCCAATGCGGGCTATGACGCCATCATGGCCGATAGCATGGTCGTGATCGCGCACGCCGCGCAGGCAACCGGGATCGGGCAATTCTCGTTTCGCGGCAAGGCCGCCGATCCGTTTGCCGAGCCCGAGCTGTTGACGGTGGCGGCAGCCTTCGAGCGCTGTGCCGGGATCGATCTGCTTTCAACAGTGCGAGACGGCGAAGGCGATCGCGATCGCCTCGCGGCTGCGGCAATGGGGCGGGTGCGAATATCAGATGACGACACCTGGTCGGATATTTTCAGCAAGGTCCTGGTCGAGCACATCGAACCAAATCTGGGGCAGGGGCGCTTGACCATCTTGTTCGAATATCCGGCTCCGGAAGCAGCCCTTGCGCGCGCCAAACCATCCGACCCGCGCGTCGCCGAACGCTTTGAGATTTATGCCTGCGGCGTCGAGCTTGCGAACGGATTCGGCGAACTAACCGACGCGCGGGAACAGCGGCATCGGTTCATGCAAGCCATGAACGAAAAACAGTGCCGTTATGGCGAGCGCTACCCGATCGACGAAGACTTTCTCGCCGCCGTCGCAACCATGCCGGAAGCAGCCGGCGTCGCGCTCGGCTTTGACCGGCTGGTGATGCTGGCGAGCGGCGCCCAAAGGATCGATCAGGTGGTGTGGACGAAGCCTTCGGGGGATGCATGAGCAAGATCGATCTCGCCGCCACCTTGCGCGAGCCTGCTGAGCTGGTCGCCCACGGCCTCGCGCCGGCGGCAGCGCTTGCCGATCTGGAACAGGTCGCGGCGCGCTACGCGGTCGCGGTGACGCCGGATATTGGGGCGCTGATCGACCCCAGCGATCCCGACGATCCGATCGCACGACAGTTCATTCCAAGCGCCGAGGAATTGCTGGCTGAGGCGAGCGAGAGTGCCGATCCGATCGGCGATCACGCCTATTCGCCTGTCGCAGGCATCGTGCATCGTTACCCCGATCGGGTGCTATTAAAACTGGTTCACGTCTGCGCGGTATATTGCCGCTTCTGTTTTCGCCGCGAGATGGTCGGGCCCGGCAAGGCCAATGCGCTCGCGCCGGACGCCTATCAAGACGCGATCGGTTATATCCGCGCCCATCCGGAAATCTGGGAAGTGATCCTGACCGGCGGCGATCCCCTGATGCTGTCGCCGCGGCGGCTCGCCGAGATCATGGCCGAACTCGCCGCAATCGATCACGTCAGGATCATCCGGATTCATACCCGCGTGCCGGTCGCCGAGCCTGCGCGCATCAGCGCGGAGATGATCAAAGCGCTTAGGGTTGCGGGCGCAACGACCTGGGTTGCGCTGCACGCCAACCATGCAAGGGAATTGACCGATCGCGCGCGCGCCGCTTGCGCCGGCATTATCGATGCAGGCATACCCATGGTGAGCCAGTCGGTGTTGTTGCGCGGCGTCAATGACAACGCCGCGGCGCTGGAAGAGTTGCTGCGGGCCTTTGTCGAATGCCGCATAAAGCCCTATTACCTGCACCACGGCGATCTGGCGCCGGGCACCGCGCATCTGCGAACGACGCTGGCGCATGGACAAGAGTTAATGCGGGCTCTGCGGGGCAGGGTGTCCGGATTATGTCAACCGGATTACGTGCTCGATATTCCCGGCGGCCACGGCAAGGCGCCGGTCGGCCCGAATTATCTGTCGCCTGCGAATTCTGCTTCGCCCACAAATTCTTTTTCCAGAGAACGTGAACAGGCTGTGGAAACGCGCTATCGTGTCGTCGATTATTGTGGTGAGGTTCATCTCTATCCGCCGATAGCGATGATCGACCCGTGATCGGGCGCGATAGATGCAATCTCTTAGAAAATGGGAGGAGCAAGATGCGAAAGTTGCTCACCACTAGACTAATCACGACGAAGCCAATAGCGGCGGTGGCGCTGCTGGTCCTGATGGCCGGTCCGCCGGCGATCGCGCAGACCGGAACTGGCGGGTCGTCGGCGAACACCAGTAAGCCGGCAGGGCCGCCCCCCGCACCGGTCGGGCACCGGCAACCGCGCGCCGATCAGGTGCCCTCGGAGCAGAATTTGAGCGATCCGAACAATCCGGTGAACAAGGAAGACGCCGCCCTCGACCGCAAGATCAAGAGCATTTGCCGAGGTTGCTGAGCGCGGCTTCTGTTTGGCTACAATGCGCGCTTGCGCGCGGCTAGCGCCACGCCGATCAGCGTTGCGCCGCCGAACAACAGGTTGATGCCGGCCAACAGTCCGATCGCCCACTCTGCCGAGCCCGGCAATCCCGAGATGATGATAAAGGCGATCAGCAGATCCATGATTCCGCCGACCAATAGCCAGCTCCATCGCTCCGGCAGTTCGCGGCGATGTTCCAGCGCGTACATGATGGTCGCGACGCCCTCGGCGATGAAATAAGCACCGACCACGATGGTCAATGTCAGCGTGCCCTGCACCGGTTTTGTCAGCAGGATGATGCCGGCGGCAACCGCCAGCACGGCTGAAATCAGCGACCACCAGAAGCCCGGCATCCCCCGCGCCCAGAATGTCAGGATAAGCCCGGCGATGCCGGAGATCAGAAACATCCAGCCGAGGAAGATGGTGACGGCAAGGCTCGCTAAGGGCGGCACGATCATGGCCGCAAGCCCGAGCACGGCGAGCAGGATGCCCTCGATCAAAAAGGCCTTCCAATGGTCGCGCACCGCGGCGCTGACTTCGGATTGCAGTCTGGTGATGTCCTGGGGAAGGGTCATTGTAATCTCCCGATACTGGGTGCGCAGAATGACGCCCGAATGTGACGCCAAAATATAACGTTCGCCAACGCCGATAGGTCAATTTTGTTCGCTGGTCGTGTCCGCAAGCCGACCTAGCGCCGACCTGGTTAGCCTTGGCCGGGGGCCTGGCTAGCCTTGGCCGGGGGCGGAGAAAAACCCCTGTGATGCCGTGCGCATCCGGTTGCGGCCGAGGATGTAGACCGCGGTCGTGGCCACCAAAAGCGCGCAGCCGACCAGGATCGACATCAACCCGATTGGAACAAGAACCAGCGCCACGTTGCGATCAGGGTTTAACAGCCAGTGGTGGATCGATGTCAGCACGAAGGCGAGACCCGCGAATCCCGCACCGCCGCCCACCACCAATAGCGCCCACATCCGCCGCAACTGGCTGAGCCGCTCGCGGGCGATGTCGGTGCGGGGCGCGTGATGGCGGCCGACCTTGCGCACCAGGCGCACCGCGAATGCGATGGAGCTGAACCCGATCAGGAGACTGGTCGATCCCAATATCAGCCGGGTCGATGCGCCGACGTCGGGGTTTTGCTGCAGCGTCAGCAGCGGGAAATCAAAACCGGCATGCAGCGCCATCGGTGCGAAGAAGATCAGGAGGCGGCTCGAGAGGCGGGCCCAATCGCGGTGATGCCGAGGCGCCGGCGATGATGCCGAGCGCGGCATGGAACGGCACGGTCAGCACGCTGCGCAACGCCGCCAGCGATTGCCACATCTCCCGATGCTGCTCGAGATAAGCGAGGTTCTCGTAAGCGGCAAAGCCAAGCCCTACGGCGGCGCCATAGACCACGGTGTCCATCGGATCCGCCAACCGCCTGCGTTTTGTCGACACCACAACGATCGCGAAAATCTTGACGGCTTCCTCTGGGATGGCGGCGCCGAACACCGAATGCAGCGCCTGCGCAACCCAGGGGTTTTCGGGCGCGGCCAGGATCGATGCAAACGGCGCGCGTACCACGCTGAGCAGTGAGATGCTGGCGGCACCAAGCAGGAACGCGGTCCAGACCTTGACGGGCGGGCCCGGGCGCTCGTCGGCGGCGACGACCAGCCACAGGATCAGCAGCGCCGGTGCTACCGCTGCGGTGCCGATCACGGTCGGAAGGGATTCAAGCAGGTTCATCGCTAAGCAAATTAGGCCATTTCCCTGCGTTATCTACCGCCTCGCGACCGGCCTTGGTGCGGCCGCACGCCGCGGGCGGGGGTGTCGGCGTTCAAAGGCAATCAATCTCATCTCAACCCCTTGTGACGGCCGATGGAGCAGCCATGAAAAATGCGATTGCTCAGTCCGATCAAAGAGTTTGTCAGATATTGCAAAGCAAAATGCACGTAATCGCGCATCCTGTCCATTGCTGAGTGAGGGAACGCGGGGCTGGCTGCTTGCGTCTGCGTGCTAGGCTTTGTCATCGCCACCCAGGGAGGCGCACCCCGTGATTTCGTTCCAGGGAGCAGAGACGCACGTCAGATCGTTCCTCAAGGCGGTCAGTTGGCGGACGTTGGGAACGCTCGACACTTTCGCGATCAGCTGGTTCTTCACGGGCAGGGTGGAGATCGCGGGCTCGATCGCCGCGCTTGAGATCGCGACCAAAATCGTCTGGTACTATCTCCACGAGCGCGTCTGGGCCGCCATTCCCTGGGGCCGGCGCTAGCAGGCTTGCGCTAGGGCTGCTTGGTTTCGTCGGCGGCAGCCGGCTTGGGGGTTGGTTTGCTGGGGATGTTTTGCGCCGTTTGGCGCTGGCTGCTTCGTGGTGCCTGCAACAGGCTGTTTTTGCGTTGGCGGCGGCGGTTCGGGGGCCGCAGGCGCGCTCTGTCCAATCGAAACGGAGATGCCGAACAGCCGCCACTGTCCGTTCACCGGCGCAAAGGCGAGCTCGAAATTGACCTGGGATGGAACGGAGGGGAAAAAGCCCGCCATCCGCATCATCCCGTTGGGTTCAATCTGCGGTAGCAGGCTGAGCTGCGGATCGATTACCGCAACGCCTGAGAGATCGAGATTATCGGCGCGCTGTTTTGCGAATATCTCGCCGAGACGCGCGGCCGTGTTGATTTGAAAGCCGGGCGCGCCGAGATCGCGCAGCACGGTATGATTGCCGGTCTTGTTCGCCTGATCGAGCGCCAGCAACGCTGATCGGATGAGGATCAAGACACCATTGCGATCGATCTCGGCTGGCTTTGGCGCCGTCGTTTCGACCGGGGCCGCTTTCTGCTTCGGCGCTTGGGCGTGCCCGCCGCTGCAGACCGCGCAAGTGAACGCGATCAGAAAGATCGCCCTGAGGTACCGGCGAATTCCGGCCATCACCAGGCAAACGTCACGCCCGCACGGCTGCCGATGCCGCCCTGTGCAAAGCCGCCGCCGACGCCGAGGTTCGCGACCGCGGAGTCGGTGAGCCTGAACTGGGCCGCAACGCCGACCGCATTTTGCCCGCGGAAATTACCCCAATTGGTGGAGATCGCGAATCTCTTGTCGGACGGCAGTGATGCGCCGCCCATTGCAATAGCGATCGCAGTGCCTTCGAACGCCTGCTTCATCTGTTGCTGCAAGATGCTCACATCCTGCTGCAGGATGCCAACGTTGGATTCCAACGTCGAAATATCCTGCGGCGTGATTTATAGGTATTGCTAGCGGTGCCGACCGCCACCTGATTGGTGGCCGTCGCGGTAGCGCCCGTGCCTATGGCGGTCGAGAATTGGCGAATGATGCCGTTGCACCATCGCCCATTGCCAAACTACTGGCACCAGTTGCCTTGACGTTGGCACCAAATGCAGCGCTGCGGTCACCAGAGGCGACCGCGTTGCTAGCCAAGCCGCCCACGCCGACGGCAACGGCATTTGTTCCGCTTGCCGAGCCGTGCCCATTACTCGAGCGTCAGGTTGAATTACTCGCAGTCGGGACCGTCTTCGTAGCGAACCGGGGTCGCGCTTGCGCAAACCAAAACTCTGACATTGGCGATCGCGATACTTTGTGCGTCCACGAAAACGAGATTAGTGGCTCCGAGGTCCAGCGGCTCGAGAATGACGGAGCGGTCGGTCTGCTCGTGAACATCGACGACAAAGGGATCGCCGATCAGGACAGTCGCGAAGGGTCGTCAGCAGCCGTGGCAATCGAGCTCGTGGCTGCGAGGAGACTAGTTCCAAGAAGCAAAGCACGAAACATTGAGGTCATTGCAAATCCTCCGATAATCCAAAATCGTAAAATTGCTGGTCGGGCAGGCACCGCCGGTCCCGGTAAAGCACGCTCCCGACGAAAAAACCGCGGGCAGGTTCTCTGCCCGGTTTCGGCCGAGTCGAGCCGGTATCAGCCCGGACCGAGCGGCGCAGAAATCACCGCACGCTCCTTATTAAAATTGGCGACAGCGTTTTCCGGTATTCCAAAATTGTTGGCCAATAGATGACGTGGCGCCTTCGCCAGCCAATCCGACAACGAGCTTTCGTGGTAGATGCCGCTGTCCAGCACGCCGACGATTTCAGCGTCGTCGGGGCCGATGTTTTGGATGGAGTGCCCGCAATTGTGGGGGATATAGGCGCAGTCTCCCGGTGAGAGCTCGGCTACGGCGACGCGCTTGTCGGGTGCGAACAGAGTGACGCGGGTGCGGCCCTTCAGCACATAATGCCATTCATTGGCATCGCTGTGCCAATGCGGCTCGTGCATCGCGCCGTGCTTCAACTTTAGAAAGAGTCCCGTCAACGTCGTCGACATCGGGAATTCCTTTGAAGATGCAACGTAGAGCGCACCGCCCGATGTGCTCACTCTCGGCTTTTGCGCCATCATGGGAAAACGATGCGTCCGTGCGCGATCCAGTTCGCGGGCGGAGCGCGCCTGCGGACCATCCAGCGGCAGAACTTCGCCCTGCATGATGTAGGTCTCGGCCTTCGGGATCTGCGCGAACGCGTCCGTTGGCATGCCGAAGGCTTGCGAGAGTGCCTGAGTGTCGTAGCGGCTCATCCAGTCGCTGATGCCGAAGGTGCCGTGTTCCCCATAGAGCCCGTCGTCAAACGCCAGGATCGCGTGACAGGGCGCTGGCCCCAGGGTCTGGATGGCGTGGCTGTGGCCTTTGGGAAAATACCAGAGATCGCCGGGTCCATGGTTGACGATCTCGGCCGTGCCCTCGGGATCGACCACCGTTACCTGGCAATGGCCATCGACGACATAGGCCCACTCGGCTGAATTGTGCCAATGCATCTCGCGCGCGCCGCCCGCATTGATGTACAGATGGGCGCCGGCGATGTCGGTAGCGATCGGAAGCACGCGCGCGGTAATATCGCGCGCCCAGCCGCCGGACGTCGCCTTGATCGGTCCCTTGTCGAGCGATGCTGTGAAAATAACAGGGTCGCCCGACTTGCGCGGAATGGTCTTGAGGTATTCTGACGCCGTCGAAACATCGTATCCAGCGGCGTGTCCATCGCTGCCGGCGGCGAATGATTGCGAGGAGGCGAGTGCGCCGGCCCCGGCCGCAAACGACTGAAGGAAAATCCGGCGATTTGCTTCAAACATGATGTGCGCTCCGATCTCGTTGTGGGCTCGAAAATCCGAAACCTGGCTCCTGGCGCCTCGATACTCTCAGAGCCAGACGCCCTGTACGCCGCTAGCCAGCGCGATCAACACCACCACCAATTCGATTCCAATGAACAGAGCTATCGCGCGATGGCGATCACTGAAGAGCTCAGCAGGTTCCTCTAACCTGGCGACCATCCTGATGTAGGTGGGCATAGCATCCTCGTGTTGTTGTTTTTGCCAAAGCGGGAGGGCCGGCAAGGTCGAATCTCCTTTTACCAAGCTCGCTTGTCTTGCAATGTGAGCTCGTTCACAGTTCGAAACGAATCTAGTTCGGAACACGGAAAGTGTCGCCGCCAATCACCGTCAAAAATCGTTGCGGCAATTTTGACGGTGAATTTGCTCATCGGTGTGATATCTCGGATGCAGTGTTTGGCCGTTCTTGCCGGATCGTCCGGCGAGGCGACTGGTACAAAACGCAATGACGCGCCCCATAACGATCAATCTCCTGGGTCCGTTCGAGGCTCGCGATGCCAGGGGAAACCTGTTGGTTGTGCGCAGCCGGCGTGCGCGCGCGCTGCTCGCGTGTCTTGCCATGGATGCCGGTGAAAGCTGGACGCGAACCAGGCTTGCGACACTGTTGTGGGGTCGTTCCGAACAGCAAGGGCGTTCCAGTCTTCGCCAGGAGCTCGTTCAGCTCAGGAAGAATCTTTGCGTGACGGCCCCCGGTGATTGGGGCGATGAGTCCGTGGTGCGGCTGCCAGAGCAGATATCGACCGATGTCGCGCTGTTTCGTTCGGCGCTCTCGCGCGGTGACGCGCCAGAAGCCGCGTCGATCTGGCGCGGCGAGTTGTTGCAGGGGGAGGCCTCGACGCGAGGGCCATTCGCAGATTGGCTTGCGCTGTGCCGCTCAAAATTGCGGCAGCAGGCAAGCGAATGCTTCGCAAAAACTTTGCGGGCATCGGAGCAAGGCGATGATCCGCTCCGGTTAGAGGGCGTCGCTTTGAAGCTGATCGCGCTCGATCCCGCAAGCGAAGACGGGCACCGCTGCCTGATGCGTTGCGCGGCTTCCCGGCGCGACGTCGCCGCGGTAATCGACCGCTATCGCGAGTATGTCGCAAGTCTTGACGCTGGTGCGGACGGCGAGCCATCTGCCGCGATGAAGCGGCTATTGGACGAGGCGATCGCGGCGGCGGCATCCCGGGTCGGAGTTGCGACGACGGTTGTGGAATCGACGGGCTGGATCAACGAGATCAATTGTCAGCATCACACGGCCGCCGCGCCGCAACCGCAACGTCTTCTCCCCATAGAGAATGCCGCTTCGCTGGCCGTCGTTCCCTTCCTGGACTTAAGTCCCGGCGCCGCGTCGCGGACCGCTCTGGCGGATGGCCTGACGGAGGAGACGACGACCGCGATGGCGCGTATTCCAGGATTGTTCGTTACGGCGCGTCAGTCCTGCATGGTCTACAAGAACACTGTGCTCAATGCCCAAACGATCGCGCAGGGATTGGGCGTGAGGTATCTTGTGGAAGGAAGCATCGAGGTCCGGGGCAAGTCGCTTCGCGTGCACGCGCGCCTCGTCGACGGTCCCACCGGCTTTCATATCTGGGCGAACAGCTACGAAGAGCAGCTCCGGGATTTCTTTGCGGTCCGCAACCGGATCGTCACGGCGATCGCGAGTCAGCTGCAACCGGCCCTGAGCGCGGCCGAAATCGAGCGCGCGCTTGACGCAGGCCCGAACAACCTCGACGCCTGGACGAGGCTGCAGCGCGCCCACGCACATGTGCTCAAGCGCAGCGCGCAAGGGCTTGCTAGCGCCATCACCGAGCTCACGCAGGCGCTTGCGATCGATCCCGATTATGCGATGGCAGCGGTCGCTGCTTGCCGCGGTCTATACCTGGCGCGCGATGTGGTCGGCGTCTGCGCAAATGGCCCGGGAGCGGACACTCGCGGTGGAACACGCGGCGAGCGCGCGTCAGATCGATCCCAAAAATTCCTTCGTTCTCATCAATTGTGCCGACACCGCGGTTTATAGCGCGGGCAATATCGATCTGGCGCTGGAATTGTTGAACGAGGCCGTTGAACAGAACCCCTATGATCCGCAGGGATTGGCTCTGCTTGCCAACGCAAAGCGTGTCGTGGGGGCCGATCCTGCTGACAGCCTGCGGATGATGGAGCGAGCCATGCGGATCAGCCCGCGCGACCCAAGGAGCCACCGATGGTTTCACTATGCTGGCTGGTGTCACTGGAAACTGGGCGAACTGGATAAAATGGAGGAAACGGCCCGCAACGCGATCGAACTCTATAGCGATGCTCCCGCGCAATGGGTCGAGTTGACCTGTGCGCTTTGCCTTCAGGGCAAGATCGCTGAGGCGAGGGAGGCCGCCAAAGTGCTTAAAAAACTATCGCCGGTCTTTACGCCAGATGGGTTCTACGAAATCGCGCGGCGATTTTACGGCTCGCGCTTCGCCGGCCCTGTTCAAGCCGATTATCGCGCTCTGCTCGACGCTGCAGCGCGCGACGTAGGGGTGGACGAATCGCTAGCCGGAGCGACTGTCCGCCGTTGCGCACGCGCTGCCGCGAAATCTCATGGTTTAAGCTTCGCTAACAGGATTACTCAATTGCTGGCGCGGCCGAGATCCGAGCTTTAAAATTTTACGCGTATTGGAGGTTCCGTGGGATCAACGGCGGGGGCCTCAATTGACAAGCGAAATAATTGCAATTCCCG
>WNFM01351937.1_pt1 | contig 19197 bp, 18 predicted proteins | sample 5400271 | NCBI WGS metagenome assembly WNFM01 (sample SAMN13153352, study PRJNA577476) | soil metagenome | isolation source: 60 cm saprolite on Douglas fir-dominated hillslope | place: USA:California | collected 2013-09-17 | reverse complement strand
TGCGTCATGCGGGGATCGAGCTTGAAATCCACGACGCGGGTCTCGTTCAGGTTGAGCTGAATTCTCGCGCGGGTCACCGTCCCGAAACCTGCCAGCGCGGCCGTCACGCTGTACGATCCGATCTGCAGGAATGGCGCGCTATAGAAACCCCGATCGGTGGTGACCAGGGCGCGCTCGGCTCCGGTGTCGGCCTGCTGAATCGTCACCGTGACGCCCGGCAGGACGCCGCCGCTCGTGTCACTTACGGTACCCTGAATCGTGCCGGTCACGGTCTGGGCGCCGGCGGCCGACGCGCCCAACGTCCAGACTGCCAGCGTAAATGATGCGCAACGCGACTTGCACTTCATAACGACCTCTCTCGCAACAACGGCCGGCCAGGACGTTTCCCTGCCGGCCGTCAGACGTGGGCTGCACGATAGTGCCCTCGTTGACCTAATGTCAATCGTGTAAACGTGTTACATTCATAGGCTCACTATGCGTTCAGGCTGGGTGATCTCGCGGCTCCGGCGCGGTTCGGTCGCGCTGGGGATCTTGTGCGGGGTGTGGATCGCGCAGCCGCTGAACGTCGCGCAGGGCTGGCCCTCCCGGCTTCCGGGTACGGCGCCCGACAGTGGTGAGATCCGGGCCCTCTGGGTCACGCGATCCTCGCTGACCAGCCCCGCCGGCATCGCCACCCTCGTCCGCATTGCGCACGACCAGGGCTTCAACACCCTGCTGGTGCAGGTGCGCGGCCGCGGGGACGCCTATTACACGACCGATCTCGAGCCACGATCCGCGGATCTCGCGCGGCAGCCGGCCGCCTTCGATCCGCTGGCCACGGTGCTCGGTGAAGCGAAGCCCCTCGGCATCCGCGTCCATGCCTGGGTCAGTCTGAACCTCGTGTCGAGCGCCGCGGAATTGCCGGCGTCCCCCGATCACCTCGTGTACCGCCATCCGGAGTGGCTGATGGTGCCGCGCACCATCGCCCAGGAGCTGGCGCGCCTCGATCCGGGCAATCCCGGGTACGTCGGCAAGATCGCCCGGTGGACGCGGGGCGAGCTCGAGACCGTCGAGGGGTTGTATGCGTCCCCGCTGCAACCCGAGGCCGCGGCCTACACCGAGCGCGTGATCACCGGTCTCGCCCGCCGCTACGACCTGGACGGCGTGCACCTCGATTACGCGCGCTACCCGAACCAGCAGTTCGACTACAGCCGCTTCGCCATCGCGGAGTTCCGGGCCGACATCCGGCCGCGGATCGGCGCCGACGCGCGTCGCGAGCTCGACGCGGCGGCGGAAGACGACCTCTTCGCCTATCCCGATCGCTTCCCCGCCGAGTGGAAGGCGTTCCGGCGCGCGCGCCTCACGGCGCTCATCGCGCGGATCCGGGAGGGCGTGCGCGCGGCGCGGCCACGGGCGCTCCTCACGTCCGCGGTGTTCCCCGATGCGCAGGACGCGTTCGACGATCGGTTGCAGGACTGGCGCGGCTGGCTGGCGCGCCGTCTCGTCGACGCCGTGGCGCCCATGGCCTACACGCAGGAACCGGCGCGCTTCGCGGAACAGATCGCGGCCGCCCGCGACGTCGCCGGCGGCGGCGCCGTGTGGGCCGGCATCGGCTCGTCCCGCTTGACCCCCGCGCAGACGATCGAGAACATCCATGCCGCCCGCCGGCTCGGCACCGCCGGGTTCGTGCTCTTCTCGTACGACAGCCTCACGGGCCCCAAGCCCCCCGCTCCCGACTACCTCGGAACGGTCAGCCGTGGTGCCTTTGCGAGCGCACGCCCCGGTACGGCGGCAGAGCAGTAACTCGTCTTCGGCCTTTGCCATTGGCCATCTGGCATTGATCCGGTGAGTGCCGATTTCGCCGACGCCGCTCGTCTGATCGAACGCGGGATCGCGTCGCACGCCTTCCCCGCGGCAACGGTCGAAGCCGGCTGCCGCGACCGCGTGCGCTGGCGACGGGCGTTCGGACGCCTGACCTACGCGCCCGACGCGCTGCCGGTCTCCGACGACACTCTCTTCGACCTCGCGTCGCTGACGAAGGTCGTCGCGACGGCGTCGCTCGTCATGCGCGGCGTCGACGCCGGAACGCTTGCGCTCGACGATCGCGTCGCCGATCGGCTCCCCGCGTGGCGCGGCACCGATCGTGAGCGCGTCACGATCGCCGACCTGCTCGAGCACGCCTCCGGGCTGACGGCGTATCTGCCCTTCTTCCGCGATCACCACGGCCGCGCGGAGATCGAGCGCGCGATCTGCACGCTCCCGCTCGAATACGCGCCGCGCTCGCAGTCGATCTACAGCGACCTCGGGTTCATGCTGCTGGCGTTCATTCTGGAGGACGTGAACCACGCGCCGCTGGCGGCGCAGTTCAAGGGGATCATCCGCCTGACGGCGGAAGATTTCCTCTTCAACCCGCCTCGAGAGCTGCGTGAGCGGTGCGCGCCGACGGAGCTCGATCTCTGGCGCGGGCGGCTGCTGCAGGGAGAAGTCCACGACGAGAACGCCTGGGAGCTCGGCGGCGCGGCGGGACACGCCGGGCTGTTCGGGACCGCCGCGGGCGTCGGCGCATTCGCGCGCCTCATCCTCGACGGACTTCTCTCCGAAGCCGGGAGCTGGAAGCCGGGAGCTGGAAGCTGGAAACGGGAAACTCTCGCACGGTTCGTCCGAAAGTCCGCGGTGCCGGGCAGCTCGCGCGCGCTCGCGTGGGACACGATGCTGCCCACCTCGTCCTCCGGCACGCGCCTGACGCCGCGCGCGATCGGCCACACGGGATTCACCGGCACCTCGCTGTGGATCGATCCCGCGCAGGACCTTTACATCGTCTTTCTCACCAACCGCGTGCACCCGACGCGCGACAACAATCAGATCCAACCGGTGCGCCGCGCGCTGCACGATGCGATCGTCGGCGAATTGCGCCGATCGCGGTAGGGGCGGTTCGTGAACCGCCCCACTCGCAGGGATGCGCGGTCTGCGACGGGACGGCGCGGTGGGCGGCTCACGAGCCGCCCCTACAGCCGTCGCTCACGCGGCGGCGTCTTAACCATCAATGACGGCGCTAGGACAAACCGCCGCGTCCGCGACCGGGGCCCCCGCCCGTGGGAAATGGGAACGGAGACGGTGGCCCGGCACGGCCGGGGCCGAGAGGCCGCTGTCCGCCGCGGCCGTCGATGCCAGGTCCGCGACCGGGACCGGCACCGCCAGGCCCACCGGGTTGTCCGGGCTGGCCGGGCTGACCGCGTCCGCCGGGGCCGCCGGGCTGGCCGCGCCCGGGGCCGCCAGGCGCCTGCTGCACGAAGAGGAACGACCATTCGTTGTAATGGTTCCGCCCCAGATAGAGACGGATCGACTCATCCTTGCTCTTGCTGCGGACGCCCATCATGCCGCCGGGAACGGTGCCCCCGCTAAGGGAGCTGCTCTGCGGCATGCTCGGCGTCGGTTGGGAAGACCCACGGGCAGGCCCGGACGGCAACGATCCGCCGCGGCTCGATCCCACCTGACCCGCCTGACCGGGCTGGCCCGGCTGGCCCGGAACGCCCGGCTGCGCGATCTGCCCGGGAGCGCCGCCCGCCCCAATCAGATCGAAATCGTCGTTCGTGATCGGGTCCTTGAATTTCTTGCGGAGGAAGTGCCCCTGCACGAGCAAGTCGACGCTCGTCGGCAGCGTCTGGGTCTGTTTGTTGAACAGCCGAATCGCCCGGATGTACTGCTGGCCGCGCCAGACGAGCTCTGCTTCCTTCTCGCGCTGGGCCTCATGGCGCCACACGGGCAGGGCGACGGACATCAGAACCGCCATCACCGCCAGCGACACGAGCAGTGCCGCCATCGCGTACCCGCCTGTTCCGCCTTGACCCCGTAAACTCATGAGACTATTATCGTTAGCGTCAGCCATGGTAACACACCGCCGGTCCATCCTTGCGCTCCTGGCTCTGCCCCTCGCCCTTGTCGCCGCGTGCGATAAGGTGCCGCTTCTGGCGCCGACCGGAAGCGTCATCACGCTGCTGATCGCGACTACGTCGGTCTCGCTGAACAGCGAGGTCACCATCGTCGCGACGGTCATCGAAAACGGGGCCGCGCCAGGAGGCAGCGGGACGGGGACGAGCACCCGCACGGGTGCGGGGACGCCGGTGCAGAACGGTACGCTCATAACCTTTACGACGACGATCGGGCACATTGAGCCTGCGGAGGCCCGCACGCACAACGGCCAGGTCGAAGTGAAGCTGATCACCGGCAGCACGAGTGGAATCGCGACGATCACGGCGTATTCCGGCGGCGCCTCGACGCAGATCAACACCTTGAAGATCGGGACCGCGGCGGTGAAGCAAGTGGGGATCACGTCGACGCCGCAGGCGCTGGGCGTCTCGGGCGGAACGTCCCAGGTGACCGCCTCAGTCACCGACGACGGCGGCAGCGGGCTCGGCGGGGTCCCGGTCACCTTCTCGACCGACAAGGGATCGATCTCCCCGTCCACGGTCACGACCGACAGCAACGGCAACGCGACGGCGACGCTGACGACGACGGCGACGGCGAAGATCACCGCGGCGGTGGGCGCGTTGACCGGCACGGCCACCGTCACAGTCGCGGCGCGGAGCCTGACCTCGTTTACCGCGAGCCCGTCCTCGACCAGCGCGGGCGTCCCGGTCATCTTCACGGTCACGCCGGCGACCGGCGCGAACATCACGAACGTGCACATCGATTTCGGGGACGGCAGTTCGACCGAAACGGGCCCCATCGCCGTGGCGGCGCCTGTGCCGCATCCATACAACGGTCCCGGCACCTACACGGCCACGGCGACCGTCTCCGGCGACGGCGGATCGCTGAGCACGCCTGTGGTCATCGGCTCGCTCCCGGTCACGATGAGCGCCAGTCCGAACCCGGCGAGCGTCAATTCCCCCGTGACGTTCACCGTCATCGGCCTGGGATCGGCGCAGGTCGATCACTACACGTGGACCTTCGATGACGGCAGCGTTCCGTCTGACACGACGTCGCCGCAGTTGCCCCACACATTCACGAGCAAGGGCATCAAGAACGTGCGGGTCGATGTCTTCGGAGTCGGTGGGGGCAAGATCGGCACCGCGGCGCTGTCGATGGAAGTCCAGTGACCGCCGGCGCCTGGGAAGCCCGGCCTACAGGACCTTTGACGGCGCGCCGATCCGGCTGACGACAGCCGCGCGGCGCGCGGCCGACGCCGGCTTGCCGAACACAAAGAACGCTCGCCGCGCCGGCGAGCGTTTTTCCATGTACCCGTCGTACTTGCGGTGGAAGGCGCGCTCGATCTCGACCTCGCGCGTGAAGCCGGCGCGCTCGAAGCGGGCGGTCCACCACGCCGCGTCCGCCCACGTCAGGTGCCCGTGGATCGGGTACCCCTCGTCGTCGGCGTGCAGCCGCGCGAACGGCTTCCCCGCCGCCGCGTCCTCCTGCCAGCCGTCGACGTAGAACGGGAACACGGTGCCGAACACCCGATCCGCCCCGAATGCCGGGATATTGCAGAAGAGGAACGCCTCGTCGCTCGTGACGGCGGCGAGGCGCGCGAGATAGGCGTTCAGCTTGTTGGGGTTCAGGTGCTCGAAGACGTCCAGGCCGAAGAGCAGGTCGTACTTCTTCGGGAGATCCAGCGCCAGAATGTCTCCCTGGTGAATCCGCTCGCGCACCCGCGCCGACGCGCGCTGGACCGCCATCGCGCTGATATCGACCCCCTCCGCTTCGATCCCGAGCTGCTGGAGGCATTCGAGCACCGCTCCGGCCGCGCAGCCCAGCTCCAGCGCGGCGGCCGGCGCGAACGCCGACAGCATCTCGGCCACGAGGCGCTTGTCGAAGTCGACGTCGAGCACCCAGACGCCGGGCTTCTCGTAGTAGCCGTGCGTGATGATCGCCGCCTCGAGCCAGTCGGTGTCGGCGGGCGACGCCGACTCGTACACCAGAATGGATTGCCCGGTCGAGCGATCGACGGTGCGCCGGTAGCGCTCCGGCCGCAGGACGACGAGGTTCGGGAGCGAGGAGTGCGCGGCGGGCGCGAGCGTGCGCTTGAACTCTTCGGAGCGCATGATATCGAGGAAGACGGCGTTGCGCCGCACGCCCTTCCGGAGGACGCCGCGATAGAACTCGAGGCCGCCCTGATCGGCATCCCGGCCCAGGATCTCCCTGAACGCGGTGTCGATGAAATCACTGTCGCTCAGGAAGATCGGGTCGAGCCGCGCTTTCAGCCGCGTGAAGAAACTCACCAGTCGGCGTAGGTCGTGCCGTCGAGCCCCGTCCCCTGGGCGCCGCTCTTGACGTCGTAGACGCCGGGCTCGGCGCTCGGCTTCACGTCGTAGATGCCGGCCTCCGAGCTCGGGCTATTGGGGTCCGGCTCGGCCGGCACCGTGACCCAGGTGTCGGAGGACTTGCTGATCGGATCCTCGGGCACTTTGCGCATGTAGCCGTCGCTCACCAGCGAGTCGAGCGCGCTCGGGTACTTGCCCTTGTCGGCGTAGTACTGATCGATCGCGTCGCGCATGCGGAAGAGGTCGGTGTGCAGCGTCGCTTCCTTCGTGGCCGTGACGGAGTTGCGGTACTGCACGAGCCCCATCGCCGCCAGGATCGAAATCAGCGAGATGACGATCAGGAGCTCGACGAGGGTGAAGCCGGCGCTACCAGTCTCTGTACTTCGTGCCATCGAGAGCCTTGCCTGTTGCCTTGGTGTACACGTCGAACACATTGCCGCCTCCCCATGCCGTGGAGTCCGGCTTGTCCCCGTAGGCGCGCATCCCCCATTCATTCGCATGGGTGATCGGATCGATGGGAATCCGGCGCAGGAACTTGAGCTTGATGCCCGTCGCGTCGTTGGCCTTGGTGACGCCCTCCACGAGCGTCTCGAGGCTGGGCGGATACCCGTCCGTGCCGGCCTTGATATCGAACGACGCGATCGCGCCGGCATCGGCGGCGTCCTTGTATTTGTCGATGGCGGTCCGCATCTCCCGCAGCTCCCGCCGCAGCTCAGACTCCCGCTGGCGCTGGACGCTCACCTTCGCCAGCGGCATGACGGCCGAGGCGAGGATGAGCAGGATCGTCGTCACGACGAGCAGCTCGACGAAGGTGAAGCCTTCCTGGCGATTCATTACCGCACCGTGACTGTGACCGGCGAGAAGTTCAACACGATCGGCGAGCCGTCGGGCGCATTCGCGACGCCCGTGACGGTAATCGAGGACGTGCCGGGGGCGACGGCGTCGAAGATCAGCGCGGCGAGCAGGCCCGAGCCGGAGGCGCCGGTCTGGTCGCCGCTGCGCGCGAAGGCGATGTCCACGCGCCCGGCGTTCGGGTCTGGGCGCGGCGCGAACGAGGCGGTCACGCCGCCCTGCCGCATGAACGTGCCGTCCTGGACGGTGCGCACCCGCAGCACGGCGGGGTTGTAGGTGACCGACAGCGTGATCACCGACACGCGCACGGCGTTATTGATCGACAGCGGCACCGTGTAGGGTCCGCTGGCGACGGCCATCGAGGGCGGCGCCGTCACGATGATCTGCGCGGCGGTCGCCGGGTTCGGCGGGCCTCCGGACGGCGGCGTCGTCCCCAGCGGGACGTCCCTGACCGGCGGCGGCATCGGCGCCCCGGCGGGCGCACCGGTCCCGCCGACGGGTGGCGTCGCCGGCGGAACGAAGCCGGGCACCGGCGAGGTGCCGGGGGGCACCGGGGGATTGGTCGGCGGCACACCGCCGGGGCTCGTGACCGCCGGCGCGGGCGCGACGGAGGGCGCCGTGCCCGGCGCACCCGGAGCGGGCGCGGGAGGCGCTTCCGGCTGCGGCGCGATCAGCTGCGGCGGACCCGAGAGCCCGACGTTGGCCTGCGGGCCGATGTAGATCGCGCCGACGTCTTCCTTCGTGAGGTCGTGATCGCGGACGATGTGCGGCGTAATGAGCATCACGATGTCGGTGTCGGTATCGCTGATCTCGTTGTTCGCGAACAGCTTTCGCAGGCCCGGAATCCTGGAGAGCCCAGGAAGGCCGGTCCGCCCGGTGGTGTTGTCCTGCTTGATCATGCCCGCGAGCAGGTTCGACTCCCCTTCCCGCAGCCGGAGCCACGTGTGCACCTTGCGCGAGGTGAACGAGAGCGCCGACTGTCCGCCGACGTCGACCGGCGACCCGATGGCGTTGTTCTCGACGGACAGATCGAGCACGATCTCGCCTTCGTAAGTGACTCGCGGCGTAATCGCCAGGTTCACGCCGACGTCCTTGTAGTTGTACGACGACTGCGGAATCGTGGCGAATCCTCCGGCGGCGGCCTGGCCGAAGGTCGTCTGGAGAACCGGCACCTGGGAGCCGAGATTCAGCGTCAGCGCCTGCCCTTCCTGTCCGCGAAGCTGAGGCTTCGCCAGGGTCTTGCTGTGCGAATCGTTCTCGAGGAAGTTCACGACCGCCGAAGGCACGCCCAGGTAGAAGTCCGCGGTGCTGACGCCCTGCGTGATCGTGTTGAGGTTGAAGAGCGGCGCGGGGGCCGGTGTGCCGCCGCCGAACGAGGTGTTGGGCGGGGCGAGCTCCGGCGAGAACAAGAGACCCAGCGTGTAGCTGCTCAGGTTGATGCCGTAGCGCTTCACCCGGTTGCGGTTGACCTCGAGGATCTCGATGTCGAGCACGACCTCCGCGCGGGGCTTGTCGTTCGCCCGGATGATGCGCTCCACGATGTCGACCACCGGCCCTGTCGCGCGGACCGTGATCGTGTTCGCGGTCTTGTTCGCCACGATCATCGGCTGGATCGGCATCTGCGGAATGCGGATGATGCCGCTCACCAGCTGCGTGAGCTCGGTGGCGTCCGCGTGCGAGATGAAGAACACCTTCACGACGAGCTCGTCGTACTGCTGGTGCTTCGCCGGCTGATCGGGAATGACGAGAATCGTGCGCGGACTCGTGACCTTGTAGTAATACCCGTTGGCGGAGAGCACCTGGTTCAGGGCTTCCTCGACGGTGACGCCGTCGAGGTTCACGCTGTACGACTTGTCGGTGTACTGCTGATCGTAGGTGACGTTGATCCCCGACGCGCTGCCGATGAAGTTCAGGATGTCCTTCAAGCTGGAGGGCGTGCCGAAATTCAGCCGGATCGGCTCGCGCGATCCGGGGTTCAGCAGCGGCGGCGCGTTGAAGCCGCGCGCGTCGGTGCGCAACTGGTCGATCCGCGGCTTCGGCCGGGTCGCTTCGATGCGCTCGCGGACCCTGCGCTCGAGCTCGGCCACCTTGGCCTGCGCCACCCGATCGCTGCCCGTCGTCTCGAGCGACTTCCGGTATTCCGTGAGCGCCAGGTCCAGCTGGTCCTTCTGCTCGAGATCTTTCGCCTTCTCGAGGTGCATGCGCGAGGCTTCCTCCTGGGCGCGGCGCAGGTTGATTTTGTACTCGCCGTTGTCCGGACTTGCCTGAACGGCCTTGGTGAAGTACGTCACCGCAGCATCCCAGTCGCTCGCGCGCAATGCGTCCTGCCCCCGCCGGAACGCGCGCGACGCCGCGCAGCCGCTCGCGAGGAGCGCGAGAATCAGAAGAACCGAGAGTTTACGCATCATAAATATCAGCTACCAGCTGGCCGCTTCCAGCTTCCAGTTCTACTGTCCGCGCATCGGAATCGTCTGCCGGCCGCGGCCGTCGGCATATTCCATCACGACTGATTCCACGCCGATCTTGACGACCTTGTATTGCCCCAGTACGAGTTTTCCCTCCGGCGCATACAACGGGATCCCGCGTCCGTCCGAAAAGATTGCCACTCGCGTTTTCCCCTGCTCCAGCGTCCCGATGAACTTCAGCGGGATCGGTGGCGGCGGCGGAGGCGGAGGCGGCGGCGCGTTCAGGTCTATCGTCGGCGGCGGCGGAGGCGCCACCACCGGCTTGGGCGGCGGCGGCGGAGGCGGCGGCTTCACGTAGAACCGAAACGGATTGCGCGACGCGTCGTCCGGCTCCGGCGGCGGCTGCTTCAGCGCCTCCAGGCGCACATCGAGATCGCCCGGCTGCGTGCCTGACGAATGACCGGACGATCCCTTCGCCCCTGGCGTCTGCGTGGGCGGCTTCCGCTGCTCCCTCGGTTGATTAGACGGCGCGGGCCCCTTGCTGGCCGCGGGCCACGCCGCGTAAAGCGCGAGCACTGCCGCCGCGCCGACAAGGCCGAGGATCGCCGGCCCTGGACGCGACATCCCTCTAATTACCGGCATCGCCAGACCGGTAGTACGTCGCGATTTCGAGATTCATCGACAACCCGCGGGCCTGCGGCTGTTCGCCCGACGCGGCCGAGAGGCCGATGTTCTCGAGGATGATGAACTCGGGCGCCGTCTCGAGCGAGTAGATGAAGCGCCGCACGTCGCGATAGTCGCCGCTCAGCGTGTAGGTCGTCGTGAGCTTCGACAACGTGCTGCCCTTCTCGTGCTTCACCCCGTTGACGCCGTGTTCGAGCTTCACATTGGCCTGCTTGGCGAGCTGCGCCAGCCGCGTGTAGGTCAGCTTGCGCGCGATGCTCTGGTCGGCGGGCAGGACGTCCTTGTAGAACTTCTGGAGCGCCGCGTCCGCTTGCTGCTTGCCCGACACGGTCGCCTTCGCCGACTGGTGATCCACGCGCGCGCGGTTCAACAGCTCGTGCTGGAGGTTCGCCTCGTCCTGGGCGCTGGTCACCTGGCGTCCGAGCGGAAACACGACGACCGCATACAGCAGCGCGTTGGCGATGACGGCGATCACGAGCGGCACGATCAAGTGCCGCTTCTCGGCCATGACGCGCGACAGGTTCATCGCTTGCCCCCCGCGGGCACGCGGGGCGCGGCTGCCGTGCGCGGCGCGGCGGGCGCCGCCGTCGTGTAGACGGCCCGCATCTGGATCCTGTGCAGCCCCTCGTCGGAGACGTTCACGGCGCTCCATTGGATGTCGCGGAACGCGCCGGTCTTGTCGAGGCGATCCCAGAACGCGTCGATATCGTCGCTTCGCTTTCCCTGGATGTCCAGGTTCACCTGCGTCTCGCCGTCGGTGAATTCCGGGTGCACGGACGTCAGCATGACGTCGTCCGGCAGCGTCGACTCGAGCTGGTTGAAGAGGGCCGTCCACGAGAACGTCCGCTGCTCGATCAGCCCGTTGGCTTCTTTCGCCGCGGCGGCGACGGCCGCGAGCTCCTTCGGATTCAACCCGCGGCGAACCTGCTGCGCTTCCTTCGTCAGGTAGTCGATCTGCCCCTTGTCGCGCCTGATGGCGCTGTTCAGCTCGGTCTTGTACTGCGACAGCCGGACGACGCGGACGCCCTGCCAGGCGGCCACCGCCAGGACGACGAGGGCCACCGCGGCGGCCAGCGCGTGCACGGCGCGCTCGTTGTAGAACGGCCGCGTGGACAGATTGGTCCGCAGCATCAGGCGACCTGCTCCCGAAGGACGACCCCGACCGCGGGCGCCAGGGCGTCGAGCAGCTCGGGGCCCGCGCTGATCCGATCGCGCATCGCGGCCGTCCCGCGAAAGTCGAGCGCCTCGACCTTCACGTTCATCCGCTCCTCGAGGCTGCGCCGGAGCCGGGCATTTCGTTCAGCCGCGTCCGCGGGCGCGTCGGCCCCGCGTGCGGAGGCGCCGGAGAGCACGACGCGGGCGAACCGGCCGCCGCTCAGGCGATCCTCGTGGTACATCGCCGTCTGGTGGACCAGGTCCGCGAGGTCCGCTTCGGATTCGAGCTGCCGCGTGCGGAAATAAATGAGATGCGTGTCGCGCACGATCGCCAGCGTCGCGTAGTCAGGGGCCACGTGGACGACCAGCCAGTCGCCCGCGGTCGTCTCCGCGCCGGACGCGAGCGCCGCATTGATCAAGTTCAGCGACGCCAGATCCACGAGCCCCGCGGCCGCGCCGGCGTCGGCGCACGCGGCCATGTAGCTCTCGACGACGTCGCGGCGTCCCAGCGTGACGAGGTACTCGCGGCCGCCGCCGGGAATCGGCGCCGCCGGCGCCCACGAGATCTGGGCGTCCTCCGGCTTGAACGGCGCCGCTTTCCGCATCTGCCAGCGAATCAGCTGATCGAGATCCGCGTCGGCGGGGACCTTCTCGAAGCGCAGCAGCGAGAGCTTCGCCGCCGTGTCGGGAATGACGAGGGCGACGCGGCGGGGCCGCGCGCCGAGCTTGTCGAACGCCGACCGGAGCGCCGCCGACAGCGCGCCCGCGTCGTGCACGTTCACGGCGTTGAGGGCCGGCGTGACGACGCCCGGCGCCAGACGCTCGGTGCCGTGCGCGCCGATGATCCAGTTATTGGCCTGTCGCGTGAGCGAGACCGCGGTGACCCGATCGGAGGCGATCTCGACCCCGACGGATGGAGGCGGACTGGTGAGGAAACCGGGCAGCTGACTCATTCGACGAAGGTCACCTTGTTCACTTCACGCAGGGTCGTAATCCCGGCCAGGACGCGCTCGACCGCGGATTCGCGGAGCGACCGCATCCCTTCGTCGCGCGCCGCCTTCTTGATCTCCGAGTTCGGCCGCCGCGCCAGGATGATCTCCCGGATGTTATCGGTCAGATCGAGCAGCTCGCAGATGGCGGTGCGTCCCTTGAACCCGGTCCCGCCGCACTCGATGCAGCCGGTCCCTTCGAAGAACAGGCCGCTGTCGGCGAGGGTGGGGTCCATCTGCGATTCGATCAGGGACTCCCGCGTGATCCTCGCCGGCCGCTTGCAGTGGATGCAGATGTTCCGGACGAGCCGCTGCGCCAGCACGCAGTTGAGCGCCGACACGAACTGATAGGCCTCGACGCCCATGTTCAGGAAGCGCCCGAGGACGTCCACGACGTTGTTCGCGTGGACGGTCGTGAACACGAGGTGGCCGGTCAGCGCCGAGTTGATCGCGATCTGCGCCGTCTCGTTGTCGCGGATCTCGCCGACCATGATCTTGTCGGGGTCGTGGCGCAGGATCGATCGGAGGCCCCGCGCGAAGGTCAGCCCCTTCTTCTCGTTGATGGGGATCTGGGTGATGCCCCGGAGCTGGTACTCGACCGGGTCCTCGATCGTGATGATCTTGTCTTCGATCGTCTTGATCTCCGACAGCGCGGCGTAGAGCGTCGTCGTCTTGCCGGACCCCGTGGGGCCGGTGACCAGCACCATCCCGTACGGCTCGGCGATGTACTTCCGGAAGCGCTTGAGCTCCGCCTCGGGGAACCCGAGGATGTCGAGCCGCAGCTCGTGGAACTGCTCGCTGATCGACTCCTTGTCGAGGATGCGGATGACCGCGTCTTCGCCGTGGACGCTCGGCATGACCGACACGCGGAAGTCGATGGTCTTCCCCGGCAGCCGCAGCTTGAACCGGCCGTCCTGGGGGATGCGCTTCTCGGCGATGTCCAGCTCCGCCATGACCTTCACGCGCGAGATGATCGTGCTGTGAAACCGCTTGTCGATGGGGCGCATCGCCGACTGCAGCACGCTCGATGTGGATGTCGCTCGCGCGCCGCTGGAGCGCCGTGTAGATCGTCGTGTCCACGAGGCGGATGACCGGGCTCGCGTCCGCCGTCATCTTCTCGACCGTGAGCTGCTCGTCTCCCTGCTCGTCCTCGTGGAGGATCTGCATCTGGAAGCTCTCGGTCGCGTCCTCGAGGACGCGCGTCGAGCTCTCGCTCTTCTTCAGGATCGCCTGGATGGCCGAGGGCGGCGCGACCATCACCTTGATCGGCATCCCGAGCAGCATGCCCAGCTCGTCGATCATCGGCAGGTCGGTCGGATCGCTGACCACGATGACGAGAGCGCCGCCGTCACGGCCGAACGGCACGAACCCGTACCGCAGCATCAGCTCCGCCGGAATCGTCCGGAACAAGTCGTGGTCGATGTTGAAGTGCGCGAGATCGAGGAACGGCAGCCGGTACCGATCGGCCAGGCGCCGCGCCTGCGCGATCTCGGCCGCCTTCTCCGCGGCGGACTGCTCCGCCGTCCCGGTGTCGACGTACAACTCCCCGTGATCCACGTTGTCGACCGTCGCCATCGAGAGCTTTTCGTCCATGCGGTGCTACCTGCTACTGACTCAGCGCCGACGAGAGGTTGAAGAGCGGCAGATACAGCGAGAGCAGCAGCCCGGCGATCACGATGCCCATGATCACGAGGAGCGCCGGATCGATGATCGTGACGAACCGCCCGAGGTTCGTGTCGATTTCCTCGTCATAGAAGTCCGCCAGACTGTTGAGCATCTCCTGCAGCGCGCCCGTGGACTCGCCGACCTCCACCATCTTGATCGCGACGTCGGGAAACGCGCCGCTGTCCTGCAGCGTCGCCGCGAGCGACCGCCCTTCCCGGACCTGCTGCGCCGAGGTCGTGAGCTCCGCGGCCATGTGCAGGTTCCCCATCGAGCGCGACGTGACCTCGAGCGCGTTCACGAGCGGGATGCCGCCGCCGAGCAGCGTCGCCAGCGTGCGCGCCCCCTGCGAGGTCGAGAACTTCTGCGCGATCGACCCGATCGCCGGCAGCTTGAGGATAAGACGATGGAGACGCCGCCTCTGGCCGGGTCGCCTGACCCACCACAGCGACGTGGCGGCCGTCGCCGCGAGGCCGCCGAAGATCAACACGAAGTACGTGGTCACGAACTTCGAGACCCCGACGATGAAGCGCGTCGACCAGGGCAGCTCCTTGCCGAACTGGTTGTAGAAGTTGCCGAACTCCGGTACCACTTTCACCACGATGATGGTGACGACGATGAGCGACAGCACCACCAGGATCGCGGGATACACGAGCGCGGAGATCGTCTTGCGGCGGACACTCGAGACCACCTTCACGTAGCTCACGTAGCGCCGCAGCACCTGCTCGAGGTTGCCCGACTTCTCACCCGCGAGCAGCGACGCGGTGTACACACCCGGAAACAGCCCCGTGTGCGCCTCGAAGGCCTCCGAGAGGGCGCTCCCGGCTCGCACGCGCCCGTACACGTCGTCGAGCACGCCCTTGAACACCGGATTGGTGATGCGCTGCCGGAGGATGTCGAGCGACTGCACGAGCGGCATGCCCGCCTTCAGCAGCGTCGCCAGCTCCTGGTTGAAGACGAGAAACTCCCGGCTGGGGACCTTGCGCCGCCTCGGCAGCGCCGGCAGGTGCACGCCCGCGAGCGCGCGGCGCCCGGCCTGCTGGATCGCAAGGACGAGAAGGCCCTTCTCCTCGAACTCCCTCCGCAGGCGCGCTTCGCTATCGGCGACGTAGACGCCCTCGATGATGTCCCCGCCCGATGTGCCGAGCCTGCACCTATATTCCATTATTTGACTTCGCGCTCGCGGTCGCCTTCGGCGACTGCCCTCCGGCGCTCGCTTGCGGCCGCAGGGCGCGGGCGGTATGCGCAGTTACGCCTAATTCTACACAACTAATTGGATTAGACGGGGTTAACCGGGGCCTGGCTGGGATAAGCCGGAAGATTCAACGCCTTTAACGGGGGCCGACGATCGAGAGGATCTTCGCGACGTAGTTCTGGGTCTCGCGGTACGGGGGGATCCCGTTGAATCTGGCCACGGCGGCTTCGCCGGCGTTGTAGGCCGCAAGCGCGACCTCCGTCCCCCATGTATCGATGAGGGATTTCAGCTTGCGGACCCCGGCGTCGATGTTGGCTTTCGGATCGTAGGCGTTGCGGACCTTGTATTCCCTGGCGACCGATGGCATGAGCTGCATGAGGCCCATGGCCCCCTTCGAGGATCGCGCCCTGGCCTTGTAGTTCGATTCGACCTGGATAAGCGCCTGCACGAGAAGGGGATCCACTCCGTGGGCCTCGGCGGCGGCCGCGATGAGCTCGGCATAGGCGGTCTCCCGGAGCCGGCTGCCCCGCTCGACGGCCGGCTGCGGAACGGCGGCCGGCGCCGGGTCAGTCGCCAGGGGCTCCGGATCGGGGTGCGGGACCTCGTCGGCCTCGATCTTCTCGATCAGGCTCTTGTCGAGCGTCACTTCCCCGCCGGATCGAAGCGTCAGCACGACGGAATCGCCGACCGTCGAATGGGCCTTCACCGACACGGTCCGGCCCGAGCTCATGAAGACAATTTCCGCCGAGGCAATGGACGAGCCCGCGGCGACGAGCACACACGTGGCAATCGCCAGCCGAACCGTTTTGAGCACGTTCATTGGGACGAGCGATCCTACCATTTGGTTGGTCGTCGTGTCCAGAAACACTACAGTCGAGGTAGGAGAGGTTCGCGAACCACCCATTGTCCGAGAAGGGCGGCTCCCGAGCCGCCCCTACTTCGGCTCGATATAGACGTGAAAGACCCGGATCCCCAGCTCGCGGGGATCGTTGCCCCCCGGTTTGAACGTCCGGTCGACGTCGATCGCCAACCTCACCATGTCTCCCGTGCCCAGTTGGGCGGCGGTCAGCGGGAAGGTCAGAATCTTGCGGAACTTGGCGTCGGCGGCGAACCGGCCGACTTCCTGATCGCCGATCTTGAGGCTGACCTGCTGCGGTTGTGGAAACAGATCCGGCCGGGCGTCGTACTCGAGATACACCGTCACGTCCTTCTTCGGGTTCTTGAAGGAGAACGTCGCGGTATTTTTCGTCCAGTTCCACTCGCTCTGGGGATTTTTGACGTCGGTTTCCGCGGGGTGCAGGCCGTCGTACATCACATAGATGTTCTCGGACGAGGCCAGGATCTGGACCTTCGTCACGATGTACTCGCGGCGCGACGCTTCGGGAGCGTTGAGGACCAGGCGCTTCCCGGACGCGAGATCATAGAGGCCCAACCGGACGATCGCTTCGCCGATATACGGGTAATTCGGCACGAAGATGGTGCGTTTGTACTCGACCGTCTCCCCGGGCTTCCACTGCGTCGTCGGCTTTGGCGGCTGGTGGTCGTCGGTCCACATCTGCTCCCCTTCGGGATCGAGGACGTGCACGAACACCCAGTAATCCTTGTCGAACGACGCGTTGGGGGCGACGACGAACTTGTAGGTGAGCGTGACGGCGCTGCCGATCGCGATCCGATCCTTGCTGAAGGTCAGCGTCGGGGTCGCGACGGCGGCTTCGGTGGCCTGCTTGCCACCACAGCCGGCGAGGGCAAGAGAAAGCAGGACGACAGGGACTGACAGACGAACTATATGGCGCATCATTAAAACGAATTGAACCGGACTCGCAGTAAAGGCGGGCCTGCCCGCCATCGTCCCCGCGCGCCGGAGGCGCGACGACGGACGACGGCGGGATGGTACCGCAGTTGTGGCAGGTACAGCAATATGTTAGCGTTCGGGCGTGGATGCTCTTGGGATGGTGGAGACGCGGGGCCTGATCGGCTCCATCGAGGCGGCTGACGCGATGGTCAAGGCCGCCAACGTGACGCTCGTCGGCAAGGAGTACATCGGCGCCGGCTACGTCACCGTGCTCGTGCGCGGGGACGTCGGCGCGGTCAAGGCCGCGACCGACGCGGGCGCCGCCGCCGCGCGGCGCGTCGGCGAATTGATTTCCGTGCACGTGATTCCGCGCCCCCATGCGGAGGTCGAGAAGATCCTGCCGAAAGCCCCGAAGGACGTCAAAGGGTCATAGCAGGGTGTCACCGCGAACGAGCGTAGCGAGCGAGCCACGCGATCGGAGCGCGCCGGCGAAGCGGCGCGCGAGAGCGCGTGTCGGGGAGTCCGAGGGGCGAAGCCCCTCGGAGAGAAAATGACGGACCGCGATCTCGCCTCCATCACCGAGGCGCGATCCCTCGCGCGACGCGCCAAGGCGGCCGCTCCCGTCCTCGCGGAATTCTCCCAGGAACAGATCGACGCGATCGTCGATGCGATGGCCGCCGCCGTCACGCCCCACGCCGAGGCGCTCGCCCGGCTCGCGCACGAAGAGACCGGCTACGGCGTCGTCGCCGACAAGGTCCAGAAGAATCTGTTCGCCTCGCAGAAGGTCCACAAGTTCATCCGGCCGATGAAGACCGTCGGCGTCATCCGCCGGCTCGAGGATCGCAAGGTCATCGAGATCGCGGAGCCCTTCGGCGTCGTCTGCGCCATCGTGCCGACGACGAACCCGACGTCGACGGCGATCTACAAGATCCTGATCTCGCTGAAGGCCCGCTGCCCCGTCGTGATCAGCCCGCACCCCTCCGCCGTGCGGTGCATCGCGCGTGTCGCCGAGATCATGACTGAGGCCGCGCGCGGCGCCGGCGCGCCCGACGGCTCGATCAGCTGCATGACGACGGTCACGCTGGAGGGCACGCAGGAGCTGATGAAGTCCCGCGAGGTGGCGGTCATCCTGGCGACAGGCGGCATGGGGCTCGTGCGCGCCGCCTACAGCGCGGGAAAGCCCGCGTATGGGGTCGGACCGGGGAACGCCCCGGCGTTCATCGAGCGCACGGCGGACGTGCCCAAGGCCGTACGCGACGTCGTGACCGGCAAGACGTTCGACAACGGCGTGCTCTGCTCGTCCGAGAACTCGGTCGTCGTCGACGGGCCGGTGGTGGAAGAGGTCAGGCGCGAGTTCGTGAAAAACGGTGGCTACTTCATGTCGCAGGCGGAGATCGACGCGGTCGCGGGCGTGCTGCTCTCCCCGCAGCGGCTGCCGAATCCCGCGCTGGTAGGCCGTCCCGCCCTCGTCATCGCCAAAGCCGCGGGCATCACGGTGCCCGCCGAGACGCGCGTCCTCATCGCCGAGCTGAAGGGCGTCGGCCGCGACTACCCGCTGTCGATCGAGAAACTGTCCCCCGTTCTCTCGTTCTATGTCGTCGCCGACTGGAGAGAAGGCTGCGCGCGCTGCATCGACATCCTGCGGTACGGCGGCATGGGGCACACCATGTCGATCCACTCGCGGAACGATCAGGTCATCCTGGAGTTCGGGCTCAAGAAGCCCGCCGGCCGGATCGTCGTCAATACACCGACGACCCACGGATCGATCGGCCTGACGACCGGGATGGATCCGGCGATGACGCTCGGCTGCGGCGGGTGGGGCGGCAACATCACGTCGGACAACATCTCGCCGCGGCACCTCCTGAACATCAAGCGGCTCGCGTACGAGACGACGCCCGCGGTCGTGCGGCCGGCCCTGGGCGCCGAAGCCTTGGCGAAGGCGGCCGACCCTACGTTGCCCCGTCCGCCGGCCGGCACGCCCGCGCCCGGAGGCATCGCCGCCGACGTCCTCGCGCGGAGGATCGACGAGTTCCTCACGTCGCGCGGGTACCGCCCCCCCGCGCCCCCCACCGGAGCACCTTCAGCACCCGTAGCACCCTCGGCACCTTTGGCACCTTTAGCACCTCTAGCACCTTTAGCACCCTTCCTCCCCCCTCCTCAGTCTCAGACTCCCGCTGTCGAAAAGCCGGCCGACTTCGTATGCGAAGACGACGTCCGCCAGGCCCTG
>WNFM01093333.1_pt1 | contig 19201 bp, 12 predicted proteins | sample 5400271 | NCBI WGS metagenome assembly WNFM01 (sample SAMN13153352, study PRJNA577476) | soil metagenome | isolation source: 60 cm saprolite on Douglas fir-dominated hillslope | place: USA:California | collected 2013-09-17 | reverse complement strand
AGGATGAGAAAACCGTATCCAGCCGCGTGGGCGGAGGCCGCAGGGCAATCGACGACGCCTGATGGTCGGTGCCAGACGGAGAACGAAGTGGTGCTGGCCGTAGAACGGCGATAAAGACTTCATGCAGGAGGAAAAGCATGGGCATGACCACTGATGGCCTGTCCTATGCATCCGACGACGCTTACTGGTTTTTGTTTCTTGAGCAGAGCGCCAAGATACTGTTCCCGACCTCGTTGCGCTCTCGCTCCGTGCAAAGGAGGCATTCATCATGGACTGTCAGTTTTGTGGCACTCAACTTCCTGCGGAGGCCAGGGCCTGTCCCAATTGTGGAACGCCTACCCCTGCTTACTATGCCACTTCTGGTGCCTCCCCGTATGATCCTACCATCCCGGCGGTGTCAGGATCATCCCTTTCTGTCATGAGTGCTTCACTGCTCCCACCGACTCAGTATGGTGCAAATCCCTATCCTAATTCTCTGCAAAGCCCTTATCCTGTCAACCCCTATGAGGCACCACCGCCTCCTTCGCCCCCACGCCCAGGCAAGCGCATTGGCCTCATCGTCGGTATCGTTCTTCTCGTCCTGCTGCTGATCGGTGGTGGGGTGTTAGCCTGGCTTCGGTTTTCAACTGCTGCCGCCAGTTTTACGGCGAATGGCACCTTTACGATTTCAAATACAACCACCACCAGTACGCAGCAGGCTGGGCAAAACACGCTCTACAACTTGACTCAGCAGGAGGTAGACGACGGAGATCTCACCGGATCGTTTACGGATGAGGAAACATCTACTTCTCATCCAGACAACACGAGTACTTTCTCTGGCAGGGCTACCTGTACCGTAGCTGGCAAGTCAGGCACGCTCATGTACTCCTTTACTGGTACGAGTGCAGCCGATGGGAGCTTCAAGGGACAAGTTTTCGACTTCCAGGGAACAGGCGACCTGGCGAACCTGCACGGGCAGGGAACGTTCCAGGGGCAAGGAAGTAACGGTACCTATCAGGGTATCTATTCAGACCAGTTGCACTTTGATGGCTAGGCGTAGCGGGTCCATCTATTATGCATCAGCGCGGTGCTTTGCCAACGGGACAAACCAGAGAAAGCCCTTGAAAAGCGAAGTCTCTAGTGAAGCAACAGTGTACTCTTAAGGTGACCGGATGGGAGTGCTTCAAGACGAGAACACGGGCCGCGATGAGGCCACTGGGAGGCATCCATTGCTCTGAGCAGAGAGAAAGGGGGAGAGAGGCATGTCACCACAGGCTGCGCCGCGACGTTCCCTGGAGGACATCGAACGACTCGAACGAGTTCCGCTGGCCAGGCGGCTGGCTGTCGGCAGTACCTACGCGTTGCTGCACAAAGCCCTGGCGAGCAGCCCAGAGCAGCCTGTTCGCTGCTTCCTCCCGCTCGGGGATCCGTCCCAGCCGGGCGAGGCGCTCACCGCTCGTGCCTTCCTGGAGAAGGTGCATCAGACCGCCAATTTGCTCGCTGATCTGGGAATGGGCTCACAGGATGTCGTGGCCCTGCTGCTGCCCGACCTGCTCGAGAAAGAGCTGCTGTTCTGGGGAGGGCAGGCTGCTGGGATCGTTTGTCCGATTCTTCCCTCCTTGCCCGCCCCGCAGATCGTCGAGCTGCTCCAAGCGGCGAAGGCGAAGGTCCTCGTGGCACCATCGCCGTCGGTGAATCACGAGCTGTGGCAGAAGACAGAACAGGTGCGCAGGCAGGTGAAGAGCATAGCCCTGGTCCTGCAAGTGCGGGGGCCGGGCAAAGAACGAGAGGCCGCGTATGCCTTCAATGCACTCGTCGAGGATTACCCGGCTGACCGCCTCCACACAGGGCGTGAGATCGCCCTCGACGATCTCGCGGTCTCCTTCCCTATCAGAGACACGACCGGCACACCTGGCCTGGTGCCTCTGACCCACGGGAATCTGCTGTACACCGCCTGGGCGCTCGGCCTAGTGACAGCACTCGCGCCGGAGGAGGTGCTTCTGTGCGGTCTCTCGCGCTTTTTCCAGGGCTGGTGGTGACCAGCGGCTGGATCATAGTCTACCTGGGATGACCCCTTGAAGAATCAGGTGAGAATATCGATTCTCGCCTGGTTTCTTTTGGTATTAGGAAAGATCACAAAGAGAGGTTCCAAGGATAAGTGATCATGAATTGTCTTGAAACAAGACCACTTATTCAGAAAATGACGATATAGCTGAGTAGAGGAAACGGTCGTTATTTCTACTCTGCCATTTGTTGAAATGTCTGTTCTACGACACCAAACTGTTAAAACTACGACACGCAATTTTGTAATTTACAGGCAAACGAACTGTAGATGTTATTGATTGTTTCTACGTCGTCTGGCCCACGGCAAACCTTCAGCAATAGCAGCGCGCATAGCAGCATCAAAGCCATACCAGTTTGCCACAAGCTCATCTACATGCTGCTGCTGCGCTACAAACCTATCCCAACTTTCCTGCGCCTGTTGGCAAAGAGCATTGTATGTCCGGAGCCAATCAGCAGCAGCTACCATCTCTGGCAACTGCCAGTTCTGCGCCTGGCTCCAGGTATCGTCTCCTCGCCCTGGCTCCTGTAAAAATAGATCTAGCACTTGGGCAAACGTCGCTGTATTGGGATCAGTAGGATTCGCAGTGCAAACAATCAAATTTCGTGCGGTCAGTGCCTTGATGCGCCCGCTTGCTACCCCGTTATTTCTCACTTCACCTCGTCCAACCAGGTCCATCAATCTGAGTTTTGGCAATTTACTAGCAGCCAGCACTGCAGAAGGAGGAATGTAGACCTCACCATCATCAAACTCGGGCAGTCTTGCTCTATACATCATCACAAAATTCTTTTCCAAATCGGCACGCTCGTTGAGCAATTCTTGTGCCAGGGAAGCTAGCTGAGCCACCGGCATACTTTGTGGGTCAGGTATGGGAACACGCCCCAAATCCTCCTTCATAACATGATTATTGGTGGAAAATAGATTAACCAGGTAGGCTGTAACTTTGCTATTGATCAATACAAGTAAAGCTTTACCATATTCCTCTGCAGCACCATTCTTGTGTATCATTCGCCAAAGCTCATGCGTGAAAGCTATGGGCGAACTCGACCTTCTTTCAAACCATGATGCTATCAAACGTTCCCTGGTATTTAGACGGGCAACTTCCCTTAATATAATGCCGCATTCCTTGCCATTGATTTGTTTGAGTTGTTCCAGAACCTGGGAAGCATGTATTACTTCTCTTGCTGCATTCCTGTTACTAACGGCTTGCAAGGGTCTGGCCCAATCAGAAGGCGTAGGCGGTAGCGGTGCAAAGGTTCTCACGTCCTCCCCCTTGTAAATAGCCACATCACCATTAGAGAAACTACCCCTACCTTCACCCAGCCGTAATGGGTTTAATGCTGTCGCATTCACATCTCCTTGCTTCCTATCAAAGGTGCTGTCCAGTAATGCTCCCAGACGTGTAGTGAAGTTAATGCTCACCTGCCTTACATGCCGCCAGATATCCAGGCTCACCTGACTATTTGCAACCAATCAGCTGCCTTGCCACATATCATTTTGCGGCACGGCTTCCACGACATTCACTAAATCCGTTCTGAATTGAGTTACTCGAACTTCTTGAATGTCGCCACCGCCGCTTCCAGGATCGCAGAGCCAGGTTTTGCACGATTCACACGAATAATACCAACTGCCTGGTCGACGCCAGGGAATAGGATATCACCTCGATAGAACCGGGTAGCCACATCCGGGCTGAACGGTGGTGTCCTGAGTAGTTTGCGAGCAGCGCTGGCACTCTTATCGCCGAAAATGGTCAGTGGAACAATATAGATCATCTGCCCGTATACCGCCAGGTAATACAAACTCAGTCGCAGGAAAAGTAGATACAGGTTCGTATCACCTGAAAGAACAGACCTGTAGAACTCAGCATTTCTGAAGCGGCTCACATCGAATCTTTCTTGCCTACGATTGACATATGGTGGATTTGATATGATGTAGAAAAACCCTTCAGCGTAATCAGCTAACTTCGCTTTGATAGGGTAGGCTTCATCAGTCAGTCGATCACTGAGACGATCGGGGATACTCACTGCACTTGCTGCCCCGGTGACGTCGGGATTGTCTAGCACTTCACGTGGCAGATCCAGGCTATCGGTGTTATAGATGTGAAAGCGCTCGATAGGCCGCACATCTCCCGACTGTTGCAGCACAAACAGATCATCTAGAGCCTGAATGAGCAGGTTCATCTCCGCCAGGTAGCAGGCAAAAGGATTCAACTCCATACCAAAAAAGAGAGTCGTCAGATCATTCAGATAACGACTTGCCAGTTCTCTACGTAATGCCGGGTTAGTGGTGAGATGTTCCTCACTATCAGCCAGGCCATTTCGATTGCAGAAGAAGCTTACCAATGCCCGCCGATACCGGCGGGCAGCATGGACAAGAAAGCTGCCGCTGCCACTGGCCGGATCAAAGATACGACGTCCTACAATTTGTGGGCCAGTGTAATCCAGTAAGTCTAGCATGTACTCGACCACTTCATGGCGCGTCAAGAAGTGACCTTTGCGGTTACGGGCATTACGATCGATATACTCCTCATAAGTGAAGCCGATAATGTCACTCGTGACATCCTGGAAATTGTAACGACAGAGGAACTCCAACGTTTCAACGAGGAGAAAGTCATCGGGATTGAACCAATCAAATACGGCTTGTTGAAAGAAATGCAGGTAATAATAACTGGCCTTACGAGAGAGTATATTGCAAAAATTTACGTTTAGAATGCCGATACCATCTAACTCTCTGAAATGCCGCCTGACATACAGGCTCCAATCAATAAAACCACCATCACTTGCCAGGCGCGGATGCAGGATGCGCTTGTCTTCCAGCACGCGCACCAGTAGAAGCCGCACAAAGAATACGTAGGCAACTTGCTCGGCAAAGACTTCAGGTTTTACATCTTCCTGATCGCTCTGGCGTTCGCTCCAGACCCGGTATGCTTCGGCAACTTTGAAAGGTTCGGTGGCTTCAAAACGTAACGCAAACAGGGCACTATTGACCCGCTGTACCAATGCTATAGCGCCGCATCTGTGTTAGATGTTCATTATCAAGGTCAACCGTACTGTTCTTATCTTCCCAGATGAAAGCTGTACCTATTGAACCGTTAACGATGTAATCAGGGCGGTTTGCCTTCTGACCTGACTGAGGCAGATTGTATGACCAATCAGCGGCGCTAAAACCCAACCATTCGAGGGTATAACGGGCAAACTGCTGGTCAACGGCATTTGCCTCATCATTGCTTCGTTTAGAGTCCGGTTTTGTCAAATACTCCTGATAGTTACATGAGCGACCGTCTAATAATATTTGAAAGCGGTCAATCACCGATTGCTGAAAACTATCAATTATCTGGGCTGGAGAGAAAGAAACTGTGCTGATATTCTCCTCCCTTGCTATATCATCAGTTTTATGGTTCCCCTAGTTTAGCTTATGGAAAAGATCAGCGCAAGACTAACACAAACAACATTTTTGATATACACCTTGCAAATGATACAAGCAGCCTGCCTGCTTTGACCCGCGAGTATACTGTAAAGGGAGGGCTTTTTTGCTTCTTCTCATCTCACCGGTCATGCACCTATCAATAAAAATGGGACACCCGGTACCCTTGATCTTCAGCTATGTCTCAAGTGTCCCAAGTGTCCCTCCGCAAAGGAAGCCAAAGAGCGCATGAGGCAAGATCAAAGATCAGCCATGTCTCAAGTGTCCAAAGTGTCCCAAGTGTCCCACCTGTGAATATCACAAGCATATGAACGTACAGTTAGGTATAATATAATTAAGAATCTATTTATCGCCATCTCTTTGAAAGTGCCAGAACTCGCTATCCCTCGAGCAGAGTAATATGTAAATAGAGGTATCTTTATGAAATCATATAAAAGCTTGATTATCTATTCCCCGCATAGGATGCTCCTCACGGTTCGTTTCTCCAGCCTGTGTATGGCGCTTATGCTTGCCTTCTCCCTTTTTCCTGCAGTGGCATCCGCACACGCAAACAATACACCTGCTGCCGCGCCAGTGCTGCAGATGAATGTGGGGTTCGAAGATGACTCCAGGCTTGAATACTGGACCCCTGTGCAGATTTCCCTGAACAACGATGGAGTTGATTTCAAAGGCACTCTCTCGGCCACCACCTACACAAGCCCATTCCCATCCGGCCAGGTCGTCGGCGCCATCCTGCCCTGGAGCTACAAGGAGTCCATTACACTGCCGCACGGCGCTCAAAAACAGATCATCTTGAATGTTCCCTTCTACGATTCTCCTTCTGTCCCACGCGGCATCATAGCGACGTTACGCGACAGCCATGGCAAGGTCATTGCTACCCAGAACAAGGCCCCGTTCACACTCAGGCCTGGTTCTCTGCTCGTCGGGACGCTCTCCGTAGACGATACGGGCTACAGCTCCCTGGATGCCGTTTCCCCGCCTGACCCCACCAAGCGGATCGAAAGGGCGGGGCTCAACGCCGCGACGATGCCAGATATGGCCGAGGTGCTCGGCAATTTCGACGCCATCATTCTGGACGACTTCAACACCAGCACACTCAATGCTCGCCAGCTCGCCGCCCTGCAGACCTGGGTCAACCAGGGAGGAGCCTTGATCGAGGTCGGTGGTCCACAATGGCAACGCACCCTGGGCCCACTGCCGCCCGCATTGTTGCCAATCATCCCACAAGGCACAGGTACGCTGCCCGCTGGCACTCACCTGCTGCCCGCTGGCAGTCCTACCATAGCTGACACCGGGCAACCAGCAGCGCCAGATATCACAAAGAAACCCGTCGCCATCAGTAGCGCAACCGTCCCAGGGAAAGGTGATGCCAGGCAGCGCGCATTCTCTAGCATTGAGACCGTTCTAGCATCTGGAAACACCCCCTTGATCGTACAGGCCCGCCAGGGACGAGGAGTTATTTGCTACCTTGCCTTTGATCCATTGACTGATCCGCTTGTGGCCTGGCCAGGCACTATTGCGTTGTGGGAAGGCCTGTTGTTTCGTACGCTTGGTGATCAATTCCTTATTCCTGCACAGGTCCCCAGGTCGGACCTCGGTCCGGGACAATTGCTCCTGCGAGCAGGATTATTGGAAGTTCTGCAGCCGGGCACACTGTTTTTGCTCTGGGAGCTTGCCTTCTTACTGCTGGGCTACATCATCCTGGTAGGGCCTGTGCGTCTCGTGATTATAAGGCGTCTGAAGCGACCGGATTGGAACTGGCGCATCATTCTGAGCTGTGTGCTTGTCTTCTCCCTGTTTACTTACGGGCTTGCTTATTACCAGCAAAGAGCATCCATCAATAGCGTCTCCCTTATTCAGCTCGACCAGGGCGGGTCATCCGCCCACGTCACGACATACTTCAGCGTGTTTATCCCCGGTCAGGGGGATTTCCAGGTACATATACCTGCCGGGAGCCTGGTACAGCCCATCGTCAGCGCGCCGTTTCAAGCCAATACGGGTACAGCGAACAACGACGCCCAGACTACCATCGTAGCGGGACAACAGCAAACAGATGTAAACCTGCAAAATATCGGCCTGTGGACACTCAATCCTTTCGTGTCAGAAGGAGACCAGCAGGTGCATGGTGGGCTTTCTTCTCACCTGGCACTGCACGGTAATACGCTTGTGGGCACGGTGACAAATACACTTGATACTTCCCTCAGCGATGTCTACATCTTGATGCCTCACAGCATTGCCTATATCGGCTCCCTCCCTACTGGACAGACGCAACAGGTCAACATAGCGCTGCAGAGGGCGGCGCCCAATACCAGCATGACCCTTGCCGACCAGATCGCCAGGGATAATCACTTGCCTGTGCCCTATTTTCCTTACGCCAGTAGCTCGCAGCCGCAGAATGACAATCAACGTCACATCGCCATCCTCTCGGCTGTTAGCGGTGAAGGCTTCTCTTTCATCCCCTGCGGAGGTCTGTGCAGCACACGGGCCATTACCAGCGACCATATGCTGGTGACAGCGCTTCCAGGCGGACCAAAGGTGAATACTATGGATGCCGGTGACCCGTTACTGGTAGCAGGAGCGCCCGCAACGCTGATCGGCTGGACCAACCAGCCCCTGGATGCCCTGGCCAACACTACCGTTAACGGCGCCGCACCTGGTGGTTTTCATGATAATCTCCTACAGGCGCCGCTTAACATAGATTTCGCTGGATCAGCGAATCTTCCGTCCAACCTCATCACTGCACATGTGATCAACGTGCAGGGCAATAATGTACAGTATACCGCGCCCAGCGTTTATACACTGACAACAGGCAGCATCACCTTTGAATTTACGCTGCCTGGCGTGACAAATCCACAGTTTAGCAGCATGACGATTGCCGAGCCCAACATAGGTCAACCTACGTCTATGCGCCTCGTGCATGCACGCCTGTACAACTGGCAGACGGGGTCCTGGGATGCCATCACGCTCAATCAGAACACTTCCTTTACAACAGGTTATACTAGGGCGTATATTAGTTCTGATGGTCGTATTTTGTTAGAATTTGCTAACCAGAACACCTCTCTGGGAACGCTTTTGTTTAGCAAACCGTCATTGAGCCTGATAGGAAAGTGACAACATATAATGTATATAGTTCGTGTTCTTTAAAAGGACTACATCTCGCAACAAAATGTTCGTACAGAACGTCATACCTTTAGGTCACCGTACATATTGGGAAAGGCTGGGGAATATGCTCCATAGCGCTCGTCTAACGCGTAGCTTCAATACAAACATTGGAATTTTTGTTGCATCTTGCCTCGCACTTGCCCTATTACTTTTTTTCTCCTTACCTATAAAAGCATTGGCACACCCGGTTACCAGTGGACCATCGCTCCAGGTGAGCGCGGGGTTCGAGACGCACTACCGCGATGGAAACTGGGTCCCGGTACAGATCACCCTCCGCAATGATGGCCCAGATTTCAGCGGCACCCTTTCACTTACCGCATCCAACCCGCAGTACGTCGTGCAAAGCGATCCGAGTACATCATTGAGCTACCAGTTCGCCATCACCCTGGCTAATGGCGCCCGGAAACAGGTGACGATGTACCTGCCCCTGCACTCCGGTATGCAGAATGTCACGGTGAAGCTGCTCGACGGCAATGGTAACGCAATCGGCACCCAGTCAGCAGCTCTCAACCCCCTGGCGCCAGGGGATGTTTTTATCGGTGTCCTCTCCGACCAGAGTACAGGCTTTGGGCCATTGAGCACAGCTCCGCTGCCCACCCAGGGTGGCTCGGTCATCGTCGAGTTTCTCAATGCGAATAACATGCCCACCATGGCAGGTATTCTAAAAAACTTCAACATCATCGTTCTGGACGACTTTACAACAAGTAACCTGAGCACGGCGCAACTGGCCGCTTTGCAAACCTGGGTCAACCAGGGTGGCAACCTCATCGTCGCCGGTGGCCCCGAATGGCATCGTACAATCAGCGCATTGCCCACCGGACTCCTGCCAGTAGCAGTAAATGGCACCTCGACCATACCAGCAGGAACATCTCTCCTGCCACTCGGTGGCCCCACGGTAGGGCGTCTCGGGCAAAACAAGGTGCCTGATGCCGTCCACTCTCCTGTCACAGTCAGTAGAGCAACGCTGGTAGATCCGCGCAAAAGCGAGGTAGTCCTCTCATCTGGTGGGATACCCTTACTTGTTCAGGCACGCCTGGGCCAGGGAACCGTTTCTTATCTGGCCTTTGATCCCACGCTCGAACCACTCCTGGGCTGGCAGGGAGCAAGCGTTTTCTGGGAAGGACTCTTGCTGCGTGGCCTGGGTGATCAGCTTCTCTCTAATTCCAGCATCTTCCCCGGCACCGGGCCTTACAACACACAGGGGCAGCAACTCCTCGCCAGTAGAATGAGTGGACTGCTACAGTCACTACTGCCGAATACGCTGCCTTCGCCATGGACGCTTGCCTTCTTACTGGTTGGCTATATCCTGGTGCTTGGTCCCATGCGCCTCTTACTTGTAAAACGGCTTAAGCGCCGCGATTGGAGCTGGCGCATTGTATTGAGCAGTGTCGTCATCTTCTCTTTTCTGACCTACGGAATTGCTTTGGAGGAAAAGGGCACGTCCATTTTGAGTAATAGCATCACGGTAGCCCAGTTAGGCCAGAGTGGGTCAGCAAGCCACATTACTACCTTCCTGGGAGTGTTCGTACCCAACCAGGGAGATTTCCAGGTACATATCCCTGGCAGCAGCCTGGTACAACCGTCACCTGATAATCTTGCATTCTATCAAGGCGGACCTGTTAGCTCATCTGATCAATCCACTACTTCCATCGCATCAGCACAAAACGGGACCGATGTAAACCTGCGGGATGCGGGTATCTGGACCTTACACACCATCATCTCGGAGCAAGACCGCCAGCTACACCAGGGACTCGCCTCTCACCTATCACTGCAAAATGGCACGCTCGAAGGCACAGTAACGAATACGCTCAGCTATCCGTTGAGCGATTCCTATTTACTGATGCCCAACAATGCTCTCAGCCTCGGGCGACTGGCAGCAGGTCAAACAAAACGAGTCATGCTTAAGCTGAGCAACGCATCACTCAACCCCGGCCAGACGCTCGCGGATCTGATTGTACAGATGAGTGGTTCATCTTATCCTTATGGTTCTTACCCCTATGGCACCGTGAATGGATCACAGACTCGAAGCGAGTGGCAGCGTCACCTGAGCATCTTATTGACGCTCGATGGCAAAGGCTACTATGGCTTTCCTTGCCCAAGCCCGTGTCCTATTGCGATGGCCAATCAACCGGCTCTCCGGGGTCAGGGGCTTCTCGGCGCCCTGGGAGCACTGGGCGGCAACGTGACGTCAAGCGGCTTTGTTTCATACGGTTCCAGCATAAACCTCGTACCGCTTTCAGGTGGGCCATTGACTGCTTACAACGGCGGTGACCCGTTGCTTGTCCCTGGCTCCCCGGTCACTCTCATTGGCTGGGCTGACAACCCCTTGGACTCAACGAACGCCGTGACCATCAACGATATCAGCCCCACCGGCCTGCATGAAACGCTCGTGCAGGCGCCTCTCAGCGTCGATATTGCTGGGGCGCTTAACCTTCCGTCCAGTTTTATCCCAGGCCAACTGATCGACGTGCAGGGCAACGGCGTTCAGGTCCAGTTCCCTGGTTTCTATGCCCTGTCAGCGGGAAGCATGACATTTGAATACGCAGTACCCAACGTTGCCAACCTGCACATCAGCGGTCTGGTGATCTCGGAATTGTCCGGCGCCAATCCAGCTGCAACAGGTGGAATCACCGGCAGTACCAGCTCTCTACCTTTCCGTTTATATAACTGGCGTAGCGGCTCCTGGGATGCAATTGCGCTCAACCAGGGCACTTTTACAACACATAACGCCAGCGCATATATAGGACCTGGTGGGCGTGTCTTGTTGCAGATAGTCTACAAAGACAGCTCACTCAGTACGGTTGTGTTCGGCAAACCAGCGTTAAACTTGCAAGGAGATGTTTCAAGCTCTTAATCTAGAGGCACAAGTTATGATCAAAGTTCAAAATGTCTATAAACGCTATCGCTCCGTTCATGCTCTTGAGGACCTGAGTTTAGAGGTGCCGCAAGGAGCAATTTATGGATTGATTGGTCCAAACGGCGCGGGTAAAACCACCCTGTTGCGTATCCTGGGGGCATTGATCTCTCCGACTGCCGGTCGAGTCTGGTTTGACGACGAGGAAGTGAGCCGCTCTCCCACTGCTATTCAACGCAAAGTCGGCTATATGCCGGACTTCTTCGGGGTGTATCCAGATCTGACTTCAACAGAATACCTCGATTTCTATGCCGGAATACACGGGATTGCACTGCGCAAACGCGCCAGCACTATTACGGACCTGCTCGAACTGGTGGATCTCACCTCCAAACGCGATGCACTGGTCGAGACTCTATCTCGCGGGATGAAACAGCGTCTCTGCCTGGCACGCGCCCTGGTGCATGATCCCGATGTGCTACTGCTTGATGAGCCAGCCTCCGGACTTGATCCGCGAGCCAGGATAGAGCTGCGCGAACTGCTGCGGACATTGCATGGCATGGGCAAAACCATCGTTATCAGTTCACACATTCTCCTTGAACTGGCAGAGATGTGTACCGATGTGGCCATTATCCAGGGTGGGCACCTGGTGATAGCAGGTAGTGTCGACCAGGTGACGCACAGCCTGGGCGGGACGCCCCAATTAGAAGTCCGTGTCCTGGAACGCCTTGAAGACGCCAGAAAGTTACTCGAGAATATGCCAGAAATCAGCCAGGTAATGAATGGAAATGGGGACAAAGATGTCATCCACGCCGAATTCAGCGGCGATGACCGGGCGCTCCATCGTATCCTGGCAGCGCTCATGGCACAGGACATTCCAGTTGTTTCCTTCGCACCGCGCAAAGGCGCCGGACGTCTCGAAGAAGTTTTCATGAGTATTACTGAAGGAGGGAGCGCCGCATGACTTTTACAGCTCTACTCACAAAAGAACTACGTTTGCGTTTGCGCCGCGAGCGGTCCGTCTGGGTCATCATCACCTACCTGCTGGTGATGGGCCTGTTAGGTTTTGGCTTCCTCCAACGCGAGAGCGCCTTCAGCGGTGGCTACCAGGGATATCTACTCAGTCAAATCGGCGTACAACTCTATGCCTTGCTCTCATTTGTGCAGCTCTTCTTGATTGTCTTTATCGCGCCTGCCTTCACCTCAACTGCGATTAACGGGGAGAAGGAACGTCAGACCTTTGACCTGCTCTTGTGTTCCAAGCTCTCGTCTTTCTCGCTACTGGCGGGCAAACTCATCGCAGGGCTTACCAGTGCACTACTGCTGATTGCGGCCTCTATTCCTCTCTTCAGTCTCGTCTTCTTCTTCGGAGGAGTAGCTCCAGGCCAGGTACTCAGTGCGCTGGTGGTTTTTGTTATGACCGCGATAGTGGCCGGTACCTTCAGTCTCTTTTGTTCGACGCTGCTGCGCCGGCCCACCGTATCAACCGCGCTAGCCTATACATTCTGTGTGCTCTGGATGTTCTCTTACTGGATCATATATCTACTGGCTATAGGAAGTTCGTTTTATGGTAACCCGCGCTGGTTTGTATGGATACAGTGGCTAAGCGCATGGAATCCCATCTCGGCGCTCAATAGCACACTCACGAGTGGAGCGGGAGGGACGGGGTTGATTTCTCTCCATGGTCTGCTCCTGGCGCCCTGGGTAGCCTTTACATTGATGAGCTTGCTGGTGACGCTAATCCTGTTCCTCCTCAGTATGGTTTTCGTTAAGCCAAACTTCACTAACCGGTTCCAGTCCTGGGTCCGGCCACTGGGTGAGAAACTTAAACCACCAGCAAAAGACACGGCGGCAGCTTAATCCATAAAGGCACTTCTTGCAAGTGCCGATACCATACTATATGAGAAAGGCAAAGGAACCATGGCAGTCATAGCACCATCACGCCCGGTAGAAACTATGCAGCGGATCGCTGATGGCAAGAGTCTTGCCGGAGCTCTACATCCATGGCGCAGAAGACTTTGGATGCAGCAGGTAGTGCGCTGGACAGGTAGAGGATTGTTTGTAGGGCTGGTACTGGCCTGTCTTGTGCTACTCATCTCGCGCTTCGTTCCCTGGGCAACCGCTTCCTACTGGGCAGGCGCGCTTGCTACGGCCCCTGTGCTCTGTGCGCTGGCGGCTGCCCTGTGGTATCGCCCTTCCTTTGCTCGCGCTGCCAGGCAGGTGGATGCAAGGCTGGCGTTACATGATCGCTTGAGTACAGCCTGGGAACTGCGCGACGAGTCGACTGCCCTGGCCGGTCTGCAGCGGCGCGATGCGCTTAAACAATTGGGCAAATATAAGCCTGTCTCTACCATCTCCCTGTGGCCAGGGCGCGCCGGTTTGATTGCATTTGGAGTCGTCATACTGGGACTTGCCTTGCTTGCATTCCTGCCCAATCCCATGACCGATGTGCTCCGGCAGCAGGCAGCATTTCAGGCTCGCGTTGCCAGGCAGGTTGCCGCCATCAACCACCAACGCACGGTAATCGATAGTCAAACGACGACATCAGCACAAGAACGTTCACAGATCGATAAAATCCTGCGCGAGGCGGCCGCCCAGCTACAACAGGCAAAAACCGAGCAACAGGCTCAACAGATCCTCGCACAGGCCCAGGCAAAGCTCAATCAGTTGCGCGATTCCCAGGCTTCCAACAAAGCTATGGGCCAGACGGCCGCCAGCTCGTCACTACAAAACAGTTCTAATCCCAATTTGAGCAATGCCGGCAAGGCGCTCGCCAATGGCGATAGCAAGGGACTCGATGCCGCGCTGCAGAAACTCGCATCTCAGGTGCAAAAAATGACTCCCGCTCAGCGCGCGCAACTGGCGCAGCAGATTGAGCAGGCTGCCAACCAGGCGCGCCAGAATCCACAACTCAGTGCCGCGCTGCACCAGCTCGCCAAGGCTGTTGCCGACGGCAGCCAGAGCGAGATTTCCGACGCAACTAAAGCCGTCGAGACCGCTGCAGCCCAGGATAGTGCAAACCAGGCAAACAACAATAGCATCAATCAAGCATCACAGACCTTGCAAAATACCGCCAACGCGCTCGCTTCATCTACAGACAATAGTGGGCAGAACCAGGCTCAGAACCAGGGACAAAATCCCGGGCAGGGCCAGAATCCCGGACAGGGACAAAACCCTGGGCAAGGCCAGAACCCAGGTCAAGGACAGAATCCTGGACAGGGACAAAATCCTGGGCAAGGCCAGAACCAGGGGCCGGGACAGGGCAATAAGGGACAGGGCAATAGTGGCACTGGTGGACACAATAATACAGGGAATCAGCCGGGTAAGGACGATCAGGTATATGTTCCAGGGCAGGTAGGTTCGGGAAACAGTGCTATCAGCAACGGCAACAACGGCACCGTTCAGCCTGGCAGCGCCGTTGCTTATTCCAAAGTGATCGCGCAATATGGACAAATGGCGCACGATGCCATTGACAATAGCAACATACCCCCTGATTTGAAAGATCTTATTCAGGGCTACTTCAATTCGTTAGAAGGGCAGCACTAGCATGGCAAACAAAAGCGAGCGTAGTTCACCGGATGCAGGAGCGCAGGTCGAAGGCGTGGGTGTGCAGAATGGACATGACGCCGCCATTACGGATGTGGATTCTCACAATGAAGGACCTGCCGAAGCTGATATCACAGCGTTCATAGATACCGCCCAGCAATTGGAACACGAGTTGAGCTCAATTGTCGTGGGCCAGGAACGCGTTGTTCGTGAGTTGCTCCTGGCATTACTCGCCGGTGGCCATGTATTGCTGGAAGGAGTTCCAGGACTTGGTAAAACATTGCTTGTGCGCACCCTCTCCGACGCGCTAGCATTGAAATTTGCGCGCATCCAATTTACGCCCGACTTGATGCCGGCCGACATTGTTGGCACTACTATCGTCAGTGAACAGTCAGACGGTACCTCTTCAGGCAGCAAGCGTGTTTTCAGCTTCCAACCCGGTCCCATCTTCGCCAATATCGTGCTGGCTGACGAGGTCAACCGAGCAACGCCCAAAACACAATCTGCCCTGCTCGAGGGCATGCAGGAACGTACTGTCAGCGTTGGCGATTCTACACGCCCTCTGCCAAAACCATTCTTTGTATTGGCGACACAGAACCCGCTGGAGATGGAGGGCACCTATCCTTTGCCCGAGGCCCAGCTTGATCGTTTCTTGCTCAAAGTCCTTGTGCGCTTCCCCGATGCTAAAAACCTGATGCGCATTATCGACACCACCGTTGGCACGACCACCCTACTCGCGAAACAGGTGGCAACAGGCGAGCAATTGCAGCAATTAATTGATACGGCCCGCGCCGTTCCTGTGGCAACGCATGTCAAAGAATACGGGGTACGCCTGTTGCTGGCGACCCACCCGGACCAGGAGGATGCTCCCGAACAAGTACGTAAATATGTCCGCTACGGAGCCAGCCCACGCGGGTTGCAGGCCATTATTACGACGGCTAAAGTACGTGCTCTGCTCGAAGGCCGTTACAACGTCTCCATGGAAGATGTGCAAAACGTCGCTTTCCCTGCTCTGCGCCATCGCATCATTCTCAACTTCGATGGCCTGGCCGACGGCATCACGCCGGAGAATTTGATCGAGACCATTATCGAGGAGACAGAGACGTCGTAGGAGTAATAGCGAATGCCCAATGAGAACGGCACAGCCCGCTTCCCACTTGATGCCGCCACACTACAACGCCTGGATAACCTGGCACTCATCACCCGCAAAGCCATGGCAACGGGGCGTCCAGGACGGCGTCGCTCGCCGCTCGCGGGCTCATCCATGGAGTTTTCAGACTACCGGCGCTATGCCCCGGGCGATGACTTTCGCCGCATCGACTGGCGAGCCTATGCCCGGCTGGAGCGACTTTTCTTACGGGTGTTCGAAGCTGAAGAAAATATAACGGTTACGGTGTTGATCGACTGCTCCGACTCGATGCAGCACGGCACACCGGCTAAATCTACCCTGGCAACTTCTCTGGCTGCCGCTCTCGCATACGTGGCGCTCAAATGCGAAGATAACGTCATTATCGGCGCTCTCACCGATCGCCTGACGGCACACCGCCGCACTGGCAGCGGCAAACACGCCATCTGGGCGGCCGGTGAGTTTCTCAGCCGCCTGCCCCATGGCGGCTCAACCGACTTGAATCGCGCCCTGTATGACCTTGGGCGAGTGGTAACGGGCCCGGGGCTTACCATTGTGATATCAGATTTTCTTGTCCCGGGGGGCTACCAGGCAGGCCTGCGCGCGGTACGCCAGTTACGCCAGGAAGTGGCGCTCTTACAAATTCTTGCCCCAGACGAGATTGAGCCTGAACTGCAGGGTGATTGGCGCCTGCGCGACAGTGAAGGAGTTGGCAGCGTTGACGTAAGCAGCACGCCCGGTGTGCTGCAGGCGTACCGGCAGCGGCTCAGCGCGTTTATGCAGGAACTGGCATCATTTGCCCATACCCATGCTATGACATATGCTATGATTCCCAGTGACACCGCCATTGTTGACGTTGTACAAAGACTGTTGAGACAGGTTGAGATAGTCAGATGAGAATTTTGCGACTTGCGCCTCCAACACAACCAGTGCAGCCATCATCCAGATCAGGGGAGCTGCTATGAGTTTACTTGTTCCGGCGGCGCTGGCTTTTGGCGTCATCATACCGGTTATCCTTCTACTCTATTTCATGCGTCCAAAGCGACAAGAACGGGTAGTGAGCAGCACGTTACTGTGGCAGCAGGCATTACAAGATTTACAGGCCAGCCGTCCATGGCAGAGGCTGCGCATCACTCCTCTGCTGCTGCTACAAATCCTGGCAGCAATTGTCATTGTGCTTGTCCTCGCCCGGCCAGCAACCTTTATTCGCAGTCCAATCGGCGGTGACACTATCATCATCCTGCAAACGTCAGCCAGTATGCAGGCTACTGATGTAGCCCCGAGCAGATTCGATGAAGCGAAAAGCCGCGTCGCCGATTTGATTGATGGCCTTGGACCCAATGATCACCTTTCCATCATTGCTATGGGACGTACTCCGCAGGTATTGATCTCAGCCGCCTCAGACAAAGATAGTCTCATGGCCGCGCTCCAGCATGCCAGGGTCACAAACGAAGATGCTGATCTCGAACAGGCGCTTTCACTGGCAACATCGCTGGCCGCCGGTCACACCGATACGCAAATCCTGATAATCGGAGACGGGCACGTCCTACCTCCGGATCAAATACTCGAGATTCCCTTTTCCGTGCGCTATTTACAGATCGGCACGGACGCTCCGAATGCTGCCCTGCTGGCACTTGCCTCACGCACCATCCAGGGCAATCTGGTAGCCCTTGCCCAGGTCGCCAACTACAGTCACCAGCAGCGATCACTACCGGTAGAGCTTTACGCCGATGGAAAACTGGTGAGTGTACAAACCATCGTTCTCCCTGCAGGGACTAGTGGGGCAATTCAATGGGGACCACTGCCGCCAACAACTCGTTTCCTGCATGCTCACATCATCTCTCAGGATGCGATGACGGTCGATCATGAAGCATGGGCCATCGTTGGCGGATCAATGCGCGGCCGCGCACTGCTGGTCACTAAAGGCAATAGCTTCCTGGAAACCGCACTGCGCCTGCAGCCCAATATCGACCTTTTCGAGACAACGCCCAATAAGTATGCAAATGCAAACGCAGGCGATTTTGATCTGACAGTATTCGACGGCTATGTACCCGCGACTTTACCGGCGGGCAGTCTATTTTTTATCAATCCACCCACGGGCTCTTATCTCTTTGGCAAGTCGGGTCCTGAGATCGCTGTCAATCACATCAGCGCAGGAAGTGACAGCCAGAACCTGCTCAACCAGGTCGATCTTAACAGCATCCATGTGCTGCGCGTCAGCCATTTATTGACTGCTGCACCATGGGCACAGCCGGTGATCAACACAGCGCAAACTCCATTGCTGATTGCCGGGGAAAACGCTAACAGGCGCTTAGCCGTGCTGAGCTTCGATTTACACGATTCCGACCTGCCGCTTCAGCCGAGTTTCCCAATTCTCATCTACAACCTGGTCAACTGGTTTTTGCCACCGCCAGTTCCGGGCAATGGGCAGGTCACACCCGATACGCCCATCAGCATCCAGCCATGGCCGGGCGCCGATCGTATAACAATCACCGGGCCAGGCCAACAAGCTGTTACCGTGGCTCCGCCTTTCCCGGTGGCAACCTATAATCGCACAGATCTGACCGGCATATACTCCGTGACCCAGCACGTCCATAACCAGGTGCGGAACGGAGCCTTCGCCATTAACCTGTTCGACCCGGGGCAATCGCGCCTTGCACCGGCTGCCCAGTTGCCCATAGCCAATAGCACGTCCTTCAACTCGGGGGGGCCCGCCGTGCCACGAGTGCTGCGCGAAATCTGGCCCTGGATCGCAGCCTTTCTGCTCCTGGTCCTCTGCGCGGAATGGTGGCTTTTCAGCCGCAGCTACACCCTGCGCAGAGCGCCCGCCAGGGACACTTCTGCCATAGATCGTTCAGATCCACGTCTCAATGGGCGCCTGCAGCGCAAGCCGCAAGGCACAATCGCCAGCATACAACACCAGGTAGAGACACGTTATAGGGTCGCGCTGAAACGCGTCACTAAGACGACGAAACGCTTGAGAGGTCAGCTAAAAAGGCAAAAGGCGAAAGGAAAGAGAAATGCTAACGTTTGAGCAGCCGTTGCTGCTATT
>WNFM01025221.1_pt3 | contig 19203 bp, 15 predicted proteins | sample 5400271 | NCBI WGS metagenome assembly WNFM01 (sample SAMN13153352, study PRJNA577476) | soil metagenome | isolation source: 60 cm saprolite on Douglas fir-dominated hillslope | place: USA:California | collected 2013-09-17 | reverse complement strand
GCGGGTCTCGATGATCTGCTTGGGGTCGAGACCGGCGGTGGGCTCGTCGAGGATGAGCACGTCCGGGTTGTTCAGGATGGCCTGGGCGAGGCCCACCCGTTGCCGATAGCCCTTGGAGAGCTTGGCGATGAGCTTGTCGCGCACGTCGCCCACCCGGCACTTCTCGATCGCGTCGTCGATCTTGGCCTTGCGGTCCCGTGAAGGGACGCCCTTGATCTTGGAGCAGAAGTCCAGGAACTCCTGGATCGTCATGTCCGGGTAGAGGGGCGGGGTCTCGGGGATGTAGCCGACCCGCTTCTTGACCTCGATCGGCGTCCGGAACACGTCGTACCCCGCCACGCGGGCCGTCCCGTCGGTGGGAGGCAGATAGCAGGTGAGGATGCGCATCGTCGTGGTCTTCCCGGCCCCGTTGGGACCGAGGAAGCCCATGATCTCCCCCTTCTCGACGCGGAAGGAGATCCCGTCCACGGCCGTCTGGCGGCCGTACCTCTTGGTGAGGTTCGTGACCTCGATCATCCGATGATCTCCGTTAGCTCGTTATAAACAAGGCTCAGTCGAACGGACACCCTTGTGGCGTCTCGCTGAGATACCGATCCCATTCGATCGAAACCTCGGAAGGCGCCAGCTCCCGCGCCCGCCCCCGGAAGCCGCACAGAGGACTGTGTTTGGCCTCCGATCCGAAGGCCCGTATCATACCGACGACGGTTTTCCGGTGTCAAACCCCCGGGCGAAGGCCTCGCGCACCCACCTCTTGCGTCGGCTCGCCGACCAGGTCCTCGAAGCGCCCGACCTCGTCGGCCTCACCCGGGTCCTGACCCGGGCCCTCCCGGCGGCGGTCCGGGTGGAGGGAGCGACCTTCCTCCTCTGGGACCGCAAGCTCGAGAGCTTCGAGGGGCTCTCCATCGCAGAGGATGAGACGCAGGTCCGGGCCTTCCGGCCGCTGGCCGGCAGCATCCCCACCCCGGAGACCCACTACCTCATTTCCGACCACCAGCTCATCGAGACCCCGGCGGGCCGCGGGGAGGGGACGCTCGTTCCGCTGATGGCGCGCAGCGGTCTCGTGGGAATGCTCGTGCTTGGCCGGCCGCGCCGCCAGCGCAAGCGGCCTTTCAGCAAGGCGGAGGCCCGCCTCGTCTCCGTGATCGCCAACCGCTCGGCCCTCGCGCTGGAGAACCACCTCTACCAGAAGGAGCTGATCAAGACCGAGCGCATGGCGGCTCTCGGGACCATGGCCGGGATGCTGGCCCACGACTTCCGCGGGCCCATGACGGTGATCCGGGGGTACGCGGAGACGCTCCTCGAACCGGGCCTGTCCGGGGAGGAGCTGCGGACCCGCGCCGACCTCATCGTACAAAGCGTGGACCGGCTCGAGCGCATGACCGCCGAGACCCTCGACTTCGCCCGCGGCGGGGGGACGCTGGCCCGGCGCACGGTCTACCTGCCGGTGTTCCTCCACGACCTCGCGGCGGGCCTCGGCCTCGAGCTGCCCGGCTGCGAGGTGGTGCGCGACTTCGACGTGCCGGCGGGGACGAAGGCGGCTCTCGACGTGGACAAGCTGCGCCGGGCCGTGGGCAACATCGCGGCCAACGCCCGCGACGCCATGGATGGCCACGGGCGGATCCACATCTCGGCCCGCATTGCCGCCGGCGATGAGCGGGGGCCGGCTCGGCTGGTGATCGGCCTCTCCGACGAGGGGCCCGGAGTCGCCGACGAGATCCGCGACCGGCTGTTCGAGCCCTTCGCGACCTTCGGCAGGAAGAAGGGGACGGGGCTTGGGCTCGCGGTGGCCCGCCGTTTCATCGAGGATCACGGGGGGACGATCGAGCTGCTGCCGAAGGGGCCGGCCCCCGGCCGCGGCGCCCACTTTCGAATCCAGCTCCCGCTGGCCGCCCCGGGACCAGAGGCCGGGCAGGGAGAGGTTTAGAATCGCTGCATGCGCCTCTCCTCGTCCCTCGTCCTCGTCCTGGTCGCCGCGGGCCCTCTCGCCGACTGCAAGAGCCACGACCCGAAACAGGAGCTCGAAGTCGCCGGGGTCGAGACCTACTGGGTGCTGGACCCCCCGCGGGGGGGCACCCAGTACATGGCCCCCGCGGTCCGCTTTCGCGTCCACAACAAGAGCCCCGAGCCGATCCTCTCCATCCAGGCGACCGCGACCTTTCGCCGGGTGGGCGAGGACGAGAACTGGGGCTCGGCCTGGGAGCAGGTGACGCCGGTGAAGAAGCCCCTCCCGCCCGGGAAGGACGTGGTCGTGGTGCTCCGTTCGGACGGGCACTACACCTCGAGCGGGGCCGCGGACTCCATGTTCGCGCACCCACAGTTCAAGGATACGCGGGCCGAAGTCTTTCTCCGGGTCGGCTCCTCGGGCTGGGTGAAGATGGCGGAATCGCCAATCTCGCCGCTCCCTGATGCCGACCCCCTCGGCTCCCCAGAAGGCCCGCCGCCTGGCATTCCTGCATCTCTCGGGCCCACGCCGGGGCCGGCTCGACAGCGTGAACCTGCCCGCGTTCATCGGCTCCGAGGCGGGAATCGACGTGGAGGTGCCGGAGATCGCACCGCGCCATGCCTTCGTCTTCGAGCGCGACGGCGAGGTGGTCCTTCAGGACGGGGGCTCGGGGAGCGGGACCCTCCTGAACGGCGAGCCGGTCCAGGAGGCGGTGCTGCGCGACGGCGACATGGTGGAGCTGGGTAGCGCAGGCCCGCGGCTGCGCCTGCGCGACGGAAACGCCCCGCCGGTGCCCCTGACCCAGGCCATGGCCTGGGCGCGTCCCGAGGGGGCTCCGGACCGGCTCTCCGACGTCCCCGGCTTCGCGCGGGCGCTGCTCCACGAGACCGCCCTGCGAACGACCCTGCCCTTCCGCATCGCCCTGGCCGGGGTGGCCGTCCTGGGCGTGCTGGTCCTCGGGTGGACGCAGTGGCAGGCCCACCGGGTGCGACTCGAGCTGGGGCGGCTGCGCGAGGCCGTGCAGCTGGCGGAGGCGGAGCGCGGACGCTTCTACGCACGGATCGAGGAGGAGCGACAGAAGGCCGAGGCCGACCGGTCCGCCCTCGCCACGCGGGTGGAGGAGCTGCGGTCTCACGAGGAGCAGCTCAACCGGCAGCTCGCGGAAGCGGCCTCGGGCGAAGTGCACGCCGTGCGTCAGGATCTCGTACAGACTCGCGATCGCCTGGCCAGCCTGGAAACGGAGAGGGCCGTCGGCGAGCGGATCATCCGTGAGTACGGCCCCGGGGTCTGCCTCGTCCAGGGCGCCTACGCGTTCTACGATCGGGACGCGCGGCCGCTTCGCTACCGCCTCGACGAGAACGGGCGGCCGATGCGCGACGAGGACGGGAGTCCGGCCCTCGACCCGCTGGGGGCGGGGACGGTACACCTCGTCGAATACTTCGGCACCGGCTTCCTCGTCGACCGCGGGGGGCTCGTCCTCACCAACCGGCACGTGGCGGAGCCGTGGTGGAACGACGAGGCGGCGGACGCCCTCCTCGCCCGCGGCTTCAAGCCGCGCTTCACCCTGTTCCGCGCGTTCTTCCCACGGGAGGGGGAGCCCTTCGAGCTCGAGATGGTCCGCCCCTCCGAGGCGAGCGACCTCGCCCTCGTGCGCCTCGACCTGCGCGGCCGGCGCATCCCGACGCTCCCCCTCGACCGAACGGGTCGGGGGGCGGTTCCCGGCCAGCCGGTGGTCGTGGTGGGCTACCCCGCGGGGCTCGAAGCGCTGCTCGCCAAGACGGACGGTGCGGTGGTGAAGGAGGTGCTGGTCGCGGCCGGGAGATCCTCCGAGCGCATCACCGAGGTGCTGGCCCGACGCGGGCTCATCCGCCCTTCGACCACCCAGGGACACATCGGAGACGTGACGAAGAGCGACATCGTCTTCGACGCCCCCACCACGCAGGGCGGCAGCGGCGGGCCGGTGCTGAACAAGGAAGGCCTGGTGGTCGGGGTCGAGTACGCCGTGCTCTCCAAGTTCGGGGGGAACTCCTTCGGCGTCCCCATCAACTACGCGCTCGATCTGATGAACGGGGCCCGGAAGAAGACTCGATGAGCCGCGACCTCCGGATCGCCCTCCTCCTCCTGGTCCTGGCGGCGGTCTTCCGGCTGCCCGGCCTGTCCTATCCTTCCGAGGAGTACTTCGACGAGGTGTACCACGCGAAGACCGCCCGGCAGTACCTCGAAGGGGAGCCACCGACCGAGTGGGTGCATCCGCCCACCGCCAAGCTGCTGATCGCCGTGGGGGTCTGGCTCTTCGGCTACAAGCCGTGGGCCTGGCGCATCGTCCCCGCCATGGCGGGGAGCCTGCTCGCACCCGTCTTCTACCTTTTCGCGCGTCGGGTGCTCGGGAGCGAGCGGGCCGCCCTCCTCGCGTCGGTCCTCGCGGTGCTCTTCCAGATCTGCGCCGCCTTCGCGATCGTGCGGGCGGCGCTCGCGGAACGGCTTACTTTCGTCCCCATGTGCGTGGCGGGCGTCTTCCTCGGCCTCGCTGTTTCCACGCGCTGGACGAGCCTCTGGGCCTGGGGCTTCCTCGGCCTGGTCCTGCTGGTGGTGCGGGGCCGGCCCCTCTTCGATTCTCCCGAGCGCCGGCTCCCCGGAGATTGGGCCGACCGCACCCGCGATCTTCTCCTCATCGCCCTCGCCTTCCTGGTCCTTCCTCTTTGCATCTACGTCCTCAGCTACGTTCCGTGGATGCGGCAGGGACACACCCTGCCCGAAATGGTGACCCTCCAGCGTGACATCTGGAGCTACCACGCGAACCTGAATGCGACCCACCCGTACTTCAGCCGCTGGTGGACCTGGCCCTGGCTCTACCGGCCGACCTGGTACTTCTTCAAGTACGAGGGCGGCTGGACCCGGGGCATCCTCGCCCTCGGAAACCCCGCGCTGTGGTGGGCCAGCGTCCCCGTGACCGTGTGGGCCCTCGTCACCGGGATCCGCGAGCGCGACCCGCGCCGGATCTTCTCGGGGGCGGGCTTCTGCTTTCTGTACCTGCCCTGGGGAGTCTCGCCCCGCACGCTGAACTACGGCCACTACCTCTTCGAGGCGATCCCCTACGCCTGCTTGAGCCTTGGGATGCTGCTCGACCGTTACTGGCGCACCGCCCCCGCACGCGCCTACGTCGCGGTGGTGCTCGCCCTGTTCGTCCTGTTCCTGCCCTTCTTCACCGCCCTGCCCGTCCCTTCCGTGTGGTGGCAGGCGCGGCTGTTAGGCCGGTGGGGCCTCTGGACCTGGTTCCCGACCTGGGTCTAGTGGAGGAGGGCTATACTCGTCGGCGGAGAAAAGGGTGGCAGTGATCGACGACGAGACGGCCGCTCAGCTCAAAGAGGAGTGGAGCCGCCTCGTGAACCCCGTGCGGCTCGTCGTCTTCTCCCAGGCCCTGGCGGACCCGGAGTCGGAAGAGGTCCGCCGGCTGGTGGAGGAGCTCTGCGCCCTCGACCCCAAGCTCTCCGCGGAGTCCTACAATTTCGTCCTCGACAAGGAGAAGGCCGAGTCCCTCGGCATCGCCCGCATCCCGGCGATCGCGGTCCTGGGCGCGGACAAGGACTACGGGATCCGCTTCTACGGGCTCCCCAGCGGCTACGAGTTCGGCTCGCTGGTGGACGCGATCCTCGACGTCTCGAGCGGCGACAGCGGCCTCGCCCCGGAGACCCGGGCGGCGCTGCGGGAGATCGCGCGGCCCGTCCACATCCAGGTCTTCTCGACTCCCACTTGACCCCATTGCCCCCGGGCGGTCCGCCTGGCCTGGAAGTTCGCCTTGGAGAGCGACCAGGTCACCGCCGACGGCGTGGAGGTGACGGGTTACCCGGACCTGGCCCGTCACTATCGGGTCTCGTCGGTCCCGAAGACCGTGCTGGGCGAGACCGTCGAGTTCGTGGGCGCCCAACCCGAGCCCGTGCTCCTGAAACACGTCCAGGACGCCGCCGCCCAGGGAAGTGGGCTGATCGTCGGTTGAAACGACGTCCCCCAGCGGGCGCCCCATGGCCAAAGGTCATGAGCCACTGACCGCGCCACCCTCCCGCCGTCCGGGCAACCGCGAGTTCTACATCGACGCTTTCCGCGGCCTGATGGCGCTGGTCATGGTCCAGGGGCACGTCTGCGACGCCCTCCTCACCCCCGCCGCTCGGGCGGAGCCCTGGTACGTCCTTCAAACCATGTTCCACGGCACGACCGCCCCCGGGTTCCTCTTCGCGTCGGGCTTCGTGGCCGGGCTTCCACGGGCCCCGCTCTCGCTGCGGGCCAGCCTCAGGCGCGCACGCCGGCTGCTCTTCGTCCTCGGCGTCGGATACTTCCTGCACCTGCCGTATTTTTCCCTGGGGAAGACGCTCGCCGCCGCGACCCCGGTGGAGAGGGCCGCGCTCTTCGCTTGCGACGCCCTGCAGGTGATCGCGGTGACCCAGCTCCTCGTGATCGCGCTCCAGTGGCTGGCCGGGCCCCGGTGGCCGCTCGCGGGAGCGACCCTGGGCCTGCTGATCCTGGTCCTGGGGCCGTTCGTCTGGGCGTCCGGCCTTTCGGCGAGCCTGCCCGCGCCGCTCGGGGCCTACCTCGACCAGCGCAGCGGCTCGATCTTCCCCGTCTTCCCGTTTTCGGCATTCGTCCTCGCGGGGACCCTCGCCGGATCCACCCTCGGGCGGCAGGAGCCCGCGGTGCGCTACCGGCGTGCGCTCCTCGCCGGGTTCGTGCTTCTGGGCCTGGGGGCCGGGCTGACCCCGCTCCTCGAGGGGCGGGTCGGCTTCTGGGGCGTCTCTCCGGCCTACGTCCTCATCCGTCTGGGCGGCCTGCTGCTGCTCCTCCTGCTCGTCGAAGCCGCCTCCCGGCGGCCGCTGCCCGGCGTCGCCGCCCTGAGCCTTCTCGGCCACGAAACGCTGCTCGTGTACGTGCTGCACCTGGTGCTGCTCTTCGGCGGGATCTTCGGCCCGGGCCTGCTCGCGCCGTGGCAGGGGCGGCTGTCCTTCGCGGGGGCGTTTGCGACGGTCGGCCTGATGATTCCCGTGCTCCTGGCCGCGGCCTGGGCCTGGCGCGCCTTCAAGGCCCGCCATCCCTACGAGGCCTGGCTCGCGCTGGTCTTCCTCACCACCACCGTCGTGTGCGAGTTCCTCACGAGCCCCTGGTAACATCCGCGCGCGTGCACGACGAACCCGCCGTCCTCTGGCTCGACGCGATCACCGAGCCCGATCGCCCGCGAGTCGGGGCCAAGGCGTTCACCCTCGCGCGGCTCCGGCAGCGGGGCTTTCCCGTCCCCGACGGCTTCGTCCTGCCCGCGGACACGCCGGTTGCGGCGGCGGCCGCGGCCTACGCGCGGCTCGGGGGGGCGGTGGCCGTCCGGTCCTCCTCGACCGCGGAGGACACCGCCGAGGCCAGCTTCGCGGGCCAGTACCGCACGGTCCTCGGCGTCGTCGGCGAGGAAGCGCTCCGCGAGGCGGTCCGCCTCTGCCGCGAGTCGGCCGGCGCCGCCGCCGCGTACGCGCACGCGCTCGGCGCCGCGGCGGGGCGCATGGCCGTCCTGGTCCAGCGCATGGCGGCGCCGAGCGCGGCCGGCGTGGTTTTCACCGAGGACCCGCGCGACCCCACGGCCCTCCTGGTGGAGGCGCACCCCGGCCTCGGAGAAGCGGTCGTGTCGGGCTCCATCACCCCGGACCGCTACGTCCTCGACCGGAAGAGTGGGGCGCTCAAGGACGCCGGCGGCCCCGCGGCGGGATGCCTGGACGAGCCCGGCCTTCGGGCCGTGGTGGAGCTCGCCCGTCGCGTGGAGACCACCCTCGGCGCGCCGCAGGACGTCGAGTGGGCGCTCGGTCCGGAAGGCCCCGTCCTGCTCCAGGCTCGCCCCATCACCGTGGAGGCAGAGGAGCGGCCCGACAGGCGACTGCGGCGGCTCACCCGCGCGAACGTCGGGGAAGTCCTGCCCGACCCGGTCACGCCCCTCACGTGGTCCACCGTAGGGACGTTCCTGGAGCACGGCTTCCGCGGGGTCGCCGAAGAGGCGGGCCTCGTGACCGCGGGGACCGGCCCTTTTCTCGTCCTCTACCGTCGCCGCCTTTACATGAACCTCTCGCTCTCGGTCGACGTAGCCCGACGTCTGCCCGGGGTCACCGCAGCCGACGCCGAGCGCCTGATCCTCGGCGGAGGTGCCTCGGGCGCACCGCCGCCGCTGCGGCTCACGGCCATTCCCCGCCTCGTCCTCGTGGGCCTGCGCCTCCTCGGCCTCGCGCGACGACTCCCGGCCCGGGTCCTCGAGGCGGAGGCGGCGGTGCGGGGATTGCCGGGCCGCGAGGCTCTCGAACACGCTGGGCAGAAGGCGCTCGCCCGATACCTCGACGTGTTCGCGCAGCGCGGACGCGAGCTGGCCTTCACCCACGTGGCCGCGTCGGGCGCGTGCGGATTCCGCCTGGCGCTGCTCGGTGGCCTCCTGGGCCGTCTCGCCCCGGGTGACGTCGAGGGCCGCGTCAACCGGCTGGTCACGGGGCTCCCGGACGTGGCCAGCACCGCGCCCACGTTCGCCCTGGAGGCCCTCGCGGAAGACGTCAGCCGCCACGAGGGCTGGGCCCTGTGGCTGAGACGGGCCGCGGGGCGGCCGTCCGCGGAGGGAGTCCTCGCCGATGCCCCGCCCGTCCTCGCTGTCCGTCTCCGCGGATTCCTCGACCTCTTCGGCCATCGCGCGGTGTCGGAGGGCGAGCTGGCCGCGCCCGCGTGGGAAGACGACCCCCGGCCCCTGCTGGCCGCCCTCGCCGCCCTGGCCGAGGGCGAGCGGACCGCGGAGTGGAGCCGCCGCGCCAGGGCCGAGGTGCGCCGCGCCGACGAAGAGGCGCTGCTCGCCCGACCCGGTCCGTTCCGGCGGGCGCTGCTGCGCTCCGCGATCCACGGCGCTCGCGACGCGGTGCGCGAGCGTGAGCGCACGAAGTCGCTCACGGTGGCGCTCGTCCACCACGGGCGGCGGCTCGCCCGGGCTTCGGCTCGCCACCTGGCGGCCTCGGGGGCGCTCGCGCGCGCGGACGACGTGTTCTTCCTCGAGCTCGGAGAGCTTCGGCGCGCCGTGCTGGGCCGGCCGCCCGGCCGGGCCCTCATCGAACGACGGCGGCGCCGCCACCAGCGCGAAGGCGCCTTGCCGGCGCCCCGCGAGGTGGACCTCTCGGGGGCCGAGGCTCGACCCGAGAGCGGCGGCCGTGGCATCGGAGTGAGCGCGGGCGTCGCCATTGGTCCGGCGCGCGTGCTTCTCCCCGGCGACCCCTTGCGCCTCGAGCCGGGAGAAGTCCTGGTCACGACGGTGCTGGACGCGGCCCTCGGCCCGCTTCTCGCTACCGCCACCGGCGCGGTGGCCGAGATCGGCGGCACCCTGTCCCACGGCGCGGTGGTGGCGCGCGAGCTGGGCGTGCCGTGCGTGGTGGACGTGCGCGAGGCCACCCGGCGCTTCCGCAACGGGGATCGTCTCGTCGTCGACGGGAGCGCGGGGACGGTTGAGGTGGAGGCCGGCGCCGGTGAGAGCGTGGGGACCACCGGGGGCGCGCCGGGACCGGGCGCCTTTGGGACCGCGAGCCCCGCGCTGCTCGCGGCGGAGGACACGAGCCGCGAGTCACTCCACGCCCTCGAGGCACACCCGCAGGCTCGGGAGAGCGTCTACCTGAACGTACAGGACCCGGCCACGGGCCTCGTCCTGGTGGCTTCGGCCGGAGTGCGGCCGGGAGGCCGGGGCCGAGTGACGTCCTCTTCGGCTTGGACCGCGCGCCGGCGCAGGCGGACGCGGGCGGCTTCGCGGTGGCCGGCCAGCGCGTGACATGGCACCCGTTCCGCTTCCGGGCGAAGACGCGGCTCGCCCGCCACGAAGCGGCAGGCTTTCCGGGTCCGGGCCTCCGTCTCCTGCTCGGGCCGCGCACGGTCGACGTGGAGATCGACCTGACCCTCGAGCCCACGACACCGGCCGTGGACTACTGCCGCGGCCTTCCCGTGGACACGCTCCGCGCCCTGGGGCCGCTGGGCGCGCATCATCTGGAGCAGTCCGGCGTGTGGCGAGGTGTCGTCGTCATCGACGGCCGGCGCGTCGCGGTCGCCGGCACCGGCAGCCGCGACCATTCCTGGGGCCGCCGAAGCTGGGAGGCCGCCGACCACTGGCGCCTCTTCTCGGTGCGGTTCGGCCCCGACCTTGCCGTTCACGCGCTGGCGGTGAGCACCCACGGACGGCTCGTGGAGGGCGGCTTCGTCTGGCGCGGCGGGCGGGCGGAGCGGATCACGCGCGTGCAATACGTTACCGAGCGCGAAGGCCCGGCGGTGCGCGCGTTCGACCTGCGCGTCACCACCGCGGCGGGACCGCCGTTGCGGCTACGAGGGACGGTCGTTCGGACGATCACGGTCCCGGTGGACGTCGAGCGCCGGCCAGGCCGGCACCTGCTCGGGCGGCCCTACCGGCTGGTCCTGCACGAGAACTTCACGCGCTACGAGGCCGATGGCCGGGTGGGACATGGCATGGCGGAGCTCACCGAGCGACCCCTGCCAAGGGACCAGTGAGGCGAAGGCCCTCGTGACCATCCCGCCCGCCTTCTTCGAGCTCGTGGTGGCCCCGCTCGCTCTCGCTCTCGCCGCCGCCCATGCCCGGCGCGCTCTCGGGACGGCGCGCGCCGCGGTGGAGCTCCTGGCCCTCGTGGCCTACGGCTACGCTCTCGAGCGGACCGCAATCGCCGTTTTCGCCTCGCATGAGTACGGTCCGGCCTGGCGCGCCGCCCCGGGTGGCGTGCCTCTGGCGGTGGCCGCGACCTGGGCGGCGGTGATCGTCGCCGCCATGGCGCTCGGGGCACGGATTGCGGCGACTCCGCTTGCTCGCGCGGCGGCGGCGGCCCTCCTCGGGATCAGCCTCGACCTGTTGATGGAGCCAGTCGCGGTGCGGGCCGGGCTGTGGAGCTGGACGCCGCCCGGGCCCTGGCTCCTCGTGCCGATCGGAAACTTCGTCGGCTGGGCGGTCATCGTGGGCGCCTGGACGTTCGGGGCCGAGCGCTGGAGCGGCGCGGGATCGCTCGTCGCGCAAGCCCTCCGCCGGGCCGCCCTCGGCCTGGCCGCAGTGGCGGCGCTTGTGGCGGTGGGCCTCGTCTGGCGGGCCCTCGAAGCCGAGCGCGCCTTCCTGGGCGTGGGCGGGTGGCTGGCCTGGGCCCTGACGCTCTGCGCCGCGTGCGGGCTCGCCCTCCGCCCGCCCGCGGCCCCTTGGGAGTCCGGCCCTGGCCTCGCGGCACGGCTGGGAGCAACGTCGGGACCACTGCCCGCGGCCGTTTTCCTGCTCCTCTTCATGGTGTTCGGGGCGGACGCACGCCTCCTCGGGGACCGCCGCCTGACCCTCCTGGCCCTGGGATCGGCGGCCACCCTGGTCGTTGTGGCCCGGCGCGCGTCTACTTGAAGAGCTTGCGCAGGCTGCTGAGGGCCGAGTCCTTCGGAGCGAGGGACTGCAACTCCTCTGCGGCCCTCTGGTGGCGCGGGGTGAGCTGGACCGCGGTGCGCATCTCCGCGATGGCGCGGCTGCGCGCCTTCATGGCCTTGTAGTACAGGCCGAACTGGATGCTTGGCCGTGCGCGGATAGCAGGTCATGGCGATGGCGAGGCGCACGCGGTAGGCGGGGACCTTGGGGGCCACTTGCACGAGCTTCTGGAAGACGGTGACCGCGTTCGCGTAGTCGGACACGGTCATGCGCACCTCGCCCTCCATCAGCAGGTGCTCGATCTGGGCCGTGCCCGCGAAGTTCGATGAGCCTGCCCCGACGCCTCCTTCGGGACCCGAGGAGGCCGGGGCCGCGACGGGAGCCACCGGGAAGGCCGGGGCCACGGGAGAGGGCGCGCGCTCGGGCTCGGGCTCAAGCTCAAAGGCGGGCTCGGGGGCGGGGGCGGCAGGAAGCGGCTCCGGCAGCGGAGTCGCGGCCGGGGAGACCGGCGCCGACACCGGGGGGGCCGCCGCCGGCGGAGGGGCCGGCTTCCGGAGGCCGGACGCCGGCGTCGGCGTCGGGAGGACGGCCTTCGGCAGCAGCGGAGGCTTGGATTGAGGCGGAGCCTGGCGGGTCAGGCGAAGCATCGCGGAAGCGCGGCCGATGATGACCTCGATGTCGGTCTTGATGTGCTCGTCGTCGCCCACCGCCTCGCGCAAGGCGTGGTAGCGCTCCATCTTCTCCTCGAGGGCCCTGATCAGCTCGTCGCGGGGGGCCGAGCGCGCCACCTTGAGCCAGTTCTCCTTCTCCATGCGGGCCGAGTTGTCCAGCTCGTCCTGCACCTCCTGCTGGATCGCGTCCTGGCTCGAGGGATCGGGCCTCCGTTGGAGCGCGGAGAGCAGGAACGTCCCCGTCTCCATGGTGACGATGGGCCGCGGGGACGCGTCTTCCTCCGCGGACTCGAGGATCCCGGAGGCGCTGAGCGCGTAGACGGTCTTGAGGCGCGAGGGGGCAAGGCCCCCCGAGGCCCAGGCCAGCCGGCGCACGGTCACCCGGCGCTCGGCCTGCTCCAGGATCTCCTTCTCCTCGGCGGAGCGCTTCCCTTCGAACAGGAAGGGCGGAATGGGGGCGAGCCGGACGGCCCGGTCGAGATTGCCGATGCCGGAGAGCACCAGCTCGTCGTCGACCATCGTCTTGATGCCCTCGTAGAGCAGCTTGTGGATGGAGAGACTGACCATGAACTCGAGGGGGATCACGCAGCGCCGCTCCTCGAATGAGGCGGCCCCCTCCGGCAGCTCGAAGATGGAGAGGGCGATGCGGCGGACCTGGCGGGCCACCGAGGTCCCCAGCTCGTTCTTGTCCATGAGGCCGGCCAGCACGAGGGCGTCCCCGAAGCGCTTCTTCCGCTCCCCCCTCATGAGGGCGGACACCCGCTCGAAGTCCTCGCCGGTGATCCGCCCCAGGGCGACCAGGGCTTCTCCCAGACGGTCTTTCTTGAGGTTGCTGGCCGCGAAGACGATGCGCCCGTGATCGAAGAACAGGATCTTGATGAGCTTGGCCGAGCGAATGTGAAGGTCGCCGCTCAGACGCTCCGCGGACAGGCGGCGGAGGGTCTCGGCGATGGGGGTGGAGGAGAGGTCGGTGAGCATCGGGAACGTCCTAATTAGCACGCCCGCGGCCGGCGGACAACCAGGCTACCGAAGCTCTCGCCAGAGGCGCGCCATTTCCACGAGGATGTCCACGATCACCCCGGGGGAGGCCAGGGTCGAGAGCCCTCGGGAGCGCGGGAAATAGTCGACCCCGATCTGGATGATCGACGCCCCCGACTTCTTCGCCCGTACGAGGAACTCCGCATCGATGAAGCTGCCTTCGCTCTTGAGCTCGATCCGCTCCAGGAGCGAGCGCCGGAAGAGCTTGAACGAGAAGTTCACGTCTCGCACCCGGAGCCGGAAGAGGAGCCGGATCAGGGAAGTGTAGACGATCGTGTAGACGGTCCGGAGCGGACCCTCCGCGGTGCGGTCGTGACGGTAGGCGGCCAGCACGTCCGCCTGTTGATACTCGAGCAGGCGCACCGCCCGGGCGATCTCCCGGAAGTCGAAGGGCAGGTCGGCGTCGCTGTAGACGACGAGGTCCTTGGTGGCGGCCGCGTAGCCTGCCCGCAGGGTGCCCCCGAGCTTCCGGTTCCGCTCGTTGTGGATCACCTTGATCCTCGCGTCCTGCCGGGCCAGGGCATCCGCGAGCTCCCCCGTGCGGTCGGTGGAGGCGTCGTCCACGAGGATGATCTCCCCGTCCGCGGTGGCCTCGGCGAGGGCCTCCCGCGCCGCCGCCACCGCGCGGTGCACGTAGGCTTCCTCGTTCCACATGGGGAACACAACGCTAATCGAGGGCGCCATTCTGAGGCTAGAAGGGTACCATCCCCTCCCGGCGGCAGCCCGGAGCGCGGATCGCTGGGCGCTTCAGCCGCGGGCCCTGGCCACGAACGCGCAGGCTTCGGTCACGTGGTTGTCCGCATCGAGCTCACCGCGGACCACCTGCTGGACGCGCCGGTCGGCGCCGATCACATAGGTCACCCGGCGGGCGAGACCGATCAGCGGCCACCGCACGCCGAAGGCGCCGAGGACCTTCCCCTCCGGATCGCCGACCATCGGGTACGGCAGCTCGAGGGATTCCCGGAAACGGTCGCTCGTCGGCTGCGAATCCTTCGAGACGCCGAGGACCTCGTACCCGGCCTTCTGGAAGCGCTCGTGCTCGCGGCGGAACCCGCCGGCCTCTCGCGTTCAGCCCGGGGTGAAGGCCTTGGGGAAGAAGAAGACCACCGCCCCGTTCTTCTTCTCCAGGAGGCGGTGGAGCGAAGTCGCGCCGACCGCGAAGTCGGGGGCGGGATCGCCGATCTTCAACATGCCGGGACGTTATACCGGCGGGGCGGGCGCGGCAAGCCCCGGATGCGGGACCCGGGGCTACAATTCCGTTCCGTACGACCCGATGGAGGCGACGCCGGGGGACGCCTGCGGACGAGGCCCGAGGGAGGCAGCATGACGCGAGCCGTCATCGTGGGCAGCGGGACCGAGATCGCCCAGAATCGGGTGACGAACGACATGCTGGCGAGGGTCATGGACACGACCGACGCCTGGATCCGCGAGCGGAGCGGGGTGGTGACCCGATACTTCGTCGATCCCGGCACCGCCACCTCCGACCTGGGGGTGGCCGCGGCCCGCAAGGCCCTCGCGCACGCGGAGGTGGCCCCCGAAGAGATCGACCTCGTGGTCTTCGCCACCATGACTCCCGACCACTACTTCCCCGGGTGCGGCAGCATCCTCCAAGCCAAGCTCGGCCTGCGGACCGTCCCCTGCTTCGACATCCGCCAGCAGTGCACCGGCTTCCTCTACGGCCTGGAGCTCGTGGACGCCCACATCCGCGCGGGTCTCGCGAAGACCGTGCTCCTCGTGGGGGCGGAGGTCCACAGCGGCTTCATGCCCTGGACCGGGACGCAGTTCGAGTACATGTATGGTCGGGGCGCCATCCCGCCCACCCCCGAGGAGCGCGCCTGGAACACGCGGTTCCGCCACCTGACCGTGCTCTTCGGAGACGCGGGGGCGGCGGTGGTGCTCAAGGCGGCCGAGGACGGGCGGGGCCTTCTCGACCACATCCTTCACGCCGACGGCGCCGACTACCAGAAGCTCCACGTCCCCGGCACCGGCTTGCCAGTTCGAACGCGGCGAGCACATACCCGTCATGGACGGGCGCTACGTCTTCAAGATGGCCACCACCTACATGGTGGAGGCCTCACAGGAGATCCTGAAGCGCAACGGCGCCTCGGTCGACGGGGTGGGGATGGTCCTCATGCACCAGGCCAACATGCGGATCAACGAGTACTGCCAGAAGGCCCTCGGCTTCCCCGACGCGAAGGTCGTCCACAACATCGACCGCTACGGCAACACCACGGCCGCCACCATCCCGCTCCTGTGGGACGAGTGCGTGCGCGACGGGCGCATCAAGCCGGGCGACCTCGTCCTGATGGTCGCCTTCGGGGCGGGGATGACCTGGGGGGCGACGCTGGCCCGGGCTTGATCCGGTCCGGCTCGACCCACTCCCTCCGCGCCCTCTCGCCTTCGATCGTCCCGTCCCCGTAGTGCCGTCGGACCAGGTCCTTGTCGAGGAGCTCGGCATGACGGCGGGCAAAGCTCTCGAAGTCGGGGGCCTCCGGACCGGCGCTGCGCGCCTCCTGGACCGCCAGCACCCAGAAGGTCGTGAGGGTCTCGTGGTAGAGCCCCGGGACACCGTGGAACGCGGCGAATCTCCGGATGCCCTCACGCATCCGCTCCGTCGCCTCGGCAGGGCCGTGGCGGCGCAGGTACAACCAGGCCAAGCGCACGTGCTCGCGATGGTGGAAGTCGGCCTTCGGGATGGCATCCGCTTCGAAGGCCGCGAGAAACTCCTCGTCCGTCTCGCCTCCGCCCATGCTCGCCTTCCTATTCGTCCCCTGGCTCGAGGATGTCCGATCCGGCCGAGGCCATCCGGAATCCCGGCCGGCCAGGAAGGGCGCGAGGGGGCTCTCGGCCAGCGGACGCGCGCCCTCGGCGTCCCAGCCGAACGCCGTCCGCCCGGTGCGCCCGGCCCAGCGCGCGAGCGCAGGGGCGAGGGCGCGGGCGGTGGTGGAGCGGGCCGGCTCCTCTTCGGGCAGGAACGTCGTGAGCACACCCTCGCCCTTGCCGATCCAGGCCGAGAGCCGTCCGTCCACGAGGGCTATGTGAGCCCCCGCCGCCCTCATCGGGCGCGCGCTCTCGATCTTCGGCCAGGGCAGCGCCACCCCGTATGGGTTCGCGGGATCGGTGGCCGCCAGGACGACCGCCTGCGGCTCCTCGGGATCGGCTTCGCGCAGGACGCGCAGGCGCTCGAGGGCGCCCGGATGAGCGAACTGCGAGCCCCCGAGACCGGCCACGAAATAACCGCGTCGCACGCGGCCCGCCTCCTCGAGGCTCTTGAGCACAGGATAGAGCGCCCCGAACCCGCCGGGCAGCCCTTCCGCAGCCACGGCGTCGCGGGTCAGGACGCCATGGCGCGCGAGGAGCTGCTCCGCCACGGCCACCGCCCGCGCGGTGGGGGTGGGCGGGGTTTTGGGTGACGGCCGGAGGCTCCAGCGCCCGGCGGCGCTCGGGGGCGCCTGGCGGCGCGAGCGGAAGGCCCCGAGGCGATGCCGCCGGTCGGCCCGCGCGGCCCGCGCCGAGAGAAACGCCCGCAGCGCCCCCGGCGTGTCGTTCGTGACCTCACCGGCCCACACGAGGTCCCAGAGGGCGTCGAGCACCGGCCGCGCGAGGCCGCCTCCCGCAGCCTCGTGAAGCTCGGCGAAGAAGCAGGCCCCGCGCCGGCCGAGATGCCCGCGGAGGCGGTCGTGGACTTCGCCCTCCGGGCCATCCGCCGCGGACGCGTGCAGCAACTCCAGGTCGTCCGCAAGGTAGAGGGCGAGGCGGCCGTCGCGGTCGCCGAGGGGCCCGGCGCCGACCCACATCACCTCGCCGGCGGCGCAAAGCGTGTCGAGGTCCGAGGGGCGATAGGCCGGAAGGCGCGCGGGCAGGACGTCGCGCTCCAGGGCCGAGGCCGGGATGACGGCCCCCTGGAGCTGCTCGATGACGTCGAGAAGGGCGTCGGGCCCCCGCCGGGGTGCGGCGGCGGTGACGCCCTGCCAGTCCAGGAGCAGGCGGGCCAGGGCCGAGGGCTCGGCCGGCTCCACTTCCTTGCGCAGGCGGGCCAGGGAGCGACGCCGCAGGGTCGTGAGCACGTCGGGGGCGCACCACTCGCGCCCCGACCCGCCAGGCCGGAACTCGCCCTCGAGGACGCGCTCCTCGCGGGCGAGCTCGCTCAGGACCGCGGCAATCGCCGACTCGCCGGTGCCATAGCGGCGGGCCACGTCGGCGGGACGGAACGGCCCGTGCGTGCGCGCGTAGCGGGCCACCAGATCGGCGAGGGCGCGCGGAGCCGGCTCCAGGAAGGCCATGGGCAGGCCCGCGGGCAGAACGATTCCCAGCCCATCTCGGAGACGGCCCGCATCCTCCACCGCGGCGAACCGCTCTTCCCCCGCGATGCCGACCGCGATGACGCGGCGTTCGGCGCGCAGGGCGTCGAGCCACGACTGCGCCGTGGCCACTCCCGAGCCCGCGGCCGCCTCCACCCGCGCCGCCACCTCCTCGACCGTCAGGTCTCCGAGGCGCAGCAGCAGGTCGTGCAGCCGGTCGGGGTTCTTCGCCAGGAGCGACGGGGCGAGGCCCTGGAGGCTCAGCTCGAGCTCACCGAGGGCGCGCCCGTCGATCAGCTCGCGCAGCTCGGCCTCGCCCAGCAGCTCGCGGAGCTGGCGCTGGTCCACCGCGAGGGCCTGGGCCCGCCTCTCCGCGAGGGGCGCGTCGCCGTCGTAGATGTAGTTGGCCACGTAGCCGAAGAGCAGCGAGGCCGAGAAGGGGGAGGGCGCGCTCGTGTCCACCGTCACCAGCCGCACCTCGCGGGCGCGCACGCGGCGGGCCAGGTCCACGAGCGCCGGCAGGTCGAACACGTCCTTCAGGCATTCGCGGTAGGCCTCGAGGAGGATCGGGAACGAGGGGTAGCGCGCGGCCACCCCCAGGAGGTCGGCGGCGCGCTTCCGCTGCATCCAGAGGGGCGAGCGCTGGCCGGGGCGGCGGCGCGGCAGGAGCAGCGCGCGTCCCGCCGCCTCGCGGAAGTGGGCAGCGAAGAGGCTGGTCTGCCCGAGCGCCCGCACCACCAGGCCCTCGATCTCCTCGGGCTCGGGCAGGAGCGCCTCCGCGTCGGGCGGGCGCTCCCGCTCGGGCAGGCGCACCACGATCCCGTCGTCGCTCCAGATGGTCTCCACCTCGGCCTCCCCCGCAGCCCGCAGCCGGGCCTCCAGGGCCATGGACCACGGCGCGTGCACGCGGCCGCCGAAGGGGGACAGCAGGCAGAGCCGCCAGTCGCCCATCTCGTCGCGGGTGCGCTCGAGGACAAGGGTGCGATCGTCGGGGAGGGCCCCGGTGGCCTCGCGCTGCTCCTCGAGGTAGGCGAGCAGGTTCTCGGCCGCGCGCTCGTCGAGGGCGTGCAAGTCGCGAAGGCGGAGGAGCGCCTTCGCGCGGGGCGCCGCCGCCAGCTCCCGGGTGAGCCGGCCGATGGCGCGGCCCAGCTCGACCGGCCGCGCGCCCCGGTCCGCCTTCCAGAACGGCGTCTTGCCGGGCTCGCCGGGGGCCGGCACGACCAGCACGCGGTCGCGCGTGATCTCCGTGATCCGCCAGCTCGAGGCGCCGAGCACGAAGACCTCGCCCACCCGGCTCTCGAAGACCATCTCCTCGTCCAGCTCGCCCACGCGGCGGCCCGAGCCCACGGCGTCGGCCAGGAAGACGGAGCGACCCCCTCGCGGGCCCGCACCGTGCCGCGCAGGCGGTCCCAGGTGACCCGGGGCCGGAGCTCCGCGAACTCGTCGCTCGGATAGCGGCCCGCCAGCATGTCGAGGACGCCCTCGAACTGCGCGCGCGGGAGGGCGGAGAAGGGCGCCGCGCGCCGGACGAGGGCATGGAGCCCGTCCACGGTTTGCTCCCTCACCGCCACCATGGCCACGAGCTGTTGCGCGAGGACGTCGAGGGGGTTCACCGGAATCCGGGTCTCCTCGACCTGGCCGTCCATCATGGCCCGGGTGATGGCGGCGCTCGCCAGCAGGTCGCCGCGGTACTTCGGGAAGATGATGCCGCGCGAGACCCCCTCCACCTGGTGGCTGGCCCGGCCGATGCGCTGCATCCCGCTCGCCACCGAGGGCGGGGTCTCGATCTGCACCACGAGGTCGATCGCCCCCATGTCGATT
>WNFM01274358.1_pt2 | contig 19204 bp, 18 predicted proteins | sample 5400271 | NCBI WGS metagenome assembly WNFM01 (sample SAMN13153352, study PRJNA577476) | soil metagenome | isolation source: 60 cm saprolite on Douglas fir-dominated hillslope | place: USA:California | collected 2013-09-17 | reverse complement strand
ATGAGCAAGCTGTCCTTCTCAGTGTACGGAAGCACGGGCGGCTCCGGTTCGCCGGGCCCAGGCGGTTCTTTAGTGCGGCGCGGGAGGATGACAATACGGATTTCCAAATCGTACTTCTGCGCGAATTCATAGTCGCGCTCGTCGTGCGCCGGAACTGACATGATGGCGCCGGTGCCGTAATCCATCAGGATGTAATTCGCCACCCAGATAGGGACTTTTTCCTGGTTGAAGGGGTTGATGGCGTAGCGCCCGGTAAAGACGCCATGCTTCTCGATTGCGCCAACGTCGCCCGCTTCGCGGGCACGCACCTGCTCGCGAATGAGGTCCTCAACCTTGGCGTGCAAGGCTGGATCGTTGCCAATCAACTCGCCGACAAGCGGGTGCTCTGGCGCAAGCTGGATCGACGTTGCGCCGTAAATCGTGTCAATGCGGGTGGTGAATACGGTGATCTTGTCCGCTGGTCCGCTTACAGGCCCGTCGATTTTGAAATCGTCGATCTTGAAATCAATGAGCGCGCCTTCACTGCGACCGATCCAGTTGCGCTGCATGGTTCGCACTTTTTCCGGCCAGCCCTCAAGCTGGTCGAGCCCGGCAAGCAACTGCTCAGAGTAGTTCGTGGTGCGGACAAACCATTGCTCCAACTCGCGCTGCTCCACCTGCGTTTCCTCATGGCGCCAGCAGCAACCGTCGACGACCTGTTCGTTGGCCAGCACGGTGGCGCACTCCGGACACCAGTTAACCTTGCTCTTCTTGCGATAAGCCAAGCCCTTCTCGTAAAGCTTTAAGAAAAACCACTGGTTCCACTTGTAATACTCGGGGAAACAGGTGGCGATCTCGCGCGACCAATCGTAGGCGAAGCCGAGCCGCTTCATCTGCGCTTTCATGTGCGCGATGTTGCGGAGCGTCCACTGCTTTGGCGGCACGTTGTTCTTGATAGCGGCGTTTTCAGCGGGAAGCCCGAACGCGTCCCAGCCCATGGGATGAAGCACGTTGCGGCCGTTCATCCACATGTAGCGGGCAAGGGCGTCACCGATGGCGTAATTGCGCACGTGCCCCATGTGCAAAGCGCCGGAAGGATACGGCAACATTTCCAACACATAGTATTTCTTGCGCTTGCTGTCATGCCCCTCAGCGGCGTAGAGCGTGGGATCAGACTCCCAGCGGGCGTGCCACTTCTCTTCGATGCGCTGCGGCTCGTAGCGAAGCTCGCGCTGCTCGGGTTGGTTGGCGGCGATGTTGATGGTTTCCGACATGTTCTTTCTATGCTCTCTTCTGCTTGCCTGGCGCCTCCGCGACTCTTACCAATCGCTTCAACGTTTCTATGTTGCGCAAATCGTCCTGCGGCTCGTCGATCGGCGTTTCCGCGATGAAGGCCGCGTGCTCCGTGCGCGGATCGTTCAACAACTGGCGGAACGGCTCCAGACCGATGGTCCCCTGGCCGATGTGCTCGTGACGATCGCGCTTTGAACCACGGGCATCTTTCGCGTCATTGCAGTGCCAGACCATCACGTTCCTCAAGCCAACGCTCTCTTCCAGCTTCTGCATGGTTTCCTGCCAGCCGCCTTCGGTGACAATGTCATATCCGGAAACGTGAGTGTGGCATGTATCAATGCAAGCGCCCACGGGACAAACAGGCCGCAGGTACTCCAACAGATGCGCTACCTGGTCAAACGATCCACCCAGAGAAAACTCCGACCCGGCGGTGTTCTCAATCAGAATGCGAAGGTTCGACTTCTCCAGCTCCAGCCCTTCGGCGGCTTCAGCGATCGAGCGAGCCACAAGCTCCAAACCTTCTTCACGGCTGCGCCCACGGAACGATCCCGGATGCAAGACCAGGTACTCAGCACACAGGGCCAGCGCACGTTGCAGCTCGCCGCGAAATGCCAGCACCGACTTGCGATGAAACTCCGGCGTCGCGCTGGCCAGGTTCACCAGATAACTGCTGTGGATGGCCATGGGGCCGATCCCATATTTTTCCCGGAGCCCGCGCATGGCGTCACACTGCGAAGCGGCCAGCGAGTAAGGCTTCCACTGCCGTGGAGGAAAAAATCTGAAACGTATTCGCTCCCAGCCTATAAGCCCGCTCCGCCGCCATCTCCACGCCGCCCGCCGTCGAGGTGTGTATGCCGATACGCCTCGGACCCGGCTTAGGCGGCTCGCCTTCAGCCCACAGCAGCACGTCCTTCATGCTGAGCCGCTTGCGGTCCGGCACCGAAAGCTGCTCACGCTTGGCTACGCTGATACGCTCTGGGCCCCCTGATGGCATGCGCTAAATGATTGATTTTAACATGCTAATATCGAACATCGATGATCTGGCGTGCCCGCAAACATGAGTAACCTCAGCGCAAGTGCCGCGACGGCGAAACAGCCGCTGCGTAGCGCTTCTCTCCTGCCGATAGCGGTGACAGCGACGCTGTTTGCGCTCTTTTTGTTCATGCGGGTCTGGCGATTGACCGACGTTCCGCTGGACGGCGACGAAATCTTCAGCCTACTGCTGGCGCGGGGGAACTGGCACCAACTGTTTGATGGAGCGATCCGAGACGCCATCCATCCGCCGCTGTTTTATGTGCTGCTAAAGATATGGGTATGGGTGGGAGGCGATGGCTTGCTCTGGCTGCGGCTCTTCCCAGTTGCCGTTGGAACACTTTGCCTGGCGCCGATGTTTCTATTGTGCAAAGACCTGAGCGTTCCACGCGGCGCGCGCAATCTGGCGCTGGTGATTGGCAGCGTGCATCCCTACGCAATTTTCTTTGCCCAGCACATGCGGATGTATTGCCTGCTGGGTCTCTTTGGTTTGACGTCAATATGGGCGTTCCAGCGATACCTGCGTGATTCCTCGCGGCGAAACCTGGTGATTCTGTCGGCGGCAAATCTGCTGCTGGTGTATTCGCATTACTACGGCTGGCTGATTATCGGCCTGGAGTTTTTGTACCTGTTGTGGAAGCGCAGAAGCGCTGTGCTGCCGTTTATCGGCGCGAGCCTGGTGGTGGTGGCTCTATTCAGTCCGTGGGCATGGGCGGCGGCCCAGTCATTGCACGCCAAAGGAGGCCTGGCGGAAAACCTGGGCTGGGTACCGCGGCCAGACATCCGCGACTTGACCTGGTTTTACGTTGAACTGGGCGGCTTCACCGAGTTCCTGCGCATCGGGTCGCGGGCAACACTGGTGATTTTTGTCATTTTGTATCTCAGATACCGGCGGCGGTCGGAAGCAGGCTTTCACTGGCTGGTGGTAATCAGCCTGGCGCCACCACTGCTGACCTATCTGGCGTCGCAATGGCTCTCACAATCGATCTGGGGACACAGGCACCTGGTGTTTGCGCTTTGGCCGTTCTTGATTGTGCTCACAGACATGATCTGGAACCTGCGCCCGCTGGCGCGCTCGATCGCGGTTGCCGGAATTGTTGTGTGGGCCGGCTTTGCGGCAGCAGCCTATTCGCCGGAGCACCAGAAGATCCATTGGGATCGCCTTACGCTGGCCATGCTGGATGAAGAACCAGGGATCGCGGCGCGCGTGCCGCTATATACGGTGGATCCGTACCTGCATTACCCGATATGGTTTCAGTTGGAGTCGTTAAAGAGTGGTCGGCTTACGCCTTTAGGGCCGTACGTGGAATCGCGCCCGGACATTGGAGTGCTAAAGGCCAAGGCTGAAAAATTCGCGGTCAACAAGGTAAGCAGCCTGGATGCCGCGCAAGGAAATTATTTCTGGGTGGGATATGTGGATTCAGCGTGGAATGGGCCGCAGTCGCCGAAGCAAATTCTGGAGCAGCGCGGCTGCAAAACAGGGCACGAGCTTACTGCGCGCGACCGCTTCCAAAGCGTGAGGCTGTTTCCTGTCGAGTGCATCGCGGCAAGCCGCTAAAACAAACGCTTCCCTGCGTATATCCGCCGAGTTTCCATTGCTCCCGAGGGCGAAATCAAAGTAAACTGAAGCTTCAGCGGAGGTTGAGGGCACGATGCTGGTTGTGATGAAGGCGCAAGCCACCGAAGAGCAGGTGCGCGCCGTTTGTGAACGGATCGAGTCGCTGGGCTATCGCGCGCATGCCATACCCGGAGCGCAGCGGACGGCAATCGGCATTACCGGCAACAAAGGGGCCATGGAACCGGGCACGCTGGAAGAGATGTCCGGCGTGCAGGAAGTCATACAGGTCAGCAAGCCGTACAAGCTGGTGAGCCGCGACGCCAAAGAAGAAGATACGGTCATACGGTTTGCCGGAAGCGACGGCGGCTTTGGCGGGCGCGATCTGGGAATTGTGGCCGGCCCGTGCTCGATTGAGTCGCGCGAGCAGGCATTTGCCATCGCCGAACGAGTAGCCAAGGGAGGCGCACGTTTCTTCCGCGGCGGCGCTTACAAGCCTCGCACTTCACCTTACGCGTTTCAGGGTATGGGTGAAGAAGGGCTGAAGATCATGGCCGACATCCGCGAGAAATTTGGTTTGCGGATCATCACGGAAGCGCTGGATGAGGAATCGCTGACGCTGGTGGCGGAGTATGCCGATGTGATCCAGATCGGCGCGCGCAACATGCAGAATTTTTCCCTGCTGAAGAAGGTGGGACGGCTGCGCAAGCCGGTGATGCTGAAGCGCGGCATGTCTGCCACGCTGGAAGAATTCCTGATGGCGGCGGAATATATCCTGAGCGAAGGCAACTACGAAGTGATTCTCTGCGAGCGTGGCGTGCGCACCTTCGCCGACCACACGCGCAACACGCTGGACCTGAGCATTGTCCCCGCGGTACAGCGGCTGAGCCATCTGCCAATCGTTGTTGATCCCAGCCATGGCACGGGCAAGCGCAACAAAGTGCTGCCGCTTTCGCGCGCCGCGGTGGCAGTGGGCGCGGACGGGCTGATGGTGGAAGTACACAACGATCCGGACCACGCGCTCTCTGACGGAATGCAATCCATCTTTCCTGACCAGTTTGACGAGCTGATGCAGGAGATACGGCAGATAGCCGCCATATTGCACCGCAACGTACAGGAGCCCCGGACGCTGCCGGCTATCGCAAAGGCCGGCAGGTAACTTGCGCCGCTTTACTCTTCCTATCTGTCTTCTGCTAGCCGCCGTTATTGGCTGCAAGGAGACGCCCGAACCCAGCGCCAACTATCGCGAATACGCTTATGTTTCCATCGGCGGGAGCAACAGCGTGACGGTGATTGACCTGCGCGCGCTGGCGATCCTGGCAGCCGTTTCGGTAGGACGGAGCCCGACCGGGCTGGCGGTGAATCCCACGAAGAACGAGATCTACGTCGCAAACACCGAATCAAACAACATCAGCGTGATTGACGCGGAGACCAACAAGGTGGTCTCGACCATAGGCGTGCATCGTGCGCCGTTCTTTGTCGATGTCTCGCGCGATGGCAAGCGCGCGTACGTGGCCAACTCCGGCTCTGCCAACATGTCGGTCATCGATCTGGAGCAGCGCAAGGTCATCAAGTACATTCCTACCGGCAACGGGAGCAACCTGGCACGTGTGACACCCGACGGCAAGCTGGCGATCGTGGCTCTGCACGACGAGGATGCAATCGCCGTTGTGGATACGGACAAGCTGGCGGTGCGCAACAAGGTGAAAGTCTGCGCCAGGCCGGTGGAGATGGCAATCCTGCCGGACTCGAGCAAAGTTTTTGTGGCGTGCAGCGATTCCGGGCAAGTAGCCGCGGTGGACTTGAAGACCGACAAGCTGCTCACGCTGCTTGACGTGGGCAAGACGCCGATCCACGTGGTAGTAAAGCCCGATGGCGGAGAAGTTTTTGTCTGCAATTACGATGGCAGCTCCGTCTCAGAGATGATCACCAATTCAAACGAGGTCAACAACACGTTTCCCATCGGAGATCATCCGGTGCGCGCACTGGTCTCACCGGACAATGCGCTGCTCTACGTGGCCAACTTCGGGTCTGACTCCGTTGCGGTCTACAGCATTGATAACGGAAGACGGACAAAGTCAGTCCCGGTAGGCAGCCATCCGGAAGGGATGGCGCTTTCCCCCAACCAGTTGTTGCTGCTGGTAGTGAATACCGGCAGCGGCGACATGACCGTGCTCTCGCTGATCGACAGCAAAGGCAAACCGCAGCCGGAAGCGCCGCTGCTGGAGACGATGATTCCGCTGGGCAAAGATCCGCGGGCGATCGTGGTGAAGGCGTTTGTTAGCCAGCGGTAAACTCAGAGCAGGCCCAGGCCGCCATCGACGGTGAGGACCTGGCCGGTAACAAAGTGCGGTGCGGTGGCGAAGTACATCACGGCGCTGACCACGTCCGCGGGAGTTCCATTCTTCTTCATGGGAGTTCGCTCGGCCACGCGGTGCAACAGCGCGGGATCTTTTTCGGCGGCACTGCTATCGATCATGCCCGGGGCAACGCAGTTTACGGCAATCTCCGGCGCCAGCGACTTGGCCATGATCTGAGTCAGCATATGCAACGCCGCTTTGGAAGAGCAGTAATGCGCGTGAGTAGCCCACGGCTTCTGCGCGCCCAAAGATCCCAAATTGATGATACGGCCACGCGCGTTGCGAAGCGCCGGAATGCAGTATTTTGAAACCAGGAACGGCGCTCGCACGTTGACGGCGAATACTTCGTCCCATTGTGCAGCGGTGATGTCTTCGAGTTTGGCAGTCTGGAAGATGCCGGCATTGTTGATGAGCAGATCGATGGTCTTGAAGCGGGCGAGGGCCTGGGTGATGGCCCGTTGTATGTCCTTTTCGTCGCGAAGGTCACATGGGATGGCGAGGCCCTGGGCGCCGGCGATTTTGATCTGCTCCAGCGTTTGAGTGGCTTCACTGGCCGAAGTACGGTAAGTAAATGCGACGTTGACGCCGGCCTGCGCCATGGCGAGCGCGATGGCCCTGCCTAAACGCCGAGCGGCGCCGGTAATGAAGACGGTCTTTCCGTGGAGATCGCTCACGAATGGCATTGTAACGGGTATCCTGTACCGCTCCTACACGATGACAGGGCTAAGCAGTATGTGAGCTTAGTAGAGGCATGAATCTTTTGGACATTTCTATCTATCCAATGGCGGTATGAGCAGCAATCCTTATTTCATTGCCTACCCAGAAGCAGATACGCACCCACAAGCGTCGCCTTCAACTGAAGCTGAGGCCATGGATGCCTACTCCAGCGTGGTGACTAGCGTGGCGGAAGCGGTAAGTCCCGCGGTGGTCCGTATCCAAGTTGAAAACGAGCGCGGACGAGGCGGCAGCGGGTCCGGTTTCATCTTTACGCCCGATGGATTCATTCTTACCAACAGCCACGTGGTGCATGGAGCGGAGAAGATTACGGTATCGACGCCCGATTCCGGCGACTTCAAGGCGCGGCTGATCGGCGAAGATCCTGATACGGACCTAGCGCTGTTGCGCGTGGACGCGCCAACTTTGCAGAGCGTCAAGCTGGGCGATTCGCGCAGAATTCGCGTGGGACAACTGGTGGTGGCGATCGGCAATCCTTATGGCTTTCAATACACGGTGACCGCCGGCGTGGTGAGCGCGCTGGGACGCAGTTTGCGTTCGCAGTCGGGCCGGCTGATTGAAGACGTAATCCAGACGGACGCGGCGCTAAATCCGGGAAACTCCGGCGGCCCGCTGGTGAATTCGCAAGGCGAGGTGGTAGGCGTGAACACCGCTACAATCCTTCCGGCGCAAGGGCTGTGCTTTGCCATTTCCATTAATACGGCGCAGTTCATTGCCAGCAAACTGATTCGCCACGGCGAGGTGCGGCGCAGTTATATCGGCGTGCAAGCGCAAACGGCGGCGCTGAACCGGACCATCGCGCGGCATTACGAATTGAAAGCCACGACAGGCGCACTGATCCTGGCCGCTGAACCTGGAAGCCCGGCGCAACGTGCCGGCCTGCAGGAAGGCGATGTGATCGTGAGTCTGGGCGGAGAACCGGTTGAGGGCGTGGACGTGCTCCACCGGCTGCTGGGCGAAGAGCGGATCGGCGTGGCTTCCCTGCTGACGGTGCTGCGCGGCTCGCGCCGGCTGGAATTCAAATTGGTTCCGGAGATGCGGCGAAGTTAACTACAGCCCAAACAATTCTCTCAACCGCCTAGTCTGGGCACGGCTGACGGGGACTTCGGTTTGCTTGCGGTCGTCCATGCGAAGCTGGTAGGAGCTCTTGAACCAGGGCACCACTTCCTTGATGCGGTTGATGTTGACCACAAACGAGCGGTGGGCCCGCCAGAACATCTCCGGGTCGAGCGCTGCAAGCAATTCTTCCAGCGTGCGGCAGTTGGACTGGCCTTCAAGGTTGGTAGCCACCACGCTGATGATTCCGTCTTCAATTGAAGCGAAGCAAACGTCTTTCTGATCGACCAGCAGGAGGCGTCCGGCGGCGCGGAGCAGGACCTTGGAGTTCTGCGGGCGCTGCGATTCCAGCAGCTTCATGAGCGTATCGAGCTTCTCAGTGCCGGCTGCAGCGCCATGGACTTTCCTGCGCGCCTTCTCTACCGCCTGGTTCACGCGCTTCTTATCAAAAGGTTTAAGAAGATAATCTATTGCATTGACTTCAAACGCCTTAACCGCGTATTGGTCATAGGCGGTAGCGAATACGATCTGCGGCAGAGGGACCTTCTTATCGAGCAGCTTCTTGATGACGCCGAAGCCGTCAAGGCCGGGCATTTGCACATCGAGAAAAAGAATGTCGGGAGAGAATTCCCGGATCAGGTTGATGGCTTCAAGCCCATTGTGGCCCTGCGCAACAACCTGGACGTCGTCAACGGATTTGAGCAGGTAGCTCAGCTCATCGCGTGCAAGCTGCTCGTCATCGACTATTACAGCGGAAAGAGGCACGGTCACATTCTCCTGTCTTCAGTATAGAGGCTGGCCCAGACTACCTCAATAAAGAGCAGGTAAATTCTGAGGTAAGCCCAGCTAAAATTGTTGCGCTGCGTTGTCGATTCCTGAGGGATGGGGCGTCGTTACTGTGAGCAGGACGAAACAGGGCTCCTGACGGCGATCTTACGAGGAGGAAGTTATGAGCAACACTCGGTCAATTTCGATCTGGATAATGGGCCTACTGGCGGCGACAGTGGTTTGGCTGGGACTGGCCGGCACCGTGGCCCAGGCAGCGGGCAAGCCAGAGACGAACGCCAGCGAGGCTTTCGCTAAACTCAAGACCCTGGCGGGAAGCTGGGAAGCAACCAGTCAACGGGGCAAGGTGACAAGCTCTTATGAAGTAATCTCGAACGGCAGCGCTCTGGTGGAGCACGTGAAAGTTCCCGGCGAGAGCGAGATGCTGACAGTCTATCATCTTGACGGAAATCGTCTGGTGCTGACGCATTACTGCACGGCCGGCAACCAGCCGCACATGCAGGCCGAAGCCTACGATCCGGCGAGCAATCAACTGGTGTTTAACTTTGCCGGCGGCGGCAACCTGAGCGATCTGAACGCGGGCCACATGCACAACGTGGCGTTTAAGTTCGCCAGCGCGGACGCCTTTTCCGCCAACTGGACTTTCCAGGAAGTGAGCGCATGTCTTTGTGAAGCGCGCCTGGTCCACCGGCCGAGCGCGCTTCCCTGCACCGATTTCTTTTGCCGAGGAGAAAACCTATGCGTTACATGCTTTTGATTTACACGCGGGAAGACGCGATTGCCCGCAGTTCACAGGAAGAGATGCAGCAGGTCATGAACGGTCACGGGACAGTCATGCGCGAAGCGCGCGCCAGGGGCGTGCTGGAGGCCGCCGAGCCGCTGGCCAACACAAGCACAGCAACCACTGTCCGCCTGCAAAACGGCAGCCCGATGATTTCCGACGGGCCGTTTGCGGAGACCAAAGAGCAGCTGGCCGGCTACTACATTCTTGATTGCAAAGATCTGGACGAAGCGATTACCTGGGCAGCGAAGATTCCCACGGCGTGCGGCGGACTGCAAGGCTGTGTGGAGATTCGCCCACTGCAGGCGGTCCCGGTAAGCGCAAAGATTCAGGAACCTGCGCTGAGCGCAACCGGCAACAATGGATAAGGTTGGCGGCACGATCGAGTCTGTGTTCCGGCAGGAATCAGGGCGGATCATTGCCACTCTGATCCGCATTGCCGGATCTTTTGACCTGGCGGAAGAAGCCATGCAAGAAGCTTTTGCGGCTGCGGTGGCAAACTGGCCGATCAAGGGCGTTCCCGACAATCCGGGAGCGTGGATTACTTCGGTCGCGCATCGCAAGCTGGTCGACCATAGCCGGCGCGAGCGGACGCGGCGGGAAAAACAAGAGCCGCTGTTATATGAAACGCCAACAACGTATCAGCCCGAAGCGAATATGGGTGAAGCTGACGCAATGATATTTCCCGACGATCGCCTGCGGCTGATCTTCACCTGTTGCCATCCGGCGCTGCATCAGGAAGCGCAGGTGGCGCTCACGCTGCGCACGCTGGGCGGATTGACGACGCCGGAAATCGCGCGCGCGTTTCTTTTGCCGGAACCAACGCTGGCGCAGCGGCTGGTGCGGGCCAAACGCAAGATCAGCGAAGCGCGCATTCCTTACGAAGTTCCTCCGCGGACACAACTCCCGGAACGGCTCGACTCGGTGCGGGCCGTCATCTATCTGGTGTTCAATGAAGGATATTCGGCGACGGCGGGAGATTCGCTGATCCGCCGCGAACTGTGCGCGGAAGCCATTCGCCTGTGCCGAACGCTGTGCGAGCTACTGTCGGATGAGCCGGAAAACCTAGGCCTGCTGGCGCTCATGCTGCTACACGATTCTCGGCGCGACGCGCGCATGGACAAACAAGGCAGGCTGGTTACGCTGGAAGAGCAGGACCGCTCGCTGTGGGACCAGGAGCGTATCCGCGAAGGCGTTGGGCTGCTCAACAAAGCTCTGCGCATACGACAGGCTGGGCCATATCAGTTGCAGGCCGCGATCTCTGCCATCCACGCACAAGCGGCTTCGCCGGCCGAAACTGACTGGCAGGAGATTGCCGCGCTCTACCGCGAGCTGATGCGAGTTTCGCCTTCGCCGATTGTCGCGCTGAACCACGCCGTTGCCGTGGCCATGAGCGACGGGCTGGAGCGCGGCCTCGAGCAGATAGATCAGGTTGGCGCGACAGGAAGTCTGGAACGCTACTATCTTTTTCACGCCGCACGAGCGGACATCCTGCGGCGCCTCGGCAGAAAGACGGAGTCGGCGCAGGCATATTCTGCAGCCTTGAACCTGGCGACGAACAAGGTCGAGCAGGAATATTTGCGGGAAAGGCTGAAGCAGGTGGCGCAATAAGAGCACTGATGATTGAAGTCATGCCCTGGCACTTGTTTCGTGCGCGAAGAAACGTTCAGCTGCTTCTCTCCACGATAAAATCCGGGATCGAGAGTAGAGCGCGTTTAATGTCCGACGCGGAAAATGAGCAGATGGCTTTGCGCGCGAGTTCGGCGTGCTTGGCAGCTTCATCGTAAGCGTAGCCGATGGAGCCGTAGCGGTTCAAAATCTCCAGAATCTGCTCATGCTTCACGCTGACGAAGGCGCGCTCTTCCAGCACAGCTTCAACCAGCTTGCGCTCGGCCGGCGTGCACTGCTGCAGCGCATGGATCACCGCCATGGTGACCTTGCCTTCGCGCAGGTCACTGGCCACGGGCTTGCCCAGAACTTCTTCTGAGGCGGTGAGATCAAGGACGTCGTCAACGATCTGAAAAGCCAGGCCGAGGTTGCGTCCATATTCGCCCAGGCGCATCTCTTGTTCGTCCGTCGCCTTGCCGATAATGGCGCCCAGCCGCGTGGACACCGAAAACAGGCAAGCGGTTTTGCGGAAAATCAAATCAAAATGTTCTTCCAAGGAAATACATTTACCCAGCTTGTCCATCTGAAGCAACTCGCCTTCAACCATTTGCTGGGTAAGATCAATCAGGACATCAAGCACGCGGAAGTTGCGTTCCTGGACGGCGATCTTGAAAGCCTGCATGTAGAGCCAGTCGCCGGCGAGCACGCATTTCGCGTTTCCCCACTGCGTGTTGGCGGCGGGACGCCCGCGTCGGGTTTTGGCTTCGTCGATAATGTCATCGTGAACGAGCGTGGCTGTGTGCAAAAGCTCCACAACAGCTCCCAGTCTGATGGCGCTCTTCTCATCGTGGGGAAAGAGTTTGGCCGAGAGCAGCAGCAGCACGGGGCGTATGCGCTTGCCGCCGCCGGCGCGCAGGTGCTCGCCGATATCGGTGATGGCGCGCACGCTGGAAACGGTGTCCCGGCCGAACTCGCGCTCAATGGCGGCCAGGTCGTCGCGCAGCAGCTCAAAGACTTCTTTGGCGGACGTGGTTGCGGGTGAGCTCAATCTTCCCCTTTTTAGTTATTCCTGTAATTCGTGAACTGCATGTCGATGCCGAAGTCGTGTCCGCGCAGGAGCGCAATGATCTCTTGCAGCGCGTCGCGATCTTTGCCGCTTACGCGCACGGTGTCGCCCTGGATGGAAGCCTGAACTTTCTTTTTGGAATCCTTGATTACTTTCACAATTTCGCGCGCTTTCTCAATCGGGATGCCCTGCTGCATCGTCACTTTCTGCCGCACGCTCGACCCCGCCGCCGGCTCCATGGCGCCATACGTCAGCGCTTTGATGGGCACGCCGCGCTTCACCAGCTTGCCCTGGAGAATGTCGGTCACGGCCTTCAACTTGTATTCATCCACCGAGCTCAAAATCAGGGCCTCTTTGCCTTCCAGTTGAATGTCAGACTTTGAGTCTTTCAGGTCAAAGCGCGTGTGGACCTCCTTGAGCGCGTTCTGGATCGCGTTGGAGACCTCCTGCAGATCCACTTTGCTGACGATATCGAATGAGTTTTCCGTTGCCATGCCCTACTAGCTTACTAAGAGTTGCGATTTGGTGCACGTTTTTGGCGACAGCGGAAGAAAACCTACCACTGAGACACGGAGGCACGGAGAAGAGCGCGGTTTGCCGCAGATCGGCGCAGATGAGCGCAGATCGTGGGATTAGGAAGCTCTTACCGCTGATTCACGCTGATGAACGCGGATCAGGAACGGAGCCGACCTGGATTCTCATCGCTCGTAAACTAAAAAACATCCGTGCGCCGACTCGCAGAATCAATAACGGGAACCAACTTCTCCTTCTGAGGTGCTCGCATGCAACTCAAGCCCTTCCTGCTCGATGCCTGGCTCGACCAGTACGAACACGACATAGAATTCAACCTCGGTGCGAGCACCGGACCGACCTGGACCGTAAACGACATTCTGGCCCTCGCCGACGACGAAACGCGCCACCGCTTCCTGAACCACAAGCTGGTCTACAGCCGCCCCGCCGGCGCCGACAGTTTGCGTGAGGCGATCGCTGAAATGCAGCGTGTCCCGGTAGAGGCCGTCCAAGTCACGACAGGCGCCTCCGAGGCGCTGCTCGTGGCCCTGATGTGGCTGGCCGCCGAGCCCGGCGCGAACGTAATTATTCCGCTGCCTGGATTCACTACTTTCTCGGCGCTCCCGGAATCTCTTGGTCTGGAAACCCGCTTCTATCGCGTGCGCCGCGAGAACGGCTTCCGCATCGACCCCGACGAGATCAAGCGGCTCGCCGACTCGAAGACCAGGCTCATCCTGGTCAACAGCCCGCACAACCCCACGGGCGCGACCATCGGCGACGGCGAAATGGAAGTCCTGCACGACTTCACCGCCGAGCGCGGAATTCAACTAGTCAGTGACGAGGTCTACCACCCCATCTACCACGGAAGGCAAACGAAATCGGCGGCGCGCCTGCCCCACGCCACCGTGATCGCCGACCTGTCAAAGGCATTTTCGATTGCCGGCGTGCGCACCGGATGGATGATCGAGCACGACGCCCGGCGTCGCCGGCAATACTGGACCGCGCGCGCCTACTTCTCAATAAGCAACACCACCACCGGAGAAATTCTTTCGGAAATCGCAATCCGCAACCGTGACGTCGTGCTTGGCAAGACCCAGGAAGCCGCCACCCGAAACCTCAAGCTCCTCGAGCGCTTCATGGCGGACCATCGCGACGTATTCGGCTGGATTCCGCCGCAAGGCGGCATGACCGCGTTCCCCTGGCTGGTGAGCGGAGAGAACGACCGCCCGTTCTGCCAGGCCGCCACCGAGCATGGAATCCTGCTGGCTCCCGGCGATTGCTTCGATGCGCCCTCACATTTCCGCCTGGGCTTTGCCGCCGTCGGAGACAATTTTTCTTTCTCCAGGGCGCTTGACCGCTTCGGAACATTTGTAAAGAGCTGGCCGGCCAAGGGGTCACCGGTGAAGATGGTCACTGCATGACGGGAACTTGCTGCCGCGAAGCCTGCTAGGGTTAATTGCTGAGCCTGAGTCCAAAGATCGCCGCATTCTGCGCGGTTGGCGGGGAATAATGCTGGGTGCGCAGAGTAAGAGTTCCCGCCTGTTACCTCAGTACTCTTGTCGCAACCAGGCGGGCCTGCGATGATGATTGTGCAATAAGAATCTGACTGGTGGTTTCGGGGGAAAGCACCCGGTCAGAAGGGCTCTTATGAAGGCCTCGGTAAACGCCGAGGCCTTTAGTTTTTTCCGCCAGCTTCCCGTTTACATGTTCCCTTCATCGGCGGACGGCCCATAGATGGAAGGCACAGGCACATCATTCAGCCGGAGATAAACACCCAGCTGCGCGCGATGATGAATGGTGTGGTTCAGAATGAAGCTGCGGAGCACGGCGACCCGCGGCAGCGTGAAGATGGTCTGGCCCTTGAAGAGCAGCGCCCAAGGCTTTGCCAGATGCGCGTCAGTGGCGCCGGCAATGGCCTTGCGGCCGGACGCGGCGTGCTGGTCAAATGCCGCCAGAACTTCCGCGCGCGACTTCAACTCAGGATTCGGCGGGACCGTGCCGGCGTCGAACGAATCCACACCAAGGATGGCCTCAAGCCAGTGATTGATGGTTGCCAGGTGCGTAGCCAGTGCTCCCAGCGACATGGACTTGGCGTGTGGCTTGAAACTCAGCTTGTCGTCCGGTATGCGCTCCAGCGACTTGCGAGTGTTCGCCATCTCGTGGTCGAACTCGGGCAGGATGGTCTGGCTGATTGTCTTGCTCTCCTGCGGGATTGCTTGCGGCTGTGCTGCCATAATGGCCTCCTTGAAACATCGTCAATCGGATGATTGTACTCACTTTCCGGCACAAAATGTTTGCCGCACTCCGTTGCTGTTTTATTCGTATTCCGCCACGGCTTCTGATACCGTAAGCAGGTTCGGAGGTGTAGTTTGTCCACGACCGCGCACAGCACCAAATCGCCCCGCCAACTTTATTCCATCGCCAAGAGCCTGGGCGTCTGGGACCCGGCAAAAATCGATCTCACGGAAGACAAGGCGCACTGGCAGATGCTGAATGCAGACCAGCGCGAGCAGCTCATCAAGACCTGCGCCCTGTTTTATGAAGGCGAAGTAAGCGTCTCTGACACGCTGGCCTGGTTCATGCTGGCCATGCCTGATCTTGACCGGCGGATGTTTCTCTCCACCCAGATATTTGAAGAGGTGAAGCACGCGGAGTTCTTTGAGCGCTACTTCCAGGAAGTCTGCGGCAAGGTGGATACGGCGGCCTACCTGGTGCCGGAATACAAAGGCGTACTGCTGGATGAACTGCGCCAGCGCGGAGAGACCATCGGCAAAGCCCTTACCAGCGGCCAGAACGGCGAGCTGCAACTGGCTTTAACGCTTTTCGCGTGCCATTACATGGCCGTGGTGGAAGGGACAATGGCGCTGACGGGATATGAGTTTTTTGAAGACCTGCTGGCAAAAACCGGCATGTTTCCCAGGCTTCTTGAAGGCATCAAGTTGATCCGCTCGGACGAAGGCCGCCATCTGGTGCACGGCATGGACTATCTCCGCGAACAACTGGAACAGCATCCTGAGTATGTCGCGCCGGTACGCGAGCTGTTCATGCGTGAAGCTGCGAACATTCCTCGCCGGACGGATTTCATCTTCACGCCCAACCCGCTGGGTCTGGATCGCGACCGCATTCAGGCGATCTCTTACTCCAATCACGCGCAGCGTATGCGCGAAGCTGGGTTGCAGATGAACTAGAGCTACGGTCAGCGGCGAGGCCCGTACTGGCCGAGCCGCCTGCATCAGGAGCCTAGATGCACGTGGCAAACAAAAGAGCGCAGAACGGTGTGGAGCGTAGCGACAGAAATATCAGATCATGGCCGTGCGCAATTCCCGCACCGATCCGGCAGCCTTGCCCAGTTTGGCGGTAACGGTGCAATTGCGGCCTTTGGCCTTAGCTCTGTACAGCGCCTGGTCAGCCATGCGCATGACTTCAGCGGGCGCCAGATGGTCGCCCTGGCATGACGCCAATCCAACGCTGACCGTAACATTGGTTTGCTTCTTGCTGCCGCGGCCAATTCCTGTCTTCCCTTTTCTGCGCCGGTCTTTGCCGCGCACGGTGAAGACAGACTGCTCAATCACGCGCCGCATGCGGTCGAGAAAAACGAACACTTCTTCTGATGCCTTGCCCGGAAACACCACAGCGAATTCTTCACCGCCATAGCGATAAGCGCGTCCGCCGCCGGTGATGTGCGCCAGCCGCGAAGCGACCATTCGCAGAGCCTGGTCGCCGGCTTCGTGGCCGTAGCTATCGTTAAATTTCTTGAAATGGTCCACATCCATCATGGCGATGGTGTATGTATCGCCGAGTTTGAGTAACGCCTCATTGAGCGACCGGCGGCTGGGCAACTGCGTCAGCTCATCCAGGTACGCCATGGCGTATGAAGTCTCAATCAGCGCCACGATCAGCGCCAAGCCGCCCGCGGCAAAGAACACGCCATCCAGATGGGTGGCCGCCGCGGTGCGCAGCGCGATAAACGCCGCAATCAAGCTCCACAGCAAGCTGCTCTCAACCGCTTTGTATCGCCGCACCAGAGGAACCGTGATTACAGCAGCGGCCAGCACAAATGCCAGCAGCGCAGGCTGGGAAAGCCCACTCCAATTCGAAAGCGCCAGTGGCGCGAATGCCCGGCCGATCTGCGTGGCTGCCTGCGCCAGAGCAGGTATGCACAAGATCCAGACGGCAAGGATCTGCCCGGCCACGATCGCCAGGCGCTTGCGCCCTGTCGGCGAAATGATGCCGCGCTCCTTCACGAACGCCAGCAACAGCAGGTCGAGTGGAAGCAAGAGCGCAACCGCATTTGCCGTAATGTGTGCAGTCCGCGAAGCCAGGTGCGGAAGAACCCAGGTGAAGATCGTCTGCGCCAACGCTAACGCCAGCAGGGCGAAGAACAGCCGGCTGCGACGGAAGAACGCGCTCAGCACCAGGCCAGTGCCAAATACCACCGCAGGAAAGAACTGCACCATGGGCGATTGCGGGTCGGCCAGGACTCCCACCCGGATCAACAAGGCGGAGATTACAATCAATAAGCTGCCAGGAAGAGTGAGCCGGTAGATAATCTTAAAAATCTTGGCGTTTACTTTGATCAATGGCCGAGCTCCGGGAAATTGAGATCCCTGCGCATGGGGGCGCGTAAGCTGTGTGTTTCCAGAAGCTTACGGGTTTTACAGGCTGCGCCTGGTCTCTGCAATATATAAAGGCCGCTGACCGCCCGAATAGATGCCATTAGTGCCATGGCCTATTTCTGACCCACATAAACTCTTGGGTCTTTACCTCGACTCCAGAGGTTCCTTGGCCGCGCGAGTTCCGGAACCTAGACATGTACGTGCCAAAACAAAAACTGCCATGTAGAATTGCCCGCTGACACCACAACCAGAACCGCCGCAATCCTTTGCGCCTCTGTTTCGCGCAGAGGCTTTCTCCGGGATGGTTTGTCGATGTAGGTCGAAAATATTCGAGGTGAAATTGCCATGAAATACGCCGCCGAGCTGTTTGGCACATTCGTTCTGGTCTTTGCCGGGCTGACCACCGCCGTGATCGCCGGGGCCCAGGTCCATAATGTCGGTGTAGCCATGGCATTTGGCCTCTCGCTTCTGGCAATGGCCTACGCGCTTGGTCCCATCTCCGGATGCCACATCAACCCCGCTGTTACCCTGGGAATGCTGGTGGCGCGGCGTATGGGCGCCAAAGAGGCCGTCGGCTACTGGATCGCGCAGTGCGTCGGGGGCATCATCGCTTCGGGCGTTGTGTTGTTCATTGCTACTCACGCTCCCGGCGGATCGCTGGCTTCTCTGGCCGGCGCCGCCAACGGCTATGCCGATCACTCTCCGGGCAACTACACCATGTGGGCTTGCTTTGTCGCGGAAATGTTTCTGACCATGCTGCTCGTAATTACCGTTCTGGGTGCGACCGATGACCGTGCGCCCGCGGGCTTTGCCGGCATCCCGATCGGCCTCATTTTGACGACCATAATCCTGGCCGGAATCCCCATCACCAATGGTTCGTTCAATCCCGCGCGCAGCATTGGCCCCGCGATTTGGGTCCGCGGATGGGCGCTTGACCAGCTCTGGCTTTTCATCGTTGCTCCAATGTTAGGTGGCGTGCTCGCGGCCAGAGTCTATCTTGGGATACGCGTCCCTGGCCCAATGATCTCGGCGCGCCAGGCCGAGCAAGTGCTGCCCAGCCAGCAAGCCGAGCGGCGACAGATGCAGTAAGCGTCTCAAATGCAGCCGAGCTATTCAAAAGAAACAAGGCGCGACCGGTGAGCGCGCCGGTGCGTAAATTACCAAGTTCGCTGAAGCCTACATTTTTGCCAGCTCCACTCTTCTGTTCTTCGCCCGACCATCTTCCGTGCTGTTGTCCATCACCGGTTTTGTGGCGCCAAATCCCTTCGACGTCAGGCGCGACGCGCTGATTCCCTTGCCCGTCAGCCACGCCACCACGGCTTGGGCGCGCTTCTCTGAAAGTGCCTGATTTGCCGCCGCATTGCCCTGGTTGTCGGTGTGGCCTTCCACGCGTAGCTTCAGGTCGGCGTTCTGCTGCAGAAGTTTCACAATCTCCCCCAGAACATTCGCCGACCCCGGCTGAATGGTCGCCTTTCCGGTATCAAACTGAATGCCATAAACCGCGACATGCCCTGCTTTGTTGAGCTCATCAGACAGGATCGAAGCATCGGCGGTCACCTCCTGCTCCATCTGCTTTTCCGTAACGATCATCTGGTAGTAGAAGCTTCCTTTGTTGTCCAGGTAGTACCATGTTGTCCCTTTGTGCGCGGTGATCTCTCCCGGTGACTGCTCGTAATCGATGGTAAAACCCGCCCTCTTCAGCGCTGTTTCAAAGTTGCGGAATACCTGGAGCTCCCCCATCCCCTCGCGCGTGCCGTATTCCCAATAGTGATACTCGCCCTCCGCCGTCTTTTCTTTTGCCGTGCCTTCGGAATCCACGCCTAGCGG
>WNFM01224044.1_pt1 | contig 19207 bp, 13 predicted proteins | sample 5400271 | NCBI WGS metagenome assembly WNFM01 (sample SAMN13153352, study PRJNA577476) | soil metagenome | isolation source: 60 cm saprolite on Douglas fir-dominated hillslope | place: USA:California | collected 2013-09-17 | reverse complement strand
GCCAGCATCGCGGCCACCGACATCAGCGCCGAGACGGCCATCCCCCATGCCGCGGAAACTGCTAAAATCGCCAGTAGCAGCGACAGCGCGACCGTCGTCTGATTTACGTGCAGATTTGTCTTTCGATAGAACGCTGTAACGGCGGCCACGATTATTAGTGACGCGATAGTTCTCAGGATGCGTTGGCGGGCGTTTCGCCGCATGTTGCAAGTCTATCGCAGTCGGGCCGCGACTTCGCTTTGTTGGTTGCGCTTTAGCCCGGAGAGATCTCGAACTTGCCCAAGAAACCCGAAGATTGGCTCGAAGTCGCCTCCCCTGGCGAAAAGGCCCAGGGCGGTTTCAAGTTGTTTCTTGGTTATGCCCCGGGCGTTGGAAAAACGTACAGCATGCTCAGCGAAGCGATTCGGCGCCACGCCCGGGGCGAAGACATCGTCATCGGCATTATCGAATCGCATGGCCGCAAGGGCATTGAAGAGCTTACCGCGCAGCTCGAATCCGTCCCGCGCCGCAAAGTCGAATACAAAGGCACCACATTCGAAGAGATGGATCTGGACGCAATTCTTGCTCGCAAACCTGCCGTCGTTCTGGTTGATGAGCTCGCTCATACAAATATTCCCGGAAGCAAACATCGCAAGCGCTATGAAGATATTCAGGAAATTCTAGCCGCTAAAATCGATGTACTGTCCACTCTCAACATTCAACATATCGAAAGTATTTCGCCCACCGTCCGCAACATCACCGGCATCACCGTCCGCGAAACCCTTCCGGACTGGGTTCCCATGACTGCCAACGAAACCGTTATGGTCGATCTCACTCCCGAAGCGCTGCAAAACCGCATGCGCCGCGGCGATGTCTATTCGGCGACCAAGGTCGAACAGGCGCTCGACAATTTTTTCCGGCGCGGCAATCTCATCGCCCTTCGTGAACTCGCCCTCCGTCAGGTCGCCGAGCAAGTCGACCGCAGCCTCGAAAACTATATGGCCGCGAAAGACATTCAGAAAAATTGGGCGGTGCGGGAACGCATCGGTGTTTGTGTCAGCTCCAATCCCGCGGCGCAATATCTCATCGCGCGTGCCGCTCGCATGGCCCGTCGCCTCGATTCTGAACTCTACGTAATTCATGTCGAAACCGGGCGCAACAACAGCGACGAAGAACGGCGCTCCGTCGCCGCGAATCTCCGCTTCGCAGAAAATCTCGGAGCAGTGATCTTGCAGTTGAAGGGCGTCAGTGTTGCCGACACGGTCGCACATGCCGTTCGCGAAAAGCATATTACGCAGGTCATCTTCGGCCGATCCGTTACAAAGGGTTGGAAAAAGTATCTCTATCTTTCCGCAGCGCACCGATTTTTGCGGGAATCTCCGGAGGTTGACGTTCACATCGTCACCCACGAAACGGAATGATAGAAAAGTGGAACCCGCGTACGGGGGCTTGAGAACACCTACTGCCTGCTAGAGCGCCCCTCCAAAAAGTCGATAATTCGTTTGAATAAATCGTTTTACTAAATATATCTATTGCATTACCATCTGGTGGTCTGGTGCGGTTTTACTGGGTCTAAATTCTAGCGCTCCCCGAGTAGAGATAATGTTTTCCTATTTCCGCAATCGTTCGCTGCTGCAATTTCGATCGTTCTTTTTTTGTACGCTCGTGGCGTTTGCCTGTTTTCTTGCGCCTCATTCGGCCTCAGCCCAGGCCACATCCGCCGCCTACCCCACAGCGCAGCCCGCTCCCGAATGGGATGATCCCTCCATTGAGCCACGTGTTGAAGAACTTCTGAAGAAGATGACCCTCGAAGAAAAGGTCGGTCAGCTCGTTCAGTATTCCGCCGGCCAGCCCACGGGTCCCGGCACCGGTCGCACCGACTACAACGATATGCTGACAAAAGGTCAAATCGGAGCGCTCTTCAATGTCGTCACCGCCAAGGAGACCAATGCCTTCCAGCGCATCGCAGTCGAAGAGTCTCGCCTTCACATCCCCCTCATATTTGGTCTCGACGTAATCCATGGCTTCCGCACTGAATTTCCGATTCCGCTTGGCATTTCCGCAACGTGGGATCCTCTACTTGCCGAACGCGCCGCGCGCGTCGCCGCTCGAGAAGCTTCTGCAACCGGAGTTCGCTGGACTTTCTCTCCAATGATCGATATCACCCGCGATCCTCGTTGGGGTCGCACAGCCGAAGGGAACGGCGAAGATCCATTTCTCGATTCTGCTTTCGCTCAGGCCTACGTGCGCGGTTACCAGGGCCGGCATTTGAACAACGCAGAAAGTATCCTTGCCTGTCCGAAGCATTACGTCGGTTACGGCGCCGCCGAAGGCGGTCGCGACTACAACACAACCGAGATTTCCGAGCACACGCTGCGCGAAATTTATCTTCCGCCATTTCACTCCGCAATCGACGCCGGCGCCGGCACCATCATGAGCGCCTTCAATTCCTTGAATGGAATTCCCACTTCCGCAAATCCATTCACCTTGAAAAAAATCTTACGACAGGAATGGGGATTTCGCGGCATCGTCGATAGCGACTGGACTTCCGTTGCCGAGCTCATGAATCACGGCATCGCCAACGACGGAGCAACCGCCGCGCGCAAAGCATTTCAAGCCGGCGTGGACATGGATATGGTCAGCAGCCTTTATCACGACCACCTTGCAGATCTCGTTCACTCGGGCCAAGTTTCCGAAACCGACATCGACGAAGCCGTGCGCCACGTCCTCCGCATAAAATTCGCGCTTGGTCTATTCGAGAATCCTTTTGTTGATGAAAAGAAAGAGTCCTCGGCTATGCTGCAACCGGAAGCAGTCGCCCTCTCCCGCGAAGTGGCGGAGCGATCCGTCGTTCTGCTGAAGAACGACCTCTTGTCTTCCGCCACGCCGCTGCTGCCCTTGTCGCCGGATGTTAAGTCAGTCGCGGTGATCGGTCCGCTCGCCGACGATGGCGCGGCGATGATGGGTTCCTGGGGCGGGCTCGGCAATGGCCGCGACGCGGTCACTCTCCGCGCTGCCCTTAATCAAAAGCTCGGTGAGGCGCGTGTGCACTACGCAAAAGGCGCCGAGTTTTCCACTGCGACCGACGCGCAAATCAAAGCGGCTGCTGACGCGGCGAAAGGTTCCGACGTGGCAATTCTTGCGCTCGGAGAGAATGGTCCGGAAATGACCGGCGAAGCGGCCTCGCGTGCGCATCTTGATCTTCCCGGCCGCCAGGAACAACTGCTCGAAGCCGTGGTTGAAACGGGAAAACCCGTGGTGCTACTCGTCTTCAGCGGCCGTCCCCTCATTCTTCCTTGGGCTTTCCAGCATGTTCCCTCTGTGCTCGCCGTGTGGTTCCCAGGCATACAGGCGGGTCCCGCGCTCGTCCGCACTTTGTTTGGCGAAAATATTCCCAGCGGCAAACTGAGCATGACCTGGCCACGCAGCTTGGGCCAAATTCCGCTCTACTACAACGCGCTGAGCACTGGCCGCCCCGCGACGCAGGACGAGGCGCGTTTCCCCAACGGCCACGACGAGAAATTTGTTTCCCGTTACATCGACGAATCGAACTCCCCGCAGTTTCCATTCGGCTTTGGCCTTACGTATGCGACGCTTCGTTATGGCCCCGTGGAGCTGAACAAACCGGAATTACGCCTCGATTGGTTGCGCGTAGGATTGAACAAATCATCTTCTTCCGGCCCGGCACCGCTGCTTGCCAGCGCCAACGTCACAAATAGCGGTTCGCTAACGGTGACGGAAACCGTTCAACTCTATGTGCGTCTGGAAGGCACAAGCGTTTCTGAACCTGTTCGTGCACTGAAGGGTTTTCAGCGAGTGACGCTCGCGGCCGGCGAAACCAAGCGCGTTGTTTTTACCGTTCCTGCCGAAGCTTTTGCGTTGTGGAACGATCAGAATGTTTTTACCGTTGAAGCGGCGCGTGCGACCATCTGGATTAGCGGCGACTCTCGATCTGGCACTGGCGCTGCAATCGAAATTCGCAACAAGGCAAATTAAATCCGTCCAAAGTATTTTCGAGAAAAGTAGCTAAAAAAAGCGGAGGCTAGCACTCGCCTCCGCTTTTGTCCTCGGTTGCACTCTATTTATCGTTTTAGTTGAGGGGAAGCCTTCTGCAGCCGTCCGACGAGCTTTGCTCCAGCCGGCGGCGCGTCAACTTTCGATTCGAGAACGATCGTCTGTGCGGAAGCTTCTTTGCCATACAGACGATGATTGGCATCTTTGTCCGGGCGCAGCGTGGATCCTTCCAGGGAAATTCCTGCGAAAACGCCGCGGGCTCGCGAGTAGCTCAGCATTTCCGCGCGCATATACGCGTCGGTATCCGCCGAAGCCGTTCGGCCTTTCGGGCCTGCTGCGATGGTTGCATCCGCGCCGAGTCTTACTTTGGTCTTCAGCAAGCTTTCCATACCGCGGTTGTTCATCACGAGGATGACGAAGTCAGTTGCTTCGCCGCCGGCTTGCAGTCCGACGCTTCCGCCTTCGAGCGCGTACATTGCCGGCGCGCCCCACGGTCCGTTGAAGTCTTTACCGGTGCGGCACACCATCGTGCCACGTCCGTAGCTGCCGCCGACGATGAATGCTGCCTTCAAAACGGACGGCAGAACGACGACGCAGCGTGCCTTATCCAGCAGGTCTTGTGGAATGTCATCCGGAACGTTAAGGATCTCGTCCATCACGGTTCCGGCGTTTTCGAGTCGTTTGGTTTCGTCTTTTGTGTCGTCACCGCCGCGAGCGAACGCGGTTGGTGCGATCAAAAGTGCCCCCATCAGAATTGCTTTCCAGTTTTTCATTTGCAGGTTCTCCTTCCTTGCATTCAGAAAGTCACTTGCGAACGACGGCCGAAAGAACAACCGCCTCGTCGTTTACAAGAGTCATACCCGTCGATTCAAATGGCCAAGAAGCGACGCGAGAAAAAGAATCATGAAAAGAAAGAAGAGAATCTTTGCAGCTCCTGCCGCCGCTGCCGCGACTCCGGCAAATCCGAAGATTGCGGCGATCAGGGCGACGATAAAAAACGCCAAGGCCCACCTCAACATTTCGCCTCCTCAGGAAAAAACCTTGTCTAGTTTTGAGGGAATTATTGGGCCGTGCCTGCAATTGCCAAGTCATTTCAGGTGCAATCCCGTTGCCGTTTAGAGAAAAATCGCGTATCTCGTTTTATTTGTGCACGATGTATCGTGGCGCCACACAAATGTGATGCGGCGATGATTTCGATGGGTTTCCTTGATTGCACGGCCGGATGTAAAAAGTGCCGGGCAATTTTACTCGTACTAGAACTGCAATAGATTTTCCATTCGCCGTTTCCTATTTATTCCTTTCCGAGCGCATGGTCGTAGCCCGTCATTTCGAGGTAGCCGACCCCGTTAATTGTCGTTTTGCCGCGTATACCGGAAAATTCCATCGCACCCTCCCAGTAACTGGGAGTGACTTTCGTGTTGCCGGTAATCTCCTGTTGCGCAAGTTTTGTTTTTGCGCCGAGTGCGAGTCCGAGTTTGGGCACGGAAACGCTCCACTGAATGGGATAGGTCGCACCAGTTGCGGAACTTTTCCAAGTGGAGCCTTGCGACTGTAAAGAAAATTCCGTGGCGCGCAAGTGCACGGATTTTCCAGAAGCATCGACGTACGTTCCTGCGGAAAAGGGATCGATGGAGCCATCCTTGCGGCGGAGGATGAAGAGCATCAGTTCCGTCTTGTCTTCGAGTTGGATGCTGAACCAATCCCAACCCGTTTGATCGGCGCCGAGTTGGTGAGTGAAAAATTCGTGGTCCATCCAGGAGAGTCCGGAGACCGCAAATTGCTTTCCCTGAAGAACGATGACTCCGGCGGTGGCGAGGCGCGTCTGCGAAAAATAATAGCTTGCGCGACCCGCGCCTTCGGCTTTCTGACTGACTCCGTTTTCGCCGTGGATGACGGGAGCTTTTTCAGGTTTGAGAGTGAAGTCGAATTGAAATTCGTCACTCTGTGCCGTAAGGTTTTGTGTGCCGTCATTTTTCCAAGTGGCGAACCAATTTCCGTTCCACACTTTACCGTTGGCCGGATCGATGCCCACGATGCCGGGACCGCTTCGATTGACGCGTTCGGAGTGATAGAAGCGGCCGCCGTCGAGATCGCTCAAAGCCAAGTGGGCCAGATAGATGTCGCGGATATCCCATGCGCCGCGCTTCGATTCGTCGCGAGTGACGGCTTGCCGGAAAAAAGTCAGCTCAAAACCAAACGCCCGGCCGTCGGCGGACTTCACGTTGCCGGTTGTGTACCACCACTCAGTTTGAAATTCTGGATGAGCGAAAAAATCGCGTGGAAATTCATAGCGGTAACCCGGCAGGGCAACGCGGTAAGGAATGTCCAGCGCGGGAAAGATCGCGAGCAGGAGTGCTGCGCAGAGGGTTCTACTCTTCATGAACGACCTCGACGGGGTTCAGCTGCACGGCGATTCGCGCCGGGTAAAAGCCGGCGAGGACGGTCGCCGCAAAAATCAGAGAAATGGCTCCGGCCAGAATAGCCACGGGCCAATGGAAGCGAATCGTCCAGCCGAAAGATTGTCTATTGATCACAAAAACGAGAATCAGGGAGAGAGCAAAACCGAGTAAAAGCCCAGCCGCGTTGGCAAGCAGGCCTAGCAGGGCTGCTTCGGCCAGAATCATGCGGCGAATCTGCGCCCGGCTGGCGCCGAGAAAACGCAACAGGCCCAATTCGCGTTTGCGGTCGATGACGAGCGCGAGGAGGGCTCCCGCCACGCCCATGACGGCGACGAGCACGGCGACGGCTTCCAGCGCATAAGTGATCGCGAACGTTTTGTCGAAGATTATGATCGCTTGTTTGCGCAAATCGGCGTTGGAGAAAATCAGAACGCGATAGTCCGCCGCCGCTTGCTCGATTGCTCTTCGTACCGCGCTGCGGTCGGCGCCATCTTTGACGTATACAGCGAGATTGGACGGGGCATCGTCAGGCAGATATTTTTTCATGGCACTTCTATCCATGAGAATGAAGCCACGTTCGCTGCCGTAGTCGTAATAGACGTCGGCGATGCGGAATTTCACGAGCGAAGTTCCGAGCGGGAGCGTAATCATGTCGCCCTGCTTAACGTTGTGTTTGTAGGTAAATGGTTCGCTGACGACGACGGCATCGCCGCTCCGCAATTCCTGCCACACTTCTTCCGCTGGGCGGCCGGAGAAGAAGTCACTGCGCCCGCGCTTGCGCGATTCGCGAAGATCCGCGGCCGCGACCGTCGTGGGAACACCATCGAAGCTCACTTGATACGCGCGCAGACGATGGACAGCTTCAACGCCGGATAAGGCTGCGAGTTTGTCAGCGAGCTCGGTCGAAATTGTCGGATGTCTGTCAACGGACGGATTTCCGGCTGGGCGGAGATAGAAATCGGCAGGGACTTCGCCTTCCATCCACTGAATGACAGTGGTGCGAAAACTTCCGACCATGATACCGACGGCGGTCATCATGGCGATGGCGGTCGCGAGCGCTCCGACGAGTACCGACGTGCGGCGTAGCGAACCGACAAGGCTGCGAGAAGCGAGTAATGCGGCGATACCGGTGCGTTTCAAGGTCGTCGCGGAGATTTTCATGACGGCACTAATTGCTGCGGGAATGGCCAGCGTACCGGCGGAAACGGCAAAGAGCGCGGCGAGATAGCCGAAGAGCGGTTTGCCGCCAACTGCCGGCGCCTGGGCTGCGGCCCAAGCTGCAGCGGCGAACACGACAGCTACAGTCAGATCGCGCGAAGAATGGACGCGGACGAGAAATTCGCGGCGGCCGCGGGCCATCGCTTCGATCGGAGTTATTTGCGCCGCTTCGCGTGCAGGCGCGCACGCGGCGACGACGGCAACACCGACTCCCACGACAAGCGCAGTAAAAATGGAAGCGGCGCTGAGTTCGATAGGGCCCGGGCGACTGCTGACATAAAGTGCGTCGACGGTCGCGCCCATCAAGCGGACCGCACCGCTGGCCATGATTCGGCCAAGCGGAACGCCGATTGCCGCGCCGACGACCCCGATCGCAGCGGCTTCGCCGGTGAAAGCGAGCAAGACGTCCGTACGGCTGGCGCCCAGCGCACGCGCAATTCCAATTTCCGCGCGGCGACGTACGACAGATACGGAAATCGTGTTGTAGATCAAGAACGCGCCGACGATGAGGGCGATGTAGCTGAGGAGCTTCAGGTTCCAGCGAAACGCCGCCAGCATTTTTCGATTTTCTTCGGTGGAGGTTCCGGCAGCGCGAATCTCGATGCCCGGTGGGAGCAGGGCGGAAATCTGCTTCGTGCGCGCCTCAATGTTTTCACGCCCGGGAATGTTCACAAGAATGCGGTCGACTCTTGTGGTTCTGCCGACGGCGCGTTGCGCGGCCGCGATGTCCATAACAATCGCGGGCTGATTGTGGTCATCGTAGATGCCGCGAACAGTGAACGTACGTTCGCGGTCGCCGATAATAAGCGAGATCCGTTGCCCTATTTTCCGGCCGAGACTGCTTCCAGCCCAGAGGCTGTCGTCGGCAGTGAAGTCTTGTGGCGTACCCGCGTTCGGCACAGATGTTTGCGACGTGCCGTCTGGATCCTTCGTTAACAAGACGTTCGATTCGCCGATGAGATCGAGGCCAAGCAGAACGACGGATTGCTTTGTGGACGCGACGACCGCGAAGTCCTCGATGCGCGGTGAGACGGCGAGATTTATTGGAAGCGTCGCGATGCGGCCGACAATTTCTTCGGGGACGCCACCGGTGGCGGTGATTTCGAGGTTGTAATTGCCAGTGAGCGTTTCGAGCGAAGAGCGAAACGAGCCCGTGGCCGCTGTTCCCGCCAAGTCAATTGCAAGGACGACGGCTACGCCGAGGGCGACGGCGAAAATGGTCAAGCCCATGCGCACCGGTTCACGGCCGAGGGGGCGGACCATCAAACGCCAAAAAAGTTTTGCGCGGCCGGTCATGTGGTTCTTGTTCCGGTGCGTTTGATCGCCGCGATGCTTCCGTCACGAAGTTCGACGACGACATCGGCGATGGCGGCGGCTTCCATGCTGTGCGTAGCCATGAGCGTTGCGGTGTTTTGTTCACGCGTGAGACGTTTGAGCAAATCGAGAATGACGGTTCCAGTTGTTGTATCGAGATTTCCGGTAGGTTCGTCGGCCAGAAGGATTTTTGGATTGTTTACAAGCGCCCGGGCGATGGCGACGCGCTGCATTTGGCCGCCGGAAAGCTGATGGGGCATACGATGTTCGAGCCCGACGAGTTCGACAGAGGCGAGGAGCTCAAGTGCGAGCCGGCGCGCGTCCGGATTTCCTGCGAGGAGCAGCGGCAGTTCGACGTTCTCAACGACGCTTAGCGTGTTAATTAGTTGAAAGGACTGGAAGACGAAGCCAACTTTTTCGCGGCGAAGTTTTGTGAGCGTCGCATCGTCGCGGGAATTAGTGCTTATGCCGTCGAGAACAGCTTCGCCGGAAGTGGGGAAGTCCATCGCGCCTGCGAGATTCAGCAGAGTGGATTTGCCGCAGCCGCTGCGGCCGACGAAGGCGACAAATTCACCGGGAACGACTTCGAGTGAGACTCCATCGAGGGCGCGGACGGTTTGGCCGTCGGCAGAATAGTCCTTAATAACATTGCGGAACGTCACCATGGGCTGGGTGCCTCAGATATGGCTGCGGGGATGGCAATCTGGATTTGGATCGGAAAAGGCAAGCTTTGTTGTAACTCGAAACAGCAGCCAAGGCAAACCTGTGGCCGATGGCCAACGACCAGGAACGCGAGCGACGGCGACCGGAGTTCCAAATTGGGAAGGACAGGGGTACACCCGGGCGTTTTGTGCAAAGAGTGCGCAAGTTATTGAATCTAAGGGAGATGATTTTCGCTCTTGTGAAAGAAAGCGAAAGAAGCCCCTCTGAGATCGGCGTAAAAATACGTAAGTGGTTGAAAACAAAGTACTACAAAGAGTGTGCAACAGACTGAAAAGGAACTGCTTGAGGGACTTTCGTGGCGAGACACACGAAGGAGCCAACTTTCTCCCCTCCGTAATTCCTACAACGCCATATTACAACGAAAGAAACAAAAAAGCAAGGAAAATCTTGCATAAAATAATTCGTGGGTTAATTCCTACCCAGCTTGCCTGGCTGAGCTGCTGCAAGCGGGCAGCAGGCAAGCTGGCGGATGGTCCCGGGCGGCGGCCGACGCCTTGGTGGCGACCGCTTATTGCTCGAAGATCAAGAGCACCGGGTCAACGATGGGGCCCGAGCCCGATATATTGCCCGAGGAAGTTACGATGAACTTCGAGGGCGAAATAACGTAGATGGTACCGGGAAAATTGTACGGATCGGGCGGGAAATTCCCCGTGGCCCCGAAGCTCCCAGAAATGTTTCCTATTCCGTTTGAGGATATTGAAGAGTATTGGGCAGTAGTCGCTACGCCCAAGCGCGCTCCGCTCGCAGCGCTAATGTCCTCCGTGCCGGCAAGAGTGCCGGCGCCATCCGCGGTGAACTCGCCAGAGAAGATAGTTTGGAAAAGGGAATTCGGACTCATCGCCGAACTCACATACCTGCCCTGGACCGAACTATTGGCAAACGGCCCTGCCGCTTGTGGCTCTCCGAACCCAGACGGAGCCGAAGTGCCGCCTGAAGTATCCGGTGTTATTAGAAAGGCCTGGTTGGTGCCCACCAGATAGGCAGCCGCGTAACCACCATTAGGATTCCTGATGTCTGCTCGCCCATTGGGTGCGACAACGTAACTCCCTTCTTGCGTAGCACCACCGCCCCAAACGCAGCCCAGATCATATATTAGCGTTGCTCCGCCGATTCCATTTGCCGTGATCAGCCCCCCTCCAATGCACGAGCGTCCCCCGCCTCCGGTAAAGTAGATCACCATCCCGCCGTTGAGCGCGGCATTGGTGAAACCTCCGAGCGGTGTCTGCTGTTGCAACACGGACCCGAGCAGCAGGGGAGTCGCTGGCGAGATGACATCCGACTCCATCATAAAAATCTTGCCGCCCTTGACTACGTAAAAGACAAAGTCGAGATTTTGAAGGGATCCGCCAATCACGGGAGCAAGGTTGAGTACGCCACGGCCAGTCGCCGTGTCGGTTACCATGTAAGTCCCGGCGAACAAATTCATAGTGCTGAATCGCCCCGACATGTTCTCGTCCGCGGCTCCGTTGCTGAGCAGGCCCATTCCGTTTGCACTAAAACGGCCAGCAAGCGCCGTGCGATTGTTCGACTGATCCAGACCGGAAACACCAAACGCATAGTCACCTGTGATTTTGGCGGTGTTAAAGGCGGAGGCGTCCACTTTCTCCATGGTTCCGGAGCCGACCGTCCCGTGGTTTCCCGAAGCATCCACTTCGACGAACCTGGCGTTTCCGTTACTCAGCATCGCGAATGCGAGCGTGCCGCCGCCCGGAATGTTCAGGTTCATCACGCCTCTGTTGTCCGCGCCTATCGAATAGGTTCCCGTGAATGCGAGAGCCACGGCTTTTTCCACGCCACCCAAGCTGATGCCAAGGCCATTGCTATCGAGTTCGCCGTTCATCAGATTTCCGGCGCCATCAGCAGTGAATCTTCCCACGGCCCCGAAAGGGGTTGATGCGGAGCCGTCTCCGGTAGTCATTCCGGTAAAACTGAATGCGTAGTTGCCCAGCAGTTCGGAATTGTTCTGAGAGTGGGCGGGCGGGGTAGCCACGATTAGGGCAAATCCCATAACAAGCATGAGTTTGCTTTTCCACTTCTTCATTTCTTGCCTCCGTACAAATTTCTTTTCAGGTGCGTCCTGGGAAACACACCCGCACTTTCTTAAGCCACACTTTGTAGCCGACCGCGGGGTCAGCCCTCAATCCGGTGGATGCCTGAGAATTGCATCAGGCTTAATGCCCAAAAGGAGCTAGGGGTAAAGAGGGGACGAGAGAACCAATTCAATGCGGAAGGGCCTCCCGCGGGAATTGACGTAGTGGTACTAAGGCAAGCCGCGTGCGGGCAGCCAGAGGCCAGATCAAAATTCAGTCTGTTTTCTACGCTCAGCCGTTCATCACGCCGAGCTACCAGCCCTTGCGGTAGTCGCGCTGGAGATATTGGTTGGCCTCGGGCACGTTGGTGACGTGCATGTTGGCCGGGTCGTAGAGAATTTTCTTTCCGGCACGCAGCGCGACAACGCCGAGAAGCATGATTTCCGTGAGTTCCGCCGCGTAGCTGAACGGGGAGGACGCTTCGGTCTTACCTTTTGCGGCGTCCGCCCAATTCAATTCGTGATTTTGACTATTGATGCGCGGCAGCGTCTGCTTAGGTTTGGGCGTGGACTCCGCGAGTGATTTCGGCAGAAGACGTGGATTGAGTCCGTAGGTGTCATGCAGCAATTTGCCCTTGCTGCCAACGATCATGACGCCGCCATCTTTGTTGACTTCCTCGTTCTCGGCGAGCTCTTCGGGCTTTGGAGGCAATAGGCCACCGTCGTACCAGGTCAGGCTGACGGCGGGCATTTTGCCGCGCGCCGGGAACTTGAAAAAAGTTTGCGTGGCGTTCGGGAACGAGACTTTGTTGAACGGAGTGCAGACGGTTTCGATGCTGGTGGGCAAGCCGAGTTTGAGCGCCCAGAGAGAGACGTCGAGAAGATGCGCGCCCATGTCGCCAATCGGGCCGCAACCCCAGTCGACCCAGCCGCGCCAATTAAACGGATGGTAGATCGGATGGTAGGTAACTTCGGGGCCGACGCCGAGGAAGAGATTCCACGACAGCGTATCGGGAACGGGATAGCTGCCGGCGAAGGATGCAGCGAGACGTTTATCTACGCCATCGCCGTTCCACTTGAGGCTGTCGGCGGGAACGCTGAGCGCTTCGGGGCGAGGAATGCCTTGCGGCCAGAAGCCGAGCGGGCGATTTGTCCAGACGTGAATTTCGCGGACTTCGCCGATGGCGCCGGATTGAACGTATTCGACGGAGAGACGTGCTTCGTCGGAAGAGTGGCCTTGATTGCCCATTTGCGTGGCGACCTTGGTTTCTTTGGCTTTTTTGGCGAGCGCGCGCGCTTCCGCGACCGACCAGGTGAGGGGCTTTTGCACGTAGACGTGCTTTCCGAGTTCCATTGCGGCGAGCGCAATGGGCGTGTGCATATGATCGGAGGTGGCGACGACGACGGCGTCAATGTCCTTCTGCTTCTCGAGCATCTCTCGATAGTCCTTGTAGCGCTTGGCCTTCTGCCAGTGTTCTGTATAGAGACGCTTCATGTTGGCAAGCTGCTGTTCGGGCGTGGAAGAGTTGAGGCCGCTGCGCGTCTGCGATTGCGCCTGACCGCCGGCGGGAGCTTGATTGACGCGCGTTTGAAGATGTTCGATGTCCGTGCCGAGACGTTCGAAGGCTTTGCCGGCGTAATCCCAATCGACATCGCAGAGGGCAGTGATGTTCTGGCTCGCGAGTGCGATTAAGTTCGAGCGACCCATACCGCCGATGCCGACACCGGCGATATTGAGCAGGTCGCTCGGCGGCGTCATGCCGCGGCCGAGGACGTGACGCGGTACGATCATGAAACCTGCGCCACCGACTGCGGCGTTCTTGATGAAATCGCGGCGCGTGACGCCGTTTTTTTCGACTTGTGAGTCGTCGTTCGGGGTGATCTTTGTGTCGCTCATCGCTTCGCTCCTATACACCGCCGGACAGTATCGCGCAAGAAGAGGAAGGGTGCGAGGAAAACTTTGGGAAATTTCGGCGATGAAGGAGCGAATCCGGCATTGAGCGGGAAGAGGTGGTGTTGTAGACTCCGCTGGGCCGATCCGGCCGCAAAATCGCAGGAAAAAAGCAGTTAAGGCAGGACGCCAGCGTGGGCTCGATGCCCATGGGAGCCACGAATGTTTCTTGCGGCAGAGATTGCCACAACCCATAAGGCACTTGAGAATCTGGATCTGGCGATCATCGGCGTCTACTTTTTGATTGTGTTTGGGATTGGATTCTACTTTTCACGGCGCGAGCGGACGAGCGAAGAATATTTTCTGGCGGGGCGCGACGTTGGGTGGTTCTTCATTGGCGCGTCGCTGTTTGTTTCGAACATTTCCACGGAACATTTTATCGGGCTTTCCGGGACGGGCGCGTCATCGGGGCTGGCGGTCGGACACTTTGAGTGGCTGGCGTGCTTGATTTTGCTGATTCTGGGCTGGGTGTTCGTGCCGTTTTATCTGCGCAGCAACGTTTTCACGATGCCGCAATTCTTGGAGCGGCGGTTTAGCCGGCAGTGTGCGGTATATCTGGCTGGAATTTCGATCATTGCGTATATCTTCACGAAGATTTCGGTGCAGTTGTACGCGGCGAGCGTGGTGCTCGAGCGCGTCGCAGGCTGGTCACTTTGGAAGACCGCGATCGTTCTGGTGATTGCGACGGGAATTTACACGATCGCGGGCGGGCTGGCGGCAGTGATTTACACCGATACGGTGCAGACTCTGATTCTGATTACCGGCGCGGTGGCGCTGACATTAATCGGATTGCATCGCGTGGGTGGATTTGCGCATCTGCAGGCGATGGTGCCGCCGAGTTATTTCCACATGATCAAGCCGGCGACGGATTCGGCGTTCCCATGGACAGGAATATTTTTTGGGGCCCCGATTCTGGGAATTTGGTATTGGTGCACGGACCAGGTGATCGTGCAGCGCGTGCTTTCGGCGCGAGATGAAGGACACGCAAAGGCCGGAACAATCTTTGCGGGATTCCTGAAGATTTTGCCGGTGTTCATGCTGGTGCTGCCAGGAGTTATTGCGTATGCACTGTTTCCTGATCAGGTTAAAGAGAAGCCGGATTATGCGTATCCGACGCTGGTGCTGAATTTGCTGCCGACGGGATTGGTGGGACTCGTGATGGCGGCGCTGCTTGCGGCAGTGATGGGCGCGATGAGTTCGGTGTTCAATTCGGCTTCGACGCTGGTGACGCTGGATTTTTACAAGAAGATCCGGCCGGAGGCGTCGGAACGCCAACTGGTAAATTTCGGGCGGATTGCAACAGGCGGCATGGTGCTGCTCGGATTGTTGTGGGTGCCGTTCATTCATTTGCTGAGCGCGCAGCTCTACATCTATTTGCAGAGCGTGCAGGCGTACATCAGCCCGCCGATTGCGGCATGCTTTGTTTTTGGGATTTTGTGGCCGCGATTGAACGGGCAAGGCGCGATTTCGTCGCTGCTGGTTGGGTTTGTGCTGGGCGCGTCGCGGTTTGTGTTTGAAGTGCTGGACAAAAAGGCTCAATACAAGTCAGGCGCGATTCGTTGGCTAGTTGACATGAATTTTCTGCATTACGGGATATTCATGTTCGTGGTGTGCTCGGTCGTGCTCATTGGAGTGAGCATGATGTATCCGGCGCCAGACAAAAAGAAGATTGTGGGCTTGACGTTCGCGACGGTCGGCCGCACCTTGCCAAAGAGACGAAGCTGGAACACGCGATGAACGTGGTGTTTTCGCTGGCGCTAATCGCCACGGTGGTTGGTCTCTGGATTCGCTTCCGATAGACGAGCGGGACGCGAACGGACCGGAAAGAGAACGACACGTGATTCACAGCCTCAAACCGAATGTGACGCAGGACGAAGCGCTCCGAATGTTCCGCGCGACGGGGCCGTCGTCATGGCTTTGGAGGATGCGGACCGGGCCCTTACAAAGAATCGCGGACGCTTACGTGCCATTCCGGCTGTATCGCGTGCGGTACGCGCTGAACAAAGAAAAAGTACAACGGATTCTTGCGATGGACGCGGTGGACGGGTCGCTCGATCTATTTGAATTTCGAACAGCGCCTACGGGCGCGGAATTGGTGGAAGTGCAAACGCGGAATGAATTGCCGAGTTGTCTTGCGGAAGAACGAGCGCTTCAGATTCTGCGGGACAAGGTGCTGCGCATCGTTTTTCGGCAGGGATTTTTCAAGATGCGCGAAGCTTCGCTTGAGATCCAAGCATTACGCGGCGAAATTCATCTTCCTTATTGGCTGGGATTTTACGGTGCTAGCGATGCGTTGCGTTGTCGAGTTATGGACGCGGTACGGCGGCGGCTGGAAGGCGCAAAAGCTTCCGCATTCTTTGAGCAGTGGCTCGCTGCCTGAACCTTCTCTCAGAAATCCTCGGGCGCAGACGAAATCATGGAGGTCGATATGCTCAGAAATCCACGGCGGTGCCTTGTGCTGGGCGCTGTTTGCTTGCTTGCGGCCACGAATACCGTCGCGCAGGGATGGCAGCATATCGGGAATGTACAGCGTGTGACCAAATTGAGCGACGGGGTCGAGTTGCTCGCAGGAAAAACGAAGGTAAGGGTCACGGCATTTCGGGAGGGTGTTTTCCGCGTGCGCGTGGCTCCAGACGGGAATTTCGCGAAGGATTCTTCGTGGGCAGTGATCGAAGATGCGCAGGCACCCGGCGTGAAGATCGAAGACGCCGTGGATGCGGTGAAGGTCAGCGCTGGAAACGTGACAGTGCGGGTGAAGAAGGCGCCGTTGTTGATCGATTTTCTGGATGTGGCTGGGAATATCGTCGTGGCAGATGAACCGACCTTGCCGATGGCTTGGCAGGGCGGGCAGATTCATGTGTGGAAGAAAATGCCCCCGGACGAGAGTTATTTTGGGTTGGGAGACAAGGCGGGGCCGATGAATCGCCGAAACCGCTCGTTCACGATGTGGAATACGGATGAATTTGGATGGCAGGAATCGAGTGACCCTCTCTATAAGACAATTCCGTTTTTTCAAGGGTTTCGGAAGGGAATGGTTTACGGAATATTTTTCGACAACACTTGGCGAAGCTCGTTCGATTTTGGCAAAGAGTCGGGGGATTATTATTCGTTTGGCGCGGACGGCGGGGAGATCAACTACTACTATTTTGGCGGGCCGGACCCAAAGAAAATCGTCGAAGACTATACGGCGTTGACGGGGCGGCCGCAGTTGCCACCGCTCTGGTCGCTGGGTTATCAGCAGTGCCGATACTCCTACTATCCCGAAAGGCGCGCATATGAAATTGTCGAGCGACTGCGCGAAGACAAAATTCTATCAGCAGGGCTACGCGCCATTCACGGTGAACCGCGAGTATTTTCCTCACTTTGAAAAAATGATTGCGGATTTCAAAGCGGTGGGAATGCACACGATTCTGATTACAGACTTGCATATCAAGAAGGACGAGGGACATGGGTACGCGCCATATGAGACGGGAATGAAACAAGACGTCTTCGTGAAGCGCGCGGATGGGTCCGTATTCGTCGGAACGGTGTGGCCGGGGCCTAGTGTGTTCCCGGATTTTACATTGACGCGGGTACGAGATTGGTGGGGCGGGCTGTACAAGGACTTTGTCGGGATGGGTGCTTCGGGCTTCTGGAACGACATGAACGAACCTTCTGTTTTCCTTACGCCGACGAAGACGATGCCCCTCGACAACATTCACCGTACCGACGATGGTGGAAAGCATCCGCATGCGGAGATTCACAATGTTTTTGGGATGGAAAACGTCCGCGCGACGTACGACGGGCTTAAGAAACTGCAGGGAGCCGAACGGCCATTTGTCCTAACGCGCGCCGCGTATTCCGGGGCGCAGCGATATGCGGCAACGTGGACGGGCGACAACAGCAGCACCTGGAATCACCTGGCGATGAGCACGCCACAACTCTTGAGTATGGGAATCTCGGGCTACGGCATGGTTGGAGACGACATCGGTGGATTTGCCGCGTCGCCGCCTGCCGATTTGTTGACGCGTTGGTTTGAAGTGGGGGCGTTCAACCCGATTTACCGCGACCACACGGCGAAGGATACGGCAGATCAAGAGCCGTGGGTGCATGGGCCGTTACATGAGGCGATCCGGCGGAAATACATTGAAGAGCGATACCGGCTACTCCCGTACATTTACACGGGGATGGAAGAGATGAGCCGAACGGGAATTCCGCTCATGCGGCCGCTTTACCTGGAGTATCCCAAAGCAGACGGAATCGCCGGCAACGACCATGACTTTTTATTTGGCCGCGATTTGCTCGTTGTGCCCGTGACCACCGAAAAAGTGGATCCACTGAGCGTGCAACTGCCGCCGGGAGATTGGTACGACTACTGGACCGGAGAGAAACGCAGTAGCAAAGGAGCCGCTTATCTTGCGTCAAGAGCTGCAACAGATGCCGCTTTACGTGCGCGCGGGCGCGATCGTGCCAATGCAGGCGCTTGTGCAATACACCGGCGAAATTCCGGCGGGAGGATTGAGGCTACGGGTTTATCCCGGAGCGGATTGCAGTGGAAGTTTGTACGAAGACGACGGACACACATTCGCGTATCAGAAAGGCGATCTGTTACGCATGAAATATTCATGCGACGCCAGTGCGGCGTCGGTGACGATATCCGCGAAGGTTGAAGCGAACGGATATAAGCCATGGTGGTCGAGCACGGAGCTGACCGTGTTTGGCGCGCGTGGGTTGCCGAACAGCGTGGAAATTGGTGGAACTGAAACTCATACATGGAGTTTTGACGAGAAGTCTCGTGCGGTGACGCTGACGGTGGATGGCGAGCCCAAGGATTGGATCGTGGAGATTTCGTATTAAGGGCGCTCAGTCGATCGAAAGAATAGAAAGCGACTGCGGTGGTGCGTCAATGGAGAGCGAACCGGCCGCGGCCGTGGCCTTCGCGGGGCCGTAGAGCGGAGAAGCGAAGGCAGTGCCTTCAGCGGGCGTATCGAGAATCGGTACTGTTATGGTGCGGGACGCCTTCGCGTTATTGAAGACGACCAGGACTTTCTCTTCGTCGGCTTGCCGCATAAAGATGTAGCTTGAATCGTCGGAAAAAAGATGGACAAGTTTGCCGCTCGTGAGCGCGGGATGCTGGCGCCGCAGTTTCAACAATTTTTGAACCGTGTCAAAAACTTCCTGCTGTTCGGGTGTTCTCCCATCCGCGGAGAACGCGTTCCTGGGATCTTCCTTCCAACCTCCGGGGAAATCGTGACGATTATCCGGATCGGCGAGACCGGTCATGCCGAGTTCGTCCCCGTAGTAAAGTTCCGGAATTCCCCTGAGCGTTAAAACCAAACCGAAAGCTAATTTGAGTTTGTCCTGCGTAGCCCCGTCAGCGCTAGCGAAGCGAGGGATATCGTGATTTGCAAAGAAAGGAACGAGAAGGTCCGCGTGAGCGTAGAGCGAATCCTGGCGGAGGACGTTCGCGATCTGGCCTGCGGGTGCGTCGCGGAGAAGCACGTCACGAATTGCGAAGAAAACCGGGAAATCGAAAACCGTTGTGAGACCAGTGTCGATATTGTCCCAGCCCCGCTTTCCGCCGACGAAAAAAGAAGTGAC
>WNFM01068702.1_pt3 | contig 19220 bp, 11 predicted proteins | sample 5400271 | NCBI WGS metagenome assembly WNFM01 (sample SAMN13153352, study PRJNA577476) | soil metagenome | isolation source: 60 cm saprolite on Douglas fir-dominated hillslope | place: USA:California | collected 2013-09-17 | reverse complement strand
GACGAACCTGTAATAGGCGATCCGATGACGGCGACCTTGACGACTTTCTCAGGGTAGCGGATCGCGGTGCTGAGCGAGACAGTGCCACCCATCGAATGACCAATTAATGGCGCTTTGACGATGCCAAGATTATCCATAAATTGGTGGACAAGCTCGACAAAGTTATCGACAGTGAAGTTGTTGTTCTCTTTGTTGCCGCCGGATTCACCGAAACCCCAAAAATCTAACGCGTAGGTGCGGAACTCTTTGCCGAGAACTTCAATGGTATCTCGCCACAGCGCCCAGGAACCAAGCCAACCGTGAAGCAGGAGTACAGGTCTTCCCCTGCCATAGGTTTCGTAGTGAATGATTCCTTGATCCGTAACGAGAGATGTCACCCGGTGACTCCTATGAAGCTAGCGTGAGGCCAGGCACAGTCGAACGTTGTGTTCGTACTAGGTGTCCATCTCTTCAAGGATTGCATACAGCAATTGCAGGAGCACGTTCTTGACGCTCTCTTTATCTTTGGCAACACACGGCAACAGTTTGACATTTTCCTCGATACGCAGCGCGATTCGCAGGTCATCGGCAGGCCACGCATCGGGAATATCCTGCTTGTTGGCTGCTACAACATACGGCGTCGGGGCATATGCACGGAACGTTTCGAGGATAGATTTCGCCTCGCGGAATGTTTCCGGCTTGGTGCTGTCGACCATCACGACAAAGCCGAGCATACCTTCGGCCAGGATTTCCCACATGAAGTCGAAGCGGCGCTGACCGGGCGTACCAAATAGATACAGCACCAGGTCATCGTCTACCGTGATACGTCCGAAGTCCATTGCTACGGTCGTATTATCTTTAACCTGAGCTTCTGCTGTCTCCTTGGAGACTTGCGCCTCAGTAGAAACAACATCAATCTCGCTGATAGACTTGATAAATTCCGTCTTACCAGAGGCATAAGGGCCGGTAATGACCATCTTTACAGTTTGCATCGGCATAGTTTTATCGTCTCACTGTTCCGCTGCGGTGTCCGCCTCAACTGGCGGGCATTGCTGATGATAGCTAAAGGTTTTTGATACGTTCAATTAGTTTGTTGATAACCGGCCTCTGCGGGGGTGTAGCGCCCGGCTTGGGTCGACTTACAGCCTTCTTCGGCGGCTCGTTGCTCTGTGCCTTGACCAGTTCCACCAATCCGGCGTTCATCAGGCCATACACGACCCGCCTGATTTCCATATCGGTCATGTTACAGGCTTTGGCGATCTGGCGTATCGAGTTCTTGGGATTGATAAAGGATACCACACGCCACTCTTCGACGCTGAGCTGGATGCCTTTGAATTTTTCGCTTGGCGCTTCGGGAAAGCGTAGCGCAAAATCCAGATTCGGCAATTCCTTAGCAAGTTGGTCGAGTTCGCGAGTGCGGCGCGTCCCCTCGATGATGACATTTTCCAGGTCCAGCGGCACAGTAATGCGATCACCCGGTGGCAATTCTTCTTCCTCAAAGACAAATGGCTCTTTGTTCCATGTCATGAGGTCGTAAACAATATCCAGCGTATGTTGTCGAACACTCTGAATAATGTCGTTCTGGGTAACGTAATTCGCGTTAATCAGCAGCAGCGCCAGGGCTTTATCGCTGGCGTTCGCCGCCTTTTCACGAATAATACGATGCTGATCGTCGTTGAGCTTGCCAGATTTATGCAGCACGGACGCCAAATGTCCATCCTGGCTGCCTGCCATCGCGTGGATCAGCTTACCTTGACGAAAGGCAACCCGCGCCCGCTCTTTGCCAGCGGCAACTTCGGGTCGTTTCGTCTGACCGTCGCCAATGATGATCTCGCGACCAGTCGGTACGGGTTCGTAAAGGTGCAAAGTCCCCGTCTTCTTTGCCAGGTTAATCAGGTGAAGAAGTTGAGTGGTGTGGAAGTCTTCCAGCGTGCCTTTTAATTGTCTCGGCATTGTCCTGCCTTTGGGGCACATCTGCACATCGCAGATGAATCACATTTGTTGACGGATAGTTCTTGCAAATGTTGCATGGGATTCGGACGGTATTATATAGTGACGCGAAATCCGAGTCAACCGAGCTTGGCCCCTTTTGGTTGTCTGGAAGGGTTTTGTGACAATTTTGTGCTGCAAGTGAGCCTAAATATCGTCTCCGAAACCGCCGTCCATACTGTCGCCCGGTGCTTCGAGGTTGGGCATCGAGGATTCAATGGTCTCCGGGTCTTCGCCGCGCTCAAGACGGTCAACAACCTCGTTGAATTCTTCGCCCAGGTCTTCACCTACTTCGTCGCCCATCCGGCGCATGTAGCGACCCAGTGTTGCGGGATCGGCATCAGCCAGATCGTCCATTGCCGATTCGTCATCCATACTTGAAAAGCGTGACGACTCAGATTTAGCAATCGCAACCCGCGAGATCAGCCGGGTCAGATTGGTACTCTTGCAGTTGGAGCAGGTTGGAACGGCAGCATCATAATCGGCGTAAGTCTTATATTTTAACAACACACGGCGGTTACAATTGTTACAGCGATAATCGTAAGAGGGCATCGTTATACCTCCGTTTTTGGTCCTCTGGTGACTGATTATAGCGATAGGGATTCGGCACTTCAATGGATTATAGATTGGGGTCAATTCATGCAAGAGCAATTTGAGGAACGTCAGTCGCAGCGACCATCACAAGCGAGCGAATCGACTCAGCAGCGCACAGTCTCGTTGGCGCTGCCAACCAGCAAACCAACCGTCACAATGATACTCCTGGCTATCATAGTGATTCTGTTCGCCGCGCCATTATTGGCGACTGGTCGTTACTCCCCTGATAACGCCTTGCTCCAGTGGGGAGCGCTTATTTTCGACAATGTACTGCACGGCGAATACTACCGGCTATTTACGTCGATATTTTTGCATCTGGACATCCTGCACATCGGCTTCAACGCTTATGCCCTCTATTATTTTGGGCGGGCTGTCGAACAAACCTTTGGGCATGTGCGGTTTGCGCTGATCTATTTTCTCGGCGGACTCACGGGAAGCGTTGCGAGTTTTGCACTCTCGCGAGGGGCTTCGGTTGGGGCATCCGGCGCGATCTTCGCCATTTTCGGCGCAGAGATGGTTTTCCTGTACAAGAATCGCAGTTTATTTGGCAAACGGGCCAATAGTCAATTGCAATCACTGGTGGTTGTCGCCCTGCTCAACCTGGGCATCGGCATCTATAGCCAGCTTGCACCCAACGGTATCAATGGCGCTGTCATCGACAATTGGGGTCATATCGGCGGATTCGCCGCCGGAATTTTACTCGCATGGTTTATCGCACCAACTTATGAGATAAAAGCTGAACCCAGCGTCGACCCACTTGCGCCCGCAAATCTTCATGTCGTAGATATAAGTTCTCCAAGCAAGACATGGGTTGTCTGTGGATTGTACGCCGTTGGATTGCTGTCGACCTTCGTTGTTCTGTTGAATGTCTTACAGTCTTCGTGGAGCGGACCTACTTACTGATTTGCTGGTATAGCGCTTCATACATTTCATCGACACGCTCCCACGTAAAACGCGTCTCGATTAGTTGACGGTTGGCTAGCCCCATATCGTGTTGTAACTCAGAACTGCGGAGTAACTTTATAGTTGCCGCTGCCAATTCATCAGATGTGTTGCCGTACAACACGTGCTTACCTTCCACAAGGCCAATCCCCTCACCGCTAAGGGGTGTTGCCACAAGCGGTTTGCGCATCGCCATCGCCTCAAGCACCTTATTTTTGATCCCGGCTCCAAAGCGCAAGGGACTGATAAAGACAGCCGCCTGCTCCAAATAAGGGCGCATATCGGGTACGCGGCCCGTTACCTCGATATCTGCGTTAGCAAGGTGGCGCAGTGCATCAGGCGGATTGTTACCCACCAATAACAGTCGAGCTGTTGGAATTTCGCGTTTGACCTGCGGGAATATGTCTTGCGCAAGATACTGCGCTGCGTCGAGATTCGGCGCATATTCAAAATTACCCACAAATAGCAGAATCGGCTCTGAACTATTAGCAGCCATAGGCTTGAAATAGTCAAGGTCGATGCCGTTGGGGATAACATGAAGTGGCAGCTTATTGTTCAGGGAGGCAAGCATTTGTGCATCCTTCTCGGACAGTACGACCACGCCATCGTACCCGTTGAACATTGAACGCTCATAGCGTCGTGCCGCCTGCAACTGTAACCATACGGTCAGTCGTTGCATCGTATCAGTTTGCTGTTTCAACAATCGGCTAAGGTACAGGCTGTACGATTCGTAAGGCACAATGACATTGGGCAGTGACCGAACCAATTGGCGGTATTCATAAACCTGAATGCCGCCGAAAATTTGTACAACATCATAGTGATGAGCCGCCAGCTGCGTGGTGATCGCCTGCCACATCTCGCCTGACCACGCCTGATCAACCGTGCGCGGGAACATCCGGCCCGGCGTAATTGCACGGCTGATCATATTCATAGTGCTGCGCCGTGGTTCGCGGATCAATTGCACACTGCGAAAAAACTGTTTGTACTGGGGAATATTCTGAGGATCATCTGGTTGATCGTAGAACGCTATCAAGTCGATACTATGTCGTTTAGAGAGTTGCTGCGCCAGATGATAGGGAATCAGCCTATCGCCCAGATGAAGAGGATATGGTGGGCAGCGAGAGATGAGCAGAATATTCATATCAATGGTGGACGATACTTCCGGAGTCAATCCTTGATATTTAGATATAGGTTCCAATACTGCTTGGATGTCGTGAATCCGGGCCACACTTCGCCGCTAATGCAGTTATCACTGATGGATTCCATCTCAATATACTTGATTGGGGTCGTAGGACTTGTATAGGGCGCATCTAAACCGATTGTTACAAACGCATAGCGATAAATCAAGATGAGATTGAGCGATTGATAAGTGTCAGGGTTGAAACGACAGGGATTACCCAAATATTCTACGATGTCGCCTGCTGTTAGAGGAAGTACGTTTCCTGTTTGATCGATAATCGAGATATAAGTTACAAGCTGCGTTTCGGGGTTGTACTCGATGTTGATACGAATGTTATCAATGAAGTAAATGCCTTCTTGCCGGGTCCATTGCAACGCCCCATGCTTTTCCAAAATCGCCAGCGCCTTGCTCCATCTCGTCACGCCGGGCGCGATGTCCAGAAAGCACAATCTATCACTACATTTATGAAGGCCAAAAGATTCTAAGGTTGTTTGCTCGATTTGAGATCGCCCATACCCTACTGCGCCGCCAATCGGCACTAGCAGCACCAACCATACGATAGACGCGAGGCGCAGCAACCGCAATTTGTTACCAACTAGCTTAGCTGTTTAGCGCATGGTGCGCCGCCACTGCTCTTTGAATTGAATGTTGAGGTTCGTGAGGTCAGCGGTGTCGAGGAAGTCTTGCAGTAGGCGATTAAACTTGGCCCCAAGCTCAAGCATCGGGTAATGGTGCAGGTCGTCTTCCAGAAAGGTAATTAAGTGTCCAGCAGCTTTGCCCTTGCCAATGCGATCCAGCAATTCTTCCGACGGAGCAGGCAGCATTGGATCAAGTTTTCCGTGCAGCAGCAGAGTCGGGATAGTGAGTCGGCGTAATTCGAGCGAAAGATTAATACCATTGAAAGACTGTACACTTTTAGTAAGTGCGGCCTCGTCGGCTTTTTCAACTTCGGGCTTCAGCTTATCGCGATCAATAGCATTATGATCGATATATTTGTTGAACGCGTCTATCGGCTTACCTGTTAAGATTTTTAACAGCGGATTCGCCACTTCTATGCGGGTGGGCGAAGCTGAGGGTATTACAGGACTTGGCACAGGCGTTGTGCTATTCACAGGGGTAAGTGGCCCGGTTTGTGGAAGAATCGGCGTCGCGATGCCTGTCGGCAAGGTAGGCGCGACGGGCGGTTTTGGCACATCAGGCGATGGCGTAGGTGCAGGTGCGGTTGATGGGGCTGGCGCGCCTATACCCGCTGAGCTAACAACATTTTTGGCCTGTAACCGTGCCAGAATTTCTTCGGGCGTTTCGCCTAACCCACGGAATGGATTGCGCGGAATAGTTTCAGGAAACAGGTACAGCGGGTTGGGCAGCAGGAGTGGTCGCCGGGTTAGTTGTCGTGGCGGATGCTGCATTGGCTGAACTCGTCACTTCAACAGGTAACGACCCAGCATTGTTTGCCACTGCTGGCATAACCGCCGCAGATGTGGCTGGCTTTGCAGCGTTGTCAACCGTAAGTGCGTCATCCAACCCACCGAGGTCGAACAACGGCGCACTGATCAGGGCCAGGCGCGGCGCACGATCCGGGTAAAGGCTCGCGTAGCGTAGACAAATGGCGGCTCCCAACGAGTGACCAACGAGTGCCGCTTTCGTAATGCCTAACTTCTCCATGAATTCGTGCAGCAACTCGACCTGGTCTTTGAAGTCGTAGTTCTTGGCATTCCTGCCACTATCGCCAAATCCCCACAAATCCAGAGCATAGGTGCGATATTTTGCGCTCAATTGCTGCATTGCGGGGACCCAATAGCGCCATGAGCCAAGCCACCCGTGTACAAAGATTACCGGGCGACCTCGACCCAGAACTTCATAATGAACAAGGTCATTTTCGAGGGTAATGGCGCTCATTTAGCATCCTGAATGCGGTTGAAAAACGAACATTGATAACATTGTTTATACTGCGAACGGCGCTTTGTCGCAACCGAAGAGGGTACTATTTCGCAGTTACCGTACCTCTTACGTGCTCTTTTGGAACTTTTTTAAGATTTCCCCGACACGACTGGCAAGCTGATCAGGGGCAAAAGGCTTGAGGATATAGTCATAGGCACCAGCGTCAAGACCAGTATCGATCTCAGATTCCTGGCCCTTGGCGGATAAGAAAACGACGGGAATGTCTTTTACAGAGTCAATCTTCTTGAGTTCACGGCAGGCCTCATAGCCTGTCATCCGTGGCATACGCACATCCATCATGATCAGGTCTGGCATCACCTGAGGTGCAAGTTCCACGGCCTCCACGCCGTTTGCTGCTTTGAAAACCTGGTGTCCCGCATAAGCGGTGAGTGTAAACTCAATCAGTTCGCGAATGTCGCGTTCATCCTCGGCAATGAGTATTTTTGCCATTTACAGTGTCCCTTTGATGTTAGATAGACCGCGCATGGTCACGATGCTTTTGCCATCTGCGCCGCGAAAATCGGGATGCGCACAAAGAAAGTTGTCCCTTTGCCCGTTTCGCTTTCCAGCCAGATTTCGCCGTTGTGCATGTTTACGTATTCTTTGACGATGGATAAGCCCAATCCCGTACCTGATGTGGCTTTTACCAAATCTTCATCATCGTCTCGGAAGAAGCGCTGCCAGACCCGTTCCTGTTTCTCTCGCGCGATACCGATACCTGTATCAGCGACGCTGAACAACACGTTGGGGCCGTCCGCCTTCGCCGTGATTGTTACAGTGCCACCCGCGCGCGTATAGTTGAAGGCATTATCAACGAGGTTGTTGAGTATCTGCGTGAACTTGTCGTAGTCGGCGCGAATTTGCGGGATGTCTTCAGGAATGTTCACGATTACCCTGAGCTGCTTATTTTCACCGGAAATACGGCTTTGCAGGTGATTGACCGTCAAATCGACGACATCCTGTACGTCGGTGGGCATCAAATTAAGCTTGACGATACCTCGATCCACACGCGAAATATCGAGAAGTTCGTTCACCAGGATAGACAGACGATCCGCATTAGTTTTGATCGTGGACAGGAACCGCTGCTGCTGATCAGTAACGCCACCTGCGGCACCAAGCAGCAATAGGTCGGCATAGCCTTTGATCGAAGTCATTGGCGTACGTAGTTCGTGGCTGACCGTAGCAACGAATTCGGACTTCATGCGATCCAGTTCGATCTCGCGCGTAATATCACGGAACACGGACACCGTGCCGAGGAATTGCTCACCCATATTCACAGGTGAAAGGATGACACTGACGAACCGACCATTATCCAGGTTCAGTTGCACTTCAACGTCTTCGCCGGGATGATAAGAAGTCGGATCGTCTAACCAGCGCTGGATGGCATCTAGCCACACTGCACCACCCGACGAGGCGTACAGGCCCGCCAGAGCGCTAATGTGCTGTCCAATTACCTGACGACGTGGCAACCCCAGGATACGCTCGGCAGCACCATTGAACTGCACAATGTCTCCGCCCTGGTCAGCGACCATCACACCGTCGGCGATAGACTCAACGATAGCAGCGTTCTTGGTTGCATCGACCTGTTCACGGCGAACCATCGCGCCTAGCCGTTCAGCTTGCTCTTTGATCAGTTCGTATAGTTCGGCGTTGTTCATCGCGCTGGCGATCTGATTGGAGGCCGCAGTCACCAGGCGCATTTGATCTTCGTTAAAGTGACCGGTCTGACGGCTATAGAGTGTGACAACGCCCAGCACGTCATCGTTGGCTTCAAGCAGGGCAGCAATTGCCGAATGTGGCTCATCGTCAAGTTCGCTCATACGCAGCCAGCGCGGGTCATTTTGTACGTCTGCCACAACTACCGACTGCTGTGACTGAATGACCCAGCCCGCCAGTCCCTCGTGCTGACTGAAGCTAAGTGTTGTGCCCTGAGTCGTGTTCGGGAGACCAATCGTGGCGCGATAGACCAGATTATCCGAAATAGAATCAATGCCTAGAATAGCACCCATATCCGCATCGACGGCCATTGCCATCATGTCTAACGCCCGCTTGAGAACCAGATCGGTATCAAGGCTGGATGTGAGGCCAGTCGTGATGCGATACAGGAAGTCGATGCGGTCACGCTCTTGCTGGAGTTCAAGCGTGCGCTGGTTGACGGCACGTTCCAGGTCTGCCGTAAATTCGCGGGTTTGGGCGAAGAGTCGTGCATTCTGGATTGCAACGGCGATCTGCGCGGCCACTGTGGACAGAACCCGCTGATCGTCCATATTGAAAGCGCGTGGGTTCTGATCGTCACTCAGAACCAATGCCCCCACAATGTCACCGCTGGCGATCATCGGCACACCCAGGAAGGCACGTGCATTCGTGATCTCCATCTTGATCTTGAGGTTGCTCAGAACGTCGTCAAGGTAATCACCGGCAAGATATTGAGAGGCACGCCGCTTGATGATGAAAGATACTTCGTCATCGCCTAGCGGATGCTCCAAAATTTCGCGCGGTTTGCCATCCTTCACTGCAACAGGATAGCTCACCGTTCGCTTGTCTTCACTCAGCAATCCCATCAGTAACGATTGCGCTTTGATCAGCGATGGTAACTGCGTACCGATAACCTTGAAAATCTGCTCCTGCTCGATGCTGGACGATAATGCGGTTGAAAGCTCATTGATGACGAATAGTTCTTCGAGCTTTGACGCCGTTTCGGTTTGGAGCCGCGCATTATCAATGGCAACAGCGGCTTGTGAGGTCAGCGTGCGGGCCAGACGAACCTCGTTGATAGTAAACAGGCGGCTCGGTTCGCGCGTTTCAAGCACAATCAGGCCGATAGCTTGCTCGCGAACGACCATCGGCAAGATGATGCGACCATATGCACCACGATCTTGCAGCGTACGGATTTCTGCCTCATCAGGATTCGGGTCATCAAGACGGACCAGGAGTACCTGTCGATCTTCGAGTGCCCGCTGACGCAGCGGAAATTCGGAAAGACTGTAACTATCCTCTTTCGTTTCTGTTGCAAGGGTTTCGGTTTGGTCACGATCCAGGCTTTGCGCGACAATGGCCTGGTTCTCGACGTTATCCCAGTAGGAGATTACGCAGTTTTCCACTTGCAATGCAAACAACATCTGTTGGGCCGCATTGTGGAGTACCGCGTCAAGGTCCAGCGTCATGGCAATGGATTGTGTCGCATCGAACAGGGTTTCAAGTTCGCGCGTACGGACCACGGATTGCTCAAACAGGCTCGCGTTCTGAACGGCTATGGCAGCCTGCGACGCAATTGTCTGCGCAATTTCGATCTGTTCCGGTGAGAACTCACGATCCTCGGTTGCCGAATCGAGCACCAGACTGCCAATCACCTGCCCACCTACTGAGAGAGGAACTACGAATAGGGATAGGATACGACGATCCTTGAACAGGCTCTGCATGTGACTGAGTGAGTCATCGCCAATTGTGTTGTGAACGATGATCGGTTGCAAGGTGTGGCGCATCTGCTCCATCAGCGGATTCTGGAGCGAGATAAACGTGTTCTGCGGCGGCTCCTCGCTGCGTGGGAACTCAATAATCAGGCGGCCCCGGTCTTGTTCCGTCTCAAACAGGTACGCGCCACCACGATCCATGCCCAATACCTGGACCATCTCGCGCAGCGACACCTCAAAGACGTTCTCGATATCAAGTGATTGTGACAGCGCTTCGGACACGCGATTGAGCAGCGCAAGGCGCTGCGCCTGTTGATCCAGCTTCGTCGCACGGTCAGATGTCTCGCGATACAGCCGCGTATTCTCTGCCGCAGACCGTGACGCTTCCTGGAACAAACGGGCGTTTTCGAGCGCGATGGCAGCCTGGTTGGCAAACGTGAGGGCCAACTGCTCCATCGTTGCGTTATAGAAGTTGATCTGGGATTTTTCGAGAACGAGCAGGCCAACCAGATTGTTTTGTGATACCAGCGAAACACCTAACCATGACCGCACCGGGCGATCCTGACTTGCGGGGAAGCGCGAGTCCTGCGTGATATCGGGGATGTTGAGAACTTGCCCATGTGAAGCGATTTCACGGAACAGTTCCGAGTCTGCGATCTCAGCCTCAATGCCAATCAGGGTAGAGGAATCGGTGTAGCCACGCGCCGCTGCAATCACCAAATTATTGCCGCGCCGCAGCCAGAGTGTCACGTTATCAAATGAAAGGATACGTGCTAACTGGTCGAGGAGTAGTCCCACGACTGAATCGGGATCAAGGGTCGAAGTCAAACGGCCCGAAACTTCGGTCAACATGCTCAACTGCTGCGCCCGGAGTGCAACGTCGGCTTCCAGTGCGGCACGTGTCGTTACGTCTTCCACCAGCAACACGATGCCGTTTACCGCTTCACCTTCGAGCAGCGGATAAATGTAGAAGTTGCGGATGCTCCGTTTGCCCTGTGTGTCTGCCTCTTGCACGTCATACTGGACTTCAGGTTGTCCGGTTTGCAGCACTTTGCCAATCGCAAATTGCAGGAAGTCAATATACGCCGGGCGATAGTCAAACAGGTTCTGGCCTGCCGCACTGTCGTCCCAGCTATAGTGGCCTTTCATAAAGGCGTTGATAGTACGGATATTCATATTGCGATCCAGCACCACGATGCCCTGCTGGATTGATTGAATGATGGCTTCATTAAACGATTGGAGACCAAGCGTTTCCTGGTACAAACGTGCATTTTCAATAGCGATGGTCGCCTGAATAGCAAAGGCTTGTGCCTGTTCGACATCATCCGGCCCGAAGCTGCGTTTACCATCAAGTTGGGCCAACACCAACGCACCGATGGCTTGGTCTTCACGCATAAGCGGGACACCAAGCAGCGCTTTGATCGCAAGATTCGGCAACGACGTAGTATAGTGGTTGTCTGGCGTGCCAATGTTGTTATCGAAAAGCGACAAACGTTCGCGGATAACTACCGCAGCAAAACTGGTATTGTTATCCAGGGGTGAACGCATACCGATAGCAGTTTTTGCGCCGGTGCCACGTGCAGCAAGGATTACAATATCGCGGCCTTCGACAAGCCAGATATAGGCCATCTCGACCTGGAGAATATTGACCGATTCTTCACAAACGGTCTCAAGTACGCTTGCCATGTCGAGCATAGCATTGACTGATTGACCGACACGTCCAAGCGCCGCCGAGAACATTTCACGGTCAATTGCTTCCTGAAACAATCTCGCGTTTTCGAGTGCGATAGCGGTCAGGTTAGCCATACGGGAAACGAGCGGCAACTGCTCCTCGAAGCCAAACGCCTGGGTCAATTCCGTGCCAATGTGCAGTGAACCGAGGATACGTCCGCCTGCTACGAGCGGCACAACCATCGCCGTCCGCTCACCGCTTTCACGCCATGCTTTCAGATCGGCATAATTGGGCGTCCGGTCCGCGTCGCTCAGGTGATAAACCTGTGGAACGCCTTCGCGGTAGGCCAAACCAGTAGCCGTAGCTTCCATCGCAATTGGCTCATCCGGCTCAACGGTAATTTCGCCACGCAGGTCCGAATTGACCCGTTGAAGCTCAAAACCATTCGAATTGCGGTTTACCAGTGCCACACTCATTCGCGTGAAGGGAATCATCTGCTGCAAGCCACGCGCCACGCTGCGAATGATCTCGTTCAGGTCAAGTGTTGAAGCAACCGCTTCCATCACCTCATTGATGCGCGCTTCCTGGTCTGCCGCGCGCTGCGTCTCCTGGTACAGACGTGTATTCTCGATGGCGGAGGAGGCTTGCGCCGCGAATAGTTCAATTGGTCGCATGGACGCTTCGGTTGGCGGCTTGCCGTCGACAGGCGAATCCATCGAGATGATACCGATCAAGCGGCTGCGTTCCAAGCCGTACAGGGGCAAATAAACGGTGTCATACGGATGCCAGGGCGCATCAGGAGCGATTGGCGCATTCAATGACGTTTGCGAGTCCGTCATGCCCGCCATTAGCTTGTTTTCCGTAACCCACTGATCGCTGTACCGCAAGTAATATGCCTGTCCAACACGATATTGGCGGAAGTCCGGATCGGTTAAGCGCTGGCTCCAAACGATACCGGGCAGAAGATTTACCTTGTACAGCGACGCATCTTCAGGTGTGTAACCCGCTGTAATTGTTTCGCGCGGTTCGAGGTCTGGCCCACGCAATGTAATCGCTACGCGCCCCCACCCGGCGGCTCGGATACCGTCTGCTACGACCTGTAGGCGCGTTGGGATATCCGTAGCACGTTGGATTTCGCTAGCGACAAGGTGAAGTTGTGCCAGACGGTCACGTTCACGGCGGGTCGCTTCAGCCTCAGCCTGATAGGCCTGGACCAACTGGTAGTTCTCGATAGCAAATGCCGCCTGATTTGCGAAGATTTCCAGTGCCTCAATGATCTGCTGATTGGGCCGCTTGCCATCGCGAGGGTCATCTACGCTCATCATACCCATCAATTGGCCCGCCGGGTTGCGCAGTGGGATCAGCACCAGGTCGTCTGGTGTCCACTCCTGGACGGGAGAGGTGCGCGGGATGTCAATCAGGGCTAGGTCAGGCGTCCGCCAGTTGTTCTTGTCCTCACCGGGCAGAAAGTACGATCCACTGATCCGATATCGTGATTGGAAAAGCGATTCTACCTGAGCAGTGCTCGGTGTAGTTTGCTGAATTTCCTTGAATTGATCGAGTGTCAGACCTGCCTGGGCAATCCGGTGCATCACCTTGCGATCCTGGTCGGCAAGGCTAATCAGCACTATTCGATAACCGATTGCCTCAGTAATGCCGTTCGCAACTGCGTCCAGAACATCCTCAATACTATCCTGCGACCTGAGAGTTCGGCCCAATTCAAAGATCTGCGAGAGTTGCTCGGCGCGTTGTTTGAGCAGTTCGGAGCGTTCCAGTTGTTGGCGATAACGAATCGAGTTGCCAACGGCAATAGCCGCCTGATTGGTCAACGCGCGGATAAAGTCCTGCGCCTGCTGTCCAAATCCATCGGTGCGCGTACTATAAACGTGGATGACACCGGCCAACTGTCCACCATACTGAATGGGGGCGGCAATGGCGGACTGTACACGTGGCGGCTGAGCTTCAAGTGGCGAGGTTTCGTAGCTGTTGACCACAACCGTCGATTCGCGCTCGATGGCTGCTCTTTCGATTGGGGCCAGCGCCTCGAAGTTTTTGTTAGCGCCAAGCCGCTGCTCGATAGCAGGGTCTTGAGGCGACGCCCATTTTTCTTCGGAGGTAAAGACAACAACCGTTGCGCCCTCGGCATCCGTGGTGCGCTGTGCTTCGTGCCGGATGACTTCAAGAATACGGTCAAGTTGAATGGTCAGATTCAGTTCGTTACTGACGCGGGTGAGGGAATCTAGTTCCTGAATTCTAGCCCGCAGGTCGGCATCGGTGGCCGCGTACAATCGGTTTCGCTCGACAGCAGAGGCGATCTGGAAAGCAACCGCCTGGGTCAGCCGCACATCATCCTGCGAGAATTCTTTTTCATTGCGATGTGCCACCAGCAATTCGCCAATGCCACGCTCCCGCACGACAAGGGGCACCTGGATCACAGCATCGAACTTAAAGCGGTCCGCCACCGCGCGGTAAACGGGCAATACGCGCCCGTCGTGACGGACATCGTTCGTCATGAACAGTCGTTTGGAAATGACTGCGCTTGTCTGGAAATCGGGCGAATAGGCATCAATACTAAATGGCTCGGTTAGCCCATCCAGGCCAACACTCCATTCTGGACGGATGTTAAGTTCACCCGTCAGCTCGTCCAGCAGCGCAATGCAGGTCACTTCGCAGGCGAGCAGCTTCTGTGTCTCCTGCGCCACCGCCACGACAATCTGATCGAGCGCCATATTCCCGGAGGCAATTTCCGCGATATGGCGCAATCCTTCGGATTCATCTGCACGTTCGCGCATCTCCCGATACAGGCGCGCATTGTCGATGATGACCGCCGCCTGCGAGGCGAAGATTGAGAGAATCCGTGCGTCATCTTCGGTAAATTCCGAGGAATTGATCTTATTGGAAACCTGCACAATGCCTAGCCGATTTCCGCCGACAACCAGCGGGACGATGAGCGTCTGTCGCACGTTGAGTAACTGGGCCAGTTTGTCCAGGCCGCTGTCGCGCACCACCGGGTCAACCCGCAGATCATTGCTGATCCAATAATCGCTTTCGTTATAAAGCGCCCCCAACGTGGTGCCCGCTGCAACACTGATCTGATAATAGCGTATTAAATCGTCTGCCACGCCATAAAATGGCGATTGGCTGACCAGTTGATGGTTTTCCTTGTCGTAGAGCAAAATACCGCACATTTGGACATTCATGAGCTTACCAATACGCTCATTGATCTGTCCGTATAGTTCGTCAGTGTCGCGCAACACACCAATCGCCTGACTGATTTGCTGCAATCCACCAAGCTCATCAGCGCGGCGTTGTTCTTCATCATACAGGCGTGCATTCTCGACAACAATCGCGGCCTGCGCAGCAAAGATTGCCAGCAACCGGGCATCGTTTTCCGAAAAGCCGCTGCCATCGCGCTTATTCGATACTTGAATCACGCCGATGCGGTTATTGCTGACAATTAATGGCGCAAACGATGTGGTGCGCACGCCAACCGCTTCTGCCAGGTTGAGCAAGCCAGTTGCACGCACTACGTCGTCATTTTTAACATTATTGCTATACCACCACTCCTTTCCATAGAAAAGCGTGTTAGCGGTGGTATTTACTGCCAGCGGAATACGATAAAGAGCAATGACCGCATCCGGGACGCCGTGGAACGGAGCCATGCTGATGAGCGCGTTTTGCTGCGCATCGTGCAGCATGATCCCGCACATCTCGACATTCATCAGCCCGGCAATGCGACTGGTCAGTTGAGCGTACATCTGATGTGGATCGGTCAGCGAAGTCATAGCCGACGCGATTTGCTGCAACCCACTCAGTTCCGTCACGCGCTCGGCCTGGCTCTGGTACAGGCGCGCATTCTCGATAGCAATGGCAGCCTGACCGGCCACCGCTTGCAGGAGGATCATGTCCTCATGATCGAAAGCTGCGCGTTGGCGGCTTGCCATCTCCAGCGTCCCGATAAAGCGTTCGCCGACGGTAAGCGGCATTCCGACAAAAGAAACAAACGGATAATCTGAGATTTTCGGCTTCAGGTCGCCGCGTTCGCTGACATCGCTGATCAACAGTGGCTGGCGATAGCGTGCGATCCAGCCGCTTAAACTGTCGTCCATATGATAGACACCATCGGTCTTGTTCAGGCGATCAAGATAATCGAGATCGCCACCCTGACCGAGGGGGCGCAAAATACGCAGGTCTTCATCCCAAAGCGTAATTTCCGAGGAGTCGAAGGCAACGATACTGCCTACGCTGTTGAGGATCGAGTCAAGTGTTTTGTCCAGTTTGAGACTGCCACTGATCGTCTGGGTAATTTCGCTGACGACGTTCATCGCCTGGACGGAATCCATCGAACGCTTGTCGTAGGTCGCCGTCTGTTGGCGCATAACCACCACGATCTGTGAGGTGTCCTGATGTGGAATGTAATGTGACGTAGCTTCGATCCGCCGCGAACCGATACGGAAGGCTGCCTGTCCTTCCTTGCCGAAAAGCTCAAGGAATGCCCCGGCAGGCTGGACTTCATCTGCCAGGAGTTCAAGATTGGGTTCGCCACCATTGAGTCCAAACCAGTCCCGCGCGATCTCATTGGCGAATACGAGATGCCCGCGCCCCTCGGCAACAACGACGGCATTTTCGTTATCCACCAGATTGACAGGGATAACTGATTCGGGCAGCGTCTGGCTGAATTGTTTCTGGTCGCGCCGTATCCGTGACAGGTAATAAACGGCGGCGAAGATGCTTATACCCAGGACGACCAGTAAGAGTGGTAACCCCATACGTCCTCTTTAAATTACATTACTAAAAGTCAGTGGCTGGTCGCGCCGTCATTGATGAGATGCGCTACCAGGCAGTCTCGATGGGTTCACTTGATTCGCCAGTAGGACGGCGACGGGCTTCGGCAGCCATCTCCGTGATTTCGCGGATATCGGCGAACTGCTGCGTGGCGTTGGAAACAGAACCAGCACCGAGTGTCATCAGTGGCTTTTGTTCGCCACTTTCCAGCATGATGTGTCCGCGCTCACGGTCAATAAACGAATAGTGCTGTTTCACTTCCTCGTTGAAGCGCGACACCAACTTGTCCTGCAATGCCTGCGCCTTGGGTGAATACGTGATAAGCACGAAATTATCGTTGCCTGCATGTCCCACAAAATCATCCGGCGTGCCGAGTTCATCGACAATTTCACCGATCAGTAGCGCCATAAAGCGCAGCACCTCAGTGCTTGCCACAAAGCCGTAAACTTCCTGAAAGGCATCGAAGCTGTTGATCTTGAGGTCGGTATAGGTCCAGGTCTTCTGGGCACGCATCAGTTCACGCAGTTGCTCCTCGATCAGCTTGCTGCTCGGCAAGTTGGAGCGGGGGTCCATACTCTTCTCACGGTCAACACGGTCGATGGCGTTCTTGACGCGCAGTTTCAATTCTTCGATGTCGAATGGTTTTGTGATGTAATCGTCAGCACCGAGTTCCAGGCCCGCGATCTTGTCCGAGCGCTCATCCTTCTGTGTCAGGAAGATGATCGGAATATGGCTCGTGCGCGTTGTCTGACGCAGTTCGCGGCAAACAGCGTAGCCGTCCATGTCGGGCAGCATGATATCCAGGACGATAAGCTGCGGCAGTTGCTTGCGAGTCAGCGTGAGTGCATCGCCACCACGCGGCGCGACCTGCACATCATAGCCCTGCCCGCTGAAGTAAATGCGCAGCATATTTGAAATGTCAAAGTCATCTTCAACAACGAGGATACGTCCCTTGCTCACCATACACCTCCCCTGAAAGTGGGGTTCAACTTAGTCGCTGTCGGAATTGGCCCGTCAGGAAGCAGGATCAATAATAGCGATCTCATTCGCAATAACTCTACTATACAGGGAAATGTAAAGATACGCTAGCCAGGTGTCAATCGCAATCAAGTACCAAAACCATTCCATTAACGCTATGAAAGTGAAGGTTGCGCGTCAAGCAAGATTCCCAAAGTGCTAAGCCTGACTATATAGGTCAACATCGAACTGCGATGGCTGATTTTGCCAGTGTTTGAGGCGTATCGTTGGCAGAATCAAATTCTCACTGAAATGTCCTGACACGTTCATTCGGCTTAACAAAATTAGAGTATAGTCATATTGTGCAGCTCTTTTTACAGGAGAGAATATGATGTTAGCCAATTCGCCTGTCATCCCGATGTTACCCGCCACCGATCTGGATCGCGCCCGTAATTTTTATGAGCAGACTTTGGGCTTGAATGTCGTTATGGAAATCCCCAGTGGCCTTGTCTTTGGTGCTGGCAGCGGCACAGCCATTGGCGTATACCAACGGGGGCCAACGAAAGCCGATCATACGGTTGCCAGTTTTCAGGTCGAAGATGTCGAAGCCGAGGTCAATGCACTGACGGCTAAAGGCGTCAAGTTCGAGCAGTACAATATGGAGTTTGGCCCCAGGACAAATAGCCTCGGCATTGCCGAAGACCCCTCCGGTGGGAAGGCCGCCTGGTTCCAGGATACCGAGGGCAATATCATAGCAATCGTGCAGACCCCTTAAGTTTGCCAAATACATAAGCTTTTCCTATAACGACTATGGAACGCGGGCAGTGCGGAGCTAGCCCGTGTTCCAACGCATTCCCGGTTAGCGCCAATTTTGCTGAGCGCACGCTGTGTTGGTGTTTCTCATTCCGTACTATATAAGCATCAGGGCGAGTAGTGGTAGAATTATTCAGTTATGTATTGTTAGCGGGTAGATTGATATGTTAACTAACAGGGTTTGGTCCATGCAGAGCCGTTACCGTTTGTTTGTTCGGTCTCTCGGTTTGATCTTTGCCTTCACGCTATGTCTCGCCGCGCTTAATATGCCGCACAAAGCGCGGGCGGCTCAGAACAATAAAATTCAGCTTTCGGTTGACGCTGGCTATGCAAGCTATTATCGCGCCAACGATTGGGTTCCTCTGCTAGTCACAGTAACGAACTCAGGGCCGGATATCAGCGGACAACTGCGCGTTACCGGGTTTGGCACGTCAAGCCTCTCTGCGGGGGAATATGCAACCGATATTGATCTGCCCAACCAATCTACTAAGCAGGTATTTCTCTATGTAACGTTGGGATCAACGCAGCAGGTCAAAGTCGAACTGGCGACAGATTTCGGCGTGATTGCTGATCAGTCGCCGAACCTTAAACTTGTTCAGTCGAATGAGCAAATTTATGCGGTGATTACCGATTCGCCGCGTGGAACGGTTGACCTTCAACCTGCACATACTGGCGCTGGCAACGCCTATCAGGTCAACTGGCACATTGAAAACATTCCAGACAGCGGGCAAGCCCTGGATGGCCTCGATGTCTTGATGCTAACCGATGTAGACAGTGGCACATTGACCATTAACCAGCGGCAGGCGATCCAGGAATGGATACGTACAGGCGGTCACCTCGTTGTCACAGGTGGCCCCAACTGGCAGAAAACTCAGGCTGGTGTCACTGATTTACTTCCAGTGAAACCGACCACTTCCACAACACTAGCTTCCTTGCCATCATTAGCAGCTTATGGCGG
>WNFM01312266.1_pt1 | contig 19224 bp, 13 predicted proteins | sample 5400271 | NCBI WGS metagenome assembly WNFM01 (sample SAMN13153352, study PRJNA577476) | soil metagenome | isolation source: 60 cm saprolite on Douglas fir-dominated hillslope | place: USA:California | collected 2013-09-17 | reverse complement strand
TTTCCGCGGTACGCTGCTTGCAGGGTCCGGGTTGGTCAGGGGCCCAACCCATTAACGACGGAGCGCGATCAGTGAGTCTGAAATCTCTCCTTGGCGGCGTCATCGACGGCGAGCTCGGTCAGCCCGACCTCCTGCGCCGGGTGGTCGACGGGATCGCGAAGCTCAAGCGTCACGCCGACCGCGGGGTCGAAGTCCTCCCCCCGGAGGTCGAGGTCCACATCACGGTGGGTGAAGGCAGCGTGCAGGTGATCGAGCGCTTCGTGAACGAGCCCTCCTTCGACCGCGAGGTCGAGGCCGCGCTGCGCAACAAGCTCGTGCGCGCGCGCGAGGACCGGATGCCCGTACGCCGCTACTTCGTCGAGGCCGGCAAGAAGACGCAGGTCACGGTGAAGGAGAGCGCGCCCAAGACCTATCAGCTGAAGATCGAGGGGGGCGACCGGGCCGGAACCACCGTACCGATGCAGGGCGAGAAGCGCGTGTTCCTCGTCGGGCGCGGGCCCTGGCACGGCGATGAGCAGCAGGTCGCCAACGACATCGTCGTGTCCGAGACGGAGAAGGGGATCAGCCGCCGCGCCGCGCGCCTCCATCGCGTGAGCGGCACCTTCGAGATCGAGGCGCTCGGCCAGAGCGAGGCCCTCGTCGTCGCGCGTCCGGACGGACAGCGGCTGCGGCCCGCCCTCTCCGCCTCCGGCCGCGTACCCGTGCACCCGGGCGACGTCATCGAGTTCACGGACGGCGCGAAGACCGTGCTCACCGTGAAGCTCGAGGAGGCCTGAGGCCCGTGCCGGGCATCAACCGCGACGAAACCGATCCCGAGACCTTCCGCATCGACTGGGCCGCCATCCACGGCGGCCTCAACCCCTGGAAGCGCACGGAGAAGGTGGTCGTCGATCCCTTCCTGGTGGCCAAGGCGGTGAAGGCGGTCATGGGCCAGTGCCCGCACCAGACCGCCAACGGCAAGCCGCTCGTGTGGAACGAATACCGGGTCTTCCTCGACCTGGCCGACTGGGAGCGCATCAAGAAGCTCGAGAGCACGCTGCTGCGCGACATGGGTGACGTGGTCGAGAAGCACCTGAAGAAGCTGAAGGCCGAGATGGTGGGCGGGCTGACCGTGCGCCTGCTGCGCGACGAGGGCGGCACCGTCCGCCCCGGTCACGCCGTCATCAAGGTGGACTTCTCCGAGGTGGAAGGTGCGGCCACCGATCCGTCCGAGATGACCGTGCGCATCGGGGGTCCGGTGGCGAGGTCGCTCACCGACCTCACCCAGCGCGTGCCCGAGAGCTTCGTCGGCGCCTACGTCAATCCCGCGGCGGAGGAACGGCTCAAGGTCCAGTGGACGGGCGGCGAGGCCACCATCCGCGCCGGGAGTCGAGTCGTCCTCGGGCGGCCCCACGGCGCGACCGCGCCCGGCTTCGTGGCCCTCGAAGGTGCGAACAGCAAGATCAACAAGCGGCAGCTCTGGATCGAGGCCTCGGAGGACGGTGCGCTGATCGGCCGCATCTCCGATGCGAACCCCGTCGAAGTCAAGGGCCGCCTGGTGCAGGCCGGCGGCCAGATCTCGATCGACGCCTTTCCGGCCGAGATCTCCCTGTCCAACGGCGAGATGAAGCTCATGGTGGAGCGCCTCGGCGGCTCGTGACGGTCGGCCAGCGCGAGGCGGAGTCCGAGCGGACGGGAGCGCTCGAGGGACCGGGCCTTGTGGCGGCGGCCCGCACTGACCGCGGCCCTCGCGAGCGCAACGAGGATACCTACGTGTGCCGCCCGGACCTCGGCCTGTTCGCCGTGATCGACGGCATGGGTGGCCAGCAGGCGGGAGCGGAGGCGGCGGGGCTGGCCCGCGAGGCGCTCCTCGGCGAGCGCGACCTCCTGCACGCCTTCTTGAGCGCCAACGAGAGGATCCACCGCGCCGCGCGGAAGAAGAACCAGAGTCGGGGCATGGGCTGTGTCGCTTCCGCCGTCCGCATCAGCGGGTCCAAGGCCCTGGTCGCGCACGTGGGCGACACCCGGGTCTACCTGGCGGGCGAAGCGGGCTGCGAGCAGCTCACCCGCGACCACACCGTGGCCGCGCACGCGCAGGAGCGGCTCGGGATTCCCGACAGCGACGCCCGCCAGATCGCCGGCCAGAACCAGGTGACGCGCGACCTGGGAGGCCAGTCGCGGACGGGCGATGCCTGGATCGACAGCTGCGAGGTCGCCCTGGAAGAGGGTGACCTGCTCGTGCTCTGCAGCGACGGGGTCCACGGCGTCCTGGAATCGGCCGGGCTCTTCGGCCGCATGCGCGAGGCGCGCCGCCAGAGCACGGCTCCGGACGCCCTGGCCGAGGAGCTGGTCACGCTCGCCCTCGCCGGCGGCACGCGCGACAACTCGACGGTCGTCGTCGTGCGCCAGCTGCGCCCCGCTCCCAAACGCGAATCGATCTGGAAGAAGGACATCCTGGCCTGGATGAAGCGAAAGCCCCAGCCGGAGAAGGCCTCGCTCGTCCCCATCGGAGAAAAGGTAGATCCCGGTGCCGATCATCATTGAAATGAGCTTGTTCCTGCTGGCGGCGCTCGCCGGCTACTTCGGCGTCAACGCCGCCGTCGATGCCGCGACGGTGAAGGCCCAGGCCGCCGCCACGGGCATACGCAGCATCGAGGAGGTGCAGCAGGCCGCCCGCCTGGGTTACCTCATGTTCGCGGCGGGCGTGGGCGCCCTGGCCCTGGCGCGCTTCATCAGCCTCAAGCGCGGGCGGGGGAACGTCTTCGCGCCCTTCGTGTTGCCGGCCGCGATGATGGCCGCCGGCATCGGCCTCGCGCTGCAGATGGGCTACGGCAACCCGCTCACCCACCAGTTCTGGCCGGGGCCCGCCTTTGCCCAGGGCATCCTCATCGCGGCCGCGCTCTCTGCGCTGATCATCGTCCTGCCCCTCGATCCGGTGGAGATCACCGCGCCCCTCGAGATGCTCCTGCCCTTCCTGATGCTGGCGACGTTCATCGCGCTGCGCCTCTTCGGCAAGGGCACGGAAGCGGCGCCGGACACCCTCATCAACCTCGGCCCCGTCCAGCCCCTCGAGATCCTCAAGCTCGTGTTCGTGCTCTACCTCGCCCTCTACTTCGGCAAGCGCGCGGCCCAGCTCCGTTTCCAGCGCGACCGCTTCCTGGGCGTGGACTTCCCGCGCCGGAGGATCCTGATCCCCGCCGTCCTGATCCTGATCCTGCTCTTCGGCGCGTTCGTGATGGTCAAGGACCTGGGCGCGACCCTGATCCTCTCCGTGCTCTTCCTCGCCATGTTCTACATCGTGACCCGCGCCGGAGGGTGGGTCCTCCTCGCGCTGGCCATCGTGGCCGGCGGCCTCGCCGTCGCCACCCACGTGCCCGCGGTCACGCAGTCGCCGAAGGTCACGCTCCGCATCCAGATGTGGCTCGACCCCTGGCTGAACGCGATCCCCTTCGGCGCCCAGACCGCCCGCGCGCGCTGGGCCATCGCCGCCGGCGGCTTCGGCGGTCGCGGCCTCGGCGCCGCCCCCGCCACCGCCCTGCCCGCCGGCCACACCGACCTCGTGCAGGCGCACCTCACCGAGGAGCTGGGGGCGGCCGGGATGATCGTGTACCTCGTCCTGATCGCCGCCATCGCCGGCCAGGGGTTGTGGATCGCGGCCTGGAACCGCACCCCCGAGCGGATGCTGCTGGCGGCGGGGCTCTCGGTATTCCTCGTCGCGCAATGGTTCGTGATCTTCGCAGGGACGACCGGGCTCCTCCCCCTGACCGGCGTGGTCGTGCCCTACCTGTCGTGGGGCAAGACCGGGATGATCGTCTTCATGCTCACGGCGGCCATGGTCGCCCGCCTGGCCGAGAGCGGCCACGCCCGCGAGATGACCACCGAGCTCGACGAGGTGCGCAAGGGCACGATGGCGACGCTGGCCGGCGAGCTGCTCCTCCTGGCCGGCGGGGTCGTCGTGATCGTCCTGGAAGCCGTCGTCTGGGGCCCGGCCACGACGGTGCGCGGCTGCGTCACCCTCCTCGCCGCCCAGCCCGGCGACCCCTACGACCGCATCGTGAACCTCCACGATCCGCGGCTGCAGATCATCGCCGACCAGATGAAGCGCGGCGAGATCCTGGACCGCAACGGCGAGAAGATCGCGGGCACCGACCCGGAGACGGGCGAGCGGGTGTACCCGCTCGGCGATGCCATGGGCACCCTCATCGGCCCCGCGGAGGCGATCGTGCTGCGGCCGGAATGGATGCTGGAGCGGCAGCTCGACGGCAAGCTGCGCGGCTATGGGGACCTCGACGACGGTCCCGCGGTGTGGATGGCGGAGAAACCCGACGGGGGCGAGCGATTCCTGTTCGTCGTGAAGTCGCGCGAACCCCGACCCGAAGATCACGATCGGGCCGTGAAGGTGGCCGAGGGCGACGAGGTGCGGCTCCTCGCCCTCGCCTCTCCCGACTTCCGGCCGCTGCTCCCCCTCATGCGCGCGAGCCGGGACACGCTCAAGAAGGTCTTCGACGACATCTCTTCGCGCACGACCCGCGTCACCATCGACGCCAAACTGCAGACCCAGGTCTCGGGAATCCTCAAGGGGGCGGCCAAGCACGGCAAGGCGGCGGCGGCGGTCGTCCTCGATGCCGACACGGGCCAGGTCCTCGCTCGCGCGCAGTGGCCGGACTTCGATCCGGGCAGCGAGAAGTTCATGCGGCGGCTGACCGACCCCGACTTCCCGGTCAAGGACAAGAAGTTCACCGGGGTCTACGGCCCCTGGCGGGACAAGACGGGCGTGTATGGAGTGTTCCAGGCCGGGTCGGTCGCGAAGGTCGTCACGTCCCTGGCGGCGGCGCGGGCCGGGCTGCTCGGGTCGGCGTCGCAGCGCGTCGCCAAGACGGGCCCGATCTTCGGCTGCACCCAGCGCGATGGCCAGGGGCCCTTCTTCACGAAGCCGGGATGGTACAAGCCCATCCACGACCATCCCGAGGATCCCATCCACGGCAACCTCGACTACATCCGGGCCCTGGCCGTGAGCTGCAACGTGTACTTCGGGCAGCTCGGGCTGGCCCTGGGCCCGGACGCCTTCATCAACCTCGTGAAGGACGGCGTCGAGATCGGATGGAACGGCAAGGTGATCAGCCCCGGCAAGGCGGGCAGCCGCGAGCTCGCGGAGACGGCGTTCGGCCAGGCCGCCGCGCTGGTCAGCGTGTCGCAGCTCGCGCGCGTGGGCGGGACCGTGGCCAGCGGCGGCATCTACCGGAAGTGCGGACCGGGAATGGAGCTGGAGGGCGCGCCCTGCGAAGAGCGCAAGATCCTCGCCCAGCCGGGCCTCGCCGTGCCCATCCTTTCCGGAATGGAGCAGGTCGTGCAGGCCGGCACCGCACGCGGGCTGGAGAAGCCGCCCGGCATACGCATCTACGGCAAGACGGGCACCGCGGATGCCATCGGCACCAAGGACGAGATCGTCTTCGGCGTGCCCTACAACGAGTGGGGACCTCCGAACTCCTGGTTCCTCGGCATCGCGGAGGACGAGCACGCGCAGCCCGATCAAGCCATCTTTCCGCATCGCATCGTCACCGCCGTGGTCGTGCCGCGGGGCGGTCTCGGCGCGCGCGTGTCCGGTCCCGCCGCCATGGAGGTCCTGGCCGCGGTGCACTCGCTGGGCTACATCACGCCCAAGGCGGCGGCGCAGCCGGGCGCGCCCGCGGCTCCGGGCGCGCCGACGGGATCCCCCGGACCCGGAGCGCCGGGCGGCAAGGCGCCAATCACGGTCGTCTCGCCGGTGCTCGCGACGCCGACTCCGAGCGTCCCGCCGCCGGTAGCCGCCTCCCCCGGGGCACCGGCGCCCGGCGCGTCGCCGGCCGCGCGTCCTTCATCCGCGGCATCGCCCGCGCCCACGCGTCCGGCCTCCGGTGCGCCGCCCGGGGCTTCCCTCTCGCCGGCACCCACGGCCTCAGCGCGCCCGGCATCGCCGACGACGACGCCACGGGCCCCCGCGGCCACGACGACGCCGCGCCCGTCGCCGCCGGCCGCGGCCCCTTCACCGTCGCCTCCCGCGCAGGTGCCGTGATGGCACGGGCACGGCCCGCGCGCACACGGCCGTGCTGAGCGCGGGCGATCGCGTCGGCGATTGGGTGATCGAGGACCGCCTCGGCGAGGGCGGGATGGGCGCGGTCTACCGCGTGCACTCCGTGATGAGCGACCGCGTGGTCGCCGCGCTCAAGGTCCTCAAGCCCACCGCGGGGGGCGAGGCGCGCGTGCGATTCATCCGGGAGGCGGAGGCGCTCAGCACCCTCAGCCATCCCGCGATCGTGCGCGTCATGGCCGTCGGCGAAGATGCCCGCCTGGAGCTGCCCTACCTGGCCATGGAGCTCGCGCACGGCGAGACGCTCAAGGCGCGTCTCCAGCGCGGTCCCCTGCCCCTGGCGGAGGCCCTCTCCGCGTTCGCGCCCCTGGCGTCGGCGCTCGAGCACGCCCACGCCGCCGGCATCTTCCACCGCGACGTCAAGCCCGCCAACATCATCCTCACCCCGGGCGGCGGAGTGAAGCTGGTGGACTTCGGCATCGCCATGGCGCAGTCGTGGGAGGCGCTGACCGCCACCGGCCACGTCGGCACGTTCTCGTATCTGTCGCCGGAGATCTTCCGGGGCGAGCGGACGGACCCGAGGGCCCTCGACGTCTATGCGTTCGGACAGTGCCTGCACGAGACGCTCACCGGCCAGCGTCCGTTCGCGGTCGAGTCGGGGATGAGCCCGGCCGCGGTCGCGGCGGCGGTCGGCGCCCGCAAGCTGCAGCACGGCAAGCTCGACATCGGCCCCGGCTTTCCGCAGGCGCTGCGCGAGGAGATCTGGCGCGCCACCGATCCCGATCCCCGGGTGCGCACCACCATCCGCTCGATCCGCGAGGTCCTGGAGCCGCTACGCGAGCTGGTCGCCGGATCCTCTTCGGAGGCGATGGCGGCGCCCCCGGCCGAGGGATTCGTCCCCGAGGACCACACGACGCGTGTCCTCGATCCGCCGGGACCCGCCTACAGCGAACGTCCCAAGCGGGACTGGGTCGTCCGGAAGAGAATGCCGCGCGGACGGCGGCGGGGCGAGCGCGCGATCCTCGCCGTCGCGGCGCTGGCCATCGCGGGTGTGCTGGCCGCGGCCCTTCTTCCGCGCGGGCGCAACTCCCCGCCGGGGCCGGGAAAGGCGCGCCCCGACGAAGGCCACCGCGGCCAGACGTGGGCGAACCCCGTCGACGATCTCGACTACGCCTGGGTGCCGCCCGGCCGGTACCCGATGGGCTGCACGCCCGGGGATGCGAACTGCGACCCGGCCACCCTCCCGTACCAGGACGTGGCGATCCCGAATGGCTTCTGGATGGGCCGGACGGAAGTGCCGGTCGCCGCCTACAAGCGCTTCGCCGCGGCCACCGGGCGCGAGATGCCGAAGGCGCCGTTCTTCAACAAGGGCTGGGAGCGCGACGACCTCCCCGTCGTCAACGTTCCCTGGGAGACAGCCGGTGCCTATTGCGCCTGGGCCGGAGGGCGCCTGCCGACGGAAGGCGAGTGGGAGTGGGCGGACCGGGGCGGGCACCGGGACTGGTACTACCCCTGGGGCAAGGACGAGCCCGCCTGTCGGCCCGGCGCCTCCAACGGCGCGCGCTTCGACGACGAGCAGGACTGCCACGACCGCGGGCCCGAGAAGATCGCGGCGTATGCGGCCAACGACTACGGCCTGTATGACATGGCGGGCAACGTCTGGGAATGGACCCAGGACGTCTGGCGGGGCGACGCGTCCGAGGGACGCCCGCGCCGCGTCCTGCGCGGGGGCTCCTGGGTGAACAAGCCGGCGTTCCTGCGCGCCTCCATACGCAGCCGATGGTTCGAGGGCCCGGAGAGCCGCGACTTCATCGGCCTGCGCTGCGTGCGCGAAGCCAGCCCCTGAGGCCGGCCCTCCGGGCGACTCGCCGCCCCGCGGAGCGGCTCAGGCCGCTACCGGCGACCGCATGGGCGCGGCCCGGCGCGCCCCGCGAGCCGCGCGGACGCCGATGCGCAGCGAGAGCGCGCACCCGCGTTCCTCGGGGTACCGGTGGAGCAGGTCGTCCCGTCGTCGCCGCGCTTCCACGACGTCCGCGGTGTGAAGGGACAGACGCACGCGCTCCTTCTGCCAGCCCGGGAGGTGCACGGTGAACGCAATCCACCACAGCCGCCCGTTCCGCCAGAGGTGATGATCGGGGTCGTCCTGGGCTCGATCCGCCGGAGAGATGGCGCCGCGGGTGCTCTCCGCGGGGGTCTCGATGGGCATGTCCACCCTCTCGAATACACCCGGAGAGCGCGGGGCCGCCGCGCCGGACACTTCGTTGCCCCTCTAAGAGGGGCCGCATCTCCTTCCCGCTACGCCGGGAAGGACCGGCACCTTGGGATGTCCCCCCAGGTTGCCGGGCCCGCTTTCGCAGGCCGCTCCGGATGTCGATTCACAATATGCCGCAGCCGGCGCGACCTTGCAAGGGGGCGTCGTGTCATAGGGTCGCCCCACCGGGAGGGGATGGCCGGTCGCGGAGCGCGGACACTGCGTCCTGCGTCGGCACGGGCAGGGTGACGCTGAAGACGGCGCCGCCCTGGGGCCGATTGGCCACCCGGATCACCCCCCCGTGGGCGTCCACGATGCGCTGCACGATGGGCAGACCGAGGCCCGTGCCACCCTTGCGCCGGCTGAAGAACGGCTCGAACAACCGTTCGAGGTCCGCGGGCGCGATCCCGGGCCCCTCGTCCTCCACGCGGAACTCGACCGCTGCGTCCCCCTCCGCGAGAGACGCGGAGACGCGGACCGCCGTCCCGCGCGGGGCATGCTGGACGGCGTTGGCGAGGAGGTTCTCGAGGACCTGCTGCAGGCGCCCCGCGTCGAGGGCGAGCGCTGGCAAGCCGGGCGCCACCTGCGAGACCAGCTCGACGTTCTTGCTGCGGGCCAGGGGGGCGCAAGCGCGAAGGGCGACGCGCACGGGGTCGCCGGGCTGGACCGCGGCCAGGCTCAGCGCGGCGGGCTTGCCGTAGTCGAGCAGGTCGCGCATGAGCTGCGTGAGGCGAGCGACCTGCGAGCGCAGGAGGCGGGCGAGCTCGACGAAGTCCGGCCGCTCGCGCAGGTCGGTCTCCAGCGCGTCCACGGTGGCGGAGATGCTGAAGAGCGGGTTGCGCACCTCGTGGGCGACGCCCGCGACCAGCGCGCCCATGACGGCCATGCTCTCGCTGCGCCGAAGTGATTCCTGGAGCCGCTCCTGCTCGAATTGCGCCTCCGCCTCCGCCGTCATGTCCCGGCAGAGCAGGAGCCGCGCCGAGCGTCCTTCGAACACGATGGTGAGGCTGGTCATGTCGACGTCGAGGGCGCTCCCGTCCTTCCGGCGCTGCTGCCGCCGCCCGACATGTTTGATCTGGGGGCGGGGGTCGAAGCGGGTGGCCAGGAAGACGGGGAGGTTCGGGTCGTCGGGGAGCGTGAGATCAGGAATGCCGACCCGCAGGAGCTCCTCGCGCGTATAGCCGTACTGGTCCACCGCGGCCTGGTTCGCGGCCAGCAACTCGAGCGAGTCGAGGTCGTACACGAGCATGGGCACGGGATTGCCCTCGAAGAGGAGCCGGTAGCGCTCCTCGGAAGCGCGGACCCCGTCTTCGGCCTCCTTGCGTGCGGTGATGTCCTGCACGAAGCTCTCGTGGTACGCGGGCTGGCCCGTCTCGTCCCTCACGACGTGCATGGTCACCTCCGCCCAGAACGGCGTGCCGTCCCGCTGCTGAAGGCGAACCTCGATCCGCTCGCCATATCCGATCGGCGCGTACGTCGCGAGGATACGGCCCCGGTCCTGGGGATCGACGTAGAAGGCCGTGGTGTTGCAGTTCAGGACTTCCTCGACGTCGGCGCAGCCGAGGATGCGGGCCAGCGCCTGATTGGCCACGGTGATCGTTCCGTCGGGGCGAGTCTTAACGATGCCGATGGGCGAGAAGTCGATGATGTCGCGATACTTCTTTTCCGAGGCGTGGGCCGCCTCGTAGCGTCGCTCGAGGAGATCGACCATGGCCTCGATGGAGAAGCGGAGACTGGTCAGCTCCTTCGCCGCGCCCTTCGAGAGCGAAATCGCCGGGACGGGCGCGCCGTCATTGGCGCTCACCGCGGTGGCGAAGCGCTCGATGTCCGTGAGCGGCTTGAGCACCGCGCGCCGCAGGAGGAGATACAACAAGAGAACGAGAAGCACGTCGACGGCGACGATGCTGGCCACGATCGTCCGGAAGATCCCGCGGAGGTCGTCGTGGAGGAAGCGCGGCGTCGCGTAGATCTTGAAGGACCCGACCTTCTCTCCCGAGAACGTGACGTCCCGCTCCTCCTCGAGGAGGGCCTCGGTCGAGAAGCCGCCGCCGGCCGCCACCAGACGCCACTGGCCGTCCCGGGCCCAGGTATGGGTCTTGGCTGCCGCCTCCAGGCTCACCCCGAACACGGAGCGGTCGGCCTCCTCCGCGGCCAGGACGCGGTCGATCTGCGCGCGATCGATGTTCCACACCGGCAGGGCCAGGCCGACCGCGAGCTGGTCGGCCTCGGTGATCAGGTCGCGCCTCAGCACATCCCAGCCGTGCGCCCGGTAGGACGCGTAGTTCGCCGCGCCCACGGCGGCCATCAGCAGGGTGACCACGGTGACGAGCGCGGTCACGACGACGGCGGCGACCGAATTGCGGCGGACGTTCATGCGGGCTCGCGGGCGCTCAGCGGTAGGTCCTCGGGTCGAACCAAAGCCGCGTGTCGGCCAGGGGCGTCTCCGGGCCGAGGAAGGGGTTGTCGATCCGGTACACGGTGCGGGTCTTGAGATGGAGGCGCTCGATCTTCGATCTCTGGAACCGATCGAAGATCTCGTCGTAGCTGCCGTCGGCCAGCATGATCCGCATCCCGGCTTCGGTCCGCTCGGCCAGGCGGCGTCCCTCCACGGTCTTGGCGAACCAGAAATACATGGGCAGGGGATAGTACAGGATCAGGCTGTCTTCGATGCGCAGGTCGCGCATCTCGGGCTTGCGCTGCTCGTACTCCTCGAGGATCTCCACCGCCGCGCGCAGGAAGACGTCGAACCGGCGGTTCACGAGCATCTCGAACAGCCCGTGGTAGCTCGACCCGGTCACCACGTTGAACCCGTTCGACTTCAGGATCTCCACGTCGATCCAGCCCAGCCCCAGTCCGTACGTGAACTTCTTGAGATCGTCCAGCCCGCGCACGGCGTCGAAGCGGGCCTGCTCCCCGGCGCGGGTGAGGAAGATGCCGTAGCCGCCGAGGTTGCGATCGACCGGAATGCGCACGGGAAGGAGCTCCCGCTCGAAGTCGGGGGTGGTGCCGAGGTACATCACGGTGAGGTTCGGGGTCGCGTTCCGGAGCTCGTACGCCTGCCGGCGCTCGGTCATGACTTCGGAGGCCACCATGCGGTAGGGACCCCATTTCGCCTTCGTTTTCTCGAGCGCCGCCCGCAGCACCTCCCACTGGTAGGCGTAGCGGACGTCGCGCGCGGATTCCGGCGGGTGATGAATGTAGGTCATCACCTCTTCGGGCGGGGGGGCGTGAGTGGAGGCGGCCCCGGGCGCCGCGAGCGCGGCGCAGGCGACCACCGCGGTGGCGATCGCCCCTGCACGTTCGTGCACCAGCCCTCCGGACGCGCGGCCGGAGGACCGGGTGGGCCGGCGTCGCGGCAGGAGTATACCGCTGCCCTGCACGGGGCGCTCATTACGCTTCGCCGGCGGCCACGCCGATAATTGAGCGGAAGGAGCGAGCCATCGTCGGCGAGACCGCCTCCCACTATCGGGTCCTGCAGCGCCTCGGCGGCGGGGGCATGGGCGAGGTCTACCTGGCCGAGGACCTCCGGCTCCACCGGCAGGTGGCGCTCAAGATGCTCCGCGGCGGCGGTGACGACGGCGCGCGGCATCGCCTGCTGCGCGAGGCGCGCGTGGCCTCCGCCCTGAACCATCCCAACATCGCCGTCATCTACGAGATCGACGAGATGGACGGGGAGGACGGCCCGCGCAGCTTCATCGCCATGGAGTACGTGCCCGGGCAGACCCTGTCCGAGTTCGTGCGCGCGCACCCGCCCGACGTGCCGGAGGCCGTGGCTTTGATCCGGCAGGTCGCGGAGGCGCTGGCGGAGGCCCACGACCGCGGCGTCGTCCATCGCGACGTCAAGTCCTCGAACGTGATGGTCACGGAGACCCGCCGCGTGAAGGTCCTGGACTTCGGGCTGGCCCAGTACTCGCCGCGCACCGACGACACCGCGAGCACCTGGAGCCGGGCCCCGCAGGAAGCGGCGGGCCGCGGCCTGATCGGCACCGTGGCCTACATGTCGCCGGAGCAGGCCCTCGGGCGCGAGCTCGACGGGCGCACGGACATCTTCTCGCTGGGCGTCGTCTTCTACGAGCTGGTCACGGGCGCCCTCCCCTTCCCCGGCGACAACGCGGTGCAGGTGATCGACGGCATCCTCCACCGCGAGCCCCCCGCCGCCGTGCCCCGCGTGGGCAGCGGGGGAGCGGAGCTGCAGCGCATCCTGCGGCGCATGCTGGCCAAGGACCGCGAGCAGCGGTACCAGTCGCTGCGCGAGCTCGGCCGCGACCTCGACGCGATCGGAGGTGAAGCGTCCCGCGTGGGTCTGGCGCCCGCGGCGCCGGTGGTGGCGGTCATGAGCCTCACCAACATCACCGGCAGCCCGGAGGACGACTGGCTGGGCACGGGCATCGCGGAGACGGTCACCGCCGACCTCAAGTGCGTGGAGGGCCTGACCGTGGTCGGGCGCGAGCGCGTGTGGGAGGCGGTGCGCAAGATGGGGTCGACGGGCGCGCCGGACGACGAGGCCCAGGCCACGCGCGCGGCGCGCGAGCTGGGCGCGCGCTGGGTCGTCACCGGCGGCTACCAGCGCCTGGGCGACGTCGTCCGCGTCACCGCGCGCGTCACGGAGGTCGAGACGGGCACGGTCGTGCACACGGCGAAGGTGGACGGCGGCATCGGCCAGATCTTCGACCTCCAGGACCGGCTCGTGAGCGAGCTCTCCTCAGGGCTGCGCCTCCGCCTCACCCCGCGCTCGCGCGGCGCGGAGGAGACGCACGTCGTGGAGGCCTACGAGGCCTTCGCGAAGGGCATGCTCAACCTGCGCATCGAGAGCTACGAGGCCCTCGACCGGGCCGTCCTCTTCTTCGAGCGCGCGGTCGCCCTGGACCCCGGCTACGCGCGCGCCCATCTCCAGCTCGGTTCGACCTGGGACGTCAAGGCCGCATATCTCACCACGCCGGAGCTCCACGAGCGCGCGATCGAGTCGTTCCGGCGCGCGATCGAGCTCGCCCCCGACCTCGTCGTGGCCTGGAAGGAGCTCGGCTCCGCCCTCACCTCGCTGGGGCGCGAGGAGGAGGGCATCGAGGCCGTGCAGCGGGCGCTGGCCCTGGATCCCGCGGACGCGCCCTCCCATGGCGCGCTGGCCCGCGCGTTCTTCATCGGGCGCGCCGATTTCGACCGTGCGGCGTCCGAATACGAGACCGTCCTTCGTCTCAATCCACAGGCGGGCTGGTCCGCGCTCCAGCTCTCGCACTGCGCGGCCCTCCGGCGCGACTTCGCCCGCGGCGAGGCGGCCGCCCGTCAGGCCGCCGCCCTGCAGGAGAAGATGCAGTCGGGCCGCGACGGGGTCGTCATCGTGGGGTCGTACATGCGCCTCGGCCACCTGGCCGCGCTCCAAGGCCGCCATCGGGAAGCCCTGGAGCACCTCGAGCGAGAGCGCCGGTTCATCGAGCAGGGAAACCATGCCCTGCGCACCCGCACGACGATCGAGCTCCACCAGCGCATCGGCTCCGCGCATCTGCACCTGGGCGAGCACGAAGAGGCGCGCACGGCCTTCCAGGTCGCCCTTTCCATGTTCGAGGAGCGGCTGCGCCTGGGCGCCGACGATCCGTACACGCGCTTCTACGTGGCGGGCATCCACGCCCTGCGCGGCGAGCCCGAGCAGGCGCTGAGCAGCCTGGGGCGCGCCGTGCGCATGCGGCGGCGGTTCAACGTCGCCCGCGCCCGCATCGAGCCGGAACTCGCCTCGCTGAGGGACGACCCGCGGTTCAAGGAGCTGGTGGGAAGCGAATAATCGATCGGCCTGGGTTAGCGGATAGAGGTTGGGCCAGGTCGGTCTGTCATCAGGAACGGACTTGCAAGGAATCGAACAGCGCGCTACAGTCATAACTGAACCGCGGTTCATTTAAGGAGACTGGAAATGGGCGCCACCTCTCCCGAGACATCGGAACGCGAATCCCTCAAGGTCGCCGAAGCGTCGCGCCAGCAGGAATGGCACCAGCCCAGCTTCATGCGCGAGCTGTTCCTGGGCAATTTCCGCCTGGACCTCGTCCATCCCTACCCGCTCCCGGGCGCCGAGCGGCCGGAGTTCACCGCCTTCTACGACGAGATGAAGCGCTTCCTGCGCGAGGACGTGGACTCCGTGGAGATCGACGCCACCGGCGAGTACCCGGAGCCGGTGATCGAGACCCTCCGCCGCATGGGCGCCTTCGGCATGAAGATCCCCAAGGAGTACGGCGGGCTCGGGTTCACGAACGGCGAGTACCAGAAGGTCATGCAGCTCCTGGGGTCGGTCGACGGGAACATCGTGGCCCTGCTCTCCGCGCACCAGTCCATCGGCGTGCCGCAGCCCCTGAAGCTGTTCGGCAGCCCCGAGCTCAAGAAGAAGTACCTCCCCCGCTGCGCGCGCGGCGAGATCTCGGCCTTCGCGCTCACGGAGCCGAACGTCGGGTCCGATCCCGCCCGCCTCGCGACCACGGCCGAGAAGAGCGCGGACGGCACCGCCTACGTCCTCAACGGGACCAAGCTCTGGTGCACGAACGGGACGATCGCGAAGCTGCTGGTGGTGATGGCGGTCGATCCCAGGACGCGGAAGATCTCGGCCTTCGTGGTGGAGACGGCCTGGGCGGGCGTGAAGGTCGAGCACCGCTCGCACTTCATGGGGCTGCGCGCGCTGGCGAACGGAGTCATCAGCTTCAAGGACGTCGTGGTGCCCGTGGAGAACCTGATCGGGCAGGAGGGCCGCGGCCTCAAGATCGCTCTCACCACGCTCAACGACGGCCGGCTCTCCATCCCGAACGGCTCGGTGGGGACGGCCAAGCTGTGCCTCGAGATCTGCCGTACGTGGGCGAAGGAGCGCGTGCAGTGGGGCAAGCCTGTCGGCAAGCACGAGGCCATCGCGCACAAGATCTCGTCCATGGCCGCGCACACGTTCGCGATGGAGGCCATCGCCGCCCTCGCCACCGAGATGGCGGACCGCGGCGGGTACGACATCCGCCTGGAGGCGGCGGCGGCCAAGGAGTGGAACACGGACCGCACGTGGGAGATCGTGGACGACACGATGCAGATTCGCGGCGGGCGCGGCTACGAGACCGAGAAGAGCCTGAAGGAGCGCGGCGAGCAGCCCATCGGAGTCGAGCGCATCATGCGCGATTACCGCATCAACAAGATCTTCGAGGGCTCCTCCGAGATCATGCACCTCTTCATGGCCCGCGAGATGGTGGACAAGCACCTCCAGGTCGCGGGAGCCATGATCGACCCCGACAAGCCGATGTCGGCCAAGCTGGCCGCCCTCCCGAAGATGGGCGCGTTCTACGCCGGCTGGTACCCGACGCGATGGCTGGGCTGGGGACGCTGGCCGCGATACTCGGAGTTCGGTGCCCTGGCCACCCATCTGCGTTTCGTGGAGCGGAGCGCCCGCAAGCTCGCCCGCGCCAGCTTCCACGGGATGCTCCGCTACCAGGCCAGGCTGCAGAACAAGCAGGCGTTCCTGTTCCGCCTGGTGGACGTGGCCAACGAGCTGTTCGCGATGTCGGCGACGATCGCGCGCGCGCGCGCGCTGGCCGAGAAGCAGCGGCCGGAGGCGGCGGAGGCGCGGCACCTGGGCGACCTCTTCTGCCGCATCTCCCGCCGGCGTGTGCAGCGCCTCTTCGACGCGCTGTGGGACAACGACGACGTGCCGCTCTATCGTGCGGGCGTGGACGTCCTGGACGGACGCCACGAGTGGCTGGAGAAGGGGATCCTGGGATTGGGTACGCCGGAGGCTCCGCGCGGTCGCGAGGCTGCGGAAGCGGAGCCGAAGAAGGTCGCGGTCGGCGTCTCCTGATCCGACCGACTGCCCGTCAGCCCCTGAACACCTCGCGCCGCACCATGGCGCGGCGGAGCGAGGGCGCGTACCCGAAGTTCTCGAAGCCCATCTCCGCGAGATCGGCTCCGGCGCGCCCGCAATCCGCGCAGCGGAAGCCGCCCACGAACTGGCGCTCGGGAGTGTGATACCCCCGGAACAGGCAGCTCAGCCAGGCCAGCATGTTGTGCCTCATGGAAATCGCATACGTGGCGGGAGGGCGCCACGGGCGTGACGGATATCACGAACGACGCGGGCTCAGTGCGCCCGGCGTTCCTCGTTCCGCCGCTCGGGAGAGTCCGGGCGCGGAGACCCGCGACGCTGTGTGAGCCGGCGCAGGAAGGTCCGCGCGCGGTGGAAGGCGATGGCCAGCACTCCGGACAGGGCCAGCCAGGCGAGGCCCACGGCCAAGGCGAGCCCGACGACGATGGCGGCCAGTGCGACGATCATGGTCCCGTCCTCAGGCCAAGTATGGCCCGCTCCCGGGCGAACAGGTGAGATTCACATCCGGAACAGGTAACTGACCTTCAGGAAGAAGCCGTCGCGGTCGCGCCGCAGCGCTCGGAACCGCAAACCCTCCGGCTCGGTCAGCGTGCTGCCGTAGCCGGCGAACACCACCGTGCCCGGGGTGGGCTGGTAGGAGAAGAGCCAGTCCACGCGGAATCGGTTGCGCTCGGACCGCACCGCGGGCACGTAGGTCCCGGTGGCGGGGTCGCGAATCACGATGGGGAACTCGGTCCGGCCGTCGTCGCGCAGCGCGTCCTGCCGATTCGCGTCGTACTCCCCCACCACGCGGAAGAAGATCGCGCGCGAGAGCTGGTACTCGACCTTGAGGCGGGGAATGCGGCGGATGCCCACCGTCGTCCCGTCCGTGCGGCGGTCGAAGGACTGGAGCTGGTACTGCGCGCCGACGCGGAGCTGGTCCGTGGGGCGCCAGTCGGCGGTCAGGGTCAGGTACTTGATGTCCGCGGGCGACCATTCGAAGAAGTTCTCGTCGCGGCCCCAGATGTAGAAGAGGCTGCCCGAGAACCGCGAGTACTCGGGTGTGCTCAGGGTGACGACGTAGTCGAGGTTGTCGAGGTGCGGAGTGCCGGTGAAGGGCACGATCTCGGTCCCCGCGGGCGTGGACCGGGCCAGCGCGTAGCCCTGGTAGAGCTCGGGGTCGAAGGCGAAGCTCTCGATCAGGACGGAGGCGCCCGCCTTCCATCCCCCGCGCAGGGTCAGGTTGTTGTTGAAGTGCAGCTTCCTCTCGAGCGTGGGGCCGGCGGCGAAATCGTGGTAGCGCCAGATGCCGTCCAGCACGACGTCGGAGGAGAGGCTTTCCCAGAAACCCTTCGGGGGCCCGAACAGCGTCACCCGATGATCGAGGTTCGCGTGGGCGATCCCCCCGCGGCTGATGAAGCCGCTGTTTGCGCGGAAGTCGGGATGCAGCCCGGTGAGGGCGTGGCGGAACCCGAAGCGCCGGCCGTTGCGCACGAGCACCGCCTGCCACAGGGGCGCCGTGCGCACGTCCGTCTCGCGCGTGCGGCTGAGCGCCCCCTGCACGTCGAGGGCATAGAGCGAGGCGAAGGCCAGATGCGCGTCCACCTCCGCCATCCGGTTGCTGGCCGCCCCGTCGATGCGGTCGGTATAGACGAGGCCCACGCGCGAGTGCGACCCCATGTCGCGCTGCAGGCGCACGATGTTGAAGAAGGGGTGATCGCGACCGGTGGCCGACGTCTCTTCCCCGTCCACGGCCAGGAGGGCGGCCAGGCGCGTGCCCGCGACCTTGCCCGTGAGCTTGGCCGCCGCCACCGGCGCCGCCACCCGCCGCGTATAGATGAGGTTGTTGGGCGTGGTGAACTGCTCGATGCCTTCCAGGAAGAACGGCCGTTTCTCGGGGAAGAAGAGCGCCGTGCGCGGGTCGAACGTGAACTGGCTGGCATCGGCCTCGACTTGCGAGAAGTCCGGGTTCACCGTCCCGTTGAGCGTGAGGTTGGAGGTCACGCCCCAGCGCACGTTGCCGCCCACCTCGGGCCGGCTCGTGTCGTAGCCCCAGCCGGACGCCGCGGGGGCGCCGTCCGTCTTCGCGGTCACGACGGGATTGAGGTCCAGGATGAGGCCCGGACGCAGGTCGGAGATGCCGGCGAGCGTTCCCGCCTGGGCGAGGAACGACGTCCCCGCACGGCGGGCCGGGGTCCAGCTGTCCTCGTGGCCGGTGCTCTGAACGCGCCGGATCACGTTGAGGCCCCAGTCCTGCCGCTGGGCCGCCTGGTAGCGGAGGCTCTTGAACGGGATGCGCACTTCGACCTCGTATCCCTCCGGGGTCAGCCGGCCCTTGGAGTCGAAGACGAAGTCGGGGCTGAGATCGGGCTGCTCGCGCCCGGTGGAGAGACCGGAGAACCCGCCGCTCTGGGTCCGCGTGCCTTCCACCAGCGCCCCGTCCGCCTGGACGCCGAGCGGGTTGACGATGAAGACCGTCGCCTGCCGTCCGTCGTGGAAGGTGTCGAGGAAGATCTCCACCGCGTCCTCCGCGTCGAGGCGGTCGCGGTTGGCCAGGCTGGCGCGGACCGTCCCCGCTTCGGCGTGGGCGCGGATGCCGAAATAGATGGCGGAGGGCGAGTACCACACGAGCACCTCGGTCGCGCTCTCCGCGGGCCGTCCGTCGACGGGCGCGTACTGGGAGAACCCGACGAGGCGCGCCGCTCTCTCCCAGGCCGCCTCGCTGAGGATCCCGTCGACCTTCACTTGTTCCTCGATCCGCGGGATCTCCACGCGGACTTGGCTCTCCCGCCCGCTGTACGAAGGTGGAGCCTCAGCGGCGGCGGGGGCCACGAGGCTGAGGAGGAGAGGCAGGATCATGGGCGAAGGGGACAGTGTAAGGTAACAGCTCCATGCGCCCGAGGGCCGCGCTCGTCGTCCTCGCCTTGATCGTCGGCGCCTGCCGGAGCGAACCGGATCCGGTCCTGGCCCTGCTCGAAGCGCTGCGCGTGGGCGCCGAAGACCGCGACGCGCAGGCGATTGCCGACCGCCTGGCCGACGACTTCAAGGGCAACGGGAGCGTGGACAAGGCGGAGGCCACGGCCACCTTGCGCCGCTACTTTGCCGCCTACGAGAGCGTCCACC
>WNFM01163863.1_pt1 | contig 19225 bp, 21 predicted proteins | sample 5400271 | NCBI WGS metagenome assembly WNFM01 (sample SAMN13153352, study PRJNA577476) | soil metagenome | isolation source: 60 cm saprolite on Douglas fir-dominated hillslope | place: USA:California | collected 2013-09-17 | reverse complement strand
CGAGAGACGCCCGGGACCAGCGACAGGCATTGGCACAGGCCGATACCGAGTGCGGTCATGAACGACATCTCTTCAATGGCGCCGACCCGGGGTGCCGGTGCCAGGCGTTCGACCGCCAGAATGACAAAGCCACCGATCACCAAACTGACTACCACGACCCAGGGCGAGAACAGCACATTCTTGATGAAATCATGCAGCAGGAAACCGAGGATGCCAGCAGGGATCACGGCCACAATGCAGGCGATGGCAAAACGCCTGGCACCCGCGCTGCTGGCGAGGCCGAGGGCGACACCGAGCAGGCGGCGGATCGAGACCAGCAGCACGGCGAGAATGGCGCCCAGCTGGATGACGACTTCGAACAATTTGCCGAGATCGCTCTGAAAACCGAGCAGGTCACCGACCAGAATGAGATGGCCGGTTGAGGAGACCGGCAGGAACTCGGTCAGGCCTTCGACGACGCCCAGGATCAGGGCTGAGAGGGTGTCATGGTTCATGTTGTTTCCGCTGTTATGACCTGATGGCAGTGTGCGGGTCCGCGGGCAGCGCGCATCCGATCCAGGTTGACGACTGATGTGGCGATGACATTGGTAGGACAGGTTATGGGTGAGCAAGATGTCAAATGGCTGACGTAAAGTCACCTGTCATCTGGCCGCAATCATTCCCCCGAAACCGGCTCTTCCTATCTATCACGCAGGATCGCCAGAACCTGCTCGATGGCGACATCATCGAGATCCCCGATGGTAACAGCCAGGCGATTGGCGAGTTCCGTCGCAGCCGGGCTGAGGCCGCCGGTATCGAGGCTGACCTTGGGATCCGAGAGATCGGCGAGCTGTTTCAGCTCATCAACCTGGTCCCAGGCCAGGTTGAAATAGGCTGCGACCTGCTGCACCAGGCCCGGTGTAGGTTTGCCGCGATGACCGTGTTCGAGGGCCGAGAGATAGGCTGGGCTGACTTTCAGCGCCTTTGCCAGATCCTTCAGCTGGCGCTTCTTACGCTGCCGCAGTTCGCGCAGTTTGGCACCAAAGGGCGTCATGCCCGGTCCCGCTTGAGGAGTACATAAAGCGCCCCTTCGCCGCCATGCTGCGGGCGGGCATGGTCAAAGGCGAGCACATAGCGCCGCAGCCCTGCTTCGTTCAGCCAGCGTGGCACCGCCTGGCGCAAGATGCCGCGGCTGCGTTCACCGCCAATGGTCTTTATCCCACCTTTGCCGGTGATCACCAGCAGGCAGCGTTTGCCGGCGCGGTGCGCCCGGTGAATGAAGTCATGCAGGGCGTCATGGGCCTCAGCCTGAGTGCGACCATGGAGATCGATCTTGCCATCGATCTCCAGGCGGCCCTGACGAAAGCGATCGGCCTGCCGGCGATCGATGCCGACCGTGACACCGTGGCTGAGATCATGGATCTTGGGCAAGGCGACATGGGGTGGCGTCGTTGGCGCTGCCGGCAATGCCTTCGCCTTGATCCGCTTGGCCGGTGGCGCCGGTTTCTTTTCAGCGACGCCACCGGGTGCTAGATCGGCGTCTTTGGCCATCGGCTTGCGGCGGCGCCATGGCAGCGGCTTGGCCGTCTGCGCCACATGCTGCCAAAGTTGCAGCTCTGCTTCGGTTGGTTTGCGGCGTGCCATAATCCTGGCCCAACAGGCTCAGTCGTCCAGCAGCAGAATATGCAGCTTCACGGGACCATGGGCACCCATCAGCAGTTTCTGCTCGATATCGGCGCTGCGCGAGGGCCCGGTCACCAGATTGACGGTGCGCGGCCAATGAACACCGCCCTCGGTGGCGCCGCGCAGCTTCTGCCACAATTCCTCATAGGTGCCGCAGATGGCACTGGCCGAGAGCAGGACCAGGCAATGTTCTGGCAAGAAATTGAGCGTGGTCGGCGTTTCCGGGCCCGACAGCAAGGCCAAGGTGCCGGTCTCAGCCACGGCGGCAAAAGCCCGCGTCAGCGCCGCGTGGTCCTGGCCGGTAGCTGGACCGGTGCGATGGGCAAGCAGCGGGAAGTCGGCCCAGGGCAGATTGGCGATGGCGGGATCGGAAGAGAGAACCAGGCGTGGCGGCAGATTCTGGCTGGCGAGATAACGGCTGATCCGTTCCGGAATGTCGCTCGGATCATCGACAATGTCGATCGTGGCCGCCGCCGCTTGCGCCATCTTCAAGAACAGCTCGCGTCGCGCCGCACCGGTGATCTGACCGCGAGCCGGCACTGGTCCCGCTTCCAACGGACTGCCGGAGAGACGCTTCCTCGTGCGGATGGTCTGCAAAATGGTCTCGCGATCGTTCATCAGCCGGCCCTCTTTTGCGCGCGATAGAGGGCGTGAAAGCTGCGGCCGCTGGGGGCAGGCAGATCGCGGATATCGGTCCAGCCCTGGGCCAATCCGGGGGCCAGCGGCAATTTCGACAAGCGCCCGTGCCGGCCGGCAACGCTATGCAACAGCCGGGCACCGATCCCGGTTGCCAGGCGATACAGCGCCGGCCGGCGGGCAAAGAACGCCCACAGCGCCAGCCCGCGCCGCATACCTGCCGGCGCCAGTCCCCGCTGCATCTCCTCCTCGCGCCAATGGCGGAGGATATTGGGGATCGGGATCTGCATTGGGCAGACCTGCTCGCAGCGACCACAGAGGGTCGATGCATTAGGCAAGTGATGGGCTTCCTCCAGACCGATCAAAGCCGGCGTCAGGGCAGCTCCGATCGGACCGCCATAGACCCAGCCATAGGCATGGCCGCCAACGGCGTGATAAATCGGGCAATGATTGAGGCAGGCACCGCAGCGGATGCAGCGCAGAAGATCCTGCTTTTCAGTGCCGAGTAGTTTGCTGCGGCCGTTATCGAGCAGGATCACATGATAGGCGCCAGGCCCGTCATGATCATCGGCACGCCTTGGTCCGGTCGACAAGGTCGTATAGACCGACATTTCCTGGCCGGTTGCCGAACGCGCAAGAACGCGCAGCAGCAAGGCAAGATCATCGAGTGTGGGTACCACCTTGTCGATCGAAGCCAGCGCGATGTGCACGCGCGGCAAGGTCTGGGTCAGATCGCCATTGCCCTCATTGGTGACGATGACGCTGGACCCGGTTTCCGCCACCAGGAAATTCGCCCCGGTGATACCGACATCGGCGGTAAGGAATTTCTGCCGCAGTTTTGCCCGCGCCTCTGCCAGGAGCGAGCTTGGTTCGCTGAGATTGCGATTGGGGTCAAGATCGCGATGCACCTTGCGAAAGGTGTCTTCGACCTGTTGCTTGGTGACATGCAGCGCTGGCGCGATCAGGTGGCTCGGCGTTTCATGCCTGAGCTGAATGATGTATTCGCCCAGATCCGTTTCGATCGGCTCGATGTGATTGGCTTCGAGGAAATCGTTGATGCCGATCTCTTCGCCGATCATGGTCTTGCCCTTGGTGACCCGTTTGGCGCCAGCCTCCTGGCAGATCTTCAGGACGGTCTGGCGGGCCGCTTCGGCATCGGCGCACCAATGCACATGACCGCCTTGTTCCGTCACCTTGGCCTCGAAGGCCAGCAGATGGGTATCGAGATCGGCCAGCACGCGGTCGCGCATTTCCTTGCCGGCCTTGCGCAGGGCATCGAATTCCGGCAGCGCCTCGACCGCCTGGCGGCGCTTATCGATGAAGTTCACCCGGACATTGCCGAGCGCCTGCTGCAACGTCGCGTTCTCCAGCGCCGCATGGGCATTATCGATGAAGTCTCTCGCTGTCGATTGCATCTCAGCGCCCCCGTCCGTTGCTGGCTTCGCCGATCGCCGGTTCATCCAGCATATCGGCCAGGACCTCGGCCACATGACGCGCCTGCACGGCACTGCCCTGGCGCTTCAGCTTGCCGGCCATGTTGAGCAGGCAACCGAGATCGCCGGCCAGCAGCAGATCGGCGCCGCTCTTGGCGATGTTGCCCGTCTTCTCCTCGACCATGCGATTGGAGATCTCGGGATATTTGACACAGAAAGTGCCGCCAAAACCGCAGCAGGACTCGCCATCCGGCAGTTCCTTGAGGATCAGGCCGTCGACCCCGGCCAGCAGTTTGCGCGGCTGCGCCTTGACGCCCATCTCGCGCAAGGACGAACAGGAATCATGATAGGTGACAGAACCGGTCAGGCGGGCCCCGATCGTGTCGACCTTGCGTACATCGACCAGGAACTGCGTCAGCTCGAAGGTCTTGGCGGCGAGGCGTCGGGCACGATCGGCATAGGCCTTGTCGCTGGCCAGCAGATCCGGATAGTGCTTGCTGAGCATGCCGGCGCAGGAACCGGAAGGCGCCACGATGTAGTCATAGCCCTCGAAGGCATCGATGACCTGGCGGGCGATGGCGCCGGCATTATCGGCGTCGCCACTGTTATAGGCGGGCTGGCCACAGCAGGTCTGGGCAGCAGGCACCTCGACGTCGCAGCCGGCCTCTTCCAGCAATTTGATGCTGGCAAAGCCAATAGTGGGCCGGAACAGATCGACCAGGCAGGTGACGAACAGCGCGACACGGGGCCGTTTTGCGCGGTCGGGTGAGGCGCGATCCGGTGGGTTGGTCTCTGTCATTGATCCAGCCTGTGCGATGCAAACGGGGCGATGAAACGGGAAAGCGATCGATCAGCAACCAAGCCGGTCAGGGTGTTGTTGCGTCGCTGAGCGTCGGCTCGCGCCGCGCCGCCACCGCAACCGGCAGAAAGACATAATAGCTGCCAGAATTCTTCATGCTACCCGCAAAGGTGAGTGCAGGTTCACCGCTGCCCCAAAAAATGTCGCCGCGCACGGGTCCTTTGATGGCGGCCCCGACGTCCTGCGCCACCATCAGCCGTCGCAGCGGGTCACCCTTGCGGGCGGCGCCGAGATCGACCGGCCAAGTGGTATCGAGCCAGAGCGGCAGCCCAAGCGCCAGAAAGCTGGCATCGACCGCGAGGCTGCGCCCGGGGGTGAGGGCCAGGCTCTCCGCCCCGATCGGGCCGTCGCCGTTGATCAGTCGGAAGAAGATAAAGCGGGGATTTTTCTGCATCCAGCCAGTCGCCTGATCAGGATGACTTTTCAGCCAGGCGCGGATCGTCTGCATGCTGGCATGTTCGCGGTCGATCAGGCCGGCCTCGATCATCATCTTGCCGATGGGGCCGAATTTCTGCCCGTTATCGCCGGCATAGCCGACCCGCTGCATGCTGCCATCTGGCAACCGGATGCGGCCGGAGCCCTGGATCTGCAGGATGAAGACATCGACCGGATCGGCGACCCAAAGCAGTTCCAAATGCCGGCCAGAGAGGATGCCTTCGTCGATCTGCTGGCGGTTGAAACTGACCGACTGCGGCGGCGGACGATAGAGCGGCACTTGGTACGCCGCCGTTGGGACAAGTGAACCGTCCAGCTCCGGCTCGAAATAGGCGGTAAACAAACCGGGCCGGCCATTGCTGTCACTGGCTAGAAATGGCCGAAAGGCGGCTTCAACGAAGTGCCGCAGGACGCTTTCGTCAGTGGCCGGCAAGCGCCGCGCCGCGCCGCAGGCCTCGCGCCAATCGCCGGGTGTCCCTGCCAGACCTTGGGGTCCCAGTGGCTGATTGGCCGGCAACTTGCCGATCGCCTCGCAACTCTTGAGCAGAGCCGGCCAGGCCTCGCTCAGGCGATCGCTGCCCCAGCCGGGCAGGACAGCGAAGCTGGCGGGCTGGAGGATGAGGTTGCCAGGTGGCGGCAGATTGGCGTTCTGGTTGGGAGCAGTGCCGGTGGTTTCGCAACCGGCCAGGCCGACCAGGCCACAGATCACCGTCCAGGCACGGAGATGCGAAATCAGCTGACGCAAGGTCCAGCCACCTGCCTGTCCGGGGGATCGTCCGGGGGATCGTACCCGTCGGCGCTGCGGGTCTTGTATGCCCGCGGTCGCGCGCTGCTTCTCCGGCGTTTTCTTCTCCGGCGTTCTCCGCCGTGATCCGACCTTGCGCGATCGGACCTTGGGTGACGCGGTCATTGGCTGTCAGTGCAGGCTATCGGTCGCCACCAATTGCCAGTTCGGATCGCGCGCCTTGATCTGCCGGGCAAAAGTCCACAGATCAGTGATGGTGGCAACGTTGGTCGAACTGCCATCCACCGCCGCCCCGCTGGCATCGGTGGTGACATTGATCTGCTGTGAGGTGAATTTAACGGTGATACGGGCTTCCAGACGGTTGCCCTCGCCCGTCAATTCAGCGGCTGCGATATCGTGACTGAGGATACCAACCAGAGTGCTGCTGAGTTTCTGGTTGAGACGCTGACGTTCGGTAATGGCGGCATTGAAATTGCGGTAGACATCATCGTTGAGCAGCGGTCGCAGGGCCAGGGCATCACCTTTGGCAAAGGCGGTCAGAATCATGTCGAAAGCAACCTTGGCACCGGAGAGGAAATCCGCCGGATTGAAGCTGGGATCGGCCTTGGCAATGGCTTCGAGGCCGCGTCGCACCTCTTCGGGTGCTGCCGCCAACGCCGCCTCGAGGCGGCGTTGATCGCGCGGCAACTGGACAACATTGCCGGGCGCCCTGCTTGCCTGTTCGGCAGCCGGCACGTCACTATCGGTTTCTGGCGCCGGCCGCGTCGGATTTTTGGGATTGCGACCCGCCAGCGGATCGAAACTGCGCTCATTGCCAGTCCGGCGGCCCAATACCAAATATAAGCGCCAGCCGAAAAATACTGCCACAATGGCAAAGAGGATCAGATCCAGGGACATCGGGGGTACTCCTTTACAGCGCCGGGCGGCCAGATCCGGCGCCCGCTCGCTGGACCGGTCAAGCAGTTTAGGCTAAGTGCTTTTGCTATTGGATTAAATAGGTAATCGACCAAGAAAGAGCAAGCGATGGTGCGGCGGTCCGGCCCGAATGCCCGGTCCGGGCAAAGAGGCCCGGTTTTCAAAGAGATAAACTGGCTGCAGCGCTGGCCAAAGCTGGTGTCTACCGGTTTTATCCTGCTGATTTTGCTGGAGATTATTGTCTTTGTCTGGGTCGCTGACCGGATCGGCCTGGGGCTGACCTTGCTTGCCGTGGTAGGATCGGCCTTCATCGGCTTATGGCTGATCCGCCGCACCGGCCTCGACATGGTCGCCAAATTGCGGCTGACCTTGGCGCAAGGCCAGGAACCCGGACACAGTCTGGTCGATGGCGCCTGCTTCGTGGTGGCAGGGCTGTTGCTGATCCTGCCGGGATTTTTCAGTGACCTGATGGCCATCGTGTTGATGCTGCCGATGAGCCGAAACTGGTTGATCCGGCGCTTTTCCAGCAAAATCGCTCCCGGCTTCGGCGGCGGCGCCCGGGCGACCACCACGGTTATCACCGATGTTGATTTCCGCGAGGTTCAGACGGCGGATGAGGACAACCCGTCAGCGCCGGCGGCCGGCATTCCAGATGCCGTCGTATTCGAGGCTGAGACCGCCGAGATCCCTGCGGACGAGGCGAAACCAACCCAGGCGGAACCGGAGATCTGGGTCCCGCAACGGCGCGCGGAAGACAGCGATCGAGTGGAAGATGCGCCGGGGCCGGGCGAGAGCGACACGTCGGTGAGCGTCAGCGGCGATGACGACCAGGCTGGCACAGATCCCGAGAAGCACCCAAAGCCCGCCGGGCCAACAACCGAGGAAGATGAGCGCTGGGGTCGGGCGCCGCGCCGGCCCATCATCGATGTCGAGGAAAGCTGAGCAGCATGATCCTGAAATCGCGAGCGCCGCGACCCCGGTATTCGCGACGCCCCCTTGACCGCACATGGCCGCGCCCAGGTACTGCGCGCCGCCGAGGAACTGGCCGCCCAGATGCGGCAGGGGCGCAACATTAAGCGGTTGCTGGCCAGCCCCTATACCAGGGCGCTGCAGACGGCGGCGATCATTGCCGAGACGCTCGATCTGCCCTTGGAGATCGAGCCACTGGTGCGCGAGCACGCCGCCTATCATTGCGATATCGGCACGCCGGCCAGCGCCCTGGCCGAGACCTGGCCGGGCCTCAGTTTCGCGCATCTCAATGAAGTCTGGTGGTCATCGCTGGATGAGACACAAGAGCAGTTGCTGGCCCGCTGTCGCCAATTCCATCACCGCGTCGCCAACTGGCACGACTGGAGCCAAGTCGCTGTCGTCAGCCATTGGGGCTTCATCCGCGGCCTGACCGGATACGATGCCCGCAACGCTGAATTAGTGCCGTTTGATCCCGGTCGTCAGGTCGCGTGATGCACCACTAGAACGATCTGGCTCCACTTGATCCTGCGGCCCATTAGCGATGACGATCTCGATGCCTTGCACGCCATGCTGGGTGATGCCGAGACCATGCGCTATTGGTCGGCCTTGCCGCATACCGATCGGCCGCAGACGAGCGACTGGATTGACGCCAACCGCGCCGCGGTCGAGGTCGGCACCACCATCGAATTCGGCGCCGAATATCAAGGCCGCTTGATCGGTCGCGGCACGTTCTGGGGCGGCAATGAGATCGGCTATCTGTTCGATCGCGCTTTTTGGGGCCGGGGTTTTGCCGCCGAAACCATGGCGGCGATGATCGACCACGCCTTTGCCGTCCGCGATTGGACCGACATCTTTGCCGATGTCGACCCGCGCAATCGTCCTTCCATGAGACTGCTGGAGCGCCTTGGCTTTCAACGCAGCGATTACCAGGAAAACACTTATTGTATCGGTGGCATTTGGTCGGACAGCGTCTATCTCACCTTAAGGCGTCAGGATTGGCAGGCGCGGTCCTGAGATCGCAACCCGCCAAGCCATCGTGACATACCGATATTTTATCTCGTCTCGGTCGGCGCGGAATCAGACATTGACCCCCTTCATGCCCTCCGGCGTGTAACGTTCGCCGATCGCGGCACCCGGCGGCAGCGCCTCGCCGAGCATATGCAGGTCGTCCTTGCTGAGGGCAACAGCAGCCGCACTGACATTTTCAGTGAGGTATTTGACGCGCTTGGTGCCGGGAATCGGCACGATCGGGGCGCGGGGATCGGCCGCCGATTGCGCCAGCAGCCAGGCCAAAGCGATCTGGCCCGGCGTACAGTTCTTCTGTTTCGCGAGGCGCTGCACCGGCGCGATCAGCTGGAGATTGCGATCGAGATTGCCGCCAGCAAAGCGCGGCGACTGGCGCCGGAAATCATTGGCAGCCAGATCTTCAACCTTATTCAAGGCACCGGTAAGGACGCCGCGACCGAGCGGCGCATAAGCAACGAAGGCGGTGCCGAGCGCGCGGCAAGTCGGCAGGATCTCCGCCTCGACATCCCGGGTCCACAGCGAATATTCGCTTTGTAAAGCGGCGACCGGATGTACCGCATGAGCACGGCGCAAGGTGGCGGCGGAGACTTCGCTAAGCCCGATGGCGCCGATCTTGCCCTCCTGCTTCAAGGCGGCCAGGGTAGCGATGACATCTTCCAGCTTCTGGGTCTTGTCCAGACGATGGACGTAATAGAGATCGATATGATCGATGCCAAGCCGGCGCAGCGAGGCCTCACAGGCGCTGCGGATGTAAGCCGGGCTGTTATCGATGCGGCGATCATAGGTGCCAGCCTGACGCACAATGCCGAATTTGGTCGCAAGCTGGATCTTGCTGCGATCGACGGTTTTCAAAAAGCGGCCGAGCAATTCTTCATTATGGCCGAGCCCATAGGTATCCGAGGTATCGAAGAAGGTAACGCCCTGATCGAGCGCCGCCTGCAGCGTCACCAGTGATTCCGCGTCATCGGCGGTGCCATAAAATTCCGACATGCCCATGCAGCCAAGGCCAAGGACGGAGACCGTAAAGGACGCGTGGGGCAGGGATTGCTGATACAGCATGATGATGGCTCCTTTTGGTACAGGGACAACAAGATAGAAATAACGGCGCTGGGCGGCTTTTGATGCATCGCCGGCTGCTTGGGTTGATGATTCTAATTTAGTGTGCAGTGGAATTTGCGAAAATGCCGAATTGTGGCAAGCCGTTTTTCATTTTCAGAAAATGAGACGATCGACCTGGAGGCAAGAGAAATCATGACGGAGACGGTAGATCGGTGGAATTGGGATGATTTGCGCCTGTTCCTGCCAGTAGCCCGGTCCGGCCGGCTGACCGACGCAGCCGCCGTCCTGAAGCTGAGCATCTCAACGGTGGCCAGACGGTTGACGCAGCTGGAAGCGGATCTCGGCCTGTCACTGTTTCTGCGCAGCCAGAGCGGCTATGCCCTGACCGAGGACGGCAAGCGCCTCCTGATGAAAGCCGAGGCGGTGGAGACCGCCATGTTCGGCGTCAATCGCCTGGCCGATGCCGTGGCAACCAAGGGTCGCGTCCGCGTGGCCCTGCCAGAGGGATTTGCCCTGCAGATCATTCTCCCGAAGCTCGCCCGCTTTCGCGCCGCCCATCCCGCGATTTCGCTCGATCTGGTGACCGGTCCCTTCAGCCTCGATCTGATGCGTCGGGAAAGCGATATTGCGCTCCGCCTGGTGAAGCCGACCGATAATGACCTGTTTTCCCGCAAACTGGGGCGCATGGCCCATGCCGTCTATGCGGCGAGGAGCCTTGGCGGCAAGGAGCGGGCGGCGTTGCCGAAACTCGGCTGGCTGTCGGAAATGCGCCGCTTGCCGATTGCCGAAGCGACCGCGGCCTGGATCTCGGCCGGCCGGACCGTTTTGCCTGCCGGAACTCATGACATAGGAGAAGCCAATCTCTGTCTCAACAGTCTCGGTGCCCTGACAGCGGCGGCGAAAGCGGGGCTGGGGCATGCCTTGCTACCCTGCCTGATTGGCGAAGCGGAGCCGGATCTCAAGCGGATCGATGGCCCGGACGGTTTTTTCACCCAGGAGGTGTTCCTCGTCCTGCACCGGGATCTGCGCCACAATCCGCGGATCCGGGCGGTGGCCGATTTTCTCGCCGACTGCCTGACCGCCGCGTCGGACCGCCTGGCCGGCCGTGTTTCAACGGAGAAGGCCGGATCATCACGGCGAAATTAACTTTTCTGGGCCCGCTTGATCGAGGGGGTTTTCCGTGATAGCCCCAGCAGCAATCGTAATCACAGGTGACAACATGGCGGATGAGCAGGATCAGGCGACCGAGAACGCAGCGGGCCAGGAGGGTGGTTTCCCCCTCACGGTGGTGACCCAGTATCTGAAGGACATGTCCTTCGAGAACCCCAATGGCGCGGAAATCCTGACCACGCTGAAGGAAGTGCCGACGGGGACGATCCGTGTCGATGTCCGGGTCGATCCGAAAACCCCGCCCGATGTGGAAGTGACCCTGTTCCTGTCGGTCGAGGCCAAAGCCGGCGACAAGGCCGTCTATATGGTTGAGACCGAATATGCCGGCATCTTCCGGATCGGCCGGGTGCCCCAAGAAGTGGTGCTGCCGCTGATCATGATCGAAGCGCCGCGCCTTCTCTTCCCCTTCGCCCGCAATCTGATTGCCTTGGCGATCCAGTCCGGCGGCTTCCCACCGCTCTTCATCAACCCGATTGATTTCGCCGCCCTCTATCGCGACAAGCGCGAACAACTGATGGCCCAAGGCGGTGACGGCAATCCGACCGTGAACTGAACCGCTTAGACGACGGACATGCCTCATGAAAAAGGGCCTCCCCAGCAGCTGGGAAGGCCCTTTTCTTTGCCTCTGCAAGAACGCTGCAGAACTTACTGCAGCCAGACCGCGTCCTTCAATTTGGCAATGAAGGCTGCATGGGCTTCCAGTTCATCCGCGGTCGCAGCATGCGGTCGGGGTGCCCGATAGAGTTTGCCATTGGTGGCACCACTTGGTGCCATGACGAGCTCGGCGCCGATCTCCTCGGCTTCCAGCACGAGCCCAGCCTGACGACCACCCAGCAACTCCAGATAAACCTCGGCCAGCAATTGCGCATCGAGGAGGGCGCCGTGCAGGGTGCGGCTGGAATTGTCGATGTTGAAGCGTTTGCACAAGGCATCGAGACTGGCCGGCGACCCGGGAAATTTCTGGCGGGCGATTTTGACGGTGTCGACCGCACGCTGGATCGGCATCGCCTGGCGGCCGATCTTCTCCAATTCGTAATTCAGGAACTTCATGTCGAATTCGGCATTATGGATGACCAACGGATCATTGCCGATGAACTCAAGAAACTTCTCGGCGACTTCATGGAATTTCGGCTTGTCGCTCAAAAACTCCGCCGAGAGGCCGTGAATCTTGAAGGCACCTTCCGGCATGTCGCGCTCAGGACTGAGATAGACATGGAAGTTGCGCGAGGTGGCGACATGGTTGATCAGCTCGATGCAGCCGATTTCCACCAGGCGATCGCCGGTCAAGGGATCGAAACCGGTGGTTTCGGTGTCGAGGACGATTTCACGGGGTGCCTTATTGGTCTCGTCAGTCATGGGCGATATCCGATAGCAGATGGTTCAATTGCCTGCCGGCGCCACCATCTGGTGCGCCGTTTTCAGGTCATGGAAGTGAAGATGCGCGCCGAAGAATCGGCTGGCAAGCCTGGAAATGCGCGCGGCGTCGCCGCTGGTGAAACAGAGCGGCGTCACGAACGCACTTTCGAAATGGCGGAACTCAGGATGCCGCCACAGATACGAGATCAGCGCCTCCGCCACCCGTTTCGGCTGCGACAGGATCTCGGTCTCCGGTGGCAGGGCGGCGCGGAACAGATGCTGGATCAGCGGGTAATGGGTGCAGCCCAGCACCGCCTTATTCGGCACCGGCCATTGCGGATGGATCAAGGCGGCTTCGGCCAGCAAGGCGGCGACATAGCGATCGACGACGGGGGCGATCTCGACATCACGGGCTTCGGCCTCGATCAGGCCGGCGAGCTCTGGGCAGGCGCGCTGGAGCACCGCGACACGAGGGGCCCGCTTGCGCACCTCATCGACATAAGACCCTGCCGTCACGGTTGCCGCCGTGGCAAAGACCGCGATCATCTCCGCCGGCGCCTGAGGACTGTCGGGGCCGGGGGTTTCGCTGTACCAATTGGTGCGGGCCAGGGTCTCGACCATCGGCACCAGCACACCCAGCACGCGATGTTGCGGATAGGCCTGCGGCAACCATTCCTGCTGTAGTTTGCGCAGCGCCACGGCAGAGGCGGTATTGCAGGCGAGGATCACCAGGCCGCAACCGAGCTCGAACAGCTGTTCGACGCAGCGTCGTGTCAGCTCATAGATCTCGGAGCCCGAACGCATCCCGTAAGGCGCATTGGCATGATCGCCGAGATAGATGAAGGGCTGACGCGGCAGGCGGTCGACCAGCCCGCGCAAGACGGTCAGACCGCCATGACCGGAATCGAAAACGCCGATCGGGCCGAATTGCCTTTGCGACCAGAGCGAGCGTGTCGGCGTTTCTTTGCTCATTGGCCCGGCCGCTTGGTGCGGTTGCCACGCCGCCGGGTCTGAACGTTACCAGATTTCACCTGCCGCAGGATTATCTGCAGTTGCCTGAGTGCCGGCCGGTGGCCATGGCCGGTTTCGACGATGAAATCCGCCCGTCTCCGCTTCTCGCGATCCGGCATCTGCAGGGCCTCGATCTCGGCAAGTCGGGCCGGCGTCATGCGCGGCCGTGCCAGCACCCGCGCCCGCTGCAGGAAGCGGGGTGCCGTGACGACGATGACGGCATCGCAGCGCCGCGCGCCGGCGGTCTCAAAAAGCAGTGGAATATCCAGCCCCACCAGTTTGCGACGGCGCGCGCGCTGGCGGCGAAGAAACTGCCGGGCCTCGGCTTGAACGAGGGGATGCAGGATCTTTTCCAGACGCCGCAGTTCCGCCGGATGGCCAAAGACCTTGGCACCCAGTGCCGGGCGATCGACCCGACCGGCAACCACACAGCCGGGAAAGGCGGCCCGGATGATGCTGACCGCGCGACCACCTTTGCCCATCAACCGATGCACGGCAGCGTCGGCGTCATGCACGGGAATATGCAGCCGGCGCAACATGCGCGCCGCGGTCGACTTGCCCATGCCGATCGAACCAGTGAGGCCAAGGACGATCATGCGAGGGCGCCGCCTGTCATGACGATCACCGGGCGCCGGGAATATCGGCGAGCACGAAGTCGCGGAAAGTCGGTGTCACCTCCGGCGCGACCTTGAACCAGGCGGCAAAGCCAGGCCGCGCCTGATGCAGCAGCATGCCGAGACCGTCAACCACACGGTTGCCGCGCCGCCGCGCCGCCGCCAGCAAAGACGTCTCCAGCGGCACATAGACGATGTCATCGACGATGGCGTCTGTGGGCAAGACCGCCAGGTCGAGCTCCAAGGGTGGCTGGCCGGCGAGACCCAATTGCGTGCTGTTGACCAGTAATGATGCGCCATCAAGAATGCGATGGCGATCGTCCCAGTCATGTACGTCGATGCGGCCATTGAAACCGATGCCGTTGAAACTGTGACTGCTCACTGCATCGGCAATATCTTCCGCGCGTCGCGTCGTTCGATTGACCAGACGGATCTGCGGCACGCCGGCCTCCAACAATGCCACGACAATGGCGCGGGCGGCACCACCGGCACCGAGCACCACCGCCGGCCCGGCTGTCGGCTGCCAGTCGGGAATGGTGGCGAAGAGATGTTCGACGAAACCGAAGCCGTCGGTATTATCGCCCAGCATTCGACCATCTTCGTCGACGATGATGGTATTGACGGCACCGACGCGGCGCGCCCGATCGGTCAAGCGATCGACGGCAGTCAGTGCGCGCTCTTTATGGGGCAAGGTGACATTGGCACCGCGAAAGCCCAAAGCCGGCAAGGCCCGCAAGGCCTGGTCGAATTGCGCCGGATGGGTTGAGAAGGGGATATAGGCGCCATCAATGCCGTAATGCTGTAGCCAATAGCCATGCAGGCGCGGTGAGCGCGAATGGGTGATTGGCCAGCCGAAGACGCCAGCGATCAGGGATTTGCCGGTGAGGGTGCGGATGGTGCTCATCATGATCCCGTCATGGTCATGGTACTAGTCCTGTAGGTAACCGAGTTGCCGCAACTGACCCAGCAACGGCAATAAGGGCAGACCGAGAATGGTGAAAAAATCGCCATCGATACGATCAAAGAGTTGCACGCCCACGCCTTCCAACTGATAGCAGCCGACTGAGCCCAGAATATCGGGCGCAGTCGTCGCTAAATAGTGATCGAGAAAGGCGTCGGAAAAAGGGCGCATGCGTAGATAGGCTTCCGCGGTCTGATGCCAGATTCGGGTGCCGCCTTTGATAAGAACAACACTCGATATCAGGCGATGCGATCGGCCACGCAATTGTTTGAGGTGTATCCGTGCCTCATCGGCATCTCGCGGCTTATCAAGCCAGGTACCCTCGATATCCAGCATCTGGTCAGCCCCGATCACGAGTGCCGTATTGGCATGGCGCGCAGCAACCCGATTAGCTTTTGTCTCGGCCAGGGTCTCGGCAACACGTTCGACGGGCACATGTTCCGCCTGCAGACTGAGCTTGATTTCGTGCTCGTCGATGGCGGCGGTCTCGACCTGGAAATCGAGACCGGCCTGTCGCAGCAATTGCGCGCGGACGATGCTGCCCGAGGCAAGAATCAGAGTCATTCAGCGCGCCTGCAGACGGTGAGACTCGGTGTTGCTGAGTTCAATATGCAGCCGGTCACGGTGTTCCTGCAGCAGCTGCATCACCGTTGCCGCGGTTTCCTCGATCGAGCGGCGGGTGACATCGATCACCGGCCAGCCATTATCGGTGCACAGACGCCTCGCCATCGCCACTTCGTCGCGCACCGCCGCGATATCGACGTAATCGGTGTCATCGTCCTGGGCAATCATCTGCAGGCGATTACGGCGGATTTGCACCAGCTGGCTGGCATCTTTGGTAAGACCCACCACCAGCGGCCGCTTGACGGTGAACAGTTCCGGCGGCATCGGGCAGCCCGGCACGATTGGCACATTGGCGGCCCGGATGCCGCGATTGGCGAGATAGATCGAGGTCGGCGTCTTCGAGGATCGTGACACCCCGACCAAAATCACATCGGCCTCGGCATAAGAGCGGCTGGATTGGCCGTCGTCATGGGAAAGGGCGAAATTCATCGCTTCGATACGGTCGAAATAGCCGGCATCCAGTTCATGCTGGCGACCAGATTGCCCGCGGGCGGTCTGGCCGAAATGCACGCCGAGCGCGGCGATGATCGGATCAAGAATTGGCACATAAGGAACGTTGAGCTGCCGGCAACCCTCGGTCAGGGTGCTGCGCAGCTTTTCATTGACCACGGTATAAAGAACCAGTCCCGGATTCTGGGCGATGCCTGTCAGCACCTTTTCCATCTGTCCGGCGGTCCGGATCAGGGTCCAGCTATGCTCAATCGGCTGGATATTTTCAAACTGGACCAGGCAGGCGCGGGTGACGCTGTTGATGGTTTCACCGGTCGCGTCGGACACCAGATGCAGATGAAAGGGTGTCGTCTGCTGATTGCTGCCTACCTGACCGTTGATATCATTCATCTCGTCCCTGCTTTCTTGTCTGCCGGTCCCGGTGATGCCCACCGGTGATGTCCGGGCGCTGCCATTTTGCCTGTCACCGGCATTTTCCTCCACAGGAAGGCTGTGGACAGAATCAGCATGGCCTGGGGGTAAAACACGTGATTATCCCCGGTGCCCGATTTCATCCCGGCCTTACCATTGTCATGACACTGCTTATGCCAGGGATCAATGGGTCCCGGTATAACCCTGAGACAGGGGATAAATCATCTCCAACGCTCGTCCACATGATTCCAGATATTCACAGATCAGGGTTGTCACGGTTATACCGAATTCTTCCACAGTCCAGTGTGGATAAATCGTGTAGCAGAACAACGCAGTTTTCCACAGGTCATACCAGGATAAGTCCTAGAAACGGGGATCCACAGGATTCACCGCCCTACTAACACCACTATAAGACTTAGATTCTTATTAGGGTGAGGAGGTGGTACGGTAGGGAACCGGGATAAAAACGGAAAATACCTTGAAACCCGCCCCCGCCACTGACCGGCGTGCTGGCCTTAAACGGCTGGATAATCAGTGCCAAAACCTCAGGACGCGAAAATCATCAGAATTGGATCTATCCTTGCGACTGGCCGCGACGTTATGACCGCAGCATCGTCAATCGATGCCACATAGGATATCCGTGGCTGCAGCTCGACGGCCGGATTGGAATGAGATGACGACAACAAAATTGCTGTTGCGCAGTCTGCGTGGCGAAACCTTGAAGCGCCCACCCTTCTGGCTGATGCGGCAAGCCGGTCGTTATCTGCCGGAATATCGGGCGGTCCGGACCAAAGCCGGGTCATTTCTCGATCTTTGCTACAATCCGGCATTCGCGGTCGAGGTCACGCTGCAGCCGATCCGGCGTTTCGGCATGGATGCTGCCATCCTGTTTTCCGATATTCTGGTGGTGCCCCATGCCCTGGGGCAGGCCTTGCGTTTCGAGGAAGGTCACGGCCCATTGCTGGACGCCCTCGATCCGATGGCTGACCTGCATGGTCTCAGCCTGGCGAAATTGCACCAGCATCTGGCACCCGTCTATCAGACGGTCAGCGATCTCAAAGCGAAGCTGCCTGCCGAGACAACCTTGATCGGTTTTGCTGGCGCACCCTGGACGGTTGCCAGCTATATGATCGAAGGCAAAGGCAGTCGCGATTATGCCAAGGCCAAGAACTGGATCTACACCAAGCCCCAGTTATTCCAACGATTGGTTGACCTGCTGGTTGTCGCGACAGTTGAATATCTGTCGGCCCAGATCACTGCCGGTGCTGAAGTCGTTCAGCTCTTCGATTCATGGGCCGGTGCCTTGGATCACGTTGCCATGCTGCAATATTCGCTGGAGCCAATGCGGGTGATCACCGAGCAGCTGCGGGCCCGTCATCCAGGGATACCGGTCATCGTCTTTCCGCGCGCGGTCGGGCCCGGCTATCTCGACTTTGCCCAATCCGGTTTCATGCAGGGCCTTGGGCTTGATACCGGTATTTCGCCGGCTTGGGCGCGGTCAGCCCTGTCGGGATCGTTTGCTTTGCAGGGCAATCTCGATCCGCAAATTCTCGTTGCCGGTGGTGATGTCCTCAAGCGCAGCGTCGAAAGCCTGCTCGGCAATTTTGGCTCGCGTCCTTATATTTTCAATCTGGGCCATGGCATTGTACCGGAAACGCCACCGGAACATGTCGCCGAACTGGCTGAACTGATCCGACACGGTCTGTAACCAGTATCATGAAATATGTCAGCTTGATTGACTGGTAGCACCGGTTGGGATGGCATTTACGGCTGGTGTCTGTCCGATGCTCTGCGAGGAACCTGATCATGTCCAACCGGCGTACCGCCGTGGTTTTGTTCAATCTTGGCGGTCCCGACAAGCCGGCGGCGGTCAGGCCCTTTCTCTTCAATCTGTTCTCCGATCCAGCAATTATTACGCTGCCCAATCCCTGGCGCTGGCTGGTGGCTCAGCTGGTTTCACGCCGCCGGGCACCGGTGGCCCAGGAGATCTATCAAAAGATGGGCGGCAGCTCGCCAATCCTGCCCAATACCGAAGCCCAAGCCGACGCTTTGATCCAGGAGCTTGACGATCTAGGGCAAGTGCGCAGTTTCATCTGCATGCGCTATTGGGAACCGATGACGGCGGATGTCGTCCGTGCGGTGAAAGAATATGGTGCCGACGAAATCATCCTGTTGCCGCTCTATCCACAGTTTTCAACCACCACCACGGCGTCATCCTACAAGCTGTGGCAGGAAGAAGCGGCGCGACAGGGTCTCACCACACAGACGAAGCTGATCTGCTGCTATCCAACCGAGCCGGGATTCATCCAGGCACTGGTCCATGGCACGGCGACCGGTTTGGCTGAAGCAAAGCGATTGGCACCGTCGGCAGAACCTCTGGTGGTGTTTTCAGCACATGGTTTGCCAAAGAAGATCGTCGATGCCGGCGATCCCTATGTTGCTCAGGTGAAGGCTGGGGTGACAGCCGTCGCCGAAGCCTTGGCATTGCCGGCAGTACAATGGGTTACCGCCTTTCAAAGCCGCGTCGGACCGCTGGAATGGGTGGGACCCGCCACCGAGGATGTCATTCGCGACGCGGCCGAGGCGAAGCGTGCCATCGTCGTGGTGCCGGTTGCCTTCGTGTCCGAGCACTCCGAGACGCTGGTGGAGCTGGATATCGAATACCGCGAACTGGCCGAACATCATCAAGCGGCGGCCTATGTCCGGGTGCCGACAGTCAGTGCTGACGGTGATTTCATTCTCGGTTTGGCTGGCCTCGTGAGAACTGCCATCGGCAAGGATGAGAAAATCCAGGCGGGGATGGGTAGGGCCTTCTGCGGTGACGGGTCGCGTTGTCTCTGTCGGACGATGTCCTAATTTATGCGCAAATGGTAGGCGGGGATTCTGGCG
>WNFM01326366.1_pt1 | contig 19236 bp, 15 predicted proteins | sample 5400271 | NCBI WGS metagenome assembly WNFM01 (sample SAMN13153352, study PRJNA577476) | soil metagenome | isolation source: 60 cm saprolite on Douglas fir-dominated hillslope | place: USA:California | collected 2013-09-17 | reverse complement strand
GCCCGCCTTGAACGCGGCCAGGGCCTGGGTGCGCTGGGACTGGCTGCGATTGCCGTGGATCCGGCCCGCGGTCACCCCGTGACGCAGCAGGTAGTCGGCCACCCGGTTGGCGCGGTGCTTGGTGCGGGTAAAGGCGATCACGCTGCGGATCTCGCCGCGCTTCACGAGCTCCACGAGCAGGGCCGACTTGAGCTCGGCGGGGACCGGATAGACGGCGTGGGTGATCCCCACCGCGGGCGCGGACTTGCGCTCGAGGTTGATGGTGACCGGCTTCTTCAGCATCTCGCGGGAGAGGGTCACGATCGGGGGAGGCATGGTGGCAGAGAAGAACAGGGTCTGCTGGCGGGCCGGCAGATGCTTCAGGATCCGCCTAATGTCCGGCATGAAGCCCATGTCGAGCATGCGGTCGGCCTCGTCGAGCACGAGGACCTCGAGGCCCAGGATCCGGGCGTAGGGCATGCGGAAGTGGTCCAGCAACCGACCCGGGGTGGCGATGATGACGTCGACGCCCCTTCGGAAGGCGTGCTCCTGTGGGCCCATCCCGACCCCGCCGAAGACGGCCGCTCCCGAGAGGGGCGTGTGCAGGGCGAGCGCGTTCAGGTGCTCTTCGATCTGGGCGGCCAGCTCCCGGGTCGGGGTGAGGACGAGGGCCCGCGTAGTCCCACGGGGCTTGCTGGCCAGGCGGTGGAGGATCGGCAGCACGAAGGCCGCGGTCTTGCCGCTGCCGGTCATGGCACAGGCGAGGATGTCGTGGACAGGCGAGGATGTCGTGGCCGGCCACCGCGGGGGGTATGGCCTCCTGCTGGATCGGCGTGGGGCGGGTGAATCCAAGCTCGCGCACGCCGCGCAGCAGATCGGGGTGGAGGCCGAAAGAAGAAAAGGGCATGTCGTGGGTCTTTCTGCGATTTCCGGCCAGGGAATGGGGAACGAACGGGGGATCGCCGGGGAAGCCGCCGTCTCACGCGGCTCCCTCGTGGAGCGCGACCCCGAGAGTATCTCACGTCTGCGGGCCCGGTGCCGCATGCGCCCAGGAGAGAGAACCTGTGGTACTCTTGATCACCGCCTTTGTGCGGGCCCCCAGGTCAAGGCGACGCTCCGGCCAGCGATCTGCGTATTGGTTTCATTGACCAAAGGCCCTTCCCGCACCTGGCCACGAGGTCGCCCCGATGACAACCTCCTTGCGCAGCGCGCCCGGTGCGGCGATCCCCGCGGTCCCCGGCAACGGCGCCAGCGACGAGCTTCAGAACAAGTTCCTCCTGGTGGTGGTTGCGCGCCAGCGGGCCCGACAGCTCCAGAACGGAGCGAGGCCTCGCGTGGAGACGGAGGGCCACAAGTTCCTCTGGGTCGCCATGCGCGAAGTGATCGCGGGAACGGTGTCCTGGGACCTGGGTCCGAAGCCGGGCGCGGTCCAGGCCTAGCGGAGCTATCGCAGGGTCTCGCACCGCCTCGAGCACTGGACCTCCGCGCCCACGGTCTCGATGAGGTCCTTCCCGCCCCGCGGGTCGTAGCAGATGCGCCCCGAGGAGTCTCCGCAGAAGGAGCGCACGCCGCTCTGGCCCGGGTTGATCGGGTAGGCCAGAAACGCAAACGTGCTCGTGCTCGTGGCGGAGCCCGGCGCCCGGGCGCCGGGAACGAACTCGCGCCCGTAGCCGTTCTTGGGGGAGGCGATCGTGCGAGGGTCGAGGAACTGGGCCGTGCCGCCCCGCTCCTCGGGGAGTGGGGACGTGAAGTTGGCGATGCAGTCGCCGGGGCTGCTCAGGCACTCCAGCCGGCTCGCGTAGAAACCGCCATTGAAGGACGAATAGGCCACCTGCCCCGAGATGAGGCTCCGAATGTCGCCGATGGCGGCGGCCTCGTTCGCAGAGACGCGCGCCCTGAGCAGGCTGGGGATGGCGATGGCGGCGACGATTCCGATCGCCGGCACCGCCATGATCATCAGCACCGCGACCGCGATGACCAGCACCGGGAGAGCGGAGCCCGGGCCCTCGGTCTGCCCCGGCGCGAACAAGAAGTAGAGCAGCATCGCGAAGTTCAAGCAGGGCACGAGAAGTCCCAGGATCCACCACGCGGGCTTCTCCAGGTCATGGAGCCGCCGGAGGCCCGCGCCTACGGAGATCACGACCAGCACGAGGCCCCACGCGATCATCAAGACGCTGGCGGCGGTCACGGCCGCCTGGTTCCTGCGGGACCCCGCCACGGCGGCGACGATGACCAGAGCGAGGATCGCGCCGGTGCTCAGCAGGAGACTGCTGACGTACGCGATGGCGTACTCCGCCCGCGAGAACCGTCCGCTCCACTGGAAACAGCGGAGGGGGAGCACGAACGGATTCCAGGTCTCGGCCTCGCCGGCCACCGCGAGCGGCGTGGCCCCCCGTCGCTCCGGGGGCCCTGGGCTCCGCGGCGGCCGCGGGGGGACGCTGGGCCGGGGCGCCGCCGCCAGGAGGGCCGCGATCTCCGGCACATCCTCCGCCTTCACCCACTCGGCGAGACCATCGCGCCACACCAGGGTCCCGCGCGGAAGCTTGGTCCGCAAGAGCAGCAGCAGCTGCTCCTGCGTGACGGGGCCCAGCTCCCGGTCGGATTGGAGGTAGAACCACTCGCCGCTGCTCATGCCGGCCTCCGGTCGGTTGTTACGAGGCGGTCTTCGAGCTCTGCGGCTGGACCGCGTCCGCTTCGGCGAGGCGGGCCTTCCGGGCCCGCAGGAAGTCCTGGACGAGGACGCCGATGGACGCCGAGACGATGGAGCCGAAGATCGTCAGGAGGATGGAGCCCGCGTACTTGAGCCACGAGGACGAAGCGCTCGCTGCGTCCGCGGCTCCCGCTCCGCTCGTGCCTCGCCAGGCCAGCGACAGGTCACGTCCCGAATCGACGTTGAGCGTGGATTCCGTGCCGCGGCTGAAATCGCCCTGGATGCTCCGGGTGCGGTCGTAACCCGGCGCTCGCAAGCGGACCGCGACGAGGTGCCGCCCCGAGCCGACCGGGAGGGTCGTGCTGTAGCTCCCCTCGGTCTTCTCGAAGACGCCGAACCACTTCCGGGCGGCCCCCGTCACGGTGCCCGTATGGAGGACCTCGCCGTCGATCGAGACCGTGAGATCGGCGCTTCGCAAATCGTGGCGGCAGACGACCCGGAGCGTCGCCGAGGGGAGCGACACGAGGGCCGAGATGCCGAGCAGGACCACGGCAACGAATCCGAGGGCCAGGGCAAAGCGGGCCTTTGGGGTGAGGCGCCCGACCGCATCCGACAGGCGAGCCCAGGCGTGATCGACGGACTGCCTGAAGCCGTGAGAACTCGTGTCACGGCCCGAGCGTCCCGGCGAATTGTCTTCGAGCGCCACGCTCCGGTCAGTCTACCGCGAGTCGCGCCTCTGGCGAGCGCCTCAGTGGGCGAGCGGCAGGCCGGCGTCGCGCAGCGCCGCGGCCACCTGCTCCCGCACCGCGCTCCGCCGGCTCCAGTCGCAGATCACCCAGACCACGCGCCAGCCCGCAGGCTCCCGGGCCATCTCTACGTCGATGCCGCCGAGGACGTCGTGGAACCGCTCGGCCAGGACGCGGTGCACGGCCCGCGCCTCGGGGTCGTCCTCGTTCCGGTTCAAGCAGTAGATGGCGACCGGGGGGCGCCCCGGCGCCGTCCCCGTCGGCGCGAGCGCCGCAGCGGCTTGGCTCATGGTTCGGCCCCTTCCACGAGGAGCCTTGCACGGGCAAGGGTCAGGAGAGGTCCGGTGGTCCCTTCCCTCGATCAGCCCGTGAAGCTGAAGAGCTGGCGTGTCCGGAGTCGGACCCGCACCTCGACACCGTCCTTCTCCGCGGGGGCGTAACGCCACGTTCGGACCGCCGCGAGAACGGCCGTGTCGAAGATCTCCCCGGCGGACTCCACGACCCGGAGGTTCACCGGCTCGCCGCGCTCGGTCACGATCATCTCGACGGTTACCGACCCCTCCAGCCTGAGCCGCTTGGCGGTCTCCGGGTAGGGCGCCGCCTCCCCCGAGATCCTGCGTGGCGGGGTGACCCCGGGTCCCGACTGGACGAGGTCCCCCTTCTGCACCCAACCCCCGAGCTTGAGCGCGGCCCGGAGCGCTCCGGGGGCGCTCTCCGGCTCGAGCCGGGCCCGGAGCGGGATCTTGTCCCCGGCCCTCGCCTCCACGGTCTGGGTCCAGGAATGAAACCCCTTGTACTTGATCTCGACACTGCGCAGGCCGGGAGAGACCGCCAAGGTCTCGAGGGGCGTCGTCCCGACCACCTTGCCGTCGACGCTCACCGCGGCTCCCGAAGGCTCGGAGGCGATCTGGAGCGACGTCTCCATGGGAAGCAGGGTGAACTGAAGCGGGACCGGGATCGGCCCCGGCGGCAACACGAGGCGCAGCTCGGCCGAGGAGAACCCCTGCAGGCTGACCGCGACCGTGTGCGGACCGGGGGAGAGCCCCGAGACCGATGTGGGAGCCCGGTCGAGCATCGCACCATCGATCCGGACGTCGGCGCCCGGCGGGTCCGTGGCGACTTCGATGCCGCCCAGCGCCGGAGAAGCCGGGGAAGAGGGCAGCTGCCGGAAGCGAAGGACGCCGGCAACGCTCAAAGCACCCAGCAAGACCGCGGCGATTCCGAGCCACCGGCGACGGGCGAAGGGCTGCGTCGGGCCGGGTGAGCCTCCTGGGGTTGCCGGGGGCGGAGTCGGCGCGCCGTTGCGGTCGGGGGGCCTTCTCAGATCCTCCGTCTCCACTTCCGCGAAACTCACGGCCGGGGCGGGCGCTGCCCCTGCCCAGGCTGGTCCCTTGAGAGCGGCGACATCGGCGCTCCTTCGTCCCAGGGCAGCCACGAAGGCCGTGGCGCTGGGGAACCGGACGGCGGGATCCTTGCCCATCGCGCGCCGGAAGAGGTCGTCGTAGCGCGCGGGAAGGGCCGGATTGACCGAAGAGGGGGGAGGTGGGTCCGTGTTCACGACGTGATAGATGATCTGGCTGATGGTCGAGCCCTCGAAGGGCTTGCGGCCCGTGAGCATCTCGTAGGCAAGGACCGCCAGGGAGAAGAGGTCCGTCCGGGACGATGCCGTGCTGCTCGTGATCTGCTCGGGGGCCATGTAGGAGGGCGAACCGACGAACTCGCCGTCCGCCGTCATGTTCGTGGAGCCGAGGTAGGCGACGCCGAAATCCGTGATCTTCGGGCGCCCATCGGGGAGGATCATGATGTTGGACGGCTTGATATCCCGGTGGATGATGCCCTTGCTGTGGGCGTAGTCGATGCCCTCGGCCACCGGTCCCAGGATCCGGAGGGCCTCGGCGGAATCCAGCCTCCCCCCGGAGCGCAGCATGCGTTCGAGGGTCTGGCCCTCGAGGAGCTCCATGACGAAGTAGTCTTCGCCCACGTCGAACAGGGTGATGACGTTCGGGTGAGCGAGGCTGGCCGCGGCGTGGGTCTCCCGCACGAAGCGCCGGAGAGTGTCCTCAGGCTTCGCTCTCGAGAGGTATTCCCACTTCAGGGTCTTGACGGCGACCACCCGCTTCGCCAGCGGGTCGAAAGCACGGTAGACCCGGCCCATCGAGCCTTCGCCCACGAGCCCGCGCACCTCGTAGCGGCCGAACTTCTCGGGCATCCGGGCAGGGCCTTGCCGCCCGGGCAGGGCCCGTCGGGACACGATCCGGGGCTCGTCGTCCGGTCTGATCTTCGACATCCGGTGGAATCCTAGCAAGTCGGGCCGGTTCTCACCAATCCCCAGGATCCTCGAGGGCGTCGCGGCCCCGAGCGTCCACCACGGAGGATGCCCGATGAGGTAGCGTTCGGAGGTGACAACCATGGGCTCGCGGCGATCCCCAGGTGGTCCATCGGTGCGGAGGCGGAGGACGCATCTCCGCTCGTGGGGGCTCGTCGGGGCGCTCGCCCTGGCCGCCGCGGCGGTGCTGGGCCTGCCGCGGGCCAGGGACTACGTCCGCCACGGAGTCGAGATAACGCTCGAGGACGTCCAGCTCCGCTCGGCCGGAGCAGCCCTGGTCGGCGGCGACGTCCAGGTGCGTCTCCGGGTCCGGAACGCAACCATCCTGCCGGTCCGCGTGCGCGAAGCCCGCTACCATGTGCAGATCGGGGGCCGGTCCATCGGTCGCGGGACCTGGGGGGTGCTGGGCTCTCTCTGGGACCGCGTCCGGGGCCGCGAAGTGCCGATGGCCGTGCAGGGAGAAGTCGTAGCCGATCTCCTGGTGGGCTCGATCACGGTGCCGTTCGAGGTCAGGCGCGTCCGGCGCGACTAGGGCCAACCGCCGCCATCCGACGCCGCCGTAGCCTCGAGCCACGGATCGGCCGCAGTTCGGCTATCATCGGCGCGCGGAGGGCGTTCGTGCGGCTGCGGTTCCAGACCAAGGTCCTGCTTCTCGTCCTGACCGGCGTGAGCCTGCCCGTCTTCCTGATGGGCTGGTACCTGCTCCAACGCAACGAGGAGCTGCTGGCGGAGAAGGTCGGGGAGACGCTCTCCAACCACCTCTTCCGGGCCAGCTCCCAGCTCGACGACTGGATGCAGCAGCGGCTGCACGAAGTCTCGCGCTGGTCCGCCTCCTTCGTGGTCTTCGAGGGCGTGGAATCGCTGAGCCGTCCGGACGTGGCCGACGCGGCCAAGGCGCGCCACGACCTCGGCGCCTACCTGGAGTCGGTGCTCGGCCACTACCGGAACTACGAGTCGCTCTTCGTGATCGACCTCAAGGGGAAAGTGCTCGCCTCTACCCGCGAGGAGCGCTGGGAGGACTGGGGCCAGGGCCTGCTCGACCGCGGTGGCCTCGAGCGCGGGGGTATCGTGAGCCCCATTCACCGCTCGGCCTTCCTGGGACGGCCCACCCTGCTCGTCCTGCACACGGTCCAGGGCCGACAGGACCGCACCATCGGCTACCTGGTGGAGCGGGTGGACCTGCGCGAGCTGCAGGCGCTGCTCGGCCCCACAGAGGGCGATCCGTCCTACTTCTTCTGGCTGCTCGACGAGCAGGGCCGAGTGCTGCTGCGGGCGGGAAAGGTCCCCGACGCCCCCGGCGAGCAGACCTTCCCGGGCGCGCTCCCCGAGGAGGGCAAGGAGACGGGCGTGGTGGACAATGTGAGCCTGCCCGGCCTGGGCAACAACATCTACGGCACGCGCCGCCTGCGCGGGCCCACGCGTGGGTTCGTGGCCACCACCGTCTCCGCCAGCGCCGCCTACCGGCCCCTGTTCGAGGCCCGCAACCGGCTGCTCAAGCTCCTGCTGCCCCTGGTGGGGCTGGTGCTGCTGGCCAGCTTCCTGGTGACGCGCAGCCTGCTGAAGCCCATACTGCGCCTGTCGGACGCGGCCAAGGACATGAGCGCCGGCCAGCTGAACGTCTCCCTGCCCGTGCGCGGCAACGACGAGATGGCCGACCTCACCCGAGCCTTCAACGAGATGGCGCTGCGGGTGCGCGAGAGCCAGCAGACGCTGGAGTCTCTGGCCATCACCGACGGCCTCACGGGACTCTACAACCGGCGCCACTTCGAGGACGTCCTGGACAAGGAGCTGCGCCGCTGCGAGCGCGACGGCCGCAGCTCCAGCCTGCTCTTTCTCGACCTCGACCAGTTCAAGAGCTACAACGACCGCTGGGGCCACACCGAGGGCGACGCCGAGCTGAAGCGCGTCTCCACGGCGGTCCGGGAGTCGATCCGCGCCACCGACGTGGCCTTCCGCTACGGCGGCGAGGAGCTGGCCGTGTTGCTGTACTCCTGCCCCAAAAAACGGGCCGCGGAAGTGGCGGAGAAGATCCGAAGCGCGGTGCGCGCGCCCGCCCTCAAGGGGGCCCTGGAAGGGCGCACCGCCACCGTCTCCATCGGCGTGTCCACGTTCCCCGAGGACGGCGGCGGGGTGCGCGCGCTGGTGGACGCGGCGGACGCCGCGCTCTACCGGGCCAAGGCCGAGGGTCGCGACCGGGTGGTGCTGGCCCGGCCCGCGGCAGGTGGGGCCGGTGACACCGCTCCGGCGGGTGACTCTCCCCGCAAAGACCGGCGGGACAAGCCATCGGCCGTGGGTCGCTCGTAGCCGGGCGCCGGCCGGGGCGTGACTCGCGGGGTGCCGGTCAAGGCTCAGGGAGCCGGGGCGGGCTCGCGCGCCTTGGTGGCGATGTCCTGGGCCTTGCGCGCGAAGAAGACCGCCGCCCCGAAGTTGTTGTCCTGGATCTGCTGCTCGGCCTTGCCCAGCAGCTCCTGGCAGCGAATCACGGTGGGCCGATCGCGGGCATCGATGCGGCCCACCAGGATGCGCGCCTCCGCGATCGCGGAGGACGCCTCGGCCTTGGTTTCAATGCCCTGCAGCCGGGCCTTGGTGCGCACCACCTCGGTCTCGGTCAGCTCCAGCTCACGCTGCAGCAGGGCCACCCGGTCTTCCAGGCGACGACGCTCCTCCTCGGCTCGCCGCGCCCGCGCCGCCAAGTCGGTCTCGTCGCCGCGGGCGGCCTTGTCGCCGGCCGCGCCCCTGGGATAGAGCAGGGACAAGGCGGCGGCATACCGGGCCTGGAAGGTGGCCAGCTTGCCCAGCAATTCAACCCGCTCGGCCTTCTCGACGGTGAGCTTGCCGACAGCGTTGAGGGCCTCGGCCTCCTTCAGGTGGGCCTCGGCCTGCCGAAAGGTCTCGGGCGCTCGGGTGGGGGCCCCGGCGCGTCGCGCCTCCTCCACCGCCGCCCGGGCCGGAGCCAGGTCCACCTCCGCGCGCGCTGGAGGCTTGCCGGCGGCGCCGGCGCTCGTGCTGCCCGCGCCTGGGCCACTCGCGCTCGCGCAGGCCGCAAGGGGAAGGACGATCAGGAGGAGAAGGAGGGGGCACCACCCGCGGTGCAATCGCATGTCTGGGTGGAGTCTATCACGGCGTCGCCGGAGGACGTCCATCCACGGTGCGGCATGACACGGATGCTATCTTCAATAACCGTGCGCCAGCGTAGAATGTCGCGGCTGTGGTTGGGGCCGAAAAATCCATGGGACAGAATAGGATGCGCAACATGGCATCGAGCGGCTTCCGCCGCCTCTTGGACGACGCCCCACTGCTGGCGGCGGCCCTTGTGCTGGCGTGGTTCTACGCCTGGACGGCTTCGGGGGGCTGGACCTTCGATCTGGGAGAGCCGCACGACGGCCCGTCCGGGGGCAGCTCCACCTCACCGTCGAGCCGCGGCCGGAGATGTTCGAAAGGTCCGAGCCGTACGAGCCGGGCCGGAACGACCCCTACCGCCTGCACGACGCGTCGCTCTACCGCGGGCGGTACTACCTCTACTTCGGCGTCGTGCCCGCGCTGCTGCTCTTCGTCCCCTGGAGCCTGGCGGGTCTTGGTGACCTGCCCCAGAGCCTGGCGGCGGCCCTCTTTGCCTGGGGCGGCTTCCTCTTCTCCGCCCTCCTGCTCCGTCATCTGCGACGTGCCCACCTGGGCACCCTGCCGCAGTGGACCTGTGGGCTGGCCTATCTCACGCTCGGCCTCGCCAACGTGGCTCCGTTCATCCTCCGCGCTCCGCTGGTCTACGAAGTGGCGATCGCCGGCGGATACTTCTTCCTGGCCGGCAGCGCCTGGCTCTTCGCGACCGCCGGCGCGGGCGATCGCGCCCGCCTTGGGCGTTTGTCGCTGGGCGCCCTGTTCCTGGGGCTGGCGGTCGGATGCCGCCCGAACCTGCTCCTGGCCGTTCCCCTCGTCCCTCTCCTCGCCTGGCCGGCCCTGCGCGCGGACAAGGAGCGGCGTGGGCGGGCCGCCCTGGCCGTGCTCGGGCCTCTCGGTCTCTGCCTCCTGCTGCTCGGGGTCTACAACGCTCTTCGCTTCGGCTCTCCCCTCGAGTTCGGGGTCCGCTACCAGCTTGCCGGGGTCAGGCCGATCAGCAGGCTCGATCCGCGGGCCGTTCCGCCCACCCTGTTCTTCGACTTCGTGGCCCCGCCGTCCATCCGGCTCGACTTCCCCTTCTTCTTTCCCGATCGCGACTACCCGGGGACGACCCCCGCCGGCTATTTCAAGGACACCTCCACCACGGGCGCGATCGCGCACTCGCCCTTTCTTCTCCTGCTGCTGTGTGCTCCCTTCCTGCTCCGCCGCGGCTCGGCGAAGGAGCGCGATCGGCTCCGCATCGCGATCTCTGTGCTGGTGGCCGTCGGCCTCCTGATCCCCCTCGCCACGAGCTACGCGTTCGCCTCGGCGGCCATGCGGTTCCAGGTCGACTTCGTGAGCTTCCTGGTGGTGCCCGCGCTCCTGCTCTGGCTCCTGGGCTGGGGCCTGGAAGACGACCGCCTCCGCCGGGCCTTCCGATACGGGGGGCTCGTGGCCGTCGTCTGGTCGTGCGTCGTGAACCTGTGCCTGAGCCTGACCGGGGTGAGCGACGGATTCCGGCGCGACAACCCCGCCCTGTTCGCAAGCCTCGAGCGGGGGTTCGAGCCCCTCCGGATCGGCCTCGGCCGGGTGCTCGACCTCGACGGGCGCACGGTGGCGCGGCTGCGCGCGGCCTTCCCCGAAGGCCTCGCGGCCGATGCCGAGCCGCTGCTCAGCTCGGGCACGGTCGAGTCTCACGACGTCCTTTGGGTCCGGCAGGCAGGCCCCGGGAGATTCGCCTTCTCTCTCGAGACGGCTCGCGGGGAAACCCAGTCCGCCGCCCCCTGCCCGTTGGAGCCGGGGCGATTCTACGGCGCCGAGGTGGCTCTCGACCGCGTGGCGCGGCAGGTTGTCCTGAGCTTCGATGGCCTGGAAGCCGCGCGCTTCGCGGCCCGGCTCGCGCCGGTGCGGGCGGACACCATCTGGCTGGGGCGCGGACCCAAGGGCAAAGGCGCCGTGGACCTGGGACGCTTCTCGGGGAGCCTCGTCTCGCAGGCGATGATGTGGGCCGGCCCGCCCGGCCTGGAAGCCCTGCCGCCGATCTCCGCGGAGCCGGCCATCCACACGGAGACGGCCGAGGAGCGTCCTCGGTCGGCCGTGGCCGGTCAACTCTGGGTGCCTGCCTCCCGGGACGGCGCGTACCTCTTCGTGGGCCCGGGCTGGCGCTGGGTGCCCCGCTATTTCGTCGATCGCGTGAGTGTGCCGCGCGCCGTCGAATTCGTCGCCCTCCCGCCGGGAACCGTGGAGCCGGTCCTCGTCTCCGGGGACGAGGCGGCTGCGGACGGCGTCTACGTGCGCCACGAGGGGCAGGGGCGGCTCGCCTTCGGCCCGGCGCGCTGGCGGTCGGGCTGGGAGATCGGGGCGTCCGGCCCGCCCACGGACTCTCGACCGGGCCGCACCCGGACGCTGAGCGTCCTCCTCGATCGTCCCGCGCAGCAGACGCTCGTCCTGCTCGACGGGCAGGTCGTGCTTCGATCCAGGCGCGACCTGCGCGCCATCGACCGTTCGCTCCTCTACGTGGGGAAGAGCCCGACGGGCATGACCCTCGGGCGGCCGACGTTCACCGGGCGGATCTGGCCGGGATCCGCGCTTCCTTGAAGCTCCGTCTCCGATACGTCGTCCTCTCCTACGTCGCCGTGCTCCTGCTCGGCTTCGCCTTCACTCGCGTTGGCCTGAGCACGTGGGACTCCCCGGCCCATCTGCAGTACATGCGATGGCTGATCGGCAAGTGGACGGGGCAGGAGGTCCCGGTCCCTTTCGAGACCGTCAAGTGGTACGGCCCTCTCTGGGAGTACGTTCTCGCGCTCTTCACGGGCGCCCTCTGGTTCTTGCGCGACCCGCTCTGGGTCCGGCACGCCGTCACCTTTACCCTGCTCCCGGTGACCCTGGTAGCCGCCGGCCTGGCGCTCCGCGCGAGCGGGGAGAGCCGAGGCACCGCCCTCCTTGCCGTCGCTCTTCTCTCGAGCAACATCCGGTTCGTCGGCCATTCGCTCCTCAACGTGAAGGACTTTCCGTTCGCATGCGGCTACCTCCTATGCACCCTCCTCCTGTGGAGCCTCCTCAACCGGAAGCTGGCGGCACCTTCCGGCCTCCTCCAACGGCCGGCCTGGCTCTTCGTCGCGACCCTCGTCGCCGTCGTCCCCTATCTCCTGCGGGCCCCCGTGATCTCCCACTGGCTGCTCCTCGTCGGCCTCTGTCTCTGGGTGGCCCTTCTGGAATCGAGGGACGTCCCCTGGAAGCGAAAGTGGTGGGTGGCGCTCGTCCCGCTGACGACCGGGCCGCTCGTCGTCTGGGTCCTCTGGCCCACCCTCTGGGAGACCGGGATCCGCGGCTTGCCGGAATCCTTCGGCCTCTTCTCGAAGTTCACCTGGGTTGGCCACGTCCGTCTGTTCGGCCAGAGCTATCTCTCGACCGAGCTGCCCTGGTGGTACGGGTTGGCCTGGATCCCCGTTTCCTGGGAGCCGGTCGGTCTGGCGGTGCTTGCCGTCGGCCTCTTCGGCTTCGTGGTCGTGGTCGCGCAAACCGCGCTTCGAACCGGAACCTGGTCAGCCTCGTTCCTGCTGCAATCCCTGCCGGTCTGGGTGGCTTTGTTCGCCCTGGCGCCCGGCGTAGCGGTGCTGGTCCTGCGTCCCGTTCTCTATGACGAGGAGCGACACCTGATGTTCGCCATGCCCCTCCTGGCGGTGGGTGCGGCGCTGGGCCTCCGCGGCTTGGGAGAGAAGGCCAAGGTTGGATTGTCGTGTCTCGTCCTCGTCTCCGTCGCCTCCGCCCTGGCCTCGTGGGGCAAGTACGCCTACGTCTACAAGGACCCGCTTCTGCCCCACGCCAGAAACGAGGACTTCATGGGCGACTACTGGGGCGTCTCCTCGGGCGCCATGGCGCAGGCGCTCTACGACCACGTGCCCAACGGGTCCTACGTCGTCCTGATCGCCCCCCCGGAGCCTCTCCTGGAGGAGCTGCAGCGGCGCGAGACCAGCCTTTTCCTGGGCGTCCCGATGCCGAAGTCCTTCCAGCTGGAGGACAGGGGCCCCCCTTCGGGTCCCTTCTACGTCGTCGCAACGAACCGGAACGGCCTCGACCGTCGCGTCCTGGAGGACATCGCGGCCGGCCGCGCCCGCCAGATCTGGACCGAGAGAATGCCCCCGGGGGACAGCGTGGCCGCGGTGCTCGCTTACTACACGCAGCCCTGCCCCCATTGTCGCTTCAAGGTGCTGCTTATGTAATTGAGTCAGGCGGTGCGGCGCACCACCCCCTGACTCAATAACGCGGCTCCGCGAATAGCCGAAGGATCTCCAGCAGGAAGGCGGTGTTGGTCACGGCCTGCAGGGCGACGAGCGCGAGCAGGGCGGCATCGAGGCTGCGCCTCGGGCCGAGTCGCTCTGTCCCCACCGCCGTGAGCGCCACCACCGCGAACGTCCACTGGCAGGAGTAGAGGAACAGCGACGTGCCGAAGATCATGTGCAGCGCGGCCTGAGAGGCCAGCCAGAGGGCGAGGGCGATGATCAGCGGGTCCCGCGTCCGCGCGAGGCCCGAGACCGCGAGCAGGAGCAGGGCCGACCAGAGGACCGCGTGGACGGCTCCCGTCGCGCGGAAGGCCGCGGGTGACGCCTCCGGGAAATCGACGATGGTGCGCGGTGTTCCGGTCTCGGTCACCAGCAGACGTGGCGCCACCAGGTCGAAGAACAGGAGATGGGCGGCGACCTCGGGCAGCCGCTCGACGAAGGCCCACGGGGTCCGCGGCAGGGCGAAGCTCAGACGGTCGTCGCGCGCGAGGATCTCGGGTCGGTAGAAGGGCGTCGTACCCGGATAGACCACGGCCTGGAGCGTGGCCAGGAGAGCGGTCAGGAGCAGCACGAGGGACAGGTAGCGGGCCAGCCCGACGACGATCGCCCTCGGGCGGCGCTCGGCGAGGAGCCAGCGCGCACGGACGAGGGCGGCCGCGCCCAGGTTCGTCACCGCCATTCCGAAGGCGGCGATTCCCGCGAGCACGAGGCCGTCCCGCGGGGGCCGGGGACGGACCCCGAGGGTGAAGAGCGCGACGAGGGCGAGACCCGAGAAGGCCCAGCTCTCCGGCAGCGACGCGAAGACGAGCTGGCTCGCGGAGAGGCCGAAGACGAGCGTCCAGAGGGCCGCGCGCAACGGCGGCAGGCCCAGGCCGAGCAGGAGGCGGGCGAACAGGGCCACCGCCACCCCGCCCGCGGCGGAGCACAAGGCGATCGCGGCCACGCGCCCGGAGCCTTCGACGCCCAGGCCGCTCCGCAGCAGGGCCCGTAGTCCGAACCCCAGCGGGTTGAGGAGCAGCACGAACAGCGGGTGGTACTGCGAACGGGGGTGCGGCCCCTGCACCCGGGTGAGGTCGATGATGCGGCTCGGAATGTCCGCGTCGAAGACCTCGTCGAGGTAGAAGAAGAGGCGGGGTGACTGGAAGTGGAACGCGAGCCCCCAGCCGAGGTAGAGGGCGAAGAACCCGAGGCCGAGAGCCGGAACGAGGGGCGAGCGTCGGGGGGCAGGGGTCAGGTTCATCCGCCTGGAGCACCCTGGGTATTCACGAAGAGAGAGTAGAGCGACGTAGAGGCGCACATGAAGAGCCGGTTCCGGCGGAGGCCACCGAAGCAGAGGTTGGCGCACCGCTCCGGCAGATCGATGCGGCCGATGGGCTTGCCCGCCGGATTGAAGATCGAGACGCCGTCCAGGCCCTCTTCGCCCATGCCCCAGCCCACCCAGAGGTTGCCGTCCACGTCGACGCGCAGGCCATCCGGCGTGCCGGGGCCCGCGTCGATGAGCTTGCGCTTGTTGGCGATGCGCGCGCCGCCGTCCACCACGTCGTAGGCGAGGATGGATCGGGGCGAGACGCCCGCCTCGACGACGTAGAGGGTGGACTCGTCGGGCGAGAAGGCGAGACCGTTGGGGCGGTTGACCTCACCCGTCACCACGGCAAGCCGGCCGCTCCCGGCATCGACCCGGTAGACGTTGGTGGGCAGCTCGGGGGTGGCGACGTGCCCTTCGTAGTAGCTGAGCACACCGAAGGGCGGGTCGGTGAACCAGATCGACCCGTCGGACCGGCACACGACGTCGTTCGGGGAGTTCAGGGGCTTGCCGTCGTAGCGGTCGGCGATCACGGTGATGGCTCCGTCGAGCTCCGTGCGGGTCACGCGGCGGGCGTCGTGCTCGCAGGTGACGAGGCGCCCCTGCCGGTCGCGCGTGTTGCCGTTGGCGTCGTTCGAGGGTTTGCGGAAGAGGCTGATGGCGCCGGTCTCTTCTTCCCACTTCAGGATCCGGTTGTTGGGGATGTCGCTCCAGAGCAGGTAGCGCCCGTCGCCGAACCACACGGGCCCTTCGCACCACCGGAAGCCGGTCCCGAGCCGCTCGATCTTGGCGAGGGGCAGCCGGTACCGGGCGAAGCCCGGGTCGATGATCTTGACGCGCGGGTCGGGGTAGCGCGGGCTGGGCTCCCAGTCCGCGAGGACACGCGATGCCATGGTCACCGCTGCCGCTGTCGTCCCTGCCGCGAGAAACTCTCGTCGACTCAATTTCATGGCGTCCTCGTCGGGCTGAATGCCGCCAGTATATCGGCGTGACGGGGGCTCGGCGATTCGGATACCCTGCCCCAGTCATGGGAGCCCGGCGCGGGACGCCCGTCTACCTGCCGCGGTCGGCTAGCCGTCCACGGCGCGGATCAGGGCCTTGATGTAGCCGAAGGTGTAGGCGAACGCCTGCCGGCCGCCGGGGTCGCCGGCGATCGTTGGGACGTGGTCGGGCATCAGCATCCCGTCGTAGCCCACTTCCTTGTAGACGCGCACCGCCTCCAGCATGTCCACGTCACCGTCGTCGACGAAGGTCTCGCGGAAGTCGAGGAAGCGGCCCTGGATGTTGCGGAAGTGCACGTTGAAGATCTTCCGTCGGCGGCCGAAGTAGCGGATCACGTCGAAGATCTCCCGGCCGGGATCCTCGAGCATCTCCGACACCGTCCCCTGGCAGAAGTTCAGGCCGTGGTAGGGGCTCTCGCGGATCTCGAGGAAGCGCTTCAAGCCGGCGACGCTCCCGAGCACCGTGTGAACGCCCTGGTAGCCCCTGTCGGGCGGCATGCCGGGGTCGTGCGGATGACAGGCCAGCCGCACCTTGTGCTCCTCCGCCACGGGCACCACGCGGTCGAGGAAGTACGTGATCCGTTCCCAATAGAGGTCGGCGGGCAGGGGACCCGCCTCCGTAAGAGGCGGCTCCTGTCGGGCCTTCGCGTAGGAGAAGGTGCTGTAGCGGGCGCCGCCGCGGCCCGAAGTCGGCTCCGTGCGCACAACCCCCAGGACGCTCAGGTTGTACTTGAGCGCAGGGATGCCCGCCCGGGAGGCGTTGCGGATCATCCGGCATATGTCGTCGATCTCCCGGTCGCGCTGCGGGCTCTTGCCGAGCATGATGCCGGGGTTCTCGGCCTCCGCGATGGGATGGGAGCTGAGCGGCAGCGGAACCATGTCCAGGTGGATGCCGAAGGACTCCACGCGCTCGCGGAGCTTCGTGAGTCCTTCGACGGACCAGGGCTCGTCCAGCCGGGTCGAAGGCAATGCGCTGCAGATGTTGTCGACCCCGAGGGCCGCCAGCACGGTCAGGATCTCATCGGAAGATCCGTGCTGGGTTCCCACCTTCATGCGGGCGCCCAGGGAAGGCTGAGCCGGCGCCGCGGGCGCCGCCTCCCGTGCGAGGGCTCCGAGGACGCCCGCACCGGCCAGACGGCCGAACGCTCGCCGATCCAATCGGGATACGCGTGGCTCATTCCAGGTCATCAGCGCTCCTCCGAGCGAAACGATTCAGTACGGGCTCTCTGGCTCTGTCGAGCCGCCGCAGCCCGCCAACAGGGGCATGAGGTCACACTCCGCCTCCAAGGCAAGGGTCCCGACCCGCGGACCGCGGCAGATCGCCCCCTCGCGAGCCGGGGTCACCTCGGACGCGAGGATGACGCGGAGGCGGGGCCGGTGCCACGCCTGCCTCGGGTACTCCTGGAACACGATCGATTGACGGTGGAACACGGGATGGGTGTCCTCGACCGCGGAGATGGGCACGCCTCCGGGAAGGCGTGCGGCGAGACAGCGGAGGAAGCGGAGCTCCTCTTTCGGGACCGCCGCGATGCGGTAGTCACGCCCGGAGACCAACTGCATCGCGCGGATGCGCGGCCAGGGCGAGTACCCGAGGCGAGCCAGGAGGAGGATCTGAAGGCCCCAGGAGAGCGCGACCAGCAGGCCGACGCCGGCCGTCGATGCGCGGAGCCCGGCTTTCCCCGGCTCGGTCGTGTCCGCGATGGAGGCGAAGGCAAGACAGGCGACGACGAGCGCGAGCAGGGTGGCGAGCCGGGGGGGCCACAGCATGAAGTTGAAGTTGTAGAGGCCCGAGGAAACCACCAGGATGACGATCACCGGCGGTGACGACAGGAGAAGCAACACGAGGCCTCGGGGAAGACGCCTGCCCAGGGGCAAGAGCACCAGGAGACCGATGAGGGCGTAGCCCCCGAGGCCCTCCAGGAGCCGGTCATGCAGGAGGGGGCGGCCTTCTCCGGCGAGTATCACCGCCACCTTCCGCAGTGATCCCATGAGACGAGCGGTGGCGGTGGCCTGGGTCGAGGCGACCGCCCGGCTCACCATGGATAGGAGCGCCATGCCCGCGACGAAGGTCACCGTCACGGCCAGCAGGCTCAGCACGGCGGCGGCGGCCACTCGGCGGCGCTCCTCGCGAGGGTGAGTTCGGAGCGTCCAGAGGCGTCCGGCAAAGTAGGCCAGGAGGACGCTCGCGCACAGCACCGCCCCGTCTTCCTTCACCAGCACGATCAGCAGCGCCGCCAGCGCCGCCCCCAGGGGCCGGCTGTCGATCAGCTCGAGGGCCAACAGGAGCGCCAGCGGGGGGTAGCAAAGCTCGGGATGGAACCCCCAGCTCGGGTGGTCGAAGACGAAATAGGCGACCGGGCAGAGCGCTCCGGCGACGATCCCCAGGCGCCGGGGGACGTCGAGGCTGGCGCATTGCGCCACCCGAAGGACGGGGATCCAGTGGAGAAGGACGAGGCCGAGGATGAGGCCGTAGGCGCCGAGGGGGATGGTGAGCGGGGAGAACGCGAGGAGCAGGTAGAAGTTGTGGAGGGCGAAGTGGTAGCCGTAAACGTTGTCGTGGAGGAGCAGGCCAGAGTAGTACCAGCTCCAGCTCATCTCGAGGAACGAGAAGAAGTCGCTGCCCATGTACTCGAGGTCATGGAAGAGCAGGGCCTTGCAGAGCCCCGCGTAGAGCACGGCGACGGACGCGACGGCGGCCAGCAGAAGCGTGGGCAGGCGCCCGCGCGGGCTCGGCCCAGGAAGGGGAGGGTCCGCGGCGGATGCGGGCATCCGGGCCATGATGGTCAGGGGGCATGGCCCGGTCAAGCCATAGGTTTCGCCTGTGACAGGGCCCACTGCGGAGGCGTTGCCCCCGCGGCTACCCTCGGGCGTGAAACCTTTCTCCAAGCGCTCGGGGAGGGTCCCCTGTGCCCTTCTGGCGCTCGCGGTGACCGCGGACGTCCGGCCCCTCCTGGCCGCCGACGTCACCGTGAACGTGGACCCCAACGCCGACCGCCGCCCCATCTCGCCGCGGATCTACGGGGTGAACTTCGGGAGCCTGGCCCAGGCGAGCCGGCTGCACTGGCCGGTGCGACGGTGGGGCGGCAACGCGGTGACCCGCTACTCCTGGCAGGACGACATCAACAACCGGGCGAGCGACTGGTTCTTCTACAACATCGAGAACCCGAACCCGAACCCCGGGGAGCTGCCCAACAACTCCGCTTCCGACCATTTCATCGACGAGACGCGTAGCACAGGAGGGGAAGTGCTGCTCACCGTCCCCACGATCGGCTGGACACCGATCGACCGCACCCGGCGTTGGGGCTTCTCGGTCGCCAAGTACGGCGCGCAGCAGCAGACCGAGTGCACGGCCACCGGCTTCCCTTCCTGGTGCCAACCCGACGCGGGAAACGGCGTGAGCACGAGTGGCGCGGACATCACGGGCAACGACCCCGGCGACACCTCGCGCGTCATCGGCCCGAGCTTCGTGACCGGCTGGATGCAGCACGTCGCCTCGCGAGTGGGAACGGGGGGCGTGCGCTTTTTCGCCCTCGACAACGAGCCATTCCTCTGGCCGTCGACCCACCGCGATGTTCACCCCCAGAAGACCTCCTACGACGAGATGTGGCAGCGCACTCGCGACTACGCGGCCGCGATCAAGGCCCAGGACCCCAACGCCAAGGTCTTCGGTCCTGCCGACTGGGGATGGTGCGCCTACTTCTTCTCCGCGCTCGACGGCTGCAGCCCCGGGCCCGACCGCGCCGCCCACGGCAACCTCGACTTCCTCGACTGGTACCTGAAGCAGGTGGCCGACCACTACGTCGCGAGCGGCGTGAAGCTCGTGGACTACCTCGACGTGCACTACTACCCGCAAGC
>WNFM01217658.1_pt1 | contig 19239 bp, 11 predicted proteins | sample 5400271 | NCBI WGS metagenome assembly WNFM01 (sample SAMN13153352, study PRJNA577476) | soil metagenome | isolation source: 60 cm saprolite on Douglas fir-dominated hillslope | place: USA:California | collected 2013-09-17 | reverse complement strand
GGCCTATGAAACGTGGAAGCAGCATCGACTCGTCACGGCTCCCAATCGCACCTTCGCCGAGGGCCTGGCCACCGGTGTGGCCTTTGAACTGCCCCAGGAGATTATGCGCGAACACCTGCATGATTTCCTGCTCGTGAGCGAAGAAGAGATCATGCGCGCCATGGTCTGGATGATCGAGCGCGCCCACACCCTGGCCGAAGGTGCGGGCGCCGCCTCCCTTGCCGGAGCTTACCGCCTGCGGGATGAACTGCGCGGCAAGAAGGTGGGCATCATCTGCTCCGGGGGAAATACCTCCCTGGAACACCTGCGCCTCGCCCTCGCCCAGCCAACCTAACAGAAGATCTTTCTTGAGGCCAAAAAGTACTGCCATCTTTATGCAGGTATACATAAAGGATTATTACTACTATAGGCAAGTGACCTGATAAATGACCTTTGAGTATAGCGGATGGTACCCTATGGACGACAAGCAGCCATCAACCAATGAGGGCGTCATACTAGACAACAGAGAAGACGTCCATAAGCAACTATACCTTGCACTCAACGAGTACCACTTTGGCAGGATAAGTTTTTTGGAGCTGCTAGATAAGTGTGAGGAGATACTACATATATCTCCTCCACTCAGAGGCAACATTACGAACAGCACGAGAAGTCATGAACGATAATGCGTGTCTCTCCCTGCTGAGTTTCATCTCTGTCCAGCGAAAAGCGAAGTTTGATAGGTGTACAATCCTGCAAACACGAAAACTATCAGCCCGTCGGTGCCTTCAAGATACGAGGTGGTATCAATCTTATCTCTCAACTGAGCCCTCTTGAACGCGAACGGGGAGTCATCGCCGCCTCAACCGGTAATCATGGCCAATCTGTGGCATATGCCGCCCATCTCTTTGGCGTCAAGGCACGTATCGTTGTGCCAGAAGGAGCGAATCCTGGTAAAGTGGCGGCTATGCAGGGTATGGGGGCTGAGGTCATCTTTCATGGCCCGGCCTTTGACGATGCCCGGCTGCACTGCGAGGCTTTGGCGCGCGAACATGGCTATCGCTACATTCACTCGGGCAATGAGCCCTTGCTCATCGCGGGCGTTGCCACCGGACCCCTGGAGATGTTGCAGAGCGAGCCCGGCTTGCAGGTGCTGATTGTTCCGATTGGTGGAGGCAGCGGGGCCGCAGGTGCCTGTATCGTTGCCCGTGCCATCAATCCCTCGATTCGTGTGATCGGGGTCCAGGCAGCAGACTCGCCTGCAGCTTACGATTCATGGCGCCAGGGACAGTTAGTGGAGCGGCCTAATCGCACCAAAGCTGAAGGTCTGGCTACCGGACATGCCTTTGAACTGCCGCAGGCCATCCTGCGACAAATGCTCGATGATTTCATTCTTGTCAGCGAAGAAGAGATCCTGCAAGCCATGGTCTGGCTGATCGAGCGCGCCCATACGCTCGCGGAGGGGGCTGGCGCCGCTGCGCTAGCCGCGGCCTATCGCATGCGTGACGAGTTAAAAGGGCGGAAGGTGGGGATTATCTGCTCGGGTGGCAATACTTCTCTGCAACAATTAAAGCATGCCCTGACAACGTTCGCGTGACCTTGTTTCAGCATCATTGACTGGCATCTCGTCTTTTCAATGATGCTGAGCCTGTTTTCCCATGCTTGTTTATCATGGGCGTAAATGATACAATGGCCCTGTAAACATAATGGACAATACAAAGATGAGGTTATGAACAATAATGTGGAGACAGGGAACGAAACCCTGGCGGGAATACAAACGTTTGTTGCACGTTACCCGTTTCCCCTTGATGCATTTCAACTAGAGGCCATTGCTCACCTTGCAGAGGGGCAATCGGTCATGGTGGCAGCACCCACAGGTACAGGTAAAACTCTCGTTGCAGAATATGCTATCTGGCTGGCCCAACAGCGCCACCAACGCGTCATTTACACCACTCCCCTTAAGGCTCTCTCCAACCAGAAATATCGCGACTTGCGTAATATATATGGCACCGACGCCGTCGGTCTTGTTACCGGTGATATTGTTGAGCATAGTCGCGCCTCCGTGGTTATTATGACAACCGAGGTTTATCGCAATATGCTCCTGGAAGACGGGGGAGATCGCTTTATAGGAGGCGAGTACACGACGCCATCTGCGCTGGCCGATGTGGGCTTTGTGATCTTCGACGAACTGCACTACCTTAGTGACGTTGGTCGTGGCCCTGTGTGGGAAGAGGCAATTATTTGTTCACCTCCCCATGTGCAACTCGTTGGCCTCTCGGCTACCGTTAGCAACGCCGAAGACCTCGCCAGTTGGATTAGTCGCGTGCATCGTCCTATTGCACTGGTAGTACATGAGCAGCGTGCTGTACCTCTAGAACATTACTATTTTCTAGACAATAAGCTGCATCTTGTACAGGATGCCGATGGTAACCGGGTCGAGCGATTTCCCAACGTGGGCGGTGAGGCTAAATTAGCTCAATTGATGGGCCGCAATCGCGCTTATGCAGATGACGAGGAGGATGAGGATGAAGACGAGCTCTGGGATGGACGGAATAAAAAGCGAAAAGCTGGCCGTCAGCGTAGCTTGACAGAGAGCGAAGCACAAACATTGGTGGAAGCGCACGAGGAGGAGAATCAAAAAAGTAAGCGACCGCCCCAGCGCAGGGCCCCAGAACCAGGAGAAATACTTACCGTCTTGCGCGAAGCCGACCTCTTGCCATGCCTCTTTTTTTTACCGGGACGCCGCGTCGTCGAAGAGGCAGCCATGAGTGCCGCCCGCCATCTCTTCACCACACCCGAAGAACAGGTCCTCATTAAGGAAGAGATTGATGTCTGGCTGACTCAATTGCCCAAAGAGGATCGCAACCTGCAACAGGTATACGCTCTCACTGAACTGCTGCCGCGCGGACTAGCCTTTCACCATGCTGGCCTGCTGCCAGGACTGAAAGTGCTCGTAGAGACACTTTTTGCGCGAGGGCACCTGCGGGCTGTCTTTGCCACGGATACTCTTGCCCTCGGCATCAATATGCCTGCCCGTTCAGTTGTCGTCGGCAGTCTTAGCAAGTTTGATGGCCAGGAAATGCGCTTACTCACGCCCAATGAGTACCGCCAGCTGACCGGACGCGCGGGGAGGCGTGGCATGGACTTTCATGGAGCAGCGATTATCCCCTACTCACCCTGGGAACCATTCGAAAGCTCGTTTCAACGCATTACTGGCGAGCTCTTGCCCGTGACAAGCTCGTTTATTATTCGCTATAACTCCGTGCTCAATCTCTGGCGTCCTGGCGATGTACAGCACCTACGCCGTATTTGTGCCTCAAGCTTACGCGAGTACCAGCGCTATCTCCTGTGGGAACATCGCGAGCGTGTACGGCTGGAGAGACTGGAGATACGCTACCACAAGAGCAAGAAGGAGAGCAAGAAACGTGTCCAAGCGGTTGAAGGGGCCACCCAGGCTCTCGAGCGGCGGCGTAAGTCAATCGGTGCCTATCCGCTAAGCCGCGCAGGGCACGCAGAACTCGATGGAACCATCTTTGCCCTGCGTGCCCTGGGCTATATTGGTCAAGATGATCAGCTAACCATTAAGGGACGTTTACTGCGCAGTATCTTCCATCCTTCCGGCGTGATAATCATTGAATTAATCATGCTAGGTATGCTCGATGAACTTTCTGCGGGCGAGGTGGCCGAGGTCTGTAGCTGGTTTACCTTTGATAATGACCGCCGTTTGAATAATCGCGATGTGCTTTCCACCAATCTGAAGCGCGTGCGCAACGAACTCTGGCGCATTGAGCAGCATGTCCATGGTATCGAGGAAAGGGCCAACCTTTATTTCACACCTGGTATCGTCCATGATTTCCATGGCGTCGCCCTGGCCTGGTCGCGTGGCACATCTCTTAGTGGTCTACTACGGCGAATTGATCTTGCTGAAGGTGATATCCTCATGTTGCTCAATCAAACCATTGACCTCTTACAGCAGGTACAATCTGCTGTAGGCCAGGTATTGGATAGGCGTGGGATTTGGGAGCAAGACTCGCCTGTGCTAACAGAAGGTGTAGCAAACGAGCGTACCTCCGTCGGCCGTGCTCGCCAGCGTGCTGAACAAACCCTCATACAGCAGGAGCGTATGCAGCGTTTGCGCCCCATGCTGGCCCAGGCTTCTTTCTCATTACTCCGTGGCATTATTGTGCAGAGTCGTACCGTTCCCTCTATGGTCGCACATGTCGGCGATGAAGAGGTGCCCCTCGATGCTGAAGAAGATATTGATCCTAAAGATATCGAACCCAAGTGAACCCCACCAGTACCAATTTTGATCCTTTCTGCAAGCAAAGTAGCCTTGAGGAATTTTTGAAACTCATGCTAATTCGTGCATCTATTTCGTTCACTGTTGTGGAATCTCTAAAAAATATATATGAGCACTATCATAATGTGCCATCATGTAACGCGATAAAAGTGGATAACACCATTACTTTGGTCATGCTTACTAGCCTGATTCATTGTCAGAACAGCTCAAGTTGAATAAGATGTACAAATGTAGATAAGGTTGCAACCACGGGTGTAGGTAAGGTTGCAACCACGGGAGAAGTTGGGAGGTGTGGGCAGCTACAGAGTATAAAAAAAAGAAGAGGATGAGCTTTGATGAACGCAGAAGCATTGATTGGAACGGTGTTAGGAAGCTGTACACTCCAGAAGATCATAGGACAAGGGGGTATGGGAGCTGTATTTCTGGCACAACAATCTCGCCCTCGTCGACAGGTGGCTGTAAAAGTGCTGTTGCCAGCCACTGCGCTGACAACTCATCAACGGGCAGCCTTTTTAGAGCGCTTTCGCCGTGAAACCGATGCCGCAGCCTCTTTAGAGCATCCCCATATTCTACCAGTATATGAATATGGTGAGCGTGATGGTTTCGCATACCTGGTCGTCCCATACATTAGCGGTGGAACATTGCGTGATCTAATGGAGAGCGAAGGCCCGGTGCCTCTATCCAGGGCCTTAAACTACGTGGAACAGATGGCAGCGGCCCTCGACTTTGCCCATGAGCGGGGCGTTATTCACCGCGATGTCAAACCAGCCAATATTTTAATCACCCCTGAAGGTCGCTTACTTTTGACTGACTTTGGGCTCGTCAAAATCATTGCAGATGGACAAGGGCCACAGACGCGTTTGACAGGGGCAGGAGCGCCAGTAGGCACACCTGACTACATGGCCCCTGAGCAAGTCATCGGAGAAGTGGTAGATGGTCGTTCAGATCTGTATTCGCTGGGCATTATCCTCTACCAGTTGTTAACTGGCACAACACCTTTTCAGGGCGAAACACCCATGCAAATTGCCGCCAAGCAATTACAAACACCTCCACCTTCACCGCGTTCGCTGCGACCAGACTTGCCTGTTGCCGCTGAACAGGTGATGTTAAAGGTTATGTCCAAGCGTCCTACTGATCGCTACACATCTGGGCAAGATTTTGCTGATGCCTTTCGTAATTCTCTGGCCTTCTCTGGTGTGCTGACAAATACTACTCAGGCTCAGGGGAATACTTTTGCCAGCGGATCTTCGACGGCAGCGCGTCTTTTTACACCGCGCAATCTTTTTGATCCTGCCTGGCAAACAACGACCACCGGAACAATGCCAGCTGCGAACATGTATGCTGATCTTGCACCTAAATCAACAAGTATCCTTCCGGCAGCGAACGCCGAGGCGACACGTCCTGGCGGCCTCCTCTCGCGCACAGGTATGTTTCCCAAAGTAGCGCCGCAAACAGCCGCTACCGCGAATATGGGCGCATTACCTGGGACAACTGGAACACAACCAGCCGTCTCTCCTGGGTTAAATCAGCCAACAGCGGCTTTTCCTCCCTTTACCGGATCGCAATCACCTTTGTTGGGTCGAGATACTAACCCAACCGGCACACTACACGCGGCATCAGCGGTTGACTTCCAACAAGACTCATATTTGCGCAACACGTCGGGTGCGCTCAAGATACCCAATGGCGGGCAGACAAATACGAATACGATGAAATTGACGGGGCCTGTCAAAGTTGTGCAGATGCCAGTGGCGGGTCAACCTGGCCGTTATGTGACGGGGCTCCTGCCTGTAGTCTCCCAGCCGCTGGCAGAAGATGAAAAGGCTGATACAGCCAGGCGCAAGCCAGCAAAGATATGGCAAAAAATTGTACTGGCCCTGCTGGTTCTACTCGTCATCGCCGGTTCTGGCCTATCGTTCTGGTACATACGAACACGTATGCCTCAGAGTACAGGGACTTCGACTACACAACAACCGATGGGTACACCGAACCTTGCAGCTACGGCAACCGCTCAGGCCCAGGCAACCGTCACTGCAAATCAGGTACTCGTTGATCCGTTGGCGCAAAATATTCATAACTTACCCATCGGTACCAACGAGTTCTTTAAAGATGGGACCTATCACATTCTCAATACACAAGGCAATGCTGTCGCGGTTGTCCTTCCTACCTCTGGACCGTCGTTTGACCAGGCCTTTAACTTCCCCAATGCGTATACGTTATCAATGTGGGAAGTGAAGGGCAACGATTCCTCCAACAACAACTCGTTTGGTATGATTTTGCGCTTTAGCCAGCAGAAGAAGAATGGGAAAATGGCTACCACCTTCTATAGCTTCGAAGTAGTCAATGTCGCCGGCGGTGAGTACCGATTTTATAAATATGATGACAGCCAGGGATCGCCAGATAAAGACTGGAATCAGTTGTGGAAGAAGCCCTTCGGCAGGGAATTTCACCAGGGTCAGGGACCAAAGAAGGTCAATACCATTCGTATTTACCAGAATGGCACTAGCTTTACTTTCACCGTGAACGGCAAAGTCATAGGTACTACCCATGATAGTTCTTTCAAAAGTGGCACAATGGGTATGCTGGTAAATCTAAAAGGTACGGAAGTTGCCTTTTTAAATATGTTCATTACTCATAACTAACCCCATGTGCATTTTTAGTGAAGATTGGGAGGAAACTTGTTGGCGCCTGCCTGGTCCGAGGCGAGCAGGTCGAAGATCAACAACAGCAAAGGAAGAGAAGTTTGATAAACGCACAAGCATTGATTGGTACGATGCTCGGAACCTGTGTCCTTGAAAAGTTACTGGCTCAGAGAGACATGGGCGCTGTATTTTTAGCCCAACAAGCGAATTCTCAGGACCGGGTAGCTGTGAAAGTTTTATTTCCTCCACCCGCTCCACCGTCCCAGGCACCTTACCAGCGAGCGGTTTTCCTGGAACGATTCCGTCAGGAAATGACAACCGTAGCTTCGTTGCAACACCCGCATATTTTACCTATTTATACATACGGGGAGCACCAGGGACTCCCTTACCTGGTAATGCCTTATATTAGTAACGGCACCCTGGCTGATGCCCTCAAACAAGAGGCTCAAATGGCCATGCCCAGGTTGATCAGGTACCTGGAACAGATGGCTATAGCCCTCGATTATGCTCATGAGCGTGGAGTTATTCATTACGATCTCAGACCTGGCAATGTATTGCTAACCAATGAAGGCAATGTGCTGCTGGCTGATTTTGGCCAGGTAAAATTGGTAGCTGAGAAACCGACCTCCCAAATGCATTTGTTGCAAACCGGGACATCTGCTGGCGCGCTGGAGTATATGGCTCCGGAACAGGTGATAGGTAATGTCGTTGATGCACGCACCGACCTCTACTCGCTTGGTGTTATTCTTTACCAGATGCTGACAGGCAAAACTCCCTTTCAGGGAGCAACGCCCACGCACATAGCTATGCTGATTGTCCAGGCCCCGCCATCATCTCCGCGCAATGTACGTCCCGAGCTACCCGATGCTGCCGAACAGGTTCTATTGCATGCCCTGGCAAAGCGTCCCCAGGATCGCTATACACGTGCCCAGGATTTTATGAATGCCTTTCGTGCTGCATTGGCAAGTTCCGGTACTTTAGCAGGAAATACTACCGCCAATCCATCTTTCAAGAAACGCCCACGAGGTCTGTTTGATCCAGCCTGGCAGCAAGCAGAAGAACAGTCCCCGCTTACACCCGGTAATATGCCGGGCGGAAGTAAACCGACGCACGTACTGCCTGGATCTAGTCAGCTTGCTTCCTCACTCGCGGAAGTGTCTCCCTCAGTTGGAGCGCCCAATAAGCCCAGGTCATCGGGGCTCTTGTCAGCTATGAACAAGCTCGCCTCGCCCTCACAAGGTGAAGTCTCTGACCTTACTCATGAGCAAAGTCAAGCGGGCGAAGGTGGGAACACATCCCAGGTGCCCATGCATCAAATACCAGCGACTCCGTCTCGTTCGCGTTTAGGTGTGAAACGCGGACTTTTGCGTCCGGCCGAGGGAGTGGAAATATCCCCAGCGACAAGCCCAGCTAATGATGCCGCTTCAGCTACTACGGGAGCTTTGTCTCTCTCCAGTAGTATGCCACCGACGTCCCCTTATCTGCCATCAAACCCGGCCTGGCCTACACCGAATGTGACCAGAGCCCTGCCTGTACAGGCCGGTCAGTTGGAAACAGCTCATACTGACGCAATAGCTGCAGCTCAACGCCCGATACCTGATCCCCAGTCACCTTTCCCTGCCCCGCATACAACTGGGACGCTAGCGCTCCCCAAAGTTGAGCAGGGCAGCAATAGCACAGTTAAGATGCCCGTTGCCGGGCAGCCCGGGCGCTATGTCACTGGCTTACTTCCTGTGCTTCCCCCTACTGAAGCAGGAGACTCGCAGGAGGGGACAGCGGCAACAACAAAGGCCAGGAAACTTGAGCTGACAAAGCCACAGAAAATCCTGGCACTGGTGATGCTAGCCCTGATTGTATTATCTGGTTCTGGCACCCTTTGGTATTTACATAGCCGTCCCGTTATGCCATCTAAATATGGTGTGCAGGCCGAGCAGATCGCACCCGATCTTCAAGCTATCACTGCCGCCAGGGCTACGGCTACAACCGTGGCTAATACTATTTTGACAGATCCTTTGAGCCAAAACATTCATAACTGGCCTGTAGTCACTAAAGGTAGCAAACTCTATATGTTTGTAAATGGCACATACCATATAACAGATAACGATCCCAAACAGAGTGCGCCAGCCATTCTACCTGATCTTGTCTTAAAAGATCCTTTTGTTTATACTTTGACTATGAATGAGATCAAGGGAGACGATGGTTCTATTAATAACTCTTTCGGAATGATCTTGCGCTTGAGTACGCACAATGCCGGTGGTAAGAATACTGTCACCTTCTATTGTTTTGAGGTTATTAATAACAGCGGTGGTAAGTACCAGTTTGTGAAGTACGATAGTGGCAGCAAAGGTCCTTCTCCCTGGATACCTATCTGGCAGCATGATTTTGGACGCGAATTTCACCAGGGCCAGGGGCCAAAGAATACAAATACTATTAAAGTTGCCGCTAATGGGAAACACTTTACCTTTTTCGTCAATGGAAAACAAGTAGGTACAGCTCAAGACGGCTCATTGACCAGCGGTGAGATAGGTATGTTAGTTAATTTGAAAGGTACTGAAGTCGCTTTCTCTAATTTGTTACTTACGTATAAATAGATTATTAGCCCATTGTGGGCCTAGTCGGGCGGAGGGAACGGTTGAACAACATTATTTTTCCACTAACCCTGTTTATTACAGGCTTTTTGTGTATCCTTAATTTTGTCTTTGCATATGTGTTTCGTAAAAGGCGTATGCTTGAAAGCCTGTCCTATGTAGGTATAGGCCTCCTGGAATTGGGCATTTTTGCTTTCACATTGGCTTTTAGCCTTGGCGTACTGCATAATATTCCGCTGCCGCTACCACGCCACTTGCCTTTTTCCCGTGCTGAGATCGGTGCAGCCCTTGCTATCGGTATTGGTTTGTTTCCCGCTGCCTACTGGCACCGCACCTCTGCCTCGCAGATCCGGGCCAGGATAGCCCAGGATGCCAGGGTGATTAAAGAGCAAGATGGCGGCGTCCATGTGCGTAGTAATGCTCCCGGTGAATGGCTCAACTGAGCAAACTAACATTGAAACATCTGGGGCTCATTCAGCGTTATATATTAATGATGATGCATGTTTTGCAAGAGTTATACCCTTTCGTCTAGCTTTACCTCATCTATTGGCTGGCTAGAAAGTACCGGCTCACATACAAAAACTATCTATTTCCAGTTTGTTATGTCAGTATAAGCAATAATGTTTCAAATCTTGTCGAAGAGGCGATAACTAAACCAGGTGGATAGATATGGGCGGCAGGCAGGTATGCCAAGGAGCTCTCATGACAATGTTTCGTACTATGTTAGGCTGGAAAAATGCTTGGCGTATTCGTATAGTTGCCCTGGGCTTTATTGTTTTGGCGGTAGGGGGCGGTTCTCAAATACTCGTAAACACGCTCGCTGCCGGAGCAGATATGATCACACTCAAAGTAACAGTAAATACAACTAGTGGCAGAATGGCTGATGGCAATATAACCTATCTAGGGGCATGTACAGTTTCCTCTACGCAATTTTCGCTAGGTACTATCCTTGCTCTCTATAATCTCGACGGTACCTTTAATCGCCAATGTACGGCGGAGGATACACGTAGCTCTCTGAGCTATGGACATATTGAACTGGCCATGCCCGGTAACGCGGCTGGAGCAATGAATTGGGGAGTCCGCTACCTCAATGTCCAGGTCCTGCGCCTGGGGTGGGATGGGTCTGGTCCATCCGTTCCCACAGCAAGCTCAAACCAGCTAGCTCCCAGCGCATATCTGTACAAGATCAAACCCTGGGCTTTAGGACATAAAGCCAGAATATAAGGACATCCAACGAAGAAGGCCACCGCTCATCGGTGGCCTTCTTCGTTGGATGTCCTTATACCTCCTGCGTTTACGTTAATGGGATACGGATACTTGACAATACAAACACCGGCATGCTATATCTATATAGCAAATAGCTATATACAGTAGAATGTAGCGGAAAATGAAGGGAAGCACGTAAATGACAACTTTTCCTGGACCCGATGCATCATCATCGACTACATATCAGCCTCTGGCCCAGCCATCGCCTGCTGCTGGGCGCAGTACAACACCTGCTGTGGTCGTACAAGATCTCGTTCGTGTGTTTGATAAGAAAGTGGCCGTCAATCATTTGAATTTGCGCGTAGAGCGTGGAGAATTTTTTGGCTTTTTGGGACCAAATGGAGCAGGTAAGTCCACGACAATAAAAATGATGGTTGGACTTTTGCGTCCTACTGCGGGATCAGTCTGGGTCGGAGGTGTCGATGTCTGGAAAAATCCTTTGCAAGCTCGCGCCCTGATGGGAGTACTCCCAGAGTACCTGAATATCTATGAGCGGCTTAGTGGCAGAGAATTTCTCAACTTTGCCGGGCACATGTACGGCGTACCTGAGGCAGATATTCGCCATAGATCGGAGGAACTGCTAAAAGTGCTTACGCTTATCGACGATGCGGACAAGTTGATTGTCGATTATTCGGTGGGTATGCGTAAAAAGATCGCTCTTGCCGCCGCTATTATGCACAATCCCCAGGTCATTTTCCTGGACGAGCCCTTCGAGGGTATTGACCCTGTAAGCTCGCGCGTCATTCGCGATATTCTCCATGACCTGACGCAGCGAGGCACAACTATCTTCTTCTCATCGCACATTATGGAGGTCGTCGAGCGCCTCTGCACGCGTGTCGGCATTATCAATCAAGGAATATTGGTGGCCGAAGGTTCGCTACAAGAACTGCGTGAGCGTGCCAGTGGCGAAGATAAGGACGCTACCCTGGAGGATATTTTCCTCAATGTAGTGGGCGCCCGCAATGAAAACCATAACCTGAGCTGGCTTGAATAAAACACGCTTTTCTCAACAGGAAGCGGCTGATAGCTTCTCTATCAGCCGCTTCAAGCCTTTCCTTCCCAAACTTCAGGAGAAGTTCCGGCTCTTTCATCATCTCTTACCCCCATCTCTCCTCTTCTCTGGCATCTCCCTCACCGGCGCAATCCGCTCTTCACAGACTGTGAAGAGGTTCTTATTCGTCTGCGTAAAGCGTTGAACTTAGGCAACACTGTAGCATTGGCACAGGCGGTCAGCGGGCTGGGTGGTATTGGCAAAACTTAGGTTGCCACAGAGTATGCATTCCGCTACAGTGATACGTACCAAATTATCTTCTGGGTACGGTCGGAGGGAGACCCGCGACGTTCTCCTCGCGGACTTTGGCGCGCTTGCAGAGGTTCTGAACCTCGCGGAGCAGGAGCAAGGTTCATTTTGAGCGCAATGCTCTGTGACAGTTTGAACAATCTAAAAATCACTACGAGCCACACCAGAGGCCGTCTCACTAGTGATTGGCCCTATGAAACTGTCACATATGTTTGAACCACGTCCGTGTCTTGTATTTATTGACCGCATGAGTTATACTTCCTTTAACATTATAAATCTTTTACCACGTAACCTCAATTTAGACTCGTTTGATATAGTTACTTCATACTGCGTCTAATAGCTAAAAGCAGTATATAGCAAAGGATAGTTCTAAAAATGTTTAGTCTATTATTTGTACTTTCTCTGAAGCCCATACCTCCTACTTCGCCCGATATTTCATTTATCCTATTTACAACAGTAGCCTTGGTTTTGCTTGGTGTGGTTATTGGAATCGTTATTGGATGGATACTCGGCAAAAGAAACAAATCGTTTGATAGTCTGGCGAATTCTCCTCTAACCATTGCTGGTAACTTGCCTCAGCATACCTCCAATTCGCAGCCAACCTACCCATTACAGCATCAAATGCGGAGATCCTTTGCTGATGAAGTAGGCGCTCAAACCATGTCTTCGCAGATACAAACTCCTCCTAAACGTGATGACGAGCCTTTATCAACACCTTCTCAACCCGATGATATGCTGGCGAACAAACGGTGGTTGGGACTTGTAGAAGAGTGTGTGGCATTATTTGACGAACTTGATGATGTTTCCTCGCAGCTAGATCCTCCACGCCAAGAGATAATAAGACATGTTGAGCATCGCTTACAGGAAATTCTGGGGCGTTCTGGAGTAGAAACAATCTCGCGTGATAACGCTTTTGATATGTATCGTCACAAACAGAAACCAGCAGATAGAGCCGTGGCCCAGGGTACTCCACTTACCGCGATAGTCAGTCCTGGTTTTGCGGTTGGACGATACGTGCTACGCCCCGCACAGGTTAAGGTGACTGACCCTCGGTTAAGTGAGTCATCATGATAAGCAATATCTTCAGCACCTTCTACCTTTCCAGAAAAGGTTCGTTTGAGCTTGATTGAATAGGAGCCGAGCAGATGAGTAATACCGATACAGTAAAAGAGCAAGTTGCCGTGCTGCGTCAACGAACTGTACACGTCCTAGAAGATCTTTCAGACAGAACGAAGCAGTTCGAGTTGTCAAAACTACCCGGTGAACTTGATATGTTCAGGCAGAGGCTCGTAGCGAACACCTACAACGTTCTGGTCGTTGGCGAAGCAAAACGTGGTAAGAGTAGTTTCGTCAATGCTCTGATTGGACGTGACCTCCTCCCAACAGACGTCGCAATTGCCACAAACCAGGTTTTCCGCGTTTCCCAGTCCCCAAAGGATGCATACAGACTCCGTTTCGAAGATGACACCAGCCAGGAAATTACCGCTGCTGAACTACTTGACTACGGCTCCCAGGTGATAGCGGATCGACAGAACATCTCGCGTATCAATCTGGAACAGCTCCGTTGGATCGAGGTCGATGTCCCTGTTCGTTTTCTCCCGCCAGGAGTTTCCATTCTTGATACACCGGGCCTGGGATCGCTTTATGCTACTCATGCCCAGATTACTCAGCATTTTATCCCTCGTGCCGACGCGGTAGTCTTCGTACTGGATTCTAGCCAGCCAATGGGTCAGTTCGAATTAGACTTTGTTGAAAGCATCCTGAGCGCAACTCCACACATTTTCTTTATCCAGACAAAAATTGATCTATACGACAAGGAAGATTGGCAAAAAATCCTGCAACGCAATGAAGCAATCCTACAGGATCGCTTCAAAGACCGTCTCATCGAACCATGCGTCTGGCCCATCTCCAGTAGTAATTTGATGAAAGCTGCTGAAACAGGAAACTCTGCTTTTCTTAAAGTAAGTCGCCAAAAAGAACTATTGGATGCCCTGGAGATGTTTCTCTTCAAAGTGGCTGGCTGGAATCGCTGTGCGGATGCGCTACTGATAGCAGATCATTTCTACACCGCATCAAGAAAATTGTTAGCGGGACGCCTCGCGGGGCTTGAGGACAAATCAACTGACGAACTTTCCATCGAACAACTCGGAGCCGCGGACCGGAAAGAACAATTTGAGGCTGAATGGGGGGCACATGGCAAGAAGCGCAAAGACCTACTTTCTAAGGCCCAGAAGATCGCCAATCTACAACGGCAGAGCTTTATGTCATTCCTGGAGACAGGAGGAGAATTAGAAGTAGCGCAGCGCAAGAAAATTAATGCAATTCAATCGCTCGAAGAGGCGAACAAGCTAGGTACGATGATGTCGGAGGAAGTGGTTACACAGACGGTCAGTAAATGGCGTTCTGTGTGTGAAGAAACACGCCTGCAATATACTGTGTTGCTCGGCTCATTTATCGAGGCGACAAGATCGCTTTTGCCTTCATCCGAGGACCCAGACCTGGTTATGCATATTGGAGCACCAGTGAATTTACAAGATGACCTGTGGGGCAGATTCAATGAGGCTGGTGGAGATCTTGTAGAAGGCATCAATGTAGGTTTGGGTGTGGCGATAGTCGTTATGCTTTTTATTCCCGTAGCACCTGTTCTGGCCATTGTCGGTATCGCCCTGGCAGGAATTTGGGGTGGTGTCCGAGGCTGGTCATCTGCTGAAGAGGCTCAACTCAAAGATGCTCAGGAGAAGCTCCATGAACACCTGGATTGCGTGATACAGGAGGTACGCAAGCGTTTCCTGCAACCAGACTCACGCTACAACGGGCAAAGTCTGGTGAATCAATATTTTGACTCCCTCACGAACCTGATCAATGACCAGATCGAAGATATTGTGCAGGAAAAGTTCGAGGAGGCGCGGCTGGAGAGTATCCACATTAACGAGCAGATCAAGATGGATCGACAACAACGAGCAACCAGGACAGAAGAACTGCGACAGCAATTGTCCGAGTGGGATAACCTGGGTCGCTCGATTAGAGCAACTGCCGTGGATCTCAAAGCATTGGAACAATCATTTACAGATATTGCCACCAACTAGCAGGCTTACATGCAGGAGACGAAGATGATAACAGATTCACCCGTTATTGGCATTGACTTCGGCACCTCTAAGAGTAGCATGGCCTGGTACGATCCCAGGTCCAGTCGAGCAGAAATTATTCGTAATTATGAAGGTCGCGAGATTACTCCTTCAGTAGTCTACTTTGATAGAGATGGTGGGGAAATTTTAGTCGGTCAACTGGCAGAAAATAAATTGGAGGAACAGAGGACTGAGCAACGCGGCTTTGTTCTGAGTGTGAAAAGAAATCTTGTCACTGCTCCTCCGAAGGTTATTGGCGGGAAAGTCTATAAGCCTGTCGACGTAGCAGCTACGATTCTGCAAAAACTCAAGCAGGATGCCGAAAAACTGCATTTTCACCAATTTGTTTCCCGTGCTGTCATTACGTACCCTGCCTCTTTTGACATTGTTCAGCAGGACAAGATTAAGCAGGCCGCTATACTTGCCGGATTTAGTGAGGTTGAATTGCTCCCTGAACCAATCGCGGCAGCCCTGGCCTATATGAATACTGGCTACAAAGTAGGGAACCATATTCTGGTCTATGATTTTGGAGGCGGCACATTTGATGTTGCGGTACTCACTCGCATTTCCGATGGCTCGTTCATCATCTCATTAGAGCCTAAAGGGTTGAACTCCTGTGGAGGTGATGACCTGGATCGTGAACTCTACTTCCATTGTGAAGAGATAGCATTACAAAAATTACAGCGGAGTATTAGCTTGACCGATGATATCGACCTTCGCTTCTTACGTCAATGTCGTAGTCGCAAGGAGAATCTGTCGGGAAGCGAGACGGAGACGTTTAGCTCTTATCTGTCTGGACCCAATGGTCCTGCACTGTTCGAGCATACCATCGAGCGGCGCACATTTGAAGGGCGCATAAATAAATATATCGATCACACTGTCACATTAACAAAAGAAGTAATCAATAAGGCTTTCACCAGCAACTATAAGGTGGATACAGTCGTACTCATTGGCGGTTCGTCGAGAATACCGCTAGTACTCCGCTCATTGTCAAATGCACTACCGGTAGCACCGATAGAGTGGCAGCAACGAGATTTTGCGGTTGTGCTTGGTGCGGCCTATCATGCACAACGCATTTGGGGACCTGCAAACCCCAAACCATCATTTATCCCTGGACGAGATCAAATCATTCCACCACCCCCTCCTGTTAAGCCACAACCAGGTCCAATACCTGTTCCACCACCTCCTCTCCATTCATATGGACCGGCACCAGATCACAAAGTAATGCCTCCTCTACAGGTGTCACCAAACCCTATACCCCCACCTCCTCCCAGATATATACCACCAGGTATACAAGTTGTCCAACCTGTGACAAAACAAAAAAATAATGCAGCAACAATTGTCTACGTCGTTTTGATGATTTTTAGTCTGCTTGTGGCAATTGCGTCTCTTACTTCGGAAACCGGCATTGTATTCGCTATATTAGCAGTAGTTTTCCTCGTATTATTAATCCGCACATCCAGAAAGAGACGTTAAACTGAGCAAGAGAAGTCTGGCATGAATGAACTACAGATAAAACTGATTGAGACGTTGCGCTACGCTGCCACACGTCTTCACAAGAGCAGTCTCCCTCATCAAGTGAGCGCACAGATGGAGAACTTAGCAGAACAGGTAGATCAGCCATGCGTAGTCGCTGTAGTGGGCAGAGTGAAGGCTGGCAAGAGCACATTCATCAATGCGCTGCTTGGGGATAACCTGGCGAAGGTCGGACCTACTGAAACAACTGCCACCATCAACTTCTTCCGCTATGGAACACCCAACGCTGATTTCCCTGTACGCTGCTACTGGCGTAGTGGAAAAGTTACGAATGAGAATCGTCAATTTTTGGATAACCTGCAAGGCAATGACCTGGAGACGCTTCGCCGGGCTGACGGCATCGACTACCTCGAATATCACCTTCCCAACCCTCACCTGGAACAGATTACGCTGGTCGACACACCAGGCACCGGTGCAGTAGTTGACGAGCATCAAAACCGCACTGCCGAATTTATGAACCTGTATCGCCAATTGCGTGAACGTCATCACCAGGAAACACAACGAATTGGCAATTCAGCGGACGCGGTAATCTATCTCATTGGTGAAACGGCACGTATTACTGACCAGGCATTTCTGGATGAATTTCAGCAAGCAACACAGGGTCAATCACGCACCCTCAATGCAATTGGTGTAATGGCAAAAATTGATCTTAGTGCTGAAGTTATCAAGCGGAAAGAAGAGTTGTCAGCAAAAATCGCCCTGCAACTGCAGAATAGCCTGAATAGTGTCATACCGGTCTCCGCAGGCATACAACGTGCTCTGGATGGATTGCTGGCGCGAGAACATGAGCAACTGAAGCAGATGATGACTACGCTTCGCCCTATTCCTCGCAGCACTTTAGAGGAACTATTAGCCGACCCCGAATTATATCAAGAACTGGATTGCTCCATCTCCTCCAGGGAGAGAGAACAGTTACGAGCGGGAATGCCATGGCGTGTATTTGTGACCATTGCGAACATAGTGACCGACCCGGCTCTTAATGAACGCTCCGTTGTTGACAAGCTGCAAACCATAGCAGGATTCGACCAGCTCCATACAATCCTGGATAAACACTTCATCAGACGTGGCACGTTGTTGCGCGCTCATCGCATCGTCAATGATGCATTGCTCCTGGTGAACACAGTGAAGTTTACCTACTTACACGAATACCACAGGCACGCAGCAGAAGACAGAATAAAGCAAGATCGCTTCCTAGCATTTCTGCGTTCCGTACAAAGCTACTCGCCCGTTGCGATAGAATTACAGGCATTTGTTCAGGAACGCCTCGCCTCACGGTCAGACCTGAGTTTGCTTATAGCAGAAGTAGAAAGAGCAATCGGTCATATTAAATACGAACTGGAAGACTACAACACGGATTTTGAAGCTCTGCAACAGTTAGAAGAACATCCTGCCCTCTTTTCTTCACAGGAACTAGGTGAATTACGTCCTCTACTCGGCTTACATGGGCTGGAGATTGGGAAACGGTTACCACCTGCCCACGCTACCCTTGCATATATTGAAGAGCGTCAGACCCATTGGACATATAAAAGCCAGTTAGGGAGAGATCCTATTATACGTTCTGTAGCAGAACATGCAGTTCGTCGCTACGGGCTACTCGTCGAGGAATTGGGTCAGGGGTAAGCAAACAGGTGTGGTGCGTCATTTTTTTATAGACAGTTTTGGGCGGCACACCGGCCCTCCTTTCCAGGGATGATAACCCGAGTCATCTCGGGGTCGGGGCTGCCTCGCGCCGCTTTCCGGTTGGCGCGGCAGTTGTCGGCGGAGGTCGAGCCTTGCGACTCAACCCTTTCCCATCTCGCCAGCGTCTTAGAGCACCACAGTGCGGCCAGCACCGTCCTGCTTAGCACGGTGATAGACGAGACTGGCGGCAGCCAGGTCCTCGCAGGCGTGCCCCATGGCCTTGTAGACGGTGAGCTCGTCATTGGACTGTCGTCCCAGGGCCCGACCCAGCAAGACCTCACCTAGCTCCGTGCCAACGCTCGGATCGAAACCAGCCAGTTCACCGCAGCCAGCCGGTGGGGGCTCGAAGGCCAGCCGGGTCTCCACGAAGAGGCGGCCATGCTCGATCACCTTGGGGTCCAGTTCTCCGCCCGGAGGGCTGTAGCCAACAGACGTGACATGCATCCCGGGCGCGAGCCAGTCACTGCTGATCACCGGCTCACTTGCATTGGTGCACAGGCAAACGACGTCGGCTCCGCGCACTGCCTCCTCAGCAGTCTCAACCGCGCGTGCCCTGGCATCTGTTGCCGCGAGCTGCTCTGCATGGGCGAAGTGGTGTGATGCAATGCGGATCTCGGAGAACTGGCGCACGCGGGAAAGCATCGTCAGATGCGAACGGCCCTGCACCCCAGCGCCGACAACCGCCAGCACGCTGGTATCCGCGCGTGCCAGGAGCCGGGTCGAGAGGGCGGCCGCCCCAGCCGTCCGCAGCGCGGTGATGTAGGTCCCGTCCATGAACGAGAGGGGAGTACCCGTCTCGGGATCGAACAAGCAGATGAGGGCCTGGTGC
>WNFM01077022.1_pt1 | contig 19241 bp, 10 predicted proteins | sample 5400271 | NCBI WGS metagenome assembly WNFM01 (sample SAMN13153352, study PRJNA577476) | soil metagenome | isolation source: 60 cm saprolite on Douglas fir-dominated hillslope | place: USA:California | collected 2013-09-17 | reverse complement strand
CCGGGAGTAACGATCGTCACGGAGCCAATTCCGCAATCGAGCCGAGAAACGCTAGGTGGGAGAACTCACTCTCGTCCTGGCTGCGCACCGTTGGAGTCTGGCGTTCAAGCGATCGCGGTCGTTGGGATGGGCGGGGTCTTTCCGGGCTCACCGAACCTCCGCTGTTACTGGAAACATCTTGAGGATGGGGAAGACCTGATTAGCAAACCTCCTCCTGGTCGATGGAATTTCCCGGCAACGGCTTTTCGAGGTAATGGAGCAGACGGGGCCATGGATCCTCCCTGGGGTGGATTTATGCCGGACGTCGATCAATTCGATTCGCTCTTTTTTGATATCTCGCCTCGCGAAGCCGAGCTGATGGACCCCCAGCAACGGTTATTTCTGCAAACGGTATGGCACACTCTCGAAGACGCGGGCTACAGCAAGTCCAGGTTAGCGGGCAGCAAGACCGGGCTGTTTGTGGGGGTTGCGGCTAACGATTATGCCAATCTCCTGGCGATGGCCGCTGTCCCAGTTGAGGCTTACAGTTCCACCGGTAACGCCCATTCGGTGCTCGCGAATCGCGTATCATTCTTTTTCGACTGGCACGGTCCCAGCGAAGCGATCGACACTGCCTGCTCGAGTTCTCTAGTGGCGATTCATCGCGCCATCGAATCGATTGCTTCGGGAAGTTGCCATCTTGCGATAGCCGGAGGCGTGAATGTGTTGCTAAGTCCCGCTGCATTCGTGGCTTTCGGCAAAGCTGGTATGCTTTGCGCCGACGGTCGCTGCAAAGCATTTGACGCAGATGCGAACGGCTATGTCCGTGGCGAGGGAGTGGGAGCGATTCTCTTGAAGCCGCTCGAGCAAGCGCTGCGGGATCGTGATCACATCTACGGTATCATCCGCGCGAGTGCAGAGAATCACGGAGGGCACGTGCAGGGACTGACCGTCCCGAATCCAAATGCACAGGGCGACTTGTTGAAAGATGCCTTTGAAAGGGCTGGGATTGATCCGTTCACCATCGGGTATATCGAAGCGCACGGGACTGGGACCGCCCTGGGCGATCCGATCGAAGTCAACGGGCTTAAGAAAGCGTTCGGTCAGAATTCGGATGCGGTACGAGACCCACGTTGTGCCATCGCCTCCGTAAAAAGTAACATCGGTCACCTTGAGACTGCCGCTGGGATTGCCGGAATCATCAAAGCGTTGTTAGCGATGCGTCACCGCCGGATTCCGGGAAATATTCATCTAAAGCGTTTGAATCCTTATATTCGGGTGGATGGAACGCCCTTCTATTTCCCGGAAAAGACCGTCACTTGGGAGCCGCTGATTGATCGGGCGAATCGGACCTTACCAAGGCGCGCCGGGGTTAGTTCGTTTGGATTTGGGGGTGCGAATGCCCACGTCGTACTGGAGGAGTTCACGCCCGAACCCGCAGCAGAATCGGGGGCCGATAAGCAGCCGCAGCTAATCATCTTGTCGGCACGAAATTCGGATCGGCTAAGGGAGTTGGTCAGCAATTTACTGGAATACCTCCGTGCGCTTCCCTCAGACGCAAACACCTTCCTACGGCCATCGTTGGGTCAGATTGCGTTTACGTTGCAGGTGGGACGGGAACCGTTAGCCGAACGTCTCGCGATCATTGCACCTAGTTTAGAAAAGCTAGTCTGGCAGCTGGAGAAATTCGAACCAGCCGACAGCTTCGATGGGCTCACCGGCAACATTGATTCGAACAAGGCTGGTCTGCAGCTGCTGCGAGAAGTTCATCAGGACGACGACTATTTAGACCCGTTGATCCGAGGGCGCGAACTGCGCAAGTTGGCTCGGCTGTGGGTAGGGGGCGTGAAAGTACCGTGGGAAAAGCTTTGGCTCGGGAACGAGGTTTCGCGAGTTTCGCTTCCAGGATATCCGTTTGAGCCACAGCGTTTTTGGGTGCCAAAAACGGAGGTGATCTCGGAGGTGGGTGAAGCGCTGGAATCTCGACTTCATCCGCTGCTCCATCGAAACGAGTCAACGCTTAGGTCCCATGTTTACCGAAGTGAGTTTAACGGTCGCGAGATCTTCTTTCGTGATCATCGAGTAGCAGGCCGAGAGGTCCTGCCAGGCGCGGCAAGTTTGGAGCTGGCGTTGGCTGGTGTAAGCGCAGCGTTGGAAACCAGTAACGTCGCCCTCCGGCGCGTCGTTTGGCTCCGGCCCATTGTGGGTGGAACAGAGGCAGTTCGTCTTAACCTGGTATTGCGACCGGCTGCCAAAGATGTTGTTCAATTCGAACTTAAGAATTCGGATACGGTTTACGTGTCCGGTGATGCTCAAGTCGCTACACCGGATCTAGGGGAAGATCTCGATTTGACCGCGATTCGTTCAAGGTGCGAACGAGAAATCTCGAGTGAGCGGCTTTATGCAGCCTTCGCCGAGCGTGGTCTGGAGTACGGAGACGGGTTCCGGGTCATTGAAGAGATCCGGTACAGCGACTCGGAAGCCCTGAGCAAACTGCGCATCCCGAGTATTTGGGGTAATCAGAGCTTCCGGCTCCACCCGGCGCTATTGGATGGCGCTTTTCAGAGCTTGGCCACAATCGAAAGCAAGTCTGAGCCTGAAACTAGACTGCCCTTTGCTGTCGACCAGGTCATCTGCCCGGAACCTTTGCCATCCCGCTGCTGGGCGTTCGTCCAGCTGCAGTTGTCCGAAACTGGGGAACGGCGGCATACGATTAAGCTAGCGAATGACGAAGGGCGGATATTGGCGCTGATATCTGGACTAAGTTGCCGCCGGCTCAGCCCTAATCAAACAGACCTGTTTTATTACCGGCCAGCTTGGAAGGAGTCCGAGCTAGTTGTTACGGAAAAAACTGAGCTCGCCGGTCCATGGTTAGTCTTCGATCATGAAGGTACCACGAACAATTTGGTCCCGAAGGGAATAGAGACCATCCGGGTCTGTGCCGGTGACATCTACAGTGTCTTCGGCCGGAATGTGACCATTCGGACTGAGAATGATGCCGACTATGAAAGGTTGGTGCGCGAATTTGAGTTTGGGGCAGTGATCCATGGTTGGGTTCGCTCGACGACGGACGTGGCTGAAGCCTCGCAGTGGGGTGTCTTCTCGATCCATCGATTGGTGCAGGCTCTTCTGAGGACTAGGAAAAGAAAGCCAATCGCCTTTGTCTATCCAATCGGGATTCCGGCATTTGAAGCGGTTGGAGGTTACAGCAAAACCCTGCGTCAAGAGCATCCAGATCTACTGCTCAAGACGATCGGAAACGGCTCAGAATTGATCGATCTAGGGAGCGAATTGCAAAGCGCAGATTTAGAGGTCCGGTATTTAGACGGGCGTCGGGAGATCAGAACACTGGAACCAGTTCCAACCGATTTGGCTGAAGAATCACCCTTAAAGAGCGGTGGGATCTACCTGATTTCAGGGGGTGGCGGTGGCTTAGGTCGCACTTTCGCGGGCTACTTCGTTGAACGATACGATGCGCGCGTGGTTTTGATCGGGCGATCCTTCCAAGACGAGAGTATTCGTGAGGCTGTGCGTTTGCTTGGTAAGAACGCCGTCTATTTGAGCGCCGATATCAGCACTTTGGAAGGCGCCCGCCAAGCCGTCGAGCAGGCCAAAGATTGTTACGGCGGGATCGACGGTGTAGTTCACGCGGCCGGAGTTTTACGAGATGGCTTAATCTGGAGCAAGACATCGGACGACTTCGCGGCTGTACTTCGACCGAAGGTGGCTGGGGTGGAAGCTTTAGATGCGGCCACTAGCCGGGAACAGCTTGACTGGTTCGTTCTCTTTTCCTCAATGGCGGGGTTACTGGGGAATGCGGGCCAAAGCGATTATGCTTTCGCCAACGCGTACCTGGACGCATTCGCTCATCGCCGGGAGGAGTTGCGGTGTCGCGGCGAGCGGACGGGGCGAACCCTGTCGATCAATTGGCCGGTTTGGCGCGAAGGCGGGATGCGAGCGACTTCTGAATCGAATCGCGCTGCTGGGCTTGGCTTGCGGCCACTAGAAATAGAACAGGGCTGGGAGATCTTCGAGCACGCTCTGGCAGCGAAGTTGACTCAAGTTTGGGCGGGGATCGGTGACTGGGAAAAAATCCAGAATCTAAGATTCGGTCCGAAGAATTACCATCGCCTGGGAGCAGATAGGCAACTGCAGCGACGGGGCGGCAACCAACGCTCAGAGTTGGTAAGCTATCTGATCACCCAGCTAGCTAGTCTGCTGAAACTCGATGAACGTCAGATCAAGCCGTCAGAGGCATTGGAGAGCTACGGTTTTGATTCCATTGTGGCGGTGGAGTTTAGCCTTTTACTGCAGAAAAACTTCGGAGAGCTTTCAAAGACGTTACTCTTTGAATATCCGACGATTGATCTACTGGCTAACTATCTGTTCGATCGCTTGCCAAACAGTGGTTGGGCGAGTGACCGGGACGAACGCTCAAATTCTCAATCAATTGAAGGATCGACTGAGGTTCGAACCGTAACGCCCAGCGGCGCGCTAGCGACAGATCGTTCTATTCGTTCTCTGGAGCTGGCCCCGACCGACTATCCTTTCGTAGGTCCGGGCCGATTGGCGATTCAAGTTCTCTACTATTTTGAGAAGCGATTGGATTTTGAACTATTGAGGACGGGGTTGGAGCGGGCCGCCAAATCCTTTTATCCAATCAATTCGATGCTGGTCCAGAAAGGGGACCGTGCTTACAACCTAGAAGAATCGGCCGACGCGCCAGATTTCGCTGAGGTCAACTTCGCAGAAGAGGTCGAACTTCCTGAACAAGACAAGCCAGCGAGTTTGCAGCGATTTTGCGCCCCGTTCAATCCTTTGCTGAAAGGAGAGAAGCTGGCCAAATTCAGGCTGGTACAGCTAAAATCGGGGAGCCTGCTAAATGTGAATGTTTCTCATGCGATCGCGGATGGCTACAGCTACTACTACTTTCTTTCAGCCTGGGCGGCCGCCTGTCGCGGGGAGACCTTTCAGGAGCCTGTACATTCTCGAGGGCTGGTTCGGGATATGGCAAAGACGTTTCTAAATGAAGAAACTAGCAGTGCATCTGAAAATGAAATTGAGCTAGGATCGGAGCCAACAGATCCGACGACGGAGCGCGTTGAAACGATACGAATTTACCCGGAGGGCCTTCTGGCTGAAGCCCGAAACAGCGTGGAAACCGAAGCCAGGAGTTGGCTCACGGAAAACAGCGTCATCACTGCTCTGGTTTGGCAGACCTACGCTCGCGCGCTGGGCGCGACTGGAGAACTCACCCTTGCATGCCCGATGGATTTTCGACGAATGATACCGCAATTGTCGCCGGCCTTTTTCGGCAACGCCTCCGCACCCGCCATTCTGCGACTACCGAGCGACGAAGTGATAAAGTCTCCAATCGCCCGGCTGGCTATTCGCATCTCGGACTCAATCCGCCGGTGCGATGCTCTTACCTTCGTCCGACACTCCGCCAAGATCGAGCAGTTGCGGGTGAAGCATGGTCTCGGTGCGGTTGATCGGATGGGGCTAGTTGACCCGCGGAGCGGATTGATCGTTACCAATGTGGCACGGTTCCCTCTTCCCCCGATCGATTTTGGATCTGGCAAATTCCTTCGGGAATACACGCCGACAAACTATGCAGGAACTGGCGTGATCGTTAGCGAAGGTTCAGGCATCAAAGTTCGGCTGGCGTATCCAAGCTAACGATTCTATGAGCTCAACAGCAATTTCCCTAGCTATCGATAAGCCGTGACTCGCATCTACCTCTTTCCAGGACAAGGTTCGCAGAAAGTGGGTATGGGGGAGGGGCTATTCTCGAGATTCCCGGCTCAGGTGGCAGAGGCTGACACTGTCCTCGGTTATTCGGTTGCCGAGTTGTGTCTTCGCGATCCTGCAAAGCAGCTCGATCTCACGACGTTTACGCAGCCCGCTCTCTTTGTTGTCAATGCGCTTTGCTTTCTAGACCGCCTAGTCCAGACTGGGGAACTCCCTCAAATTGTCGCGGGACACAGCTTGGGGGAGTACAACGCCCTCTTCGCAGCTGGGGTTTTTGATTTTCGGACTGGGCTTAGCTTGGTTCGGGAACGAGCAAGAGTGATGGGCCGGGAATCGGGAGGCGCTATGGCTGCAGTAGTCGGTTTGACCGAAAAACAAATTCGGCAGGTCTTGACAGACGCGAACCTTCCGGGAATCGATATCGCGAATCTAAATTCGCCCGGACAGACAGTGATCTCAGGCCCGGAAAGCGAGATCGTTGCGGCACAGAGCCGGTTGGAAAAGGCCGGAGCGCAGCTTTATCGACGACTCTCGGTTAGCGCCGCGTTTCATTCGAGATACATGGCGCGGGCGGAGCAGGAATTCAGGAGATTTTTGCAGTCGATCACCTTTGCTGAGCCGAAGATTCCGGTTCTGAGCAATGTTACCGCTCGACCTCATGTTAGCTCCGATCTAGCGTCCAACCTTGCGGCGCAAATCACTCATCCGGTCCGTTGGACGGAAAGTATTCAATGGCTGTTGCAGGATAGGGATCCTCACTTTGTTGAAGTTGGGCCCGGGAATGTTCTTTCGGGCCTACTTCGACGGATAAAAATGGAGCTTCCGGTCCCTAAAGAAGTGTCGACTTAAGAGGCATGAAAAAAAGTATCTGGATGTTCGCAGGGCAAGGCTCCCAGTACTACCAAATGGGCCGGGATTTGTTTAAGCACGAACCCGTGTTTCGCGAGTTTTTTGAAAAAGGAGACGAAGTGGCGAAGCCACTGATTAACCAATCGCTGATAGACGTTATTTATCGCGAACGGCCCAACCGATTTGACCCCTTTCACCGGCTGCTCTATACCCATCCCGCTCTCCTTCTTTTCGAATGCGCAGTGGCCGAGATGTTGAAAGAACGCGGACTTCGACCTGACTACCTTCTGGGATATAGTCTCGGCGAATATGCCTGTCTGGTTGTGTCCGGAGCAGCGTCGTTTGCCGACGTCCTCACTGCGGTCATCAAAGAAGCGGAATTGACGGAATATTGTGCTTCGCCTGGTGGCATGCTCGCCATTCTGGATTCGTTAGCGATAGTCGAACGGTATGCTGGGGAATTTCGCGACTGCGTGGTTGCAGCTCGTAATTTTGAACGGAGCTTTGTGGTGTCGGGGAGACGATCGACGTTGACCCGTTTGCAGGCGTTTCTCAAATCGGTCGGTATCAATACTGCGGAATTGCCCGTCGATTATTCATTCCATTCGCCGGATATGAGTTGTCTGCTAGATCCTTGTCGCTTGGTCCTGAATCAGATGGATTTTCGTACTCCTGACACTCCGATCATTTCTGTAGCCCAGCGAGGGTTTTTAAGAGAGGTGTCCTGGCAAAGTCTTCAGGCGGCTACTCGCAATTCGCTTGATTTGATGGAAACGATTCGCTGGCTCGAGTCGACCGGTGAATATCTCTACGTTGATCTAGGCCCGTCGGGTAGCATGGCAACCGCGACGAAATACATTCTCGCCAAAACTTCCGGTTCTGAATTCTTGATTCTAGCCTCGCCGTTTGGACACGAGCGCGACAACGTTCGGGCGCTGACCCAGAAATGCAACGGTCATTTCGAGAGGTAGTAGGAACGACTCATCAATCCCCATATGGAATTTTTTAGGTTCTTGCAGCGAGAATCAAACGAGCTCGATCGGCGGATGATCATCGCCGGCGTGTTCGCCGGTATCCTAAATACAGCGCTTATCTTTCTGCTGACGGTGGCTGCCGGAAGGACAACGCAAGGTGGTTCCGCCAACCTCTGGGATTTGGCCAAAGTGGCAGTCTGTATCTGGGCTTTCTGGGCTAGCAAAGGGTTTTTAATGCGCCGGATGACCTTGATCATCGAGGGAGTAGTGCGGACGGTTCGACTGCGATTAATCGACAAAGTTTGCCGGGCGGATTTAATGGCGATCGAATCGATCGGCCGTGCTCCGCTGTTTAACCTGGTCTCGACTCACGCGAACACGATTTCACGCGCCAGCACTTCAATTATTAGCAGCGCAACTTCGCTCGTCCTGGTGATTTGCGCATTCTTAATCATTCTGTGGCTTTCCGGTGTCGCTTTCCTTATCACGGTGGGGACCCTCGCCTTCATCGTTGGCACCTTCTGGTTCAACCAGAAAAGGATAGCTGATTCGATGGCGGCAGTTACCGTCACTGATAATCATTTCGTCGATGGGTTCGGGGAGCTGCTGGATGGCTTCAAGGAACTGAAAATGAATTCAGGCAAAAGCCGGGATTTTGTCGAGGCACATCTGAAACCACTGACCTTGACGGCCGAGCAGGCGCGGATAGAGACCGGTTTCCATGTCAATCGGAGCGTTCTGATGGCGACCGTATCACTCTTCGTTTTGTTGGCAGCGGTCGTTTTCCTGGTTCCAACCATCGCCCCGGACCAATCCCCCAAGGTTCTGGCGGTCGCGACGCTGATCATTTTTATCACGGGACCGCTCGGGGAAGTGGTGATGGCCTTTCCGACGCTGAATCAAGCACTGGAATCAATAAAAGAAATCGAGCGGATCGAGCGACAGCTCGACACGCCAGACCAAGTCGAAGTGGTCGAATCGTTTGCTGAGGGTGACGCGGGCCTCAGGTTTATGGAGATTGATTGTCGACGGATCGCCTTTTCCTACCGGGATGAGCATGGGCAGACCTCTTTTTCGTTGGAGCCTTTCGATTTTAGAATATCACCGGGGGAGTTGATCTTTATCACCGGCGGTAACGGGAGCGGTAAGTCGACGTTTCTCAAGGTGCTAGGCGCCTTGTACGCGCCTGCCAGCGGAGAAATTTTTATCAACGGGGTGGCAGTTCGGTCCCAGAATCGCCAAACCTATCGAGACCTGTTCTCCCCGATTTTCTCTGACTTTCATCTATTCGACCGGGTTTACGGAATCAAAGAGATTGATCGGGAACGACTGGACCAGCTTCTCCGGATGACGGAGCTATCCCAGAAAACTACGGTGGCTGATCACCAGATCACAAACATCGATCTCTCAAGCGGACAACGAAAACGCCTTGCCTTGGTGCTGGCGTTGCTTGAAGACCGCTCGATCTTTTTGTTCGACGAGTGGGCCGCTGAACAAGACCCGCCGTTTCGGCGCAAATTTTATCGAGAGATTCTTCCTGAACTTAAGCGGCAAGGCAAAACGGTCGTAGCGGCCACCCATGACGACGATCATTACGAAGTCGCCGACCGGGTCCTAAAAATGCAATTCGGCAATTTTGTACGGTCGTAATTTTCTAACCGACCGGTTACCATGGCAATTTTAATGAAAAAGTATCTGATCTGTTCCCTCCTTTACTTAGCCTTGTCTGCGGTCGGCTTTGCCCAGCAAATTACTTTGCGGAAAATCTACGCGAAGGCGCTCAGACCTGGTAGCGTTCGATTCGAATACGTGTTTTCAGCCAAAAACAACACTCGCCATCGACTCAACCTGGTTGGCTTTGCAATTTTGCTCGATGCCCAAAACAATGTGCTGGATAAGCGATACCTGTCTTTCGAGACTCAGCCCGGCAAGACCAGCGATAGCTCCATCGAATCAGATCTCGCTCCTATTTTTAGCGAAGAGAAACCAGGGAAAGCATGCTTTTTTAAGTTGTCCCTGGAAGACAATGCCATGAGAAGGCCGCTAGAGATCCACGGGGCGATCAAGGGAGAGATCACCCAAAAGCCCTATTGACGGACACCAGGGGGGGTGATGGTCGGAACCGGTGTTGGTGTGGGCGCAGGCGACGGGTTTGTCTGCGGCGTCGCCACAGGAACCGGAACCAGGTTTTGCGGGTTGAGCTCGGTCGATGAAGGTACCTTGGGAACCGAGGGCTCTTGATAAGGCAAAGGGCTCGCCTTAACAGCCGGCGAGGTGGAGGGTAATGGCAAGGTCGAACCGGTGTCGAGGATCAATGGCAGACCGTTCTGCGCGCCGATCACCACCACTTTGGAATTATCGGATCTCGCCAAATCAAGGGTCGCTTCGATTCCTTTCCAGCGCAGGAAGTTTTCTGATATTCCTGGGGTGACGATCTCTTGAAAATCCCGAATGCCCTCAGCTTCGATTCTCTTTCGCTCCGCCTCTTTTTTCGCAACTGACAAGACGTAATCATATTGGAGCGAGTTTTGGTACTGGGTGACCTTCGCTTCAATCGCCTTTTTTAGAGCCTCGGGGATTTCGATATCCGTGATCAGGATATTGTCGATAGAGATGTACTTGCCGCTGATTTCCTCCACGGCTCGGACGACTGCTCTTTGAAGAATTACGACATTGGTTGAGTAAATCTGGTCGATCGGCGTATTGCCGACGACCTCGCGCAGCGCCGTCTGCGTCTCTGGAATCACGATCTTTTGCGCGTAGTCCGGCCCGATCTGTTTCTGCAACTGGCCTAAACTTTCGAGACGGGGCCGCCATCGGACGGACGTGTTGAACTGCAGAGTCAGGCCGTCCGAGCTGATGACGGAATATCGATACGTCAATTGTTGGATGCGGACGTCATAGTCGAAGATGTTGTCCCAAGGCAACTTGAACTGGATTCCTTCTTTACGGATGTGCCGGGTGTCAGTACCTCCGAAAAGTAGGCTGTAGTAGACTCCTGCGTGGCCGGACTGGATGTAGATGACCGTGAATGGCCAGAGCAGAGTCAGGCCAAAGAGCAGAACGAAGATCCCAACGATGATCTTTAACGTATGCCGTTCATGCCACCGCTGTGATCGAGGAACACGAGCGGGCGGGGCATTTACGGACATATGCGCAATGCCTTAGGTCGGAAGCCAGCAGGAAGCCCAATTCTACCCGTCATCTCGAGGGTGCTGCGAAGGAGTCGCCCGATTATCTCCGGCGGCTAACAGGAGGAGAAGGCCGATAAACGGAGTAAAGAGCAACGAGCAAAGGAAATACCCCCAGAACCGAAGTGGCCGCGCATTACCAAGATACGCAACAAAAAAGCAAAGCACCAAATACAAGAAGCCAACGATCATAGTTCAACGCTCAAACCCGCAGCTAGGCCCTCAGGTTTGCAAGAGCCGGTTATCCGAAGGAAACAGCCGATTTAACTAATCAGTTTTCGTCGGGGCTGGCTCAGTTTTCCCTTTCGATACGACCAGTTTCCCCTCCTCGAACTGTTTGGTGAAGTATTCCCGAACCGTTTTCGGATCGAAATCGAGAAAGGTTCCACCGGACGCGAAATGCTGAACGAACACCTTGCCGACCGCGTAGGTGAAAGCGGCGGAGCTGGCTGGCATCGCCAGCAGGGCTACTATCGGGCCGAAGACCGGAACGAATTTCAATGCACTGACGCCCAGGGTGCCACCAACAACCGGTGCACCCAAGCCTCCGACCAAGCCGGAGCAGACATTTTTGATGCGATCTTCGCGAAACGGCACCTCGTACAGGTCCGCCAATTGTTTCAGCATTCGAATCTGGATAGCCGCAGTGGCCGCTGCGTCGAGGAGGGGCACCGGGATGACCCCCGCGCCTGCACTCCACAAAACATTATATTTAATGATCCGTTCGGCCGCTTCTTCTTTGGAGACGTCGCTAGTAACGTCGCTCTTGGGGGCTTCAAGTGCGCCCTGGGTTGGGACAGTGCTTGCTCTGGTTACCATAAGGTTTGGTGTTTGTATCTTATAGCGTGATAAACTTGAGAAAAGCCAGATAAAAATGGCGACCTTAAGTATGGGCCTCTCGGCTGGCAGTGCAACCTAATGAGTCGCCTGGCCGCCTCCTTTTGTTGTCGCTTGGTTCTTGCCCGGCCGCGACCTGCTTAGCACAAAGAAAAAGACAGGGGTCAAGATCAAGCCAAACACGGTCACACCGATCATACCGCTGAAGACTGCAGTACCTAGGGCCTGACGCATCTCCGCGCCAGGACCGGTCGCGATTACTAACGGCAACACACCGAAAATAAAGGCAACTGAGGTCATGAGAATTGGACGTAGCCGGATCCGGCACGCTTCCACGGCCGCCTCGGTTCGGTTCTTGCCCGATTCCCGTTGGGTACGAGCGAACTCCACAATCAGGATGGCGTTCTTACAGGCGAGTCCGACCAGAACGATGAACCCGATCTGGGTGAAAATGTTATTATCAGAACCGCGGAAATAGACCCCACCAATCGCGGACAGAAGGCAGGTCGGGACAATCAAAATAACGGAAAGTGGTAAAGACCAGCTTTCATATTGAGCAGCCAAAGCCAGAAAGACTACCAAGACACTCAAAGGAAATATATAGATCGCCGTGTTACCGCTCTCGATTTCTTGATAGCTAAGGCCCGTCCATTCGAATCCCATTTGGGCCGGTAGAATCTGGCGGCAGAGTTTCTCCATTGTGGCATTGGCTTGGCCGGAGCTAAACCCGGGCAGGGTGCTACCGAAAAAATCAGCAGCCGTGAAAAGATTGTAGTGGGTTATGCGGTCAGGGCCAGTAATCGCCTGAACATCGGCGATTGTGCTCAATGGCACCATTTTGTTCTGCGAATTCCGAGTATAAAGCCGGCCAATCTGATCTGCCTGGGCTCTGAAATCGCTATTGGCTTGAACGTTTACTTGATATGTACGGCCCAGAAAATTGAAGTCATTGACATAGGTAGCGCCAAGATAGGTCTGTAGGGTGCTGAAAACGCTCAAGATCGGCACCCCGAGTCGCTGGACTTTCGCTCGATCGATGTTGACAAAAAGCTGAGGAACCTCTGTGCGGAGAGGCGTATACACTTGGGTCAGGCCCGGCTGAAAATAAGCGGCGCCCATCAATTGATTCGAGACCGCCTGCAGTTCTCCTAATCCTAGGTTGCCGCGATCCTCGACCTCCAACTGGAACCCACCGGTAGCGCCGATGCCCTGTATGGGAGGAGGCGGAAATGTCGCTACAGTCGCTTCTTGAACACCCGCCGTCTTCCGTCCGATCTCGGCAAGAATAGCGTTCATGCTTTGGTTTGGAGTGTTTCGCTCCTCGAACGGTTTCAGAATGACAAAGATCGTGCAGGCGTTCGATTGGGTGGACCCGCTCAGGATTGAGAAGCCGCTGATGTCGACCGTGTGCGCTATCCCGGGCACAGTGCGGAGGATATCGTCAATCTTCACCCGGACAGCCTCCGTCCGATCTAATGATGCGGCGTCCGGCAACTGAGCTCCCATCAGAAGAAATCCCTGATCCTGAGTAGGGATAAAGCCGGTGGGGGTGGCTTTGAAACCGACGTAAGTCAGTACTAGTAAGCCGGCGTAAATTATCAGGGCGATCACTGCGAACCTCAGAATTCGCCGGATAAGATTAGCGTAGCTATCGGCGCCTCGAGTGAAGGCTCGGTTAAACCCGTTAAAAAACCATCCTGCGGTGCGATCAACTATCCTGGTCAGCAGGTCCTTTTTGGCATCCGATTTTTGGAGCAATAAACCACACAGCGCGGGGCTGAGAGTCAGGGAATTGAACGCCGAGATGATCGTGGAGGTGGCGATCGTCACCGCAAATTGCCGATAAAACTGACCGGAGATACCCGGGAGCAATGCGGAGGGTAGAAAGACAGCGGCCAGAACGACCGCCACAGTGATTACTGGAGCACCGACCTCATCTAATGCTTTCCGAGCGGCGTCTCGGGGGAGCAAACCTTCCGCAATATGTCGCTCACAGTTCTCCACGATGACAATGGCGTCGTCGACCACAATGCCGATTGCGAGCACTAACCCGAAGAGAGACAAGGTATTGAGCGAATAACCGAGACAGTAAAGGGCAGCGAAGGTGCCGACCAAGGACACGGGAACGGTGATCAGAGGAATGATAGCGGCGCGCCAGGTTTGCAGAAAGATCAAGACGACCACTACCACCAAACCAATGGCAATAAGCAGCGTGTGAACCACCTCGTTTAGCGAGGAGATCACGAAACCCGTAGTATCATAATCGATGGTATAGGCCAGCCCCGGGTTAAAATGGTGAGCTAATTCCTCAATCTTTTGCCGGACGCGGGCCGAAGTCGAGACCGCGTTAGCTCCGGCTTCCAGCGACACTCCTAGAGAGACCGTAGGCTTGCCATCGATATAAGAGGATACAGTATAGTCCTGAGCGCCGAGAAGGACGGTTCCGATATCGCGAATTCGGACAAGCTGCCCGTTGTTTCCGGTTTTAATAATAATATCGGCAAACTGTTCGGGACGAGTGAGGCGCCCTAGAGCACTGACTGACAGCTGCAGCATTGTCCCTTTGGGAGCGGGTGGAGCGCCGATCGTCCCGGCTGCGACTTGAATGTTTTGGCTCTGGATCGCTTGGACGACATCGTCGACGGTCAGGCTGACACTGGCCATGCGATCTGGATTCAACCAGACGCGCATGCTGTATTCCCGAAGCCCGAACGGCTGAACACTGCCAACTCCCGGGACCCGCTTGAGCGGGTCCACTATCTGAATCTGGGCGTAGTTGCTGAGATACTCCGCGTCGTACTTTCCGTCAGGAGAGATCAGATTGATGAGCAGCATGAAATTGGGCGAACTCTTCTGCGCAACAACGCCGATCTGCCGGACCATTTGTGGCAATATCGGTAGAGCAATGGCGACCTGGTTCTGAACCAGGACCTGCGCGATATCCGGGTTTGTCCCTTGCGCAAACGTAACCGTGAGGTTCATCGATCCGCTGTTCGTTGACTGGGAAGACATGTACAACATGCCGCTGACGCCATTGATTTGTTCCTCGATGGGAGTTGCTACCGTGTCCGCGATAGTCTGTGCGTTTGCTCCGGGATAGAACGCCGCCACAGTTACTGTGGGAGGTACTACATCCGGATACTGTGCGATTGGCAGAAGGAAGGCTGTGATTGCGCCCGCCAGCACGATCAAGATCGAAAGAACCGAGGCAAAGATTGGCCGCTCAATGAAGAAATACGAGAATTTCATCTTACGCCTTTGCCCACTTAATGTTGCGTTTTAGCCGCTGGAGAACTGGAGGCTCGACCCGCTGGCGACGGGTTAGCCTGATCTTCTGGACTTGAGCCGGGTACAGGCATCGATATCTGTCGTCGAATCGTGCCCGCGAAATCGGCCATGTTTCCTTGCTTCGGAATCACCGGTACTCCCGGACGCAGCCGGACCACGCCGTTAGCGACGATTTGTTCCTCTGCGGTGATTCCTTCTTTGACCTCCCTCAGACCGTCGAAAATTGCACCCAATTTCACGGGCCTTGCGTTTGCGATATTGTCACTTCCGACAACGTAAACGATTGGCTGCCCCTGATCATAGGCCACGCAGAGATCCGAAATCAGCAGGCTCTTGTATTTCGGAGTAGCTGCAATCCGAACCCGAGCAAATAGCCCGGGGCGTAAGACGCGGTCTTTGTTGGCAAAAACCCCGCGTACTCGGATGGTGCCAGTGTTCGGATCGACTTGATTGTCTACGAAATCGATGACGCCTTTGTGCGGGAAATCATTTTCATTCGATAACTGCATTTCGATCGGCGTTTGGCCTCCCTCTGGTAGGGTGATCTTACCCGTGCGAACCATTTCCTGATAGACCAGCAATCCGCGTTCATCGACGTTCACGTAAACGTAAATGGGATCGATCGAGACGATGGTGGTGAGGACCCCGCTGCTGCTCGTATCTCCACCCGTGATCAGATTGCCGATCGTGTAGTTAGAAATGCTGGTCTGGCCATCGATCGGCGAGTCGATTTGGGTGAAGTCGAGGTTAAGTTTGGCCGTTTCCAAAGCCGCTTGATTCCCGAGCAAAGTGGCATTGGCTTGGTTTCGATTCTCGAGCTGAGTTTGGTAGCTCTGAGCGTCAATGACGTTGGTTTGGAAGAGTTTCTCCGAGCGCTGATAGTTACCGGTGGCGAGCGCTAACTGAGNNNNTCAACGTTAGCTTGGGCCTGGTCGACGGCTGCCTGATAAGGACGTGGATCGATTACATAAAGAAGATCGCCTGCCTTAACGATCGCTCCGTCCGCAAATGATACCTCGGTCAAATAGCCACTGACCCGAGCCCGGATGTCGACGCTGCTGACGGCCGCCGTGTTTCCCGTGTACTCCTGGTAATTCACAACCTCTTTTTCTACGGGTTTTGCAACCGTGACATCGGTGGGCGGCAACTTGGGAGTTCCCTGGGTCTCTTGCCGGCAGCCACCCAGCGATACCGCGATCACAATCGTCACCAGCCAAAGCCAGGCGCCAAAAACGGGGCGGGAGCCGCAATGCAAAAAGGATGAGTAGGTCACGCAGTGTGGGTTATATTTGCTTTGCCCTTCCCTGAGTCATCCCCGAGGTTCGATTAATGTGCGCTGGGCAACACGGTGACGGGCAGCGAGCGATTGTCTTACACTAAAGCGCTTGGCAGAAGCAAACAAATTGGATGAGAAGTTGGCCACAAACCCCGAAGACAGGCTGCCCTGGACGCTGCCAAAGGCCAAAGGAAAAAGGCAAAGTCGGTGGGAGTTTTGCCGCAGCACCTTGACGAAAACGGGTTAGCGAGCACGGCAGGAACGTGTTGGCGGTGAGTCCCTTTGACAGAGCTCAGATTACCGGTCGAAAGAATCTCGAATCCGAAAATGCGCCCGCCGGCGATCGCATACAGGAAGTTAGCCTTCGGATTAAATACGCAGACCGGCTATGCTCCTTTGGAATCCCCATACTCGTAGAGCGACGGCAACACTTCGAAGATGATATAGCAGAAGTTCAACGATCTGAGCGAGTGATCACGGTGCTTGGGCTACCACCTTGCCCTTGACCGTGCTCTTCTAACCAACCTGCTCGCATTCTGTTTATCGCCTCTCGCTTCCGAGTTGAATCAACCGAAGCCAGAAACCTTCCTTCCGAGAAATCCATGAGAAATCCCTGCGTCCTCCCCATCGTCACCGTGCTCTGCAACCTAGCTTCCCATGGCATCAGAGGTTGCGACCGAGTTCTAGTTGTGACGGCTTCACTCGTGACGTTCGGGATAAGCGGCTTCGCCGCGAATTCAAGCGGGGAGGACGCCCATACAACGGCTGGGCCAATCGGGATACTGGGCATCCCAGAAGAAACCGCACTGCTGGTCGCGTCGCTCAAAAACCCTGAAGAGCGCAGCTTGGGAGGCATACGAGTCATCCTGGGTAAACTGGCCAATCAATCAGTCGTTCTATGCCAGGTTGGGGTTGGCAAAGTAAATGCGGGAATGGCCGCTGCTTTGTTGATTCAAAAATTTTTACCGAGCGCCATTATTTTCACCGGCAACGCAGGCGCCCTAAACCCAAATTACATCCAAGGTGACGTAGTCTTGGCGACCGATCTCGCGGAATATGATTTTGGACAACTATCAGATGGATCTTTTGCCCCCTGGCAAACTCGTAGTCCCATCAGTCGCATCAATAACCCATTGTGGTTTCACCCAGCACCATGGTTGCTTTCCGCAGCGCTAAAATCGGTGCCGTCAGTCCAACTCATACGGGTAGATACTCGGCCAGATGTCCGCGATCCAAAAATTTGCGAGGGAGCAATTATTACTGGGGATACATTCGTCAGTGACGCCTCCAAGGGACAAGAACTGCGGACTCGCTTCAATGCCGATGGGGTCGAGATGGAGGGAGCGGCGGTCGCGCAAATCTGCTCCCAATATGGAACTCCATTGTTGGTTATTCGCAGCATTACGGATCGCGCTGCTCCTCGTTTACGGACTATCACAATTTCGTCCGCATCGCCGCCCAGAATTCTTCGGCATTCGTAATCGCGATACTCAGCCAATTGCAGAGCCAAGGACATGGTCCTACCATCGACCCGAAGGCAGTAGACCACTGGCTACTTGCTTTCGAGTTAGCTTTTTCCAAAGGCTCTCCGTACGCGGTGGAATTCGGAGATCTACACACGCTGCCTTACGACGTAAACGAGCAGATTTCGACTGTCGTCCTTCAAAAAATCATTTCGATTTCGTTAGATGAACTTGCTGCCGCTAAAATCGGATTTCACATCATGCCGGGAGCCCACGAACACGATCCAATTGTCCCATCGGGCCAACTAGAGATTGCCACTGACGAAGCCCGAGCGCGGGCTACGTTGGATGTAATCGGCTATCTAGCCGAACAAGGGCTCGTGATTGGCTCAAGCAAAGGCTCGGCAGGTAGTAGAATGGGCTTGGAGATTCTGGGTCGTAAAGACGACCTATTAAAGGATCGAGCTCAACTCTCTGAGCTCTGGAATGCATTCTTAGCGGCTGAACCGAAGCTCCTAACCGGCTTCTCCGGCATCCGCGAGAGCGACCAAGCGGGTATTTTGATAATTGATACCGGCGGAGCTTGGTTGACGCGCCACGCATCTGAGCTCTCAGTGAAATTCCCTGAGATTGGCTCGACGCTACCCGTTAGCCTTTCGGGAACCCTATTCTTTTTCAGCTATATTGAAGCGGAGAACGATTGGACGAGTCGAGCAGATGGCTCCGACTATATTGACGACCTCGTTCTGCTTGGCTTCAAAAAGGTGGCCCAAGACATTCCCAGGCACAAACGAGTGATCGAACAGACTATTCGCGACGCGATGGCCGAGTTCGCTCCACTCTTGAAGCCGAGATCCATGGGTACACTCGGGGTGGAACCGGAACCGCTTTTCCGGCGTCAAGAATATCCCAATCCCAGGGAGTAGATTTCCGCGGATTTCTGCGATCGTGGGGGTGATCGTGGGGGTCACGTCTTAACATGCAACAGATTAGCCTTGACGTTAGCGCTACTAATGGCGAAAGCTGTGACGGATGGCGCGGCCGACTAGACTAGATATTGCGGGAGGATGGTACCATGTCCTCAATCGCGGGATAGAAAAGCGAGTGATTTTTCGAGATGCATCTGGATACGAACACTTTTGCGGGCTCATTGCCAGCTTGCCCCAGCGTTTCGGGGTGAGGGTGCATGGTTATGTGTTGATGCCCAACCACTATCACCTGCAGGTTGAGACGCCGCGAGCCAATCTGAGCCGGGCCATACAATGGCTCAATGTGGGCTACAGTATCTGGTTTAACCGGAAGTATAACCGGGTCGGCCCGCTATTTCAGGGACGATTCAAAGCGATCTTGCACGATGAGGCTAGCCATGGGCTAACGATCAACAAATATATCCATCTTAACCCGGTACGAGTCCGTCATTTGGGTGGCCGTGAGCACCGAGCAGGACCGCGAGGAGCCGAGGCTGCAGACTTTGCCGCCGCGCGGGTGGAGAGGTTGAGAACGTATCGGTGGAGTTCGTATCGTTATTATAGCGGCCAAGAAAAGAGACCTGAGTGGCTAACGACCCAGACAGTGCTGGGCTTAATCGGCCAGCGAGCGAGTGTGAAGAGGTATCAGCGAGAACTCGAAGCAG
>WNFM01115065.1_pt1 | contig 19257 bp, 14 predicted proteins | sample 5400271 | NCBI WGS metagenome assembly WNFM01 (sample SAMN13153352, study PRJNA577476) | soil metagenome | isolation source: 60 cm saprolite on Douglas fir-dominated hillslope | place: USA:California | collected 2013-09-17 | reverse complement strand
TCCGGCTCCTCGAGCATGGACTGGAACAGGCCCAGGCCAAGGAATACGTGCGACAGACGCAGGAGCGGCTGCTGCTCGCTCCGCTGCTGGCGAGCCTGCAGAGCGTGCACCAGGGGCGAGCCGAGGTGGAGGGGCAGTTGTGTTCCCTGCTCGCGCAGGTGCGCGAGTGGCCCCAGGGGGCCCAGGGGTATGGACCGGCCAACCTGGTAACGCTGCTGCGCGTGCTGCGAGGGGACCTGCGTGGCCTGGATCTGTCGCGCCTGGTCTTGCGCGGCGTGCATCTGCAAGGCGTCGAGATGCAGGATGCCTCCCTTGCCGGGACCACGCTTCGCGATACCGTCTTTACCGAAGCTTTTAATGCCGCCCGGTCGGTGGCCATCAGCAGGAGCGGAGAGCACTGGGCCGCGGGCAGCTGGCGGGGGGAAGTGCGGGTGTGGCAGCAGGGAGGCCAGAGCTTGCACCTGGTCTTGCAGGCGCATACCGACACGGTGTCTACCCTCGCTTTCAGCCCAGACGAACGGCTGCTGGCCACCGGAAGCTGGGATGGCGCCATCAAAGTGTGGGACCTGGAGCGTGGAACCCTGTCTGGGGAACAGGTAACCCTGCTCTGGACAAGTTGGCAAACCGACAGCATCCAGAGCCTGGCCTTTGCTCCCGATGGACGCATGCTCGCCAGCGGAGGAGATGGTCCGATCGTCCGGCTCTGGGATGCGACATCCGGCACGAACCTGCAGATGCTACTTGGACCTCCTAGTCCTGTGTACACGGTGGCTTGGAGTCCAGATGGGAGTCTGCTCGCCAGTGGCGGCTTCGATGGACGTATTCGGTTGTGGCAGATGCAGGGGACACAGTCCGCCATGTGTGTGCAGACGCTCGCAGGGCATACTAACTGGGTGTTGGGACTGGCTTTTGCGCCCGACGGTACACAGCTGGCCAGCGGGAGCTTGGACCGGACGGTCAAGCTGTGGGACGTGGCCACCGGACGCGTGCGCCAGACGCTTACGGGGCATACAGACCGGGTGCGGGCGGTGGCCTGGAGCCCCGATGGGCGCACCGTGGCCAGTTGCGGCTTTGATGAAACGATCTGGCTCTGGGAGGTCGAGCGAGGCAACTCTCGCACGGCGCTGCATGGGCACACCGCCGCTGTGTACGCAATCGCCTTCACGCCCGACAGCAGGAGTCTGCTCAGTAGCAGTGAAGATGGCACCCTGCGGGTGTGGGACGTCGAAAGTGGACAGTGCGTGCGCATCATACGGGGCTATGCGGTCTCCCTCTACGACGTGGCCTGGAGTCCCGATGGCACCCAGCTCGCCAGTGCAGGCTCTGATACGCTGGTGACCATCTGGGATGTGGTCGGGAGAGGAGGGGGGACGCAATCCAGGGCGTTGCGCGGACATCGCTGGAACGTTCGTGGGGTGGCGTGGAGTCCGGATGGCCAGCTCCTGGCTAGCAGCGGGACGGGCAATGCCATTGAGCTGTGGGACCCGACCACGGGAGCCAGTGTCCACATCCTTCGGGATCCCGACAGCCCCGACACCATCTTCCTGGGCATAGCATGGAGTCCGGATGGGCGGCTGCTGGCCAGTGGAAGCCATCTGCATGGGGTGCAGGTGTGGGATGTGGCAGCGCGCATCCGCCGCTGGGGCGGCCGCGCGCACCCGACCAGGATCCGTCGCGTGGCCTGGAGTCGGGACGGCACGCGGCTGGCCAGCTGTGGCGATGATGGCAGCGTGTGCCTGTGGGAGGCCTCCGACGGCGCGCTACTTCAGAGGCTGCAAGGGCATAATGGCCTGGCCGCGAGCGTGGTGTGGAGTCCGGACGGCACCCGCCTGGCCAGTAGTGGCGACGGTAGAGGGGAGCTGTTCGTGTGGGATGCGCACAGCGGGGAGCGTCTGCAAGCCTTGAGTGGGCATTCCGGAAGTGTGTTTGCCGTGGATTGGAGTCAGCTCGGAGATCTGCTGGTCAGTGGAGGCAGCGACGGGATGCTTCGCTGGTGGGACGTGCAGCGTGGGGAGTGTTTGATGATGCGAGAGGCGCATCAAGGGGCGGTCCAGTCGCTCAGGATCAGCTTCGATGGCCGCATGCTGGCCAGTTGCGGCGATGACGGTACCATCAAGGTGTGGGACCTCGAGAACGGCAAGCATCTGCGGACGCTGCAGCGCGACCGCCCCTACGAACGGCTGAATATCACCAGGACGCAAGGACTCACCCCAGCCCAGAAAGCCACGCTGTTTGCGCTGGGGGCTTTTGAGGAGGAGGTGCGTCATTGAGTGCTGATGAATGCCAGAGAGAGTGAAAGGAGGGCACACCCGATAGACATCAGTATACCAGATGGTTCCTGGGGAAGTCTGCGTCCAGCAGATGGCCGCTCACTTCCCATTGCTGGCTTGGCGCCTGTGGAGGGATGCGGTTGCATCCCTCTTATTGCAGCATCTCGGCCAACAGAGCGTTAGCGCTTGCGCAGGAAGGCCGGGATATCGATGACATCACCGGCAGGTGTGTTGCGATTACCATGCGGTAGGCCAAGTCCCTTCTGATCAAGGCGGCGAACCGGCCGCTGGGGACGCTGGTCACCGGAAGGGCGCTGTGACGGCTGAGCCTCAGGCTCAGGCACAGGCAGACGCCCACGCGCAGCCGTCCCCAGGGGAGCAGGTGGTAACTCATCGTGTTCATCCTCGAATTCATAAAATTCGTCACCGGCATCGCGAACATCGTGAGCTATGGCCTGGCGGACAGGTTCCTGGACAGGCGGAGTCAACGGCCGCTGTCGTGGGGCATCCTGTGGCAGGGATGGCGAAGGTACCGGTGGCCGCTGGCGCATCGGGTCTGTCTGTAGCTGATCCACCGCGTTCATAGGTGGCGGCGTTACAGGAAGCGCAGCATAACCATGTTGCTGCTGCGGCTGCGGCTGGCGTACAGGCATATTCCCATTGCTATTGTTGTTAGCGCCCATTGAAGAGGATGCAACGGTATACAACCCACTCCGGTCGTAAGCCAGGTTCTTTTGCTGCGCCTGTGGTACCCCCATAGCATGAGGGACACGTGCCTGTTGCCCGTCAAAGCCAGTAGCAATAACGGTAATCTTCACCTTGCCATCATAGGCGGGATCCTGCACCGCACCGAAGATGATATTCGCCTCTGGATGGGCTGCACGGCTGATGATATCAGCAGCCTCGTTGACCTCAAAGAGGGTCAGATCCATACCACCGGTGATATTGAACAGAACCCCACGGGCGCCACTGATGTCGATATCCAGCAAGGGGCTGGCAATGGCCATGTGAGCAGCATCCAGCGCACGGGAGTCGCCACCTGCCTCGCCAATCGCCATCAAGGCCGAGCCAGCTGTTGACATGATGGTCTTTACGTCAGCAAAGTCGAGATTAATCAGCCCTGGTACGGTGATCAGGTCGCTAATACCCTGAATGCCCTGGCGCAGCACGTCATCCGCCAGCCGGAAGGCCTCAGAAAGAGGCATTTTCTTGTCGGCAACCTGCAAGAGCCGGTCATTGGGCACCGTGATCAAGGTATCAACATGCTGCTTAAGATTAGCAATACCTTCCTCAGCCGCAATGCGCCGTTTGTTGCCCTCGAATAAGAAGGGCTTGGTGACGACGCCAACGGTCAGCGCTCCGACCTCGCGCGCAATCTGTGCCACCACCGGGCTAGCGCCTGTACCGGTTCCACCACCCATGCCGGCGGTAATGAAGACCATATCAGAACCCTTGAGAGCCTCATACAGGTCTTCAGCATTCTCTTCTGCCGCCTTGGCCCCAACACCGGGATTGCCACCCGCACCGAGGCCACGGGTCAACTTGTCTCCGATACGGATACAGTGGGGAGCATGCGTGAGCAACAAGGCCTGGGCGTCAGTATTGACGGCAATAAACTCAATCCCCACCATATTCGACTGTATCATGCGGTTGACTGCATTGCTGCCACCGCCGCCCACCCCGATGACACGGATCTGAGCAAAACCTTCTACTAGATGATTTCCCATTGGTAACATTTCGTGGCCCCCTTGTTTAAGGAATAAAAGCACGTAACCAGCGTCCAAAACGGGCGACAAAGCCCATTCCACCCTCCTCCAGCTCCTCATCTTCAATGAGGAAGGAGGTGTGAGTCAAGGCCCACTGCAACAGGCCAACCGCGGTCGCATAGGCTGGTCGAGAGATTGAATCGGCCAGTCCATGCAGTCCCAACGGAGTGCCAATGCGCGTGGGCAGGTCCAGGATTTGGCCTGCTAGACCCTGGATGCCTGGCATTTCAGCAGTTCCACCAGTAATCACCAGCCCTGCTGGTAATAAGCCATCATAGCCAGATTTCCTGATCTCCTCGTGAACCATCTCGAAAAGCTCTTCCATGCGCGCCTGGATGATCTCGGCCAGCAGTTTACGTGGCACGAGGTCATCACAATCAGGCATGAATTGTGCCAGGTCGATCATATCATCCTCAGCGATGACGGAGGGGTCGCAATGACCGTAGGTCACTTTGAGCTCCTCCGCTACGCCAAAGGGCAAACGGAGACCAATAGCGATATCACTTGTAACCAGGTTGCCCCCAATGGGCAGTACCACAGTTTGCCAGATAGCCCCATCGGAGAAGACGGCAATATCGGTGGTACCTCCACCAATATCAACCAGTGCAACTCCCAAATCAGTTTCACCATCCGCTAACACTGCCTCGCTGGAGGCTAGCGGCTCCAACACAAGGTCTTCGATCTCGACACGCGCTTTATGAACGCACTTGATCAGGTTGTGGATGGAAGACACAGCCCCGGTAATGATATGTGTCTCCACTTCAAGGCGGAAGCCAGACATGCCGATAGGGTTCTTAATCCCCTCTTGCCCATCAACGACATAGCCACGCGGTATCACATGGATTACTTCGCGATTGGCAGGGATGGCGATCGCTCTGGCAACTTCGATAGCCCGACTAATATCGTTTTGCACAATATCACGATCGCTAGGAGAGATAGCCACAAAGCCTTTGCTATTCTCCGAAGCAATATGGCTGCCAGCGATCCCTACATAGGCTGTAGTGATCTTCTTACCTGAAAGTCTTTCCGCACGGTCGAGCGCCGCTGCAATGGATGTGACTGTCTCTTCGATGTTCACCACCACACCACGGCGCAAACCCTGTGAAGGGCAGGTGCCAACGCCAACAATATTCAGCTTCCCGTCGCGATCCAACTCACCAACGAGAACACAGATTTTCGTTGTTCCAACGTCGATACCGACAATCACCCGCTCTTGCACTATACACGCTCCTATTGGGCGGTTACTCTATGAGACGCACTACACTTAACTCTTCAACGTATACACAGGACGAAAACCAAAACGCAGATCAATCGTTGCCAGGTTGAGCTGCCCCTGCTGCGCAAGCAAGAGAATCTGCTGGAGCTCTATCAGCCGATTGTCCAGCGGGTTAGCATCATTTGCACCACCAAGATATGCCAACCAGCCGATTTTACTCACGACCACATAGGAGCCAGCGCTTCCCTGCTGAACTTGCCCACTGACAGGTCCTGAAACATAATTCAAGGTAAAGTCCGTGATGCCCGTGACTTTTGGTAGTTGGGCAAAGATTGCCTGGGCGAGGGCGACTTCTGCCATGGGCAAGCGCGACCCAGGATGCAGCATTTGACGTGTAGCCTTGCTGCCTGTAGGGCTCTTGTCGACAACTGTCGCCAGGGTACTGGCACCTGTCAACTCGTTGGCAGATGCGATCACAACACCATTTCTATCTACACTGTACGTTCCATAACTGGTTTGCCAGAGCAAAACAGGTGCGCGCTCACTGACTGTAACCTGTAACTGATCTGGCCATTGCTTCTGCACGCTAGCCGAGGAAACCAGCGGCAACATATCAATACGAGCGGTGAGGGCCGCGACATCGATTAAGAAAATGTTTTGGCCCTGCATGCCCATATGTTGGATGGTCTGCACCAGCAACATGTTATGCGTTCCAACTATGCTCACCTGCGCCACGCGAAAAGCTGTCCCGGTCAGGGCAAAGTTTGCGCCGATAGCCACGACCACCAGTACAGCAAACAAGGCAAGCAAGCGCAGCAGGATGTTACGGTTCCCACCACGGCGTCCACTGCGCACAGGTACCGGCGAGGAGTGATGCTGTGGCAAGCGCTTGAGAGCTCGCCTCTGGCCGCTCGAGGCCGCCACACCCGTTTGAGTAAGTGTGCGAGGCGTCAAATGTGTATATGTTTGGTTCCTGGCACGCGCAGAGTACATTTGATTGCGCCTGTTTACATATCTTTCACCTGCTGAAGGCTGAATAGCATCAGGCGTAGTAACCACGCGCCGGCGAACTGAAACGTTTTCAGCCTCCACAGGCGTTTCCACGGGTACACGATACCTGCTCCCCATAGGGTTAGGAGCAGACGACGCTACGGGACGTCTGTAGATATGCGTAGCAATTTGCTCTCGCGGCTGTCTCTTCTCTTCTGTCATAACGCCTCCCACTCACCACGCAGTTCGACTTCCAATTCCAGGTTCACGCCAAACTTTTCTCGAACGTGGTTGCGAGCCTCTTTAATCAGTGTTGCCACATCGGCAGCACTGGCACCACCTAAATTGACAATAAAGTTTGCATGGCGCTCAGAGATTTGCGCCTTGCCGGAGATTGTACCTTTCATGCCAGCCTGTTCAATGAGACGGCCGGCGTAGTCTCCAGCAGGATTTTTGAAGACTGAGCCCGCGCTTTGCTGCGGAGGCTGCGTCCTCTTGCGATGTTGTTTATATTGTTCGATCAAGGAACGTAGGGTTTTTGGGTCTTCACGATGCAGACGTATAGCGAGCTGCATAATGATTTCAGACGGCTCGATCAGTCCACGCGGCGCGGCCAGCGGATGGCCCCGTTCGTTAAACTCGACACGTCGCAAGATGCGAAAGCGGCTATGGCGATAGCTCAGGTCAAGTTCATTGTGCATAAAGCGCCGTATCATGGGCAGCGAGATCTCTTCTTCTGAGCTCCCACGAGCATCCAGCACTTCTATCCATTCCAGTACGCTTCCCAGGTCGCTATTATGCGCTCCCGCGTTGCTGATTACCCCTCCTCCCAGGGTGCCCGGAATACCGGGGCCAAACTCCAACCCTCCCCAGCCAAGCGCGCTCAGCGCCGTCAGCAAGCGCGGCCAGCTTACGCCCGCCCCGGCTTTTAACAGGGCGGCATTATCTCCCATTTCTTCAATGGTATAGTTACTGAGCGCAATACGAGCGACAATGCCGCGTACACCCGCATCAGCATACAAAACGTTGGTGCCGTTGCCCACTAGCAACAAAGGCCAGCGCCGTTCAATAGACAAGCGCACCAGGCTTATAAGATCATCACGAGAGTCAACAGAGACCCATACGTCGGCAGGGCCTCCTACGCCAAAGGTGCAATGACGTGCCAATAGCTCATCACGGCGCACACGCTCATGAAAATGCTTAGAAAGTTCTTTGTACGCGCTTTCAGCGTCGAATGTTTGCATCATTTCTCTTAACCTATTGGTAACCTATTGGACTATCTTGTAAAAGCGTATTTGTTAGTGTATAGATGTCGCCAGCTCCCATAATGAGTACCAGGTCGCCAGGGCGGAGCAGAGCGCGCACAATTTGCGTTGTCTCCTGCACACTGCCGCCGTGAATTACCCGCGCGCCATGTTGAAAGGGTGGCTGCTGAGCTATTGCCTCCACCAGTTCCCGGGAGGAGACCAGGCCAGTGTCTCGCTCACGCGCAGGAAAGATATCCGCAATCACTGTTACATCGGCCAGGTTAAACGCATGTAAAAACTGTTCAAAAAAGGTCTTTGTACGACTATACATATGCGGCTGATAGACCGCCACCAGTCGCCGCTGGGGATAGCGCTTGCGCGCAGCCTCCAGGGTGGCGGCAATGGCGGTTGGATGATGAGCATAGTCATCTACCAGAATAACGTCCATCAGCTGCTCGCGCACGCGAATTGGTCCCTGATTACGCACTTCAAAACGTCGCCGAATCCCCCCAAAGCCCTCCAGGGTCTGCACAATTGTCGCTGTGTCAATACCCATTACGTGAGCCGCGGCGAAAGCGGCTAGAGCATTCTGAATATTGTGCATACCTGGCAAGCGTAAGTGAATAGCGGCATCGATCTCCGATGCTACAGTTCCCGGCAAACGTACGCGGAAACTGGTTTCACCTGCCAGCCGTACATCATAGGCTTCATAGTCGGCTTGCTCCCTCTCTTTAGACGCACTCTGTGTATCTTTTCGGGATACAGAAAGTCCCTCTATCGCATAGGTCATAACGCGCCCTGGCCAGTCCTCAAGTCGCGTTAATAATTCAAAACAACCTGGACTATCCGCATTTAGAATGAGCGTAGGCGCAACGGGCCAGTCACCCTGCATGTCCATACCGCGTATAAAATGTTCGAAGCTTGCCAGGTACTCTGCATAGTTAGCAAAGAACTCCGGGTGCTCAAACTCTATCGATGTGACAACAGCCACGCGCGGATGATAATGCCAGAAATTGTTATAGAACTCATCCGCTTCATTGACAAAGTACGCGCTCTTGCCCAGGCGATAGTTGACCCCAAAACGGGGTACGACAGCCCCGATCTCACAGGTTGGATCAAGTCCGGCATCCACCAGTATGAGTGAAAGCATAGCTGTCGTCGAACCTTTACCATGCACGCCGCTGACAGAAACGGCACACTTTCCCTGCATCAACTCGCCCAGCATCTCTTGCCATGTAATCATGGGTATGCCGCGTTCCCTTGCTGTAGCGATTTCAGGATGGTCAGGGTCCAGCACAAGCGCAGCCGGTACGACAACTAGCTTATCAATATTCGCCAGGTGATCAGCGCTGTGACCAATTTGCACTGGTATACCAGTCTCCTGTAAGGCGCGTGTTGTGGCCGAGGCCTGCATATCACAGCCTGTCACCACTACCGTATCTCTATTCGCCTCAAGCAGCATCTGCGCCACAGCAGAGATACCTTGACCACCTATACCCATAAAATGTATGCGCGACTTGTTCAAATGCTTATACCCTCGTGATTATGCTGCTTTACTGATCGCCGGCGTGCTATACGGATTACTTCGGCCACAATATCCTGAGTGGCATCAGGTTTAGCAAAAGCTCGCGTAGCTTCGGACATAGATGCTAGTAACGCTTTAGATGACAATATAGATACTACATGTTTTACAAGTATCTCGGGTTCCAGGTCGGCGTCACGGATAACCTGGGCGGCTGCACTGCGACCAAACATCTCTGCATTCGCCTCCTGAGGCGAGCTCCCTATGGCTGGCGGCAAAGGTACCAGCAAGCTGGGTTTGCCTAACACCGCCAGTTCGCTTAAAGTTGCTGCCCCTGAACGGCACAGAACCAATTCCGCGGCCTGGATGGCTGCCGGCATTTCCGCATTCAAGTACGGTACCAGTCGATAGCGCCGTTTTATATCCTCGGGCAGTTGGGTCATGGTCTGCCCAGCTAGTTCGCGTGTCTCCTCATAGAGATATTTGCCACTAATTTGTAAGACCTGGCAGTGAGTTAGCAACTCCGGCAAAGCACGGCAGACCACCTGGTTTAAATGCCGCGCGCCCTGGCTACCCCCGGTAACTAGCAGCACAGGCAGATCTGCCTCGAGTTCTAGTTTACGCCTGGCCTCTTGTGGCGAGACTGAGCGCATATCTAACATCTCCTGTCGCACCGGATTGCCCAACTGCCGCGTCTTACGTGCAGGAAAGTAGGCCAGCGAGTCAGCAAAGGCGACCGAGATGCGCGTTGCCAACGGTGCAATCAGCCTGTTTGACAGGTTGGGCGGAACATCCTGCTGGTGCATCAGTAAAGGTGCACCGTTGAGACGTGCTCCCAGCCCTGCCGGTACTGCCACGTATCCTCCACTGGTAAAGACAACATCCGGGTTAAACTTGCGTACGATGCCCACGGCCTGAGCCATACCTACAGGTATGCGGGCAACGCCGGTCAGGGTTTGCCACGAGATGTAGCGCCGCAACTTCCCGGCTTTGACGATGACTAGTGGGAAACCAGCTGCCGGAGCCAGCTCGTTTTCCAGGCCATCATCACTGCCGAGATAGAGAATTTCCGCCTGATACTGCTTTACTAACTGCGTTGCCACGGCAAGGGCCGGATAAATATGGCCTCCCGTGCCTCCGCCTGATACAAGTACTTTCATAAAATGGAACTGCTTTTCTTCTTTCGCATATTTATTGTGATACTGCGCCGTGACAGAACCGGATCTTCCGGCTTCTGAATATAGCGCGAGATATTCAGCAAAACCCCGACAGCCGCCAGGGAGATCACCAGTGATGAACCCCCAAAGCTGATAAAAGGCAGCGGTACGCCTGTATACGGAATGCTATCGGTTGAAGACCCTATATTTATCATTGCCTGCAAGACCAGCCACGTTGTGATACCCGTTGCCAGCAAAGCACCGTAGATATCTTGTGTCCGCCTCGCCAGGCGAAAGCCGCGAAAGGCAAGAAACAAGAAAAGCAAAATGACTACAGCACAGCCGATAAAACCCAGCTCTTCACCGAGAATAGCAACGATCGAATCGGTAAAGGGAAACGGCAGATAGCCCGTCTTCTGACGACTCGCACCCAGACCCAAACCGAACCAACCACCCGCACCCAGACCCAACAACGACTGATAGAGTTGCAAGTTAATATCAGTAATATGCTTAAACGGGTCTACAAAACCTATCAGGCGCTGGAGGCGGTAGCCTTTAAACGCCTGTGTTGCAAAAATCAAACCTCCACAGATCATAGCTAAGATAAACTGGATAATATTTGCGCCCGCTGTAAAAAACATGGTCGTCGCAAAGCCAGCGATGACGATGGCTGTGCCCATATCATTTTCCAGCAGGACCAGACCCAGAACCACCCCAACCAGAATGACAAACGGCGCCAGTCCGTAGAGAAAGGTACTGACCTGGTTGCCTTTGCGAGCCAGCCAATCCGCAATATACAGAGCCAGGACTAACTTTGCCAGTTCGCTCGGTTGGAACAGGAAAAACGTGCCAAAACCCAACCAGCGTGACGCTCCGTAAGCGGTATGACCAAACTTCAGGACAAGTACCAGCAATAATAGGCTAAAGATCATGCCAGGCAGCGAGAATTTGCGCCAGTAGCGATAATCCACATTCATCGTGACAAACATCACGATGACACCCATGACTACCGAGAGTAGTTGCCGCTGAAAGAAGTACGAGGCATCACCATTGGTGCGTGCAGCGACAAAGGAGCTAGCGCTGAAAACCATAACCAGGCCCAGGCATAGCAAGGTCAGCACAATGATCAACAGCCAGCCATCGATCTTTCCGGCAATACGGGGCAGGCGCATGTTCAAATCCAGGGCCGCCAGTTTCTTCTGTTCCTCCTCGCTGATCACCTGCACAGGCACATCTTGCTGAGAAGGCTCCTGGCGAACCTGTAAGCGCCAACCAGCGGTCATACCTGTGCGCCTGGGCATTACCCCAACCGCGTTTGCGCTCCTTGAGCGAGGAAGACTCTTGCGTGCACCGCTCGGGCGCACCAAAGTCTCCTCGGCCGCATAGCGCATTGTCCTGGCACGTGGTGTGGCTCGCCCACCCGTTCTACGCGCCTGCTGCCCGGCTTTATCCCGTTCTAAAGACTCCAGCACAGGAGAACGCATGTAAGGAGGCAAGTGCTCTTTTTGACGTTGCCCGCGCACCTGCCGCGCGTTGGAGGAAGCCCCCCTGGCATCCTTATGCGTTTTTTTGCCGAAACCTAATGCCATCGGTACTCACATTTCTCCCTGTTTGGCCTTGACATAGAACATTTTTTCTAGTATAGTTAATTTACATACAGGCTAGTGTTTTAAAGAATCCTGGTAAAGGATACATATATGCCAACATACGTCGGATTGTTGCCAACGCAACTGTGAAAGCCTGCCTATTTTTACTCTAGCGGGTATTCCTGGATAATTTGCAGGACCTGCTCCACCTCCGGCATGACTCAATTCATTTGCCAGCGGTCTAAAATTCGGGATGATTCATGTTGCAAAGGCAACTGTCCATCCCTTCCTTCACACAAGCCCTGCCCAATATACCCTTCATTTCAATTCAACGCTACATAAACTTTGCTTAGCGCTAGATTATTATTGCAGCCCGGGAATGCATTACACCGCGTCTGGTGAAACGTGATAATACCACATCAGTTCCTGGGCAATGGCTTTCCACAAGGGAGCCGCTGCCGTGCCGCCATAGATTGTTACCTGGGGCCGGTCAATTTTTACCAGGATCACAAACTGTGGATTTGAGGCAGGAAGAAATCCAGCCACTGAAGCCTCAGTCTGCGAAACATCGGTTCCCTGCGTGGTAGCCGTACCAGTTTTAGCGGCTATAGTATAGCCAGGAATCTGAACCGGCTGCGCTAAGCCATTGGTCACTACATGTTCGAGCATATCTGTCAAAATTGCGGCTGCATGCGCACTGATGACATGCCGCACCACCTGCGGCTGAGTCGTCACGATATGCCCATTATTGTTAATAGATGCCACCAGGTATGGACGCATGCTCACACCTGCATTAGCAATCGCCAGGTAGGCCATGGCAACTTGCAGTGGCGTGGCCAGGATACTTTGCCCAAAGGCCTGGCGCGTGAGATCACTCATCGACCACCCTTTAGGATCATTGCCAGGGCTGCGGTAGTTGCCGATTTCCTCCTGGCTATCAATACCTGTTGACTGACCAAAGCCGAAGCGCGCCAGGTAGGGATAATAGCGTCCTGGCCCCAGAATCGTGTGCGCGACATATGCCGAACCGACATTCGCCGAGTGCTCAAGCACCTGGGTCATTGTCTCTGTACCGTACCCGCGATCTTCCCAATTCCTAACCACAGCTGCATCAGGAAAGTACTTAAAGCCTGGATCATATACAGTTGTATCCGGCGTAATCAGCCCCTGATCGAGCGCGGCGGCCATGGTTACCGCTTTCATGGTCGAACCTGGCTCATAGGCGCAGTATAGCACGGGATTTAAAAACACCTCTTCTGTACCAAGGCAACCTTGCGTATTGGCAAAGCTGCCATACTGGTTAGGATCGAAGCTTGGCGCGCCTGCCATGGCAACGACGGCTCCTGTCCGAGCATTGAGTACCACCACGCTGCCGCTCTCGGCATTAAATTGCTTGATGGCATTGGCCAATCCCGTCTCTGCCATGTACTCAATCGTACTATTGATGGTGAGCGTAAGATTGGCGCCCGGTACAGCGGGTTGTTCCGCGCTGGCTCCCACTATCAGAGGGTCGCCATTGAGATCTGTTTCTGCTGTAAAACTGCCGGGCTTGCCCGCCAGAAGCGCATTATACTGGCGCTCAATCCCATATGCTCCCACGTTCGTCTGATCACTCTGCTGCACAAAGCCAAGGATCTGAGATGCAGTGGTCCCTTGCGGATAGATGCGCCAGGTGCGCGGCTGCAAGAACGTATCCGCTAAATGCATAGTGCTCAGACGCTGGCTCTGCTCGGGTTCAATCCGGCTAGCAACGCGCACGGTCCAGGCATTCAGATTAAAATCCTTGTACAAGGTATCTGTTGAGACCGTTGGCAGGACCTGGCGCAAGGCTCCAACGAGTTGAGCCAGGTCGCTCTGGAACGTGTCTGACGAATGATCCTGTTTGAACTGAATGGGCTCAATGTAGACATCATCGCGCACAACGTTTGTTGCCAGGATATGTCCTTGTGCATCATAGATCAATCCGCGTGGCGCATTCAATACTAAATTTTGTATATGCTCATTATTAGCTAGCGTGGCCAACTCACCTCCACGCGCGATTTGCCAATAATATAATCTACCTAAAAGTGCTAGCATGCCAACGCAAACAAGCGTGAAGATGAGCATCTGCCGATTACGTGCCCGGCGTAACTCTACACTCATCTAGCTTCTCCTTTCGCGTTGTTCATGAGAGCTCCGTTCTGTATACCCACCTGCCTTCAGGCGGTGGGAGGAAAGAACGGCTGCCGCAGCAGCGCACTGTTCAAGTCAATCCCCTTGCGGGGGAACGTCAGCAATGCGGTCTGACGCTCGGTTGGCTTCAAGAAAGATGAAGCCCGTTCCCGCATGAACGTAAGGTGCCCTTCGCCAAGGTTCAAAAGGCTTGTCGTGTCGGCAGCACCGCCCCTACCCGTCAGAGCTTTTAACCACCGACGCGAGAGCAGGGAACTAGGACAAGCATTCCCTGGTCGCATGACCTCTCGAACGGAGTACGCTTGCGCGTCCACAGGCTAGTCAGCAAGAGCATGCACAGGACGAGCAGAAATCACCCCCGTATGCAAGCCCGTCCCCTTTCAGGGGTTTGGGTTACTGACAGTCATTGGCCTGATTGATCATCGCGCATAAGTTTCAGGTGTTTGACCACCAATATTTGTATAATCTTGGGGTCAGCGGGTATAAGTCCCTGCGTTTTTGCCTGCCGGGCGATATAGCCGGGCGATTGCTCCTGTGCAATGACGTTGACAAGGTCCTGATTCTGGCGCTGCAAGGCTGCCTGCTGCGTACGCACATCCTGAAGCTTCTGGTTGGCGCTCACAGCCTGCCCTAACTGGGTAAGATAGAGGACGGCCATTAGTCCTACCAGCAGAACACTGCTGATGCTCAACGCTACCGGACCCATGGAGAAAAAGAATGGGTGTAGTTGTCGGCGTCGCTTCGCAGCCAGAATCGGTTTGACTGGTACGGCCCTGGCAGCACCAGATCGATCTTTCAGGCGATACATACGTTGCGTTCCTTCGTATGAGGATCCATACATCATGCCCTGCAGGGTGAGATGGTCCGTACCTTTACCCTACTATGACGCACTACGAGCTAACAACTATTTCAGCGGCTCGTAGTTTGGCGCTACGAGCGCGAGGATTAGCGGCAACCTCCTGCGGAGTGGGTACCACTGGCTTGCGAGTCAACAAGCGCAAGCGCGCCTTGTGGCCACACACACATACAGGTACGCGGGGTGGGCAGAGACAATCCGTTGCCTCACGCCGCATAAACTCTTTGACCAGTCGATCCTCCAATGAATGAAAAGAGATAATTACTATTCTTCCGCCTTCATCACTACCCGCGCCACCAGCACTACTCACAGCACTTCCACCAACTTTATTCTCTCTCTTCCGTATACTCAACACATCCAGAATTTGTGGGAGAACCGTCTCCAGTTGCTCCAATTCGGCATTAACCGCAATGCGCAGGGCCTGAAAGGTTTTTGTCGCCGGATGTATCGCTCCTGGTTTATAAGGTGCGCCAGCAGCAGCCAATTCTGCTAACTGCGCAGTACGCGTAATTGCACTATTCGCGCGTACGCGAACTATACGCCGCGCGATCTGGCGTGAGCGTGTCTCTTCGCCATAGCGCCAGAAAATATCCGCGAGTTCTTGTTCGCTCGCACTATTCACCAGGTCCGCGGCTGAAACAGGCTGCGTTTGATCGAGCCGCATATCCAGTGGTCCATCGGAACTGAAAGAAAGGCCTCGCTCAGGATTATCCATCTGGTCAGACGAAAATCCAAGGTCAAGCAGGATACCTTGTATAGATGCGAAACCAACCTCGTTGACAATATGGGTTAGTTCGGCAAAATTTCCATGCCTGAGAAGTAATCGCCCATTTTTTACTGGCTCTGCGAGACGTGCCTGGACCCTTGCCAGGGCCTGGGCATCTGTATCAATGCCTAGAACCCTACCATCAGGAGCAGAACGCTCGAGTATAGCCTCAGTATGGCCACCTCCACCCACCGTGCCGTCGATGTACACGCCTCCTGGTCCCGGTTGCAGAAACTTTAACACTTCTTCCAGCATCACCGGCACATGTTGTGTTTGCATTTTCCCTATGTTCGTCTAGATCCTATTAAAAAGGAATTTCACTGCCCTCTGCATCTAAGCGTTCTTGATAGTTTAGCCAGCCCGCGCGATCCCATATCTCAAAATGATCACGCACCCCAGCTACAGTTACTTCATTGCCCAATCCAGCATAAGCACGCAATTTGGCAGGAATGATCATACGACCCTGCCCATCGAGCTCAATTTCACTTGCACTGGGATAGATACGTCGTTCAAAATCACGCAATTCGTCAGTTGTTTTACCAGTTGCAAGCTCGGCCGATTTCTCCTCCCAACGCTGCATAGTATAGACAGATAAACAGGTCCCCATACCTTTACTTATAACCGCCCCACGATCCATCTGCGTCCGAAATCTGGCAGGGACCGCCATACGTCCTTTTGCATCGATAGTATGATCATATTCGCCAAGAAACATAATTTAATCCATATATAGCCAGGAACGAGCCTTGCGGTGACCCCTGGCGAAGTTTCTGCAAATGTTCTCCCGCATTTTTAGGAAATTCTCGCCTTCTTTCCCCACTCACCGTTCTGGCTCACCAATTCTCCCCACTTCTCCCCACTCCATTATAACAGAAAACTAGCAAAAGCGAAAAGGGTATTACCGACCAATTTGTACCAGCACAAGTGGATAACTTGTGGATAACTTTGAACAAGCATGTAAAATCATGAAGTTAAAAGATGTACATTGACATATAAGAATATGCTTTAAGATTTTCAGATTTAAACGGCTTTTGGCCAGGGAGAGCTCTTGCCAAAAAGGCAAGGCTCCGCCCCAGAGTTTTCAGGCGGGCGGGTGGGAAAATGATGAACTTTTGCGAAGCCCTGGCCAGGAGGGTATAGCTGTTGACACAGCCTTAATTCACACCATACAATCAGATAAGAATACTAACGATGTCCTACCTTCAATACTGGAAAACAAAAGGATAGCTCCTCTCATGCATCAACCTACACCGGAGAAACCGATACGGCAACAAGAACCTTTACCTGAGGCCCATGAAGTGGCAGCTGGTATCTGGAAGCTCACAGTACCTATACCCTTCCCCTTACGAAGTGTCAATATGTATGCTCTGGTTGGCAACGATGAATGGGCATTAGTAGATGTGGGTATGGGTACACCCGATGCGCGCGCGGCTTTCACTGCCGGTCTGCACAAAGCCGGACTTGGCATCAACACACTGCGTACTATTGTACTCAGCCATGATCATCCCGACCATATTGGTCTCTCAGGTGAACTACAGGAAAAGAGCGGAGCAACCGTCTACATGCACCCTATCGACGCGAATACTATGCGTGAGACCTGGCAAAGCATGCATCCTGAGCGCTTCGCCCATGCCTTGAAGTTTTTCAAACAACATGGCATGCCCATAAGTGAGCCCTGGTTCTCGCAGGCAAGAGCAGAAGACATGCTGCAAATTATTCGCGTGCCCTCACACGAGCTGATTACACAGATTGAGGATGGAGCATCCATTGACCTGGTAGGTGAACGCTACCGTGTTATATGGACGCCAGGTCACTCCGATGGGCATATCTGCCTCTTCCGCGAACGCGATGGCGTCTTCCTGGCCGCCGATCACGTCCTGCCACGCATCACGCCGAATATCGGCCTCTACTCGGAATATGACCGTCACAACCCGCTGGACGATTACCTGCATTCCTTGCGCAAGGTTGCAGCACTGCCCGCGAGCATTGTCTTACCTGGCCATGGAGAGCCCTTCGTGGACTTAGCCGGACGGGTCGAGGAGATTATCAAGCACCACGAACAGCGCGAAATGGAAATTTTGACCTTGCTGGATGAACAGCCACAACATGCTTATCAACTGGCCGAGAAGGTTTTTGGAGCGCGACTGAAAAGCAGCGAGGCGAGGCGCATGGCGGTAGCAGAGATTCTTTCTCATCTTGAATACCTGCGCTACGATGGACAGGTTGAGCAACAGAAAACGACCGAGGGCTTAATTCTCTACGCGGCAGTATAGGACCTGACTGGAGTTTTGTGAATGGTACACCCTGTAGTCCTCTCCTATGTTCAGATAGAGTCCATACTCGCAGCCAGGCAAAAGGGCCTGACATCTGTTGAAGTCTCACCAGACCTGGGCATTTCACGTGTCAATGCCGTCATTGCGGCCGCAGGCGTACGCTTCCCCAGCGGGGAACAGTTGGACTGGCAACAGGTGGAGAAGATTAAGAAAGCCCATAACAACTGCTTTATTGTAGAGGACGGCGCGATTAAGACGATCCAGGTATTCTCAGAGTATACGAATCGCGTCTGTAGTTTACTACCGACACAACACGCACCCAGTATGCTAATCGCGGGCTTCACCATGCATCGTATTGTCGATACCGATCCAATGCAAGATACGTTACAGAAGATCACCACCATCGCACCCATGACCGGGCGCGTGCTGGACACGGCAACGGGTCTCGGCTATACAGCTATCGCAGCGGCTAAAACCGCGGAACAGGTGATAACGATTGAGCTTGATCCTGGAGCTCAACAGGTAGCGCGGCTCAACCCGTGGTCACGAGACTTATTTGCTAATCCCAAAATTCAGCAGGTGATGGGCGATGCCTTTGAGGTAGTACAGACCTTCGAGGATGAAAGTTTTGCACGTATTCTGCATGATCCACCAGTCTTTAGCCTGGCAGGCGAACTCTATGGAGGCATCTTTTACCGGCAATTGTTCCGCCTGCTTAAGCGGGACGGCAGGTTGTTTCACTATATCGGAGATTTGAATAGCAAGTCCAGTGGCACGGTGGCGCGAGGCGTCATACGCAGGCTACAAGAAGCTGGATTTACACGCATCGTGCGGCGACCAGAAGCCTTCGGCGTAGTGACATACAAGTGAGGTGGTAATATCTTATCTATCCGCAAAGGCGCAAATTTCTCTCACGCCCCGTTCAATCTCTGCATCCGATGCCGCTAATGAAATACGCACATATTGCTGCGCAACCGAACCAAAGGCGCTGCCAGGAGCTACGGCCACATTGCGTTCGCGCAGCAGGTCAAGCGCGAACTGGCGTCCACGTAATTCGCCACTATGGCGGCTTGTGACATTGATCAGCGCATAAAAAGCTCCATGAGGAGTGTAGACATAGCGGCCCAGGTCCTTGAGCAGGGTTACAGCCAGATCGCGACGATATTGATAGGTTTCCCTCATCTCGGCCACACAAGCCTGGGAACCAGTCAAAGCGGCCACTGCCGCACGTTGTACGAGGGTGCTAACATTCGTAGTACCCGCATCGAGGATATCTCTTATTGTCTTCATCAGCTCTGTGCCAGCAACCATATAGCCAATGCGCCAACCCGTCATCGCATAGGTTTTGGAGAAGGTATAGACGCAGATCAACCGTCCGCTATCAAATTCGTCGCGGCTGAGCATGGTAGCGGGACTGACATGCTGCCCCTCAAAGATCA